>Ga0137409_10005244_pt1 | contig 13524 bp, 10 predicted proteins | sample CZODoug1_16funga_FD_122059 | JGI IMG/M metagenome (GOLD analysis project Ga0137409, IMG submission 122059) | Vadose zone soil fungal communities from Angelo Coast Range Reserve, California, USA - CZODoug1_16fungal (Hybrid Assembly) | ecosystem: Environmental > Terrestrial > Soil > Vadose zone...
TCACGCGTGGGAACGCCATATCGCGCGCGCCAATCATCAGCGGTATCAGACAGTTGGCGAATCCAAACAGCAGCGGCATGGCCACGAAGAAGATCATCGTGGTGCCGTGCATCGTGAACAGCCGGTTGAAGACCTGCGGCGAGACGAACGTCTGATTCGGCGCGATCAGCTGGATGCGCATCATCGCCGCTTCGATCCCGCCGATGACGAGGAACAGCAGCGCGTAGGCGATGTACATGATGCCCAGCCGCTTGTGATCGACTGTGGTCACCCAGCCGTGCAGCCGGTCGACGAGCGGACGAGTGTTCACGTTGCCGTTGGCCCACGTGAGTGCTTCAGTCGCCACGTCGCCCTTTCCCTTCAGTGAAGTGACGCCAGGTAGGCGGTCACCGCATCCAGCTCCTGGCCGTTCAGGTTCATCGCCGGCATTCGCGATCCGGGTTTGATGGCGTCGGGATTCTGAATCCACCGCCGAAGGTTCTCCGGCGTGTTGGGCACTACGCCGGATGCAATCGTGTCGCGGCTCATCACGTGCGTCAGGTCCGGGCCGAAGCGCCCATTCGCCGACGTGCCGGCGATCGTGTGGCAGTTGATGCAGGACGTGTTCTCGAAGATGTGGTGCCCGTTGGCCACCGTGGCATCGGGCTGTGCCGGCCGGCTCTGCTCGGCGATCCAGCCGTCGAATGCGGCGCGCGAGTCGACGTACACCCGCAGCAGCATCTTGCCGTGCTGCGTTCCACAGTACTGCGCGCACTGGCCCAGGTAGAGCCCGGTCTCGTGCGGGTCGATCCACATCGAGTTGGGGTGGTTCGGAATCAGGTCGGTCTTCCCGGCCAGGCGCGGCACCCAGAAGCTGTGGTCGGTATCGGCGGAGAGCAGCGTCAGGAACGTCGGCGTCGGGTGCGCCGGGTCGCTGACCGGCACGTGCAGCTCGTTCGCGGACACGACGCCGAACTTCGGATATCGGTACTCCCACCAGTACTGGTGCCCGATCACGACGACGTCGAGGGCATCCTTCGGCTTCGGCGGGTGCTGGACGCTCGCGATCACGCGGGCGGTCGCCAGAAACAGCGCCACGACGATCAGTACGGGAACGATCGTCCACGCGAGCTCCACCTCGTAGCTGCCGTACACCTGCGGCGGTTCGGAGCCGTCGTCGTCCCGCCTCCTCCTGAAGCGCACGACCGCGTAGACCAGCAAGCCGAAGACGACCACGAAGATGCCTGCCGTCACCGCCAGCACGAAGAGCGACAGCTCGAAGATCGAGTCGGCGGGCGTGGAAACCGGAGCGAAGATGCTGGTCGGACTCATCGGAGGGGGTGCGTCATGTCCTCGGGCCGTACCCATTCGTCGAACTGCTCCGCCGTGACGAAGCCGAGCTTCAGCGCGGCGTCGCGCAGCGTCAGGTCCTCGCGGTACGCCTTGAGTGAGATCTGCGCCGACTTCTCGTAGCCGATGTGCGGGTTGAGCGCCGTGACGAGCATCAGGGAGTTGGCGAGGTGGTCGCGGATGCGCTTCTCGTCCGGCGCTATGCCGACGGCGCAGCGGTCGTTGAACGAGCGGACCCCCTCGGCCAGCAACTGAATCGACTCGAGGACGTTGTGCAGGATGACCGGCTTGTACACGTTCAGCTGGAAGTTCCCCTGCGATCCTGCGAAGGCGACCGCATGGTCGTTCCCGAACACCTGCACGGCGACCATGGTCAGCGCCTCACACTGCGTCGGATTGATCTTGCCTGGCATGATCGACGAGCCGGGCTCGTTCGCCGGGATCCGGAGCTCGGCGAAGCCGGCGCGGGGCCCGCAGGCGTACCAGCGCACGTCGTTGGCGATCTTCATGAGGGCGCCTGCCAGCGTACGGAGCGCCGCGCTCACGTTCACCATCGCGTCGTGCGCCGACAGCGCGGCGAACTTGTTCGGCGCCGACACGAACGGCTTCCCGGTCTCGTCGGCGATCTTCCGCGCCGCCACCTCGCCGAAGCGCGGGTCGGCGTTCAGCCCCGTACCGACGGCCGTCCCGCCGATCGCGAGCGCACACACGGCGGGCAGGGCGTGGGTGATCCCGTCGAGCGCCTGGTCGAGCTGTGCAACCCAGCCCGAGATCACCTGGCCGAGGGTCAGCGGCGTGGCGTCCTGGAGGTGTGTCCGTCCGACCATGACGATCCCCGAGAATTGCCGGCCCTTGGCGTCCAGCGTGTCCCGCAACGTCCGGATCGCGGGCGTCAGCACGTCGACGAGCTGCTCGACCGTGGCGATGTGCATGGCGGTCGGAAAGGTGTCGTTGGAGGACTGGCTGTGGTTCACGTCGTCGTTCGGATGGATCGGCTTCTTCGACCCCACCGTCCCGCCGGCGAGCTGGATCGCGCGGTTCGCGATCACCTCGTTCGCGTTCATGTTCGTCTGCGTGCCCGACCCGGTCTGGAAGACGACGAGCGGGAACTCGCCGTCGAGCTTCCCGTCGATGACATCCTGCGCGGCGCGGACGATGAGGTCGATCTTCTCGCGCGGCAGCTGACCGAGCTCCCCGTTCGCGAGCGCCGCGCACTTCTTGAGGATGCCGAGCGCCCGGATCACGGGCCGGCCCCAGCGGAATCGATCCACGCCGATCGGGAAGTTCCGGTGCGAGCGCTCCGTTTGCGCGCCCCACAGGTGCTCTGCCGGGACCTCGACGTCGCCGAGGGCATCTTCCTCGATGCGGAACCCGATGTTCGCTCGGCGATCCATTCCGGGTTCCTCAGGAATCGTACCCGGGTAGCCACTGCGCCGCGGCCACCCGGTCGCGCAGCTGGTCGGGAGTCGTCGTCGGCGCGACTCCGGCGCGCTGCGCCTCGAGACCGACCGCGGTCGCGATCGCCCGGGCCACCGCGCGGACGTCGCGCAGTCGGGGCAACAGCGAGCCGGACGGGTCCTTTCGAGCCGGGGAGTAGTCGCCGAGCACCCGGCCGGCCGCCAGCATCATTCCGTCGGTCACCCGGCGCGCCCCCGACGCGACCACGCCGAGTCCGACCGCCGGGAAGATGAAGACGTTGTTGCACTGGGCGATCGGAATCGAGCGGCCGTCGTACTTCACGGGGGCGTAGGGCGACCCGGCGGCGACGAGCGCCCGGCCGTCGGTCCAGCGGATCAGATCCTCCGCGGCCGCTTCGGATTTGGAAGTGGGGTTCGAGAGCGGAAAGATCACCGGCCGGTCCGTCTTGCGGGCCATCTCGCGGACGATCGGCTCGGTGAACGCACCACCCACGGTGGAAAGGCCGATCAGGACCGTTGCCTCGATCTGGCCGATCACGTCCGCCAGTCCGATCGCGCCGCGAGAGGTGCGCGGCCAGCTCGCGACGCGTTCGGTCGGCTGCGCATAGACGCGCTGCTCGGGCGCGAGATCCGTCCGGCCCGAGTGCAGAAGGCCGTCCTTGTCGATCAGCCAGAACCGGCCGCGCGCCTCCGGCTCCGAGAGCCCGTCCTGCACCATGGCCGCCCGCAGGTAGTCGGCCACGCCGATCGCCGCCGACCCGGCGCCGAGGAACACGATCTCCTGGTCGCGGAGGCGCTTGCCGGTCACGCCGACCGCCCCCGAGATCGCTCCCAGGGCGACCGCCGCCGTGCTCTGGATGTCGTCGTTGAAGGTCAACAGCTCGTCGCGATAGCGCTCCAGGATCGGCCGGGCGTGCGGCGTGGCGAAGTCCTCCCACTGGAGGCAGACGTTCGGCAGCTCCTGCTTGACGGCCTGCACGAACTGATCGACGAAATCGTAGTACGCCTGACCCGTCACGCGCTCGTGCCGCCAGCCGAGGTACTCGGGGTCCTCGAGTCGTTCGGTGTTGTTGGTTCCGACGTCCAACACGATCGGCAGCGTCCGCTCCGGGCGAATGCCGCCGATCGCCGTGTACAGGGAGAGCTTGCCGATCGGGATGCCCAGTCCACCCGCGCCCTGGTCGCCGATCCCGAGGATGCGCTCGCCGTCCGTGACGACGATGACGTCGATCTCCGGGTTGGGACGGTTCCGCAGCAGCGCCGGGATGGAATCCCGAAGCGAGTACGAGATGAACAGCCCGCGCGGCCGGCGATAGATGTGGCTGAACTGCTGGCACGCCAGCGCCACCACCGGCGTGTAGACCATCGGTGTCATCTCCTCGATGTGGTCGAGGAGCAGCCGGTAGAAGAGGACCTCGTTCGTGTCCTGGAGCGCGCGCAAGTAGATGTGCCGCTCGAGGTCGTCGGTCTTTCGCGCGTACGCTTCGTATGCGCGCGTCACCTGCTCGTCGAGCGTCTCGACGTGCGGCGGCAGGAGGCCCTGCAATCCGAGGTCGCTTCGCTCGTCCTCGGTGAACGCCGTGCCCTTGTTGATGAGCGGCCGGTTGAGGACCTCCGCGCCCGCCGCGCGGGCGCCTCGAGCCGGCGGGGTCGAGTTCTTCCGGGCGTCTCCGTGCTGAGCTCTCATGTCGTAGACTCCTTCTGGGCGGAATTCGATTCGCACACGTCCTCATGGGCCGGATGCCGGGGTGCCCCGAGGATCTGCAACGGCTCCCGGCGGCGACGGAACGCCGCGCCGATCACGTCGCGGTTGAGCGCGGCGATGAACTCGAGCGGGATGCCCTTCGGGCAGACCGCCTCGCACTCGCCGTGGTTGGAGCAGGTGCCGAAGACCTCGCGGCCCATGGCGGCGACCATGTTGAGCGTCCGCTCGTCGCGTTCGGGCTGGCCCTGCGGGAGTGAATTCAGGTGCGCGACCTTCGCCGCGGTGAACAGCATCGCTGCGGCGTTCGGGCAGGACGCCACGCAGGCGCCGCAGCCGATGCACGCGGCGGCGTCGAACGCGGTGTCCGCGGCTTCCTTCGGAACCAGGATGGCGTTGGCGTCGGGGGCGCTCCCCGTCGGCGCGGTGATGTAGCCGCCGGCCTGGATGATGCGATCGAACGCCGAGCGATCGACGACGAGATCTCTGACCACGGGAAACGCCCGCGCACGCCACGGTTCCAAGGTCAGCGCGTCGCCGTCCTTGAAGAACCGCATGTGGAGCTGGCACACGGTGGTGTGGCGGCGCGGGCCGTGGGGGACGCCGTTGATCAGAAAGCCGCACGACCCGCAGATGCCCTCGCGGCAATCGTGCTCGAAGGCCACCGGCTCGTCGCCGTGTTCGATCAACGCCTCGTTGAGGACGTCCAGCATCTCGAGGAAAGACATCTCGGGGGTGACACCATCGACCTGGTAGCTGACGAATCGTCCCGCGGTGGTCGTATCCTTCTGGCGCCAGATCTTCAATGTGAGCTTCATGATTACTTGTAGCTCCTTTGAGCCAGGTGGACGTGCTCGAACGTGAGCGGCTCCTTGTGCAGCACAGCGGCCTGACCGGGGCCCGGGTACTCCCACGCCGCGACGTAGCAGAAGCCGGCGTCGTCGCGCTTGGCCTCGCCCTCGGACGTCTCGCTCTCGACGCGGAAGTGGCCACCACAGGACTCCGTCCGGTGCAGGGCGTCGGTGCACATCAGCTCGGCGAGCTCGAGAAAATCGGCGACTCGGCCGGCCTTCTCGAGTGACTGGTTCAGTTCTTCCTCCGTCCCCAGCACGCGGACGTCCTTGTGGAACTCGTCGCGCAGCTCGGGGATCTTGGCGAGCGCCCGGCGCAGGCTCGCGTCCGACCGGGCCATGCCGCAGTTGTCCCACATCAGCCGGCCGAGCTCCCGGTGGAAGGAGTCCACGGTGCGCCGGCCGTCGGCCTGGAGCAGAGCGTGCGTTCGCTGACGGACGTCCTCCTCGACCTCACGAAACGCCGGATGAGAGATATCGACGCGAGGTAGCTCGGTCCGGGCCAGGTAGTCGGGCACCGTGGCCGGCAAGATGAAGTAGCCGTCCGAGAGCCCTTGCATGAGGGCGCTCGCACCCAGGCGATTGGCGCCCTGGTCGGAGAAGTTCGCCTCGCCGCCGACGAAGAGGCCCGGGATCGTCGACATCAGGTGGTAGTCGACCCAGAGTCCGCCCATCGTGTAGTGCGGGGCGGGGTAGATGCGCATCGGGACCTGGTACGCATCGTCGCCGGTGATCCGCTCGTAGATCTCGAACAGGTTTCCGTACTTGTCGCGGACGTTGTCCGGCCCCAGCCTCTCGATGGCAGTGCGAAAGTCGAGATAGACGCCGTGTCCGCCCGGCCCGACGCCGCGGCCCTCGTCGCACACCTCCTTGGCGGCGCGCGAGGCCACGTCGCGCGGCACGAGGTTGCCGAAGCTCGGGTAGCGGCGCTCCAGGTAGTAATCGCGCGCGCTCTCCGGGATGTCGTTTGGCCTCCGGCTGTCGCCCTTCTCCTTCGGGACCCAGATACGCCCGTCGTTGCGGAGCGACTCCGACATCAGCGTGAGCTTCGACTGGTACTCGCCCGCCTGCGGGATGCAGGTCGGGTGGATCTGCGTGTAGCACGGGTTGCCGAACAGCGCGCCCCGGCGATGGGCCCGCCAGATGGCCGTGCAGTTCGAGGCCTTGGCGTTCGTCGACAGATAGAAGACATTGCTGTAACCGCCGGTCGCCAGCACGACCACGTCACCGACGTGAGAGTGGATCGCGCCCGTCTGGAGGTCGCGCGTGACGATGCCGCGCGCCTTGCCGTCGACGACGACGAGGTCGAGCATCTCGCTGCGCGGATGCATGGTGACCGTCCCGGCGGCGATCTGGCGCTCCAACGCCTGGTAGGCGCCGAGCAGCAGCTGCTGTCCCGTCTGACCGCGAGCGTAGAACGTCCGCTCGACCTGGACGCCGCCGAAGGAGCGTGTCTCCAGCAGGCCGCCGTAATCACGCGCGAACGGAACCCCCTGGGCGGCGCACTGATCGATGATGTTGACGCTGACCTGGGCCAGCCGGTAGGCGTTGGCCTCGCGGGCCCGGAAGTCGCCGCCCTTCACGGTGTCGTAGAAGAGACGAAAGACGCTGTCGCCGTCGTTCCGGTAGTTCTTGGCGGCGTTGATCCCGCCCTGGGCGGCGATCGAGTGGGCGCGGCGCGGCGTGTCGTGAAACGAGAAGCACTGCACGTGGTAGCCCTGCTCGCCGAGCGTGGCGGCGGCGGCGGCGCCGGCCAGGCCCGAGCCGACGATCAGCACGGTGTGCTTGCGCCGGTTGGCGGGGTTCACCAGCTTCATCTCGAAGCGGCTGCGGTCCCACTTCTGTTCGATCGGTCCCGAAGGGATCCTCGCGTCGAGTGTGTTCTGCATCGCAATCTCCTTCAGCGCACCCACCCGGCCAGCACGGCAACGGGGACGGAGATGAAGCCGGCGAACACGGCCACTGCAACGAGTCGCGAGAGTGTTCGGAGCGTCGATGTGCGCCTGGCGTTGTTCCACCCGAGAGTCTGGACGAAGCTCCAGACGCCGTGATCGAGGTGCAGGCACAGGCAGGCCATGGCGACGATATAGAACAGCGACACGTACCACACCGAGAAGCCGGCGACGACGTTGTGATGGACAGATAGGTCTCGGAACTCCCCGGCCTGGAAGCCGACCACGCCGCCCGTGAGGTGCAGCAGGTGATAGACGACGAAGAGGACCAGGATGACGCCGCTCCAGCGCATCGTGCGAGCGGCGTAGGTGGTCGCAATCGAATCCTTGGTGTCGTATCCATGCGGTCGCGCGGCCCAGCTCATGCGGGTGAGCTGGACGGCGGCGGTGATGTGCAGCGCGACGCAGCCGAGGAGCACGATGCGAACGACCCACAGCATCCCGCCGTACGGCAAGAGGGGCTCGCCCATCGTGCGCAGGAAGGCCGCATACGTGTCGATGGCCTCCGCGCCGAGGAAGATCTTCAGGTTGCCGAGCATGTGCGCGATGACGAACCCGACGAGCACGACGCCGGTGGCCGCCATCACGATCTTCTTGCCGACCATGGTGTCCCACAACGCGGCGACGGGATTGCTCGGCCACACGGCGCGAGGCTTTCTGATTGCCTCGGACCTCGGCCGATCTGCGACCGTGCCCTCGAGTAACTGCGGCGCCATAGGTTGTCCTCCTCGCTATGTAGGGAGCCGTGCCCGACGCCGAGCGCAGGGCCGACTGCCGTTACGATGCCCGGCGAACGGACTTGGTGACGCACCCGTGTAGCCGCGAAGCGAGCGCTCGGGGTTCAGCTCAGACCGGTGTCGCCGTCGTCGAAACTGTCATCCTGTTCCAGGTCATCGTCGGCGACACTCGGATCCTCCTCGGCGTGTTGTGCGTCGGGGTCGTCTGACGACGGCTCGGCCGAACTGGGCTGATCGCCATAAAAATTGTTCACGACGGTCTCACTGAGCGCCGGCTGAATCGATTGACCCGACAGGATGCTTCCCGCGTGTTGCCCGAACATCGATTCGATGCCCTGGAAGAGCATCTGCCCGCCGACGACGCCGAGCGCATTGGCGGCGGCGGACCGCAAAAATCCCGATGGCGCGGCGGACATCATCCCCGGCGCAGCAGCAGGCGCAGTCGGCGGGGACGGCGGCGCCGTGGACTGCGGCGCACGCCCCCAGGGCTCCGCAGGCGGCATACCGCCGCGCGAAACGGAATCGCCCAAGAAGCTCGTCGCCGGCTGCGGCGGTGGTGCGCTCGACGCTGCGTTGGCCTGAACGACCCGATTCTCCAGTTCGGCGACGCGGTGCTGGGCCTGGCTCAGCGCCATCTCCTGGATCAGCACGGTCTGGACGAGACGATAGGGCGCTTCCGCATTGTCGGTCACGCCCCTGCGGATGAGCTGATCGGCAACTGCGTCTTTGGCTTGCGCTGGTGTCTGCTTCAGACGAGCAAAGAGTTCCGTGATGAGTTGCTGCTCTTGAGGTGTCATGGCCTCAGGTCCTTCAGCGTCTTGAGATCGTCGACGATGTACGCCATGGAGGCCCGCATGCCCTTACCGCAGCGGACGGGCGCCAAGTCCGAGAGTTCTTCGCCCCGGCCGACGGGAAGCGTCAACGAGCCGTCGCCTATCCAGGCCTGCTCGATCTTCAGATCATGAGGCACGTTCTCGACAAGCTGGTGGATCGCGGGCTCGTCCTGCTTGTGGGCTGCCAGTTGGGGATAGTGCAGAAGATTCACGATTGGGCGTTGCTTCAAGAGCGCCGGATCGGTGACAGGCTGCCGCAACGTGACCAGTGCCTCGGCGAGTCGCTGGCCGCCGGCGGTCAGTGAGCCGGCAAACTTCGAGCCCGGCGCAAGAGCCGGACCCGCCTGGCCGGTCGCGGCGTAGTACCGGGTCTGGAAGACCTGCCCGAGCCGCTTCGGGTAGCCCTGGGTCCAACCGCGGGCGATCGCGGCATCATTGTCCACAAAGATGTAGGGGCAATAGGAGATCGGCTTACCCTCGTAGAGCGCATCCACGAGTAGAAAGAACTCGCGATACTGATAGCGCGCCGGATCGAGATACTCCTCGTTTTCGCCGGCGAACTGCCAATCGTAGAACAGTGCGTTCCCGTGGCCGTTCGCGGCCGGGTCCGGATCGAGCCCGGCGGGAAGCACAGCCGACACCGCGGAAGGCTCCGACCAGAATTCGATGTCGAGGAAATCAGCCGAATAGTGCCAGGGAGGCGGCGGGTTGAGGGTCGACTTGCCCTTCGGTGTGAGCGGATAGTTGAAGCCTTTTAGCACCTGCGTTCTCCTTTTATGTCTCCGCGCGCCTTACCGCGGCCTCAGGCGCCGAGCGGGTGGACCATGTCCTCAGGCCGCACCCAGGCGTCGAACTGCTCCGCGGTCACGAACCCCAGCCGGAGCGCCGCATCGCGCAGCGTCAGGTCCTCGCGATACGCCGTGAGCGAGATCTGCGCGGCCTTCTCGTACCCGATGTGCGGGTTGAGCGCGGTCACCAGCATGAGCGAGCCGTCGAGATGCTCGCGAATCCGCTTCGCATTCGGCTCGATGCCAGCCGCGCACCGGTCGTTGAACGAGCGCGCGCCGTCAGCCAGGAGGCGGATCGACTCGAGCACGTTGTGGAGGATGACGGGCTTGTAGACGTTGAGCTGAAAGTTGCCTTGCGAGCCGGCGAAAGCGACGGCGTGATCGTTGCCGAAGACCTGCACGGCGACCATGGTGAGCGCCTCACACTGGGTCGGGTTGATCTTCCCCGGCATAATCGACGAGCCCGGCTCGTTTTCCGGGAGCCGGAGCTCGCCGAAGCCGGCGCGAGGACCGCAGGCGTACCAGCGGACGTCGTTGGCAATCTTCATGAGGGCGCCGGCGAGCGTACGCAGCGCCGCGCTGACGTCGACCATCGCGTCGTGCGCCGAGAGCGCCGCAAACTTGTTCGGCGCCGACACGAACGCCTTGCCCGTTTCGTCCGCGATTCTCCGGGCTGTCACCTCACCGAACCGGCGATGGGCGTTCAGGCCCGTGCCGACGGCCGTGCCGCCGATGGCCAGCGCGCAGACGCCCGGCAGCGTACGGCCTACGCCGTGCAACGCGTGGTCGAGCTGTCCGACCCAGCCCGAGATGACCTGCCCGAGCGTGAGCGGCGTCGCATCCTGCAGGTGAGTCCGGCCGACCATCACGATCTCGGCACACGCCCGGGCCTTCGCGTCAAGCGTGTCTCGTAGCATCCTGATCGCAGGAATCAACACGTTGTCGAGCTGCTCGACGGTGGCGATGTGCATCACCGTCGGGAACGTGTCGTTGGACGACTGGCTGTGGTTGACGTCGTCGTTGGGGTGAATCGGCTTTTTCGAGCCGACGACGCCGCCGGCGAGCTGGATCGCCCGGTTCGCGATCACCTCGTTCGCGTTCATGTTCGTCTGCGTCCCCGAGCCGGTCTGGAAAACGACCAGCGGGAACTCGTGATCGAGTCGCCCATCGATGACGTCTTGCGCCGCGCTCACGATGATGTCGACCTTGTCGGCTGGAAGCTGACCCAGCTCGCGGTTCGCGAGGGCGGCGCACTTCTTGAGGACTCCGAGGGCGCGGATGACGGCGCGATCCCATCGATAACGTTCCACTCCGATCGGAAAATTGCGGTGCGAACGCTCCGTCTGGGCGCCCCAGAGGTGATCGGCGGGGACCTCGACCTGACCCAGAGCGTCTTCTTCCGCACGCATCGCGCTGCGGTCGGGCTCGTTCATGTGCATTGATTGTCCTCAGGCCTCGACCCAGAGCGCGAACGAGGGATAGGCCGGCGTCCACTGCGTCGCGGCCACGAGCTCACGCAGCTCCGCGTCGCTCGTCTGGGGCGCGACGCCGTCACGCTGTGCCTGGCGACCGATGGCGATGGCGATGTGCGCCGCGACGTCCCTGAGATCTCGCACGCGTGGCAGAAGCGATGCCGACGGATCGGCGAGCGCGGGTGACTTCTCGCCGAGCGCTCGTCCGGCGGCCAGGATCATCGCGTCCGTCACGCGCCGGGCGCCGGCTGCGACGATGCCGAGTCCCATGGCCGGGAAGATATAGACATTGTTGGACTGGGCGATTGGGATGTCGCGCCCACCGTACGCGACCGGCGCGAAGGGCGAGCCGGTTGCCACGAGCGCCCGCCCGTCCGTCCAGCGAATCAGATCGTCGGCAGTCGCCTCGGACTTCGAGGTCGGGTTGGACAGCGGAAGGATGATCGGTCGCCGGACCTTCCGGGCCATCTCGCGAACGATGGCTTCACCAAAGGCTCCGCGAGCGGTGGACAGGCCGATGAGAACCGTGGCATCGATCTTCCCGATCACATCGGCGAGCCCGATGCTGTGTGTCGTCGAGGTCCAGGCCGCCACCCGCTCACGCGGCTGGGCGTAGACCCGCTGCTCGGGAGTGAGATCCGTACGAGCCGAGTGCAGCAAGCCGTCCTTGTCGACGATCCAGAAGCGCCGGCGGGCTTCCTCGTCCGACAGCCCGGCGTCGCGCATCGCCGCGCGCAGGAGATCGGCGACGCCGATACCGGCCGAGCCGGCGCCGAGCATGACGATCTGCTGCTCCTTGAGCGGCGTCCCGGTGACCTTGACCGCACCGAGCACCGCGCCGAGTGCGACGGCGGCCGTGCTCTGGATGTCGTCGTTGTAGGTCAGGAGCTGGTCGCGGTAGCGATCGAGGATGGGCCGGGCGTGTGGGGTGGCGAAGTCCTCCCAATGCAGGCACGTGGTCGGCAGCTCCTGCTTGACCGCCTGGACGAACTGATCGACGAAGTCGAAGTACGCCTGACCGGTGACCCGCTCGTGCCGCCAGCCGAGGTACTCCGGGTCCTTCAGGCGCTCCGTGTTGTTGGTCCCGACGTCGAGGACGATCGGCAAGGTCCGCTCGGGGCGGATTCCACCGATGAGCGAATAGAGCGCGAGCTTCCCGATGGGAATGCCCAAGCCCCCCACGCCCTGGTCGCCGATGCCCAGGATCCGCTCGCCGTCGGTGACGACGATGACGTCGATGTCGCGATTGGGACGGGCCCGTAACAGCGTCGGGATCGAGTCGCGCAGCGGGTAGGAGAGGAAGAGCCCGCGCGGGCGCCGGTAGATGTGGCTGAACTGCTGACACGCTTGCCCGACGACCGGCGTGTAGACGATCGGGGTCATCTCCTCGATGTGATCGAGGAGCAGCCGGTAGAAGAGCACTTCGTTGGTATCCTGGAGCGCCCGAAGATAGATATGGCGCTCGAGGTCGTCGCTCTTGCGCTGGTAGGCTTCGTACGCGCGCACCGACTGCTGATCGAGCGTCTCGGTGTACGGGGGGAGAAGTCCGTGCAGGCGGAACGCGGTGCGTTCGTCCTCGGTGAATGCGGTGCCCTTGTTCGACTGCGGCCAGTTCAAGAGTTCGGTGCCATGCATGGTGCTTGCTCCTTCAGCGCAGCAATCCCGCGCCCGGGATGTTGCGCAAGTTCGATCGTGCCATCTCGAGCATCTTCCCGACGCCGCCGCTGAGCACCACTTTTGTCGCCGCCAGCGCGAAGCCGGCCATCTGCGTGCTGGTGATGTGCGGCGGGATCGAGAGCGCATTCGGATCGGTGACGAGATCCACCAGGGTCGGACCGGGATGGTTCAGTGCGTCCTCGAGCCCCGCGCGGATGTCCTTCGGCTGCTCGATGCGGATCGCGTGAATGCCGGCCGCCTGCGCGATCGCCGCGTAGTTGACGCTGGCGTGATCGGTCTCGAAGTCGGGAAGCCCGGACACGAGCATCTCGAGCTTCACCATGCCGAGCGACGAGTTGTTGAAGGTGACGATCTTCACCGGCAGCCGGTGGAGGGCGACCGTGAGCAGCTCACCGAGCAACATCCCGAGGCCACCGTCGCCGGACATCGAGATGACCTGGCGACCCGGATAGGCGAACTGGGCCCCGATCGCGTGCGGCAGCGCGTTCGCCATCGTGCCGTGCAGGAACGAGCCGATGACACGACGCCGGCCGTTCGGCGTGATGTAACGCGCCGCCCACACGTTGCACATGCCGGTGTCGACGGTGAAAACGGCGTCATCCGCCGCGAGCTCGTCGAGAATGCTGGCAGCGTACTCCGGGTGAATCGGCGTGCGACTCGCGATGTCGCGCGTGTAGGCGTCGACGACGTGCCCGAGCGCGCGCGCATGCTCGCGCAGCATGTCGTGGAGGAAAGAGCGGTCGGGCTTCTGCTTCACCAGGGGCA
>Ga0137409_10005245_pt1 | contig 13517 bp, 11 predicted proteins | sample CZODoug1_16funga_FD_122059 | JGI IMG/M metagenome (GOLD analysis project Ga0137409, IMG submission 122059) | Vadose zone soil fungal communities from Angelo Coast Range Reserve, California, USA - CZODoug1_16fungal (Hybrid Assembly) | ecosystem: Environmental > Terrestrial > Soil > Vadose zone...
CGTGCGGCGAGCGTGTCCGGCGTGTCGTCCGGACGGACCGGCACGGGCCACTGCGCGATGATCGGACCCCGGTCGTACTCCTCGTCCACGTAGTGAACGGTCGCTCCGGAGAGCGTGACGCCGCTCGCGAGCACGGCTTCGTGGACGCGGCGGCCGTACATCCCGGGGCCACCGAACGCGGGGAGCAACGCCGGATGGATATTAATCACCCGCCAACGAAGCTGCGCGACCGCGGCGGGCGGAATGCGCTTCAGGTATCCCGCGAGCACGACCAGCGGGGCGTCGCCGGTGGCCGTCACGACCTCGGCGGGATCCTCCGGGTCCGTGAGCACGACCGTCGGCACCCCCGCCCGCCGCGCCCGCTCGAGCGCGCCCGCGCCCGCGTCGCTCGCGACGACGCGGGCAACCCGTGCGACGGGCGAGTCACGCAGCGCGTCGAGCAGCGCTTGCAGGTTCGTGCCGCCGCCCGACACGAGCACGGCCACCGGAACCGGCGTCACCGATCGCAAGGGGTAAGCGAGCGAGGTTTCCGCCCGGCGACGACGCTGAGCGTGAACGCCCCGGTCGCGAAACGCTCGCTGCTCGTCACCACGATGAAGTAGTCTCCGGTTCGGGGCAGGCGTAGGGTGAGCCGGGCGTTGCAGTGGCCGCCCGAGTCGTCGTCCTGCGGCGCGGCGGACTCGAAGCCAGGGCCGAGCAGGTAGGCGTACGCGTCGAAGGCGTCGCCCGCCACGTCGATGGTCACCGTCTGGCCCGTTCGTCCCGCGAGCCGCCACTGCTGCGCGTAGGTGCTCTCCGCGGGAAGCAGTGTGTCATGCCGCGTGAGCGAGTCGCGCACCGTGTCACCCACCGCGATGGTTCGCTTCCCCTGCGCGGCGAGAGCGCTCGCGCTGAGCGCGAGCAGGGCGACCAGTCTCCACGGTTGCATGGCGCCCCGCAATTTGCGGGCGCTATCCGCCGCGCACAATCTCGGCGGCGGCGGCCGCGAGGCCCGCCACAACGGGGACGCCGAGGGCGCGGGCCTTCCCGGCGTGCGCGGCGCCGCTGCCGGTCTCCACTAACAGCGCGCGCCCACCGAGCCGGCGCGCCGGCTCGACGTCGCTCCTGCGATCACCCACCCACACGCAGCGCGCGAGCTCGAGGCCCAACGCGGCCGCGGCCTCGCGGAACAAGAGCAACCCCGGCTTGCGGCACTCGCACGGTCCCGTGAACTCGGGATGGTGGGGACAGAAGTAGGCGCCATCGAGGCCGGCGCCATGCGCCGCCAGCAGCTCGACGAGTCGGCGCTGTACGGCGCCGTACGCGGCCGCGTCGTACAGGCCGCGCGCGATGCCGGACTGGTTGGAGACGGTGATCACCAGCCAGCCCGCTTGGTTCAACTGGTGAATCGCTTCGCCGGAGCCTGGGAGCAAACGGACCTTGCCGGGGTCGTGCAGGAATCCCGGGTCTTCCACGATGGTCCCGTCGCGGTCGAGAAACACGGCGCGGCGGCCGGCGTCCACGCGGGCGTCAGGCATCCAGCGCCGCCCGCACCGCGTGCGCTACGCTCGCCAGGTCGTCGGGGAAGATGGTGCGGGGATCGAGGACCACCCGATCGTCGGCGATGCGGGCGATGACAGGAGGGGCGCCTCCCCGCAGCCGCCCGGCCAAGGTGTCAGGTGGCAGGTGTCGGGGGTTGAGCTTCACGAGCCAGGTTCTCAACTTGGCACCCGGGAACGACCCGCCGCCGACTTCAGACTCGCCCTCGACGAGATCTGCGTCTTTGCCAACGCCTCTGTGCAACGCCTCTGCGCGTTGACGTATTTGCTCGATGTCTTCGGTTAGCATGCGGAGGACGGGAATTTCGCGGCGGCTCGTTGCGGGATCCCGGTACAATGCCAGCGTAGCCTCCAGGGCGGCAAGCGTGAATTTGTCGGACCTCACCGCCCGCGCCAGCGGATCCTTGCGGCACGCGGCGATCGCGTCTCGGGTGCCCAGCAGGATCCCGGCCTGCGGGCCGCCGAGCAGCTTGTCGCCCGAGAAGGCGACGGCGTCCACGCCGCTGGCGAGCGCCTCGGCCACGGTGGGCTCGCCGGTGAGGCCCCAGGGCGTGAGGTCGGTCAGGAGCCCGCTGCCGAGGTCGTACAGGCTCGCGGCGCCCCGCGCGCGCGCGACCCTCGCGATCCCCTGCGCGGAGACCTCCGCGGTGAAGCCCGTGACTTGGAAGTTGGAGCGGTGCACCTTGAGCAGCAGCCTGGTGCGGTCGGTGACCGCGCCCTCGTAGTCCGTCAGGTGCGTGCGGTTCGTGGTCCCCACCTCGACCAGTGTGGCCCCCGAGCGGGCCATGATGTCCGGGATCCGGAACGCGCCCCCGATCTCCACCAGCTCGCCCCGCGACACGACCGCTTCGCCGTCGCGGGCCAGCGCCGAGAGGGCGACGAGTAGGGCGCCGGCGGCGTTGTTCAGGACGATGGCGTCTTCGGCGCCCGTGAGCTCGATCAGCAGATCGCGGCATAGCGCGTGGCGCGAGCCCCGGGTCCCCTGCGCCAGGTCGTATTCCAGATTGGAGTATCCAGCGGCGATGCGGGTCATCGCGTCGCGGGCGGCGCGCGCGAGCGGCGCCCGGCCGAGGTTGGTGTGCAGCACGACGCCGGTGGCGTTGATCACCGGCAGGAGCGACGGGGCGGCGAGGCACTGCACCCGCGCGCCGACGGCCGCGCCCCAGCCCTCAGGCGGCGCAGTGCCGCCGTCGGCGCGCGCGTGCTCGATCGTGTCCCGCACGGCTCGCACCACCAGGCCCCGCGGATGTGCGGTCAGGAGCGCCGCGACGTCGGGCTCGGCGAGCAGGGCGTCCACCGCGGGCAGACTGCGCCGGGGGTCACGGGGGTCGCTCATCGTGCCTTGGCCTTGGTGGTGTCACGCGGCGCGGGCTTCGGCACGGGGATCTCGACCACGCCGACGCCGTCCCCGGCGACGCCGCTGAGGCTGATCGCCCCGCGCACGCGCACGAGGTACTTCGCACCCGGGGTGACCGGCCGCGCGGTCTGCACGACGAGCCGGTCGTAGGGCACGGGGCGTTGTGCGAGGAGCTTGCGGACGCGGGCCGTGTCGACGCGCGCCGTGGAGGTGTCTCGAGGCGTCCGCTGGGCCGCCGGAGGCCGAGCCCCCGGGCGGGCCGTCGTATCCCGCCGTGCCGTCGTATCTCGCCGCGCGGTCGTATCCTGCAGGCGCTTGAGCGAGTCGGCCACCGCGCGCGCCCGCGCCTGCAGCGAATCGAACTGCGCCGGGCGGTACAGGGCCCGCACGCCGACGGGGGTCGTGTCGGGCAGGGCGAACACCCGCACCATGGCCGTGTCGGGCGAGCGCGCCGGATCGAGCGGCTGCGACAGGCTGATCCGGAGCGTGACCGAGTCCACCGCCTCGATGGTGCGAATCCGCGGGCCGACGGTGTCGTGCGCGAACGGCCAGAGCACCACACTCGCCGTCGAGTCGACCGTGACGGTGACCGTGTCGAACGGCTCGCGCCGGTCCAGGCGGCGGTTGTTGTTCTGGTCCTGAAGGGCCCACACGCGATAGCGCCCCGGAGGGATCTCCCGCAGCCGGAAGTTTCCGGCGGAGTCCGTCAATGTGACGTAGGCGGCGGTGTCGGGGAGCGGGGCGGCCCGGATCACGGCCTGGGCGAGCAGCCGCTGCTCGACCCACAGCAGCACGGTACCGCTGAGCCCGGCTCCGGGCAGAGGGCCGCCGGTCGAGAAGACGATCGTCGTGCCGGTCTTCGTGACGTTCCGGCGCAGGTCCGCGATCCCGGGCAGCACCTCGAGGTGGTACACGCGGTTCGGCTTCCACCCCTCTTCCGGCTGGACGTGAATCGCGCTGCGGTGCCAGGACACTTTGACGTCGCCCGCCACCGGCGACAACACGATCTTCTGCGCCAGTCCGGTGATGGCGCCGCCCGCTCCCGCGCCTCCCGGCGCCTCGTCGATCACCTCGTCGAACTGGACGACGGCCTTGCCCCGGAAATCGGGCACGACCGCCCCCGAGTCAGGTGTCGTGCGCAGGATAGCGGCCGGCGTGGTGCGGGGCGGGCCGCCCGGTGGCGCACCCAGGCTCGCGCAGCCGAACGCCAGGGCGCTTAGGAGCAGCCCAGCGACTTGAGCTTGTCGGCCAGCACCTGCCGCTGGTCGTGCCACGCCCGCTCCTTTTCGCGCTCCTTGGCGACCACCTCGGCGGGCGCCCGAGCGACGAACTGCTGGTTGGTGAGCTTGGCGGCGAGCCCCGCCAGCTGCTGTTCGAGCCGGGTGAGCTCGCCCGACAGGCGCCGACACTCCCGGGTGACATCGATGAATCCTTCAAGCTGTACGAACGCGCTGCTTCCATCGGCCAGCACAGCGTGTCCTCCGGCGACGTTAGGTGGCGTCCCCAAGATCGCGTTCGCGCTGCCTGACAGGATCGTAATCATTTGACGCTCGGCCTCGAACGTCTTACGAGCCTCCTCGGCGAGGGCGCTGATATAGAAGATCGTGCGCACGTTCGGCGGCACTTTGTATTCCGCTCGGATGTTTCGAGACGCAGCAATCCATGCCTGGGCGCGCAGGAACTCGCGTTCGGCCGTCTCGTCCACGAGATCCGATCGCACCTCCGGCCAGCGCGCCACCGCGAGCAGCTCCTTTGGGTCGCGACCTGGCAGCCTCTGCCATAGCTCCTCGGTAATGAATGGGACGACGGGGTGCAGCAGCCGGAGCGCCGCGTCGAAACAATAAGCGAGCACAGCGTGTGTGACGGCGCGGGAGGCGGTGGGGTCCCCCGAAGCGGCGGGTGCCCGCTGGGCTGCTGCGGAGGGGGACCCCGCCGACCCCGCGCCGTCACTCCCGAGGCGTGGCTTGACGGCCTCCACGTACCAGTCCGCCAGCTCCTTCCACACAAAATCGAAGCACCGTTTGGCCGCTTCGTCGAGCCGGAACGTCTCGAGCGATGTCGTCACCTCGCGGATCGCCCCCTGCGCGCGCGACAGGATCCAGCGATCGGCGAGCTGCAGACGGTTCTCGTCGAGCGCCTCGAGCGGCTGTACCCGCTCCGGCAGCTGCGCCAGGATGAAGCGTCCGATGTTCCAGAGCTTGTTCGCGAAGTTCCGTCCCGGCGCGAAGGTCGTCTCGAGGTCGTTGGGGTCGAGGACCAGGTCGGACCCGAGCGACACGCCGGCGATCACGGTCCAGCGCAGCGCGTCGGCGCCGTACAACCGCACGACGTCGAGCGGATCGATCCCGTTGCCGAGGGACTTCGACATCTTGCGGTGCTGCGTGTCCCGCACGGTGCCGTGCAGGTATACCGTGGCGAACGGGCGTGCGCCGAGAAAATGGTACCCGGCCATGATCATCCGGGCGACCCAGAAAAACAGGATCTCGGGGGCCGTGACCAGCGTGTGGCCGGGGTAGAAGCGCTTCAGGTCGGGCGTCTCGTCGGGCCAGCCGAGCGTCGCGAATGGCCACAGCCACGAGGAGAACCAGGTGTCGAGCACGTCGGGATCCTGCTCCACCGGGCCGCGGCACTTACGGCACTGCTTCGGGTCTTCGCGATCAGCCCATTGCTCGCCGCACTTGGTGCACGTGAAGATCGGAATCCGGTGTCCCCACCACAGCTGCCGCGAGATGTTCCAGTCGCGGATGTTCTCCATCCAGTGCTGGTACGTCGCGCCCCAGCGCTCGGGCACCAGGCGAATGGCTCCGGTCCGGTAAGCCTCGAGCGCCGGCGCCGCGAGCGGCGTCATCTTCACGAACCACTGATCGGACAGCCGCGGCTCCACTACCGAGTCGCAGCGGTAGCAGTGGCGCACCGCGTGCCGATGGGGCTCGATCTTCTCGAGCAGGCCGCGCTCTTTGAGCAGGTCCACGATCCTTTCGCGCGCGTCGAAGCGGTCGAGCCCGGCGAGCGCCTTGGGCACGCGCGTCGGATGCTCCATCCGAGCGTCCTCGGTCATCACGAGGGGCATCTCGAGCTTGTGCCGCAGCCCGATCTCGAAATCCGTCGCGTCGTGCGCCGGGGTCACCTTCACGAAGCCCGTCCCGAACCCGGGCTCGACGGCCTCATCGGCGATGATCGGCACCGGCAGATCGATGATCGGCAGCCGGGCGACCTTCCCCACGAAGCCGCGATGGCGTGCGTCCTCGGGATTCACCGCCACCGCGGTGTCGCCCAGCAGTGTTTCGGGGCGCGTGGTGGCCACGGTCAGGGAGGGCTTGGGACCGCCCTCCACGGGATAGCGGATGTAGTACAGCTTCCCGTCGATGTCCTTCGATTCGGCCTCTTCGTCCGACAGGGCCGTGAGGCAGCGGGGGCACCAGTGGATTACCCGATGGCCACGGTAGATGAGCCCCTCGTCCCACAGGCGCACGAACACTTCCCGCACGGCCCGCGAGTAGGCCGGGTCGAATGTGAACCGCGTTCGGGTCCAGTCACAGGAGGCGCCGATCAGCTTGAGCTGTTCGAGAATCGTGGCGCCGGTCTCTTTCACGAAGGCCCAGACCCGCGCGACGAACGCCTCGCGGCCCAGGTCGAAGCGGGTCTTCCCCTCCTTCGCGATGAGGCGCTCCACCACGTTCTGCGTGGCGATCCCGGCGTGGTCCGTGCCGGGGAGCCACAAGGCTTCGCGGCCGCGCATCCGCTCGAACCGGATCAGCACGTCCTGCGTCACGTTGTTCAACCCCTGGCCCATGTGCAGCACGGCCGTGACGTTGGGTGGGGGGATCACGATCACGTACGGAGACTTCGGTGAGTCCACCCGGGCCGTGAACACGCCGCGCTCGAGCCAGCGCTGGTACAGCGGGCGCTCGACGGCGTGGGGGTCGTACTGCGGCGGCAGCTCGAAACGGGACTCGGCCATTCCTTATAATAGACAGGTTGGTGGAAGTTGGTGGAGGTTGGTGGAGGTAGAGGAAAGGACCTGCACCATCCTCCTCCATCTTCCACCACCCTTCACCATCCTTCTGTTTGTGCTAAAATACGCTCCCATGCCCGACGAGTCTCCGGTGCTCGCCCCGAGCCGCATCGCGCGCTGGTTCGCGATCGCTGCGGTGATCGTGTTCACCGTCGCGCTCTACTTCCGCGACGGGCGCCGCGTGCCGCCCCTGACGGGTACGCCCGCGGCGACCGGCCAGTCGGCCAACTGAGCTGATGCCTCCCGAAATCCGCGTCACGCTCCCCGACGGGAGCGAGAAACGCGTCCCCGCCGGCTCGACGGGCGCCGACCTCGCGAAGGCGATCGGACCGGGGCTGGCGCGGGCGGCCTTGGCGGTGCGCGTGGACGGCCAGGTGTGGGACTTGACGCGCCCGCTGCCCGACGGCGTCAAGGTCTCGATTCTCACCGACAAGGATCCGCAGGCGCTCGAGGTGCTGCGCCACTCCTCGGCTCACGTCCTGGCGACGGCCGTACGGCAGCTGTTCCCCCAGGCGCAGATCGGCTTCGGCCCGCCGATCGAGGACGGGTTCTACTACGACTTCGCGGTGGAGCGGCCCTTCGCGCCGGAGGATCTGGAGGCGATCGAAAAGAAGATGACGGAGGTTGTGAAGGCCGACTACCCGTTTGTGCGTGAGGAGGTGGACCGCGCGGAAGCGAAGCGCCGCTTCAAGGATGACCCGCTGAAGCTCGAGCGCATCGAGGACCTCGGACCGAACGAGGTGATTTCGGTCTACACCGACGGTCCGTTCGTGGACCTGTGCCGCGGGCCCCACGTGCCGAGCACCGGGCGGATCAAGCACTTCAAGCTGCTGCACGCCGCCGGCGCCTACTGGCGCGGCGACGAGCGCCGCCAGATGCTGCAGCGCATCTACGGCACCGCCTGGTTCAGCAAGGACGACCTCGAGGGCTATCTGCGGCGTCTCGAGGAAGCCAAGAGGCGCGACCATCGGGTCCTGGGGAAGCAGCTCGATCTCTACTCGATTCAGGAGGAGGTGGGCCCGGGGCTGATCCTGTGGCACCCCAAGGGGGCGATGCTCCAGTTCCAGCTGCGGCGTTTTATCGAGGACACGATTCTCGAGCGAGGCTATTCGCTGGTGTACACGCCGCACGTGACGCGCGAGCAGCTGTTCCTGCGCTCCGGGCACCTGCCGTTGTACGCCGAGAATCAGTTTCCCCCGATGGCCGCGGGCGAGGGTGAGGCGGAGGAGGTGCGCTATCGGGTGAAGCCGATGAACTGCCCGATGCACATCCTCATCTACGCGTCGCAGCAGCGCAGCTACCGCGACTTGCCGATTCGTCTCTCCGAGATCGCCAACGTGTACCGCAACGAGCGCTCGGGCACACTGCACGGGATGCTGCGCGTGCGCGGCCTCACGATGGACGACGCGCACATATTCCTGCGCGAGGATCAAATCGAGCAGGAGATCTTCGATCTGCTGGACATCGTGGAGCTGGTGCTCGGGAAGACGTTCGGACTTGCCTACCGGCTCGACCTGGCCACGCGGCCCGCCAAGAAACTGGGCGACGACAAGATGTGGGATGTTGCCGAAAGGGCGCTGGAAGGCGCGTTAAAGCGCAGGGGGTTGCCCTTCAAGATGGACGTGGGCGGCGGCGCGTTCTATGGACCGAAGATCGACATCAAGTTCAACGATGCGATCGGGCGCGAGTGGCAGGGCGCCACGATCCAGCTCGACTACGAGCTCCCCGAGCGCTTCAAGCTCGAGTACACCGGCACCGACAACAAGCCGCACCGGGCCATCATGATCCACCGGGCGATCTTCGGCACCTTGGAGCGGTTCACGGGGTTCTTAATCGAGCACTTCGCCGGAGCGTTCCCGCTGTGGTTGTCGCCCGAGCAGGTACGAGTCTTGCCGATCGCCGATGGCCAAAACGACGCGGCCCGCGCCGTGGCGGCCGCGCTGCAATCGGCGGGGCTGCGCGTGCACCTGGACGAGCGCAGCGAGACGCTGAACTACAAGATCCGCGATGCCGAGACGCACAAGGTGCCGTACATGGCGGTGGTGGGGCAGCGTGAGGCGGAGGCTCGCAGCGTGGCGGTGCGGGCGCGCGGTGAAGGGAAGAAGCAGGTGGTGCTGCCGCTGGATGAGTTTGTAGCGAAACTCCTGGAAGAGGTTCGCACCAGGTCGTTGACGTCACTAGTTTGAGACATGGACGAGACCACACCCGTCATCGTTAGCGCCGTCCGTACCCCGATCGGCAAGTATCTCGGGGGACTCTCGCCGTACCCCGCGCCCAAGCTCAGTGCGTTGGTCATCCGCGAGGCCGTGCGTCGCGCCGGCATTCAGGACGATGCGGTCGACGAAGTGATCATGGGGAACGTGTTGCAAGGTGGCGTGGGGCAGGCGCCGGCGCGGCAGGCCGCTATTCACGCGGGGCTCCCAGGCACGATCCCGTCGCTCACGATCAATAAAGTCTGCGGTTCGGGACTCAAGGCGGTGATGCTCGCCGCCCAGGCGATCAAGGCGCGCGACGCGCAATGTGTCGTGGCGGGCGGCATGGAGTCGATGTCCAACGCCCCTCATTACGTCTACGGGATGCGCGGCGGCATCAAGGCGGGCGACCAGACGCTCGTGGACGGGATGATCCGCGACGGCCTGTGGGACTCGTTCTCGAACACCCACATGGGCAACCTCGCCGAGTACACCGCCACGAAGGCCGGGATCTCGCGCCGGGATCAGGACGAGTTCGCGCTCGCGAGTCACCAGAAGGCGGTGGCCGCGATGGAGGCGTGCCACTTCAAGGCGGAGACGCTTCCCGTCGACAAAGTCGAAAAAGACGAAGGCCCCCGCGCCGACACGTCGCTCGAAAAGCTCGCGTCGCTCAAGCCCTCGTTCGAGAAGGGCGGCACTGTCACCCCCGGGAATGCCCCGGGGCTCAATGACGGCGCCAGCGCGCTCGTCGTCGCGTCGCTCGCGTTCGCCAAAGCGCAGGGCCTGAAGCCGCTGGCGCGCGTAACGGCGTACGCGACGGGCGGGGGCGAGCCCAAAGATCTGTTCTTTGCGCCGATCGAGGCGGTGAAGCACCTGATGGCGAAGGCCAAGACGAAAATCTCCGACTACGACCTCATCGAAGCGAACGAGGCGTTCGCCGTCCAGGCCCTCGCCGACGGCCGCGCCCTCGGTTGGGACTGGAGTCGCGTGAACGTGCACGGCGGCGCGATCGCGCTGGGGCATCCGATCGGCGCCTCGGGCGCGCGCGTGCTCACCACCCTGTTGTACGCCCTCAAGCAGTACGGCAAGTCCACCGGCCTCGCCACGTTGTGTCTCGGCGGAGGCAATGCGGTCGCCCTCAGCGTGGAGACTCTGTGATGGAACGCGCAATTCCTGTTTCGGAACGCTCGCTCGCGCTCCCTCGGATCACGGCCGTCGTCCTCGGAGCCGCCTTCGTCGCCGCCGCCGCGCAGATCTCGGTCCCGCTGCCCGGGACGCCGGTGCCGATGACCCTGCAACCGCTCGCGGTGCTGCTCGTCGGCGGCCTCTTGGGCGCGCGCCTCGGCGCCGCGAGCATGGTGCTGTATCTCGCGCTCGGCATCGCCGGTCTCCCGGTGTTCACGCCCACGGTGCCCCTGCTCGGCATCGCGCGGTTGCTGGGTCCGACGGGTGGCTACTTGCTCGCGTACCCGGTGGCGGCGTGGGTGGTGGGTCGCGTTGTTGCCCCCGGGCTGGCGCCCGGGGTTAACACACCCTATTGGGCGCGGGTCGCCGCGGGAGTGCTGTGCGGGCTCGTGCTCATTCACGTTGGGGGGCTGGCACAACTGGCCATCCTGACGGGCGACATTTCCGGGGCGGCGCGGCTGGGCACACTGCCGTTCCTGCTGGGTGACCTCGGCAAGCTGGCGGTCGCCGTGGCGGTCCTGACCAAACTCACTCCTGCAGTTCGCGCGCGCCTCTAATGGCGCGCTTTTTGTCGCGGCTCGGCATCGCCCTCGCCTGGATCGTCCTGTTTGGCGTCGTGGCGATCGGGGGCAGCGCGCTCCTGAACAAGGTCAACCCAGTCCCGACGACGTCGCCGTGGTGGCTCGCCGCCAACTCGGGGGGCCAGGCGATCGCGTTCTTGACCGCCACGTGGTTGGTCGGGTCACGCCTCAACAAGCACTCGTGGGATCAGATGGGCTGGCACACGGGGGGTGGGGAGGGCCTGCGCGGCCGCATCGCCCGCGGCGTGACACTCGGCGCGCTCATGGCGGGGCTCGCGATCGGGTTGTCGTTCATCGCCAGCGGAGCGCGCGTGCACCTGACGGGCGACTGGGGCCGCTGGCTCGCGCTCGCGCCCCCGCTCGCGGTTGGTCTCGTGCTCGCCGCACTGACCGAGGAGTTGGGGTTCCGCGGCTATCCGCTGCGCCGCCTCGCCGACGCCGTGGGGCCGTGGGCGGCGATGATCGTGCTCGTCGTGCCGTTCGGCTTGCTCCATCTCAATAATCCGCACGCGACGTTCTTTTCGACCGTGAACGTAATGCTCGCGGGGGTATGGCTGTCGTTCGCGTTCTTCTCCCACGGTGGGATGGGCTACGCCTGGGGGCTGCACTTCGGGTGGAACGCCGGCCTGGCGCTGGCGTTCGACGCACCGGTGAGCGGGTACGAGTTCCACGTCCCGGCGGTCGAATACACGCCGGGGCAGCGCGCCTGGGTGGACGGCGGGGCGTTCGGGCCGGAGGGCGGGATCGTGGCGACGATCGTGTTGATCGCCGGCACGCTGGCGGTGATCGGCAGCCGGTTCACGCAACCGAGAACGTGGCTCGCCGGATGAGTCGGGTCGCCGTGGTGGGTGCGGGGACGATGGGCAACGGGATCGCGCACGTGTTTGCGCAGGCCGGTTGGGACACGGTGTTGATCGATGTATCCGCCGATGCGCTCGGCCGCGGCATGGCGACGATCGAGAAGAATACGGAAAGACAGGCGTCGAAAGGCGTGATAACGGCGTCTGAACGGCGTGACCTGCTCGCGCGACTTGGCACGTCGACGGCCCTCGAAGCTGCGAAGGACGCCGAGATTGTCGTCGAAGCCGCGACCGAGAATGCGAAAATCAAGTTCACGCTTTTTCACGTACTGTCACGCATTACCACGCCGTCAACGATTCTCGCCAGCAACACCTCATCGATCTCTATCACGGAGATTGCCAAGCACGCCGACCGCCCGGCGCAAGTGGTCGGGATGCATTTCATGAATCCCGTGCCGGTCATGAAACTCGTGGAAGTAATACGTGGAAGAGAGACGTCGAATGACACCGTGAAGAAAACCGTAGCAATCGTGCAGCAGCTCGGCAAGATCCCGGTTGAGGTCAACGACGCGCCCGGGTTCGTGTCGAACCGCGTCCTCATGCCCATGATCAACGAGGCCATCTTCTGCGTGCAGGACGGTATCGCGACCGCGGATTCCGTGGATCAGGTGATGAAGCTGGGGATGAGTCACCCGCTCGGCCCGCTGGCGCTCGCGGATTTGATCGGTCTGGATGTGTGTCTGTCGATCCTGAAGGTGCTACAGGACGGGCTCGACAAGCAGAAGTACCGTCCGGCGCCGCTGCTCGAGACGATGGTGGCAGCAGGTCAGTTGGGCAGGAAGTCGGGACAGGGGTTCTATGCCTACCGCGACTGAGCAGCTCCAGGTGGTCGAGTTGGCGCGCGAGTTCGCGCGCGAGAAGATCGAACCCTACGCCGCCGAGTGGGACCGCACGAAACACTTCCCGCGCGATGTCATCGACGAGATGGGCAAGCTCGGCTTTCTCGGCATGTGCGCGCCGGAAGAGTACGACGGGATGGGGCTCGACGCGCTGACGTACGTCATGGCGCTCGAGGAGATCGCCGCGGCCGATGCAGCGATCGCCGTGTCCATGGGGATTCACAACGCGATCCCGACCACGATGCTCGTGAAGCACGGCACGCCGGCGCAGAAGGACCGCTGGCTGCGGCCGATGGCGCGCGGCGAGCTGCTGGCGGGGTTCGCCCTTTCCGAGGCGGACGCGGGGTCCGACCCAGCGTCGTTACGAGCCCAAGCAGTAAGCGACGGGCACGAGTGGGTCCTTTCGGGCACCAAGGCGTGGGCGTCGAACGCGGGGACGGCGGACCTGATGATGATCATGGTCCGCACCGACACCGCGGAGGCGCGGCGCGGTCCGAAGGGGATCTCGACCTTCATCGTGCCGACCGACGCGAAGGGCTATCGCCCGGGAAGACCCGAGGACAAGATGGGACTGCGGGCGTCGAATACGGCGACGATCGCGCTCGAGGACCTGCGCCTGCCGGCCGAGGCGTTGCTGGGCGAGGCGGGGATGGGGTTCGTGTACGCGATGGAAGGCCTGGACGCGGGGCGGCTCGGGATCGGAGCGCAGGCGGTGGGGATCGCGCGGCGGGCGCTGGAGCACAGCGTCAAGTACTGCGCCGAGCGGCGCCAGTTCGATCGGCCGATCAAGGATTTCCAGGCCGTGCAGTTCAAACTGGCGGACATGGCCACGCGCACCGAGGCGGCGCGGGCGCTCACGCACCGCGCGGCGGCCCGCAAGGATTCGGGCGAGGATGCCACGGCGTTTGCGAGCATGGCGAAGCTGTTCGCGTCCGAGACGGCGATGTGGG
>Ga0137409_10005246_pt1 | contig 13517 bp, 20 predicted proteins | sample CZODoug1_16funga_FD_122059 | JGI IMG/M metagenome (GOLD analysis project Ga0137409, IMG submission 122059) | Vadose zone soil fungal communities from Angelo Coast Range Reserve, California, USA - CZODoug1_16fungal (Hybrid Assembly) | ecosystem: Environmental > Terrestrial > Soil > Vadose zone...
CTGTCAGAAATTCACGGCGTTTCAATCCGCGTTTCATTGGCGTTCTCCCTCTTTTGTCTGTCGACGAAAGGAGCCCGCAAACGTGACGACGATCCACCCATTCGCCGACAACCCCGGGAATGCTACGCCACAAGAACGCGCGGAGGAAACGAAAAGCCTCCCGCTGTTGCAGCGCACACTGCCGCAGGCGGCGAGCGGCGGGCGGTCCGCGGCTCACACCACCGGCGAGCGGCCGCCGTCGACGTTGGTCGCGGTGCCGGTGATGTAGCCGCCCTGCTCGGAGACCAGGAAGCAGGCGAGATTGGCGAACTCCTCGGCCTTGCCGGCGCGGCCGAGCGGAATTTCCTTCTCGCGCGCCTTGTAATAGTCGGCGAGCGGAATGTTCGCCTTCTTGGCCGCCTGGACGTGCTGATCGGCCTCGATGAAGCCGACCAGCAGCGCATTCACCAGCACGTTGTGCGGCGCGAACTCGGCCGACAAAGCCTTGGTCATCGCCATGCCGGCGGCACGCGACACCGAGGTCGGCATGCTGTTCGGCCGCGGCGCCTTGGCGCCGATGTTGAGCACATTGATGACGCGGCCCCAACGCCGCTCCTTCATCTGCGGCCAGACCAGGCGCGTGAGCCTGATCGCGGCGAACAGCTTCTGGTCCAGGTCCTCGCGCCAGACCTCGTCGGTGATCGTCTCGAAGGCGCCGTTGCGCGAGGTGCCGGCGTTGTTGACCACGATGTCGATCTTGCCGAAGGCGCGCATGCCCTCGTCGTAGATGCGCTTGACCTCGTCGGGCTTGCCCACGTCGCCCTGCGCGCCGACCACCCGGCCCTTCGCGCCGGCGCTGATCGACTTGACCGCGGCATCGAGCGCCTCACGCCCGCGCGACGCGATCAGCACGTCGGCACCGGAGGCCGCGAACCGACTGGCGATGGCAAAGCCAAGCCCCTTGCTGCCGCCGGTGACGATGGCAGCGCGGTTGGCGAGATCAATTTGCATGCAAGCCCCCAAAAGACAGTTTGACGGATACGGTGACGGACGCGAAGAACGCCTGGGTACCATATCAGGCGAGCATAGCCATCGCAGCCTCTTGGAAGCCTGCGACGGCCACCCCCTTTGCGCAACGCGAAAGGGCGCAATGCGGATGGGCGGCTCCGCCGATGCCGAGCCGCCCATCCGTAAATCCCTAACCCGCAATCACGCCTTGGCAGCTGCGACCGCTGTGGGCACGCGCTCGGCGCGCAGGTTCCACAACACCATGATGGCAAAGAGGCAGCCCGAGGCCCAAAGCAGCAGCTCTCCCACGATCAGCGCAGGTTCCGCCCACATCTTTCCATTCAGCACCAAGGCCAGCGCGCCGAGGCCGACCGGCATGGCAATGTTGTAAAGCCAGAACCACGCGGTCGCGAGACGCGTGCGCGCGAGATCCGGGAAGGCATGAAACACAAACGCCGCGATCGCGAGCACCGCGAAACCGAGCAGATTGACGTGGGCATGCACCGGCCGCAGCAGGAAATCCTGGCTCATGCCCATGCCAATGCCCATGGTCATGCCGAGAACGAGATAAAGAACAGCGAGCTTGATGAGACGGATCGTCATTGTCTTCCTCTTGCTTCAGTATGCGCGGGAACGCACTTCATGCGAGCGAGATACCGTCGCAGGCAGGGCTTAGTTGCGCGTCGCGCAAAAAGGTTCAATCAAAGTGATCTGATCGGCATGGCGCGAGCCAGACCACGCCGAATACAATCATGACGATATTATGTCCTTTGCGGAGCCGCTTCAGCGCAGCGCCTGCTCGTAAGTTTCAGGCTTGAAACCGACGAGCACCTTGCCCCTCACTTCAAGCACCGGCCGCTTGATCATGGAGGGCTGATCCAGCATCAGCGCAATTGCCTTCTTCTCCGTGATCGACGTCTTGTCCTTGTCCGGAAGCTTGCGGAACGTTGTGCCGGCACGATTGAGCAGGGTCTCCCACCCCACCGCCCCTGCCCACCGCTCGAGCCGGTCGCGATCGATGCCCTCCGACTTGTAGTCATGGAACGCATAGGCGACATCATGCTTGTCGAGCCACGCGCGCGCCTTCTTCATCGTGTCACAGTTCTTGATGCCGTAGATGGTTATGGTCTTGGTGACGATCTTGGCCATGTTGCAGAGCTTCAACTCGTTGCTTCGATGTGCGACGTCCTGAGCTACGCTCATACTTGACTATAATTGGATCGGCAAAGCCATCCCATGATATCGGAGCCCAGAGTGAACCTCATTCTTTATGCCCATCCGTTCTCGTCCTACTGCCAGAAAGTCCTGATCGCGCTCTACGAGAGCGCGACACCGTTCGAGTTTCGAATGCTGTCGCCAGACAACCCGGCCGCCGGAGCCGAATTCGTGAACCTCTGGCCGCTTCGGCGCATGCCGGTGTTGCGCGATGGCGAGCAGACCCTGATGGAGGCGACGGTCATCATCGAGCATCTCGATCTTTGCCATGCAGGGCCGGCACGGCTCCTGCCCGCCGATCCGAAGGCGGCGCTGCGTGTCCGCTTCATGGACCGCGTATTCGACAACTACGTCATGACGCCGATGCAGAGGATCGTTGGCGATCACCTTCGCCCGGCTGAGGCACGCGACCCGCATGGTGTCGCCGAGGCACACAAGCTGCTCGACACGACGTATGGGTGGCTCGAGCAAACGCTGCAAAACCAGCGCTGGGCCTGCAACGATTTCAGTCTTGCTGATTGCGCTGCCGGACCATCGCTGTTCTATGCCGACTGGGTGCACCCGATCGGCGCCGACTGCCGCAAGCTCAAAGCCTACCGCCAGCGCCTGCTGGCGCGGCCGTCGTTCGCGCGCGCGGTGGACGAGGCGCGGCCCTATCGCCCGCTGTTTCCGCCGGGCGCGCCGGATCGCGACTGAACGTGCCTAGCCTCAGACGCGCTCCAGCCGGAAGGAAGGCTCGTAGGATGGCGCCGTCGTAATTCTGGCGACCGGCAGCACCGGGCGCGCGACATCGAGCTTGACCCTGAAGCGCGACAGCAATGTCGCCAGCATGATGTGCGCCTCCGCCATCGCAAATGTTGCGCCGATACAGATGCGCGGGCCGGCACCAAACGGCAGAAACGCGCCGCCTCCGGTCCAGGGCGAAAGCTTGCCCGCAAAACGGTCGGGCGTGAATGCCGTCGGATTGTCCCAGTGCTTGCGATGACGGTGCAGCACCCATGGGCTGATCCAGGCCTGCGTTCCGACGCGGACGGGCTCGCCCGCAACCACGTCATCAGCGGTCGCTTCCCGCGAGATGTACGCGGCTGGCGGATAGAGCCGCAAGGCTTCGAACAGAACCTGGCGCAAGCGCGGCCAATTCATAAGATCATCAAGGTTGCTCACTCGCTCCGGAGGGAAAGCCGCGAGCTCGGCTCGCAACCGATCCTGCTCGGCCACGTCAAGAGTCAGAAGATAAGTGGCCCAGAACAGCAGCCGCGCGGTGGTCTCATAGCCGGCTACGATCATCGTCGAGCATTGATCGCGTACCTCCGCCTGCGAAAGCGCCTGCCCGGTCTCGGGATCGCGGGCGGCGAGCAGAAGGTCAAGAAGATCGGCGCTGGCCGCGGTTCCCCGTCGCTCTCGTCGCGCCGAGACGATCGCATCTATGGTCGCGGACCAGGCCTTCTGGAAACGGCGGCGACTGCGCAAGGCAAACCCGAATGACTCGGTGGTGGACGCGAACGCATCGAAGAGATTGGGACGGCCTGGTCCCGCCAGATAGTATCTGACCATCGCCGTGATGTGCGCGCGCTCGGCGCTATCCGGCAGCGAGAACAGCGCCCGCAGAACGGCCTCGAGCGTTGCCTCCTGAAAGGCGAGCGACAGATTGGCGCTCTGCGTACCCGCGATCCTGTCGGCAAGTCCCGAGGCCGCAGCCATGAAATGCGGAAGGAACAGGCCGACATTGGCCGGCGTGAAGATCGGCGCCAGCATGCGGCGCTGTTGCCGCCATTGCGCGCCGGCGGCCAGGAACAAGCCGGTGCCACCGAGCGGCCCGAGGATGCGGTCGGCGGCCACCAGGCGCTTGTATTTGTCCATCGCGGTCGCCAGCACATGCCGCACGCCGTCCGGATCGTTGATCAGAAGTGATTCCAGCCCAAAGATGCACCGGCGGATGACCGGTTCCTCGAAGGCGCGCTGGGGCTGGCTCGAGAGCGTGTTGCGGTTGAACTTGTACAGCGCCCGCCAGCCAGGAAGATCCTTGTCGTGCACCTTCGGCGCCGGCGGAACAACCGGCTGGAATTGAGTGAGCATCGTGGGCCTCGCGTTGGAATGCGAGAGCGTATGACGCAACTGCGGCGCCACGGCGGCACCGCCATGCGCCGAACGGATGCTAACCCTCAAGCTCGAGAACAATGCGTTTCGCAACCTCGCGCAGCGCTGCTTTGCGCGCGGGCTCGAGCATTTTCCAGCCGATGCCTCGGATGGCGCATTCGAGCGCATAGATGAAATTGGTCGAGACCCGCCGCCCGAAGTGAAAGCGCAGCGAGCGAAAGCAAGCTCCCGGTCCCATCGCGCGCAGCGTCGCCTCGTCCTTGATGCCGACGTCGATCAGCATCTGAGCGGACGTGACCCCCAGGCTCGGCAATGCGGCAAGCGCAAGCACGTTAGGCGGCACGCTTCGCGTGGAGCGCTTGCTGGATGGCGGACGAGGCATCTCTGTCGCTCTTTGGAGCCGCTCCACCACGACCACCAGGGCTCCTTCCCTACCTTGACGGCCACCGACCCGCCATGCAAAGTTCGGACTATAGAGTTATAGTTCGCTATCCGAACAATCGCTAATCGAACACACTGAGCGCGCGATGCCTGCAGACGGCGGCACCTTGTCGGCGAAAAGCACGGTCCAGTCGCTGACCAAGGGATTTCGCGTGCTCGAAACCTTCACGGCCGAGCGCAGCGAGATGGGCCTTGCCGAGGTGGCGCGCGCCGCCGGCATCGACAACGGCACGGCGTTTCGGTTCCTCAATACTCTGGTGATGCTCGGCTACATCCGGAAGACCGAGGCCAAGCGCTTCAGGCTCACGCTCAAATGCCTCGACCTCGGCTTCCGCGCGATCGGCCGCACCGAGCTCCGCGAACTCGCGCGGCCGCTGCTGCGCGATCTCGTCAGCCCCGAGATCGAGGCCGCCTCCGTCGCCGTGCTCGACGGCGCCGAGGTGGTCTATATCGAACGCGTGCAGGCTGGCCTAGCGCGGCTCGGCGTCGACGTGCGCATCGGTAGCCGAGCGCCCGCCTACTCGACCGCGATCGGACAGACCATGCTCGCGCAGCTGCCGCGGGCGACGCAGGAGAGCTTGCTGGGCAAGGGACCGTTGCGACGGCTGACGACGACGACCGTCACTTCGGTCCCCAAGCTGCTCGAGCGTCTCGTGACCGTACGGCGGCGCGGATATGCGCTCTCGGATGGCGAGAACGTGCAGGGACTGCGCGTGCTGGCGGCGTCTGTGCTCGATGCCGACGGCGCGCCGGTTGCGGCCGTCTCGGTGGCGACGCCAGCGTTTGCGAACACGCTCACGGCTTTCGAGCGCGCGACGCGCGAACCGGTGATGAAGGCCGCGCAGACGTTATCGACCGCGGTGCGGGCCGGTGGCAGCGTCGCAGCCGTTGCCCGTGGCTCGGTGTAAAGAGGAGTGCCTGATGCCCGTAATGACCAACTTTCATGGCCTGATCCCGGCGATGGCGGTGCCGTTCCGGCCCGATCACAGCATCGACGAGCCGGAGCTGACGCGGTTCGCGCGCTGGCTTGCGGCGCAGCCCGGCATCGTCGGCATGATGACCAACGGGCATACCGGAGAGGTGTTCTCGCTCACGCCGCGCGAACGGGCGGAGGTGACCCGCATCGCCGCCAAGGCGGTCGACGGACAATGCCCGGTGATCTCGTCCATTGTTTGCGAAGGGATCAAGGACGCCATCGAGCAGGCCCAATGGGCGAAGGAAGCCGGCGCGCAGGCGCTTGACATCATGCCGCCGCACCACTGGCTGCGCTTCGGCTTCCGGCCAAGCCACGTGATCGACTACTTCACCGCGATCGGCGAGGCGTGCCGACTGCCGCTCGTCGTTCACGTCTACCCGGCCTGGACCAAGGCCTCGTTCTCCTCCGAGCTGCTCGCCGAGCTTGCCAAGCTTTCCTCTGTGCACGCCTTCAAGATCGGCACCCGCGAGATGAACAAGTATCAGCGCGATCTGCAGATGATCCGGGCGGCAGCACCGGACAAGGCGCTGCTTACCTGCCATGACGAGTATCTCTTGCCATCCATGGTGCAGGGCGTGGATGGCGCGCTCGTCGGATTTGCCTCGGTCATCCCGGGCCTGATCCACGACCTGCTGGCGGCCGTCAAGGCGGGCGACCTTGCGCGCGCGATGGCGATCCAGACGCGGATCGATCCGTTGAAGGACGCGGTCTACGGCGGCGGCGAGCCAACCGGCGAGGCACATGCCAACATGAAGGCCGCGATGGTTGCAGCCGGCATCTTCAGGAGCGGCACCATGCGCCCGCCGACGCTGATGCCGAGCCGCGAGGAATTGCGGCGCATCGAGGCCGCCGTCGCGGCGGCTGGCCTTGAGCATGCCGAGGCTGCTGAATAAAAGACGACGGAGGAAGACGCCATGAAGCGATGCAATATGAAGCGACGTGATATCTTGAAGCTCGCCGGCGGAGCCGCCGCCTATGCGTCGCTCGGCGCGCCCGCCATCGCGCAGGGCGTGTGGCCGCAGAAGGACAAGACCGTCAAGGTGATCGTGCCGTTTCCGCCGGGCGCCGCCAACGACGCGCTCGGCCGCCTCCTCGCCGAGCGCCTGCAGGCGAGGTTCGGCTGCACCGCCGTCGTCGAGAACCGCGTCGGCGGCGCCGGCCTCATTGGCACCAAGGCGGTGATCCAGGCCGAGCCGGACGGCTACACGCTCCTTGCTAGCGCGTTCAACACGGCCGTGATGCCGATGGTGCTCAAGGCCGCCGACTTCGATCCTGAGGTCGATCTCGAGGTCGTGGCGCGCACGGCCGTGGCTCCTCTCGTCTGTGTCATGTCCGGAAGCCGCCCTGAGAAGGCTCTCGCCGAGGTCATCGCGGCGGCCAAGGCGGACCCGACCAAGTGGAACTTCGCGATCTCTTCGCTCGGCTCCGCGGGCCATCTCGCAACCATCGACTTCCTGCGGCGCACCGGCGCCAAGATCCCAATGGTGCCCTATCGCGGCACGCAGCCGGCGCTGACGGACATCATGGCGGGCGCCGTGAGTCTCTTGATCGATCCGACCTTCGCGCTCCTGCCTGTGATCCAGGAAGGCGGCAAGGCGCGCGCACTCGGTATCGCGGCCGCGCAACGATCCGTGCTCGCGCCCAACATTCCGACCATGGCGGAGGCCGGCCTCCCCGGCTTCGAGTTCAATTCCTGGTACGGCGTTTGGGCGCCCAAGGGCACGCCCAAGGCGATCCAGGCGACGCTGAACGCGCTGGTGCAGGAGACGATGCGTGATGCAACAATCGCCAAGCGATTGACCACCACGTTGATCGAGCCGGTCGCCGAAGGCATCGACGCCAGCAAGGCGTTCATCCGCAGCGAGATCGTGCGGGCGGGTGAGCTCTTGAAGAGCGTCAACTTCCAGCCGACCTGATCGAGCTCTGATGCCTGACGCCGCCAACCGCGATGATGTGGGAGCCGCATGACCGTCCGCATCGTCGACATTGCCGAGGCCAGCAAGCCGATCGCCTCGGCGATCCGCAACGCCTATATCGACTTCTCCAAGATGACGACGAGCCTCGTCGCCGTCGTGACCAACGTAGAGAGGAAGGGAAGGCCGGTCGTCGGCTACGGCTTCAATTCCAACGGCCGCTACGGGCAAGGCGGCCTCATCCGCGAGCGCTTCCGCGCGCGCCTGCTCGAGGCCGAGCCCAGGTCCTTGCTCGACGAGAGCGGGGAGAACCTGTCGCCTGAGAAGTGCTGGGCCGCCCTGATGATGAACGAGAAGCCGGGCGGCCATGGCGAGCGCTCGGTCGCCGTCGGCACCATCGACATGGCGATCTGGGACGCGGTCGCCAAGATCGCCGGCAAGCCGCTGTTTCGCCTGCTCGCCGAGCGCGAAGGACGCACCGCCGACCCGCGGGTCTTCGTCTATGCGGCCGGCGGCTATTACTATCCGGGCAAGAACAACGACGCGCTGCGGCGCGAGATGGCAAGCTACGTCGCGCGCGGCTACACCGTCGTGAAGATGAAGATCGGCGGCGCCTCGATCGCCGAGGACGCCGCCCGCATCGAGGCGTTGCTTGGCGAAATCGGCCCGAAGGTGCAGCTCGCCGTCGATGCCAACGGCCGCTTCGATCTCGAGACCGCAATCGCCTACGCCAAGATGCTGCGGCTGTATCCTCTGTTCTGGTACGAGGAAGCGGGCGACCCGCTCGATTATCAGCTGCAAGCGGCGCTCGCCGACTTCTACCCCGGCCCGATGGCGACCGGCGAAAACCTGTTCAGCCATCAGGATGCGCGCAACCTCTTGCGCTATGGCGGCATGCGTCCGGACCGCGATTGGCTGCAGTTCGACTGCGCGCTCTCCTATGGGCTGGTCGAATTCAGGCGCACGCTCGATGCGCTGACGACGCATGGGTGGTCATGGCGGCGCGTGGTCCCGCATGGCGGCCACCAGATGTCGCTGATGATCGCAGCGGGCCTCGGCCTCGGTGGCAACGAGAGCTATCCGGACCTGTTCCAGCCCTACGGCGGATTCCCGGACGGCGTCGCGCCGCGCGATGGCTACGTCACGCTGCCCGACCTGCCCGGCATCGGCTTCGAGGGCAAGGGCGATCTCGCGCGCGAGATGGCGGCGCTTGCGTCCTGATCCATCGAAATTCATCGTCAATCGAGCAGGCAATTGAAGCGAAGGGACATCGCCAGCAGGCCCTGGCGATAATAGAAGCGGTGCCCGAGCGTATTTTCGAGCGCCGTGTCGAGGACGAGCTTGCGACAGCCGAGCGCGCGGCCTTCCGCCTTGAGACGATCCAGCAGCCGCGCACCATGGCCGCGACGGCGCTCGCTCTCGTCGGTCACCAGATCGTCGACATAAAGAAAACGGCCGTGCACGAAATTCTCCTGCACCCGGAAGCCAGCCAGCGCGACCGGGCGCTGCGCGCGCCAGAGCGCCGCGATCGAGTAGCCCTGCTCCGATTGCCGCCGCCAGCGCGCGATGAACTCTGCTTCGGAGCTGAGCTGCGGGCGCAGCACGCGCATCAGCGCATAGCACGCCGCAATGTCCGCCTCACCGACCACGCGGAGGTCCAGCTCGGATGAGAGCGTCGCCGTGCCCGCGGCGCTCATCACGGGCTCGCCGCCGCTCGTGCCCGGTCCTGACAGTCCCGCCACGACAGATCCTGACATCTGGCTCTCCATCGCGAATCCATATAATATCAGTACTCGAATATGATATTCGAGGTCTGATATCATGCGCAACACCGACCCGCCTGTGCCGCAGCCCGGCGAGGGCAAGCGCGGGGAGCAAGGCTACCTGGGCTATCTGCTGCGGCAAGCGAGCGTGGCGGTGCGCACCCGTATGGAGCGCAACTTGTCGGAGGAAGACGTGACGCCGCCGCAGTTCGCGGTGCTCACAATGGTCAGGGCCTATCCCGGGCTTTCGAACGCCGATCTCGCGCGGTTGTCGCTGCTCACTCCGCAGACCGTGAGCGTCATCGTCAGCAATCTCAAGCGGTCGGGCCGGCTGGCCAGCCGCCCCCACGCGGTGCACGGCCGCATCCAGCAGCTCGAGATCACCAAGGCTGGACGGGATCTCCTGGCGCGCTGCCGTCCACATATCCAGAAGATCGAGAAGCGGCTCGCGGCCGGCCTGTCGGCGAACGACGAGCGGGTTATCCGCCGCTGGCTCGTGCGAGTGGCCATGGATGAGTCGCAAGGCTAAGGTAGCGTTCGCGTCCGCCGCTACATCGTTTTCGCTACCGCGACCAGCTGATCGAGCGCCTTGCCCCAGCCGTCATGAAATCCCATTTCCTCATGCCGCTTCGTGCTTGCCTCGTCGCCGTGCATCACCAGCGCGGTGTATTTCGTGCCCTGGCCGTGCGGCGCCAGTGAAATGACCGCTGTGAAGGCAAAGAATGCTTCCTCGCCGCAGACCGTGGAGGCGCCGGTCGGACGAAAGCCCTCCTCGAGCGCGTTCGTCCAGACGAGCCTCTCGCTCTCGATGAGCTCGAGGTAGCACCCGACGTTGGGAAACTCGCGGCCTTCGGGCGACTGCATGATGGTGTGAAAGCGCCCGCCCGGACGCAGATCGATCTCGCACGCAATCGTCTTCCAGGGCACCGGCGTGAACCACTTCATGAGATGCTCGGGGGTCGTCCAGGCGCGCCAGACCAGCTCGCGCGGCACGTCGACGACGCGCTCCAAGACAAGGTCGAGAGCGGGACGCAGTTGCGGGGTGTTGGCATGTATCATGGAGTCTTGTCCTTCAGGGCGAGCAGATAGTTGTCGAGCTGATCGAGGCGGCGCTCCCAAACTGCGCGCTGGCGGGTCATCCAATGCTCCGCCTCCTTCAGCGGTTTCGGCGTCAGCCGATAGGTTCGCACGCGCCCCGCCTTGCGCGATCGCACCAGGCCGCATCGCTCGAGCACGTCGAGGTGCTGGGCGAAGGACGGCAACGCCATCTCGAATGGCCGGGCGAGCTCGCTGACCGGCGCCGGCCCCTTGCTCAGGCGCTCAAGCACCTTGCGGCGGGTCGGGTCGGCGAGCGCATGGAAGACGTCGCTCAGCTGTTCTACATGGTAAGGCATTTGCCTTAGTGTATGGCGGCGCAATACTAAGGTCAATACCTTTGTGTCGTGTAAATGTGCGTCCTGAGGTCAGCCAGTAAGGGGGGCCACGAGCCAACGGCCGAGATCTCTATTGTCAAGTCTTCATAATGGCTGCAACCATAGCCGGCCGGAGCTCCGGCAAGGAGCGCGTCGCGATTTTCCACATGATCAAATCGTCAACACGATCATAGCTATGGCGCAACAGGTTGCCGATGGCCGCGATTTCGGGCCAAGGCTGCTCGGCGAACTCGTTTTTCAGTTCGTTTGGAATGCCTCTGCTCGCCTCCGATACGATCTCAACACAGCGCTCGACCGCGCGGCGCAGCTTGTAGTCGCGCCGGTAGCCCGCAAGATCGACACCCACCATCATTTCAGCAACCGCGTCGATGGTTTCGAGAATGTCGCGCAAGCGAACAAGATCGCTTGATCACTCAAATGATCCGTATCGCTTCTGCCTCGATTTGCGGCCTCAGCAAAGGATGTAGGCCCTCTCGCGTCGTGAGGTCGGTGCGCCGCCCCAAGATTTGCGACAACCGTTCACGCAAGCGAATCAGTTCGACGAAGCTGAAGCGCTCAGGGTCATAGTCGATAAATATATCGATGTCGCTCTCATCCCGCGCCTCTCCACGCGCGGTCGATCCGAACAAATAAAGCGAGGTCGCGCCAAGCGCTCGAATGTCGGCGGCGCTGGCCCTCAGCGAGGCAATGACGTCGGCTCGGGTCATTGGAAGTACATAGCACGGATTGCATCTCAATCCCAACCCGATAAGTGCCCGGCCGCGCCTCGTAGACTATCCTTTTGTTCGCTCACTAAGTGCGGAAGGCGCTCGGCGTCACGCCGATCAGCCGGCGGAAGCGGCGGTTGAAGGTGGCGAGATCATTGAAGCCCGCCCCGAACGCAATCATGGAAACCGGGTCCACGCTCGCGCGCAGCCGCTGCGCGGCTCGATAGAGCCGCGTGTGCAGGACATATTGATGCGGAGTCATGCCGGTCACCTGCCGGAATGTGCGCAGGAAATGGTACGGACTCATTGCCGCCTCGCGGGCGAGGGCGTTCAATCCGAGGGGCTCATCGGCCTGCGCCTCGATCCGACGCACGGCCATGGTAATGCGCCGCTCATCGCGCACACTCGGCCTGCGGGCTGACGTCGCTCTGTCGGCCGTAATCATCAGCACCGCGCCGGCAAGTCGTGTCGCAAGCTCCTCGAGTGCAGCCGTATCGCATTCGTCGCGTGCAACTTCGGCTTCGGCGAAGAGACCAATCAGCTCGCTCGCCGGCGGCACGCTGGCGCAACTGAGTCTCGCCTTGCGAATGCCCGGCGTGCCCGCAGCAATGCTCTCGAAGAAGGCCGGCGCAAAATGGAAGGCAAGGCAGCGGTCGCCTTGCGCATGCTCATGCCCGCATTCGAAACAACTGCCAGCATTGCCGAGCAACAGCGCACCAGGAACCAGCACCGCTGATCCTGCCTGCGTGCGGTATTGAAAGGTTCCCTGCATCACCGCCGCGATTGTGGTTTCGGCATGCTCTTCGACGAAGGTGCGGTCGCGCGGCCCGTGATCGCAAACCACGTCGCAGACGCTCCACCCTGTGCCGGACGCCAGACACTGCGCGCTGATCGCCATGGCAAAATCCTTAACGCGGTTCATTGAAACATATATGAGCCGCTCGCCTCCTCTGCGAGAAAGTTAGCAATTTTTCCCAAGCGAGAACAAACGCGGTTCCTTATTTCGATTCAGCAGACGGAGGAATTCCGGATGACTGAACAATCAGGTTTCAAAAAGGCCCTTCATAGCGAGGGTCCCGCCGACGATCGGGCCAAACATCTGGAACTCTATGGCTGGCTGATCGGTGACTGGGTGATGGACGCCACAGTCCACAAGGACGACGGCACCACCTTCAAAGGTTCCGGCGAAGTCCATTTCGGCTGGGTGCTGCAAGGGCGCGCCATCCAGGACGTGTGGATCCTGCCCGGGGTTTTCCACGGCACGACACTACGCATCTACGATCCTGGGCTCGGGGCCTGGCACATCCTTTGGAGCGATCCGTTGCGCCAGGTCTACACGCGTCAGCTCGGTCGCGCGCAGGGCGACGACATCGTGCAGATCGGCAAGAACGACTCCGGTGTGCTGCGCTGGAGCTTCACCGGCATCACACCCGACACATTCCGCTGGCTTGGCGAGCGCTCGCTCGATGACGGCAAGAGCTGGCAGCTGCAGGCGGAGTTCCGCGCCCGGCGCCTGTGACCCACACTCAGCGTGTGTTTTGAGCGCGTCGAACGCGCGGGCCGCCTCGGGCCGACACGGAGGTTTGCGACTTGAGGAGCGATCTGCCATTCCGAGAGATCGCGGACGTGATCGGCCGGCACCTCAACGTACCGGCCGTCGCGATGACATCTGAGCAAGCGACAAACCACTTCGGCTGGTTCGCGCATTTCGCAGCGCTCGACAATCCGGCATCAAGTGAGCGAACGCGGGACCTGCTGGGTTGGCAGCCGAAGCAGCCCAGGCTTATTCCCGACCTCGACCGGCCGCGCTATTTCGAGCGTTGAACGGGATCGCACAACCGGCACATGCTTCCGCGTGAGCGATGCCGCCCTCACCCGTCGCGTTTCCGAAAGGCGGCCTCTCCGGCGTCCGACACTTCGACCCACTTCGGGTCGGGCGCGGCACCGGGGACGTAACTGTCGTGCCAGTTCCACCACTTGTACGG
>Ga0137409_10005248_pt1 | contig 13513 bp, 12 predicted proteins | sample CZODoug1_16funga_FD_122059 | JGI IMG/M metagenome (GOLD analysis project Ga0137409, IMG submission 122059) | Vadose zone soil fungal communities from Angelo Coast Range Reserve, California, USA - CZODoug1_16fungal (Hybrid Assembly) | ecosystem: Environmental > Terrestrial > Soil > Vadose zone...
TAGTAGACGGTGTCGCCGAGCAGTTCGCGGGACAGGTGCATTTGCTCGTAGGTTTCCGTGTTCATGAAGTGGAAATCGTCGCCTTCGTTGTAGAGGTACTCGAATTCGACTTCGTCGAGAATGGCGCGGTCGACAAATTCTTCGGCGCGAAAGCGATAGTCAATCATCGTGCCATTCTTGAGATTTTTCATGCGCGTTTGCATGGAGCCGCGCTTGTTTCCGGGAGTGCGGTGATCGACGCTAAAAATCGTGAAAAGCTGGCCCTCGTGCTGGATAACCATGCCGGGGCGAAGTTGTGTGGCTTTGACGCTGCTCATAATTTTTGACGGCCGTGCCGGCCGGGGGCTCCTAAAAAATTGCGGATTTCGGAAATTCCGGCTGGCGGCCGCTACACCGCAAAATGGCTGCGCAGGGAATGACCTGCCTGCGTCAGGCAGGCTCAAGGCGCGCCGGAGCGAAAATCGCGTCCCGCGCGAACAAACAGTATAGACGGGCCGATTCTGCATGGTCAATCTTCATCAAGCTTTAGTTGTCTTCAATGTTCGTCTCTAATTCTTGCTTGGGGAAAATTGCACTCAATCGCCTTTTAGGTCTTTGGAGCGCTGGGCGGCGGCATGGGCCATTATTTTTTCGATTTCGGCCGGGTCGCGCGGGAGGCGTTCGCTTAATAGCTTGTAGCCGGTTTCGGTGACGAGAACGTCGTCTTCGATGCGGACGCCGAGGTTTTCTTCGGGGATGTAGATGCCGGGCTCCATGGTGATGACCATGCCCGGCCGCAAAGGCGCGCAATACTCGCCGGGGTCATGAACATCCAGGCCGATGTGATGACTCAAGCCATGAATGTAGTATTGGCCCAGCGGCTTGCCGTGCAGATCTTTTCCGTGCGAATTGATGTAGTCGTAGGAAACCTTATAGGCGCTATTGTCGCCCTTCTTGCAGACGTTGTTGCCCGGCTTGAGCATCGCGAGCGCGGCATTCTGAGCGCCGAGCACAATCGAATAAATTTCGCGCTGGCGCGGAGTGAACTCACCGTTCGCGGGAATCGTGCGCGTAATGTCCGCGGTATAACCGGCATACTGCGCGCCCACGTCGAGAACCACGATGTCGCCGTCCGCGATCTTGCGATCGAGCTTGTCGTAGTGCAGTGCCGTGGAATTCGGGCCGGCGCCGACGATGGGAGCGTAGCCCTCCGCTTCTGAACCACCCCAGGCGTGTACTTCCACCATTTTTGCGCCGACCTGATATTCGTACAGGCCGGGCCGCATCGTTTTCATCGCTTCGAGATGCGCATCGAGCGAAAGATCGATGGCTTTCTGCAAGAAAGCAAGTTCGCCGGGCGACTTGATCTGCCGCAACGCGTTAATCTGCTGGCGAACGTCTTTCAACTTGGCTTGCGGCGCGGCGAGCTGTAGCCATTCAACTACGGCCTTTTCGTGCGGGTAGCCGCCGTTTTCTTTTTCGTATGGCAGGATCGTGAATAAAGTTGGATACAGCTTTGCCAGCCTCTCCACGGTCGCGCGCATCTCCGGAAAAGCTTCGACCGTAGCGAAGCCGGTTCGTGCTTGAATCCCCGGATCCGAAGGGGCCATGCGAACGCCATTCCATTTTTCCTTAGCGGGATCCTTCGGCGGGAGGAACAACATCTCTCGCGGGCCGGTCCAGGTATCGTTCGTAGAGCCGTTCTTTGCAGCCGGCAGGAAAATCAGGCCGGCGCCTTCCTCATTGTGTCCGGTCAAGTAGTAAAAGCCATCTTCCTGGTGAAAAATGTAGGTTTGAGCGGACTCTTCGCGGCCCGTGTAACCCCAAAGAATGACGGGCCCGTCCACCTCTGCGGCGATCTTGGCGCGCCGTTCGGCGTAGACGCTGTTGGGTTCGCGCTCACGGCGCTCCTGGGCCTGCGCGACGGAGAGGAGGGAGACCGTGCAGAGCAATCCAGAAAGGACTACCGCTGCGGATGCGAACCGAACACGCGACCAGATACGCCATGGGTAACCACTCATTTGCCTACCTCGAAACCACCATTTTGGTGCTGAACCCACAGGGCAAGTGGGTTCGCCGCGTCTAATGCGGCCCCGCGATTGTAGCCGAAATGGGGCGCCGACCGATATTTTCGCGCGATCCAGTGGAGCACGAAAACGGAGGCTCGCGGATTTCACTGCTGCAAGTCTATTCCTCGTGGCAGACCGCCCCGCTGAGATTTGAATTCGCAGATGACCTTTTGGGTGCTTTGCGAATCTAAATACATATGCGAATACCAGCGCGCTTCATCGGCTTTCTGGCAGTTTTTCAGTCCATTCTGTTTCTGGTTCACATCTTTCTCTATGAGACGTGGACGTTTTCGGCGGCGGGGAATAATCTTCCTTCGACCTCACTGCTGAAGATCGTCCTGGGTGCGTTGTCTGTGAGTTTCCTGGTGGCGTCGGTTTTGGCCTTCCGTCATACTAACGCCGTACTGCGGGTCTTTTACCGAATCGCTGCGGTGTGGCTCGGACTCGTCAGTTTTCTGTTCTTTGCCGCCGCTTTGTCCTGGATCGTCTTCGGGATCGCGCTGCTGGCGGGATGGTACGCGGACCTTCACCGGGTTGCGGAAGTGCTATTCGGTATGGCGCTGCTGAGCGGCTTCTTCGGCGTCCTCAACGCGAGCTTGACGAGAGTTCGGCGAATTACGGTCCGGCTGGAGAACTTGCCGGAAGCCTGGCGCGGGCGCAAAGCTGCGCTCATCAGCGACTTGCATTTGGGGCACGTGAGGAATGGAGGTTTCTTGCGGCGGATCGTGGCAAAGGTAATGAAGGAGAAGCCGGATGCCGTGTTCGTTGCGGGCGATTTGTACGATGGCACCGCCATCGATGCCGCGCGAGCGGCCGAGCCGTTGCGTGATTTGCGCGCACCGCACGGGACGTATTTTGTGGCGGGGAATCACGAACAATTCGGAGACGATTCGAGGTTCCTGCGAGCGGTTACCGGCGCAGGAGTTCGCATCCTGCACAACGAAAAAGTAGAGGCGGACGATTTGCAGATCGTGGGTGTGCCTTACAACCACGCCACCCATGACGGACATCTGCGCTCCGTGTTGCAAGGAATCGGTGTGGATCGAAACCGTGCGAGCATTTTGATGACCCATGCGCCCGATCGTCCGCACGTCGCGGAGGAAGCCGGAATTTCCTTGCAGGTTTCGGGTCACACGCACGTGGGCCAGTTTTTTCCCTGGACCTGGGTGGCGCGGCGAATCTACCGGCAGTTTGCTTACGGCCTCAGCCGGATCGGGAAGATGCAGGTGTACACATCCAGCGGGGCGGGGACGTGGGGGCCGCCGCTGCGGCTCGGATCGAGTCCGGAAATTGTGGTGTTCCAATTTGAGTAGGAAATCAGAAACTTGCACGAGCTGGAACGGCCGGAACCGCCCAACCTATTTGCGGAAAAAATCAATCAGAAGTTTTGAGACGCGAGCGGCTTCTTCGTGCTGAAGCCAGTGACTGGCATTCGCGAAGGTATAGAGCTCTGCATCAGCGCAGTAGCGTAGACTTTCGTGCGCCATTTCGGAAATGAGAAACGCATCGCGTTCGCCCCACAGGATTCGCGTGGGAACGTGAACGGTGCGGTCGGGGAACTTGGTGGGATAGCGAAATAGCGCGCGATACCAATGAATCATTCCCGTCAAAGCGCCGGGCTGCGACCAGGCCGCGTGGTATTGAGCAAGATCTTCCGCGGAGAAAGTGCCGGGGCGACTGGAGCGGAGAAGCGAGCGCGAGCCTACGCGGAAATGGAAGGCTGAGAAAAGGGCTTCGGGCAGCCAGGGGAGTTGAAAAAAGAAGATATACCAACTTCGGAGCACCTGGCGCAGGCGCGTCTTCATGAATTTGCGCATCACCGAGGGGTGCGGAACATTGAGGACTACGAGCTTGGCGACGCGCTGCGGATGGAGAAGCGCCGCACTCCATGCGACCGCTGCGCCCCAATCGTGACCTACAAGGAAGATTTTCTTTTGCCCGAGCTGGTCTGCAATGGCGATGACGTCAGAGACGAGTTCCGAGAGTGCATACGAGGCGCTGCCGGCGGGCTTGCTGCTGAGGTTGTACCCGCGTTGATCTGGGACGATGACGCGAAACCCTGCGGCGGCCAGCGGCTCAATCAGCTTGCGCCACCCATACCAAAACTCAGGGAAGCCGTGGAGAAGAACTACGACCGCACCATCCTTCGGCCCTGCGGCGACGGCGTGCAACCCAATTTCGCCATTTTGGAAGGCAAGTGTTTCCAGAAAACTAGACCTCGAAGCAGATTCTACCTGCTCCAGGGGCAACACGCCTCACAGCAAAAGAATCAAAAGCCTGGAGCGCCGGAAGTGGCAGGACGCATTTCGGGAGCATTGACCCCAAAGCGCAGCCGCGCGAAGTACGTCTGGCCGAGCGACATGCAGCCGGTGTAGAGATAGCCCCAAACGAAGAGCAGCAGAAACGGCACCGTGGCGTAATTTTCGTTGATGATGGCGTAGACGACGGTCATGGAAAAATAGAGCCCGAGCAGGATTTCCGCGTAGGGCAGCCAGCCCGCTTTGTTCCTGTAAGATTTTTTCGCGAAGGTCCCCACCTTGCCTTCGATTTTGAATTTTGGCGTGCGCGCGAATTCGCTTTTCTTTCCAACGATGGCTTCCAGGACCGCTTGGGCATTGCGCACGGAAATGCCGATGCCGGTGGCCATGACAAAGGGCAAATAGAAGAAGGTGCGCCGCCAAGTCTTGGGGCGAAGCTCTCTTTGCGCCACAAGATAGAAGCTGGAGATCGAGCACGTGGAAGCAAGGAATAAAGGCAAGTCGATCAGCAGCATTTGAAACCAGCCCTGCTGGAAGCGCACGATCATCACCGGCAGCAACATCGTGGAGAGCAGTACCATGAGCGGGTAGCTGATGTTGGCCGTCAGGTGAAAAAAAGCCTCGGCTTTGACGTGCCAGGGCGCATCGGACTTCAAAACCCTTGGCAGGATTTTCTTAGCGGTCTGCATCAGGCCCTTGGCCCAGCGCGCTTGCTGGGCTTTGAAGCCGTTCATGTCCACGGGAAGCTCGGAAGCGCACTCGACTTGGGGAAGGTAAAGGAATTTCCAGCCTTTGAGCTGCGAGCGATAGGAAAGATCCGTGTCTTCGGTCAGCGTGTCATGTTCCCAGCCACCGGCTTCGTCGATCGCTTTGCGGCGCCACACGCCGGCCGTCCCGTTGAAATTGAAAAAAGTGCCGCGGCGCGAACGCGCGCCATGCTCAACGACGAAGTGGCCGTCGAGCAGGATCGTCTCCACATTCGTGAGCAGTGAATAGTCGCTGTTGAGGTACGTCCAGCGCGTTTGCACCATCCCGATTTTCTCGCCGCCGTCAGGATTCATGAAATACGGAATGGTGCGGCGGAGGAAATCAGGATCGGGGAGAAAGTCCGCGTCGAAGATAGCCACGAATTCGCCCTTCGCGGTCCTCAGCCCATTTTCCAGGGCGCCGGCTTTATAGCCTTCGCGATTGGCGCGATGGATGCAGACGATTGGCATGCCCTGCGCGGCGTGGCGCTCAACGCAGGCCTGCGCAACTTGCCGCGTTTCGTCCGTCGAGTCGTCCAATACTTGCACGTCCAGCAGCTCGGCGGGATAGTCAAAACGCGAAACGGCTTCGACGAGCCGCTCGATCACGTAGCGTTCATTGAAAATCGGAAGTTGGATCGTGACGCGCGGCCAGTCTTTGACTTCGGGCGGATTCGGAGGAACATTCTTCGAATAGGCAAAGTAGTCGTAGACCAGCCAGTAGCGGTGCAGCCCATAAACCGCTAGGACAAAGAGGACGATGAAGTAAGGAATCATCATCGCGAGGTCGAAGGCATTCGCGTGGTAGATGCCTCGGAACGTAGGGTCCGTAACCTTGTGCCAGTAATGGCTGATCGAGTTTTGCGCCGCGAGAGATACCGAGAGTAGGAGTGTCGTATGCACGTTGCTGAGCTGATCCACAGACCGCGCCTGGCACTTCGCGCCGGTATTGGGAGACAACGATTATAAGGCGGGACTCCCCACAGTCAATGCGCCACAGCCGGGAGGATCTAGCAGCAGGCCGTTATAGTGTGAGAACGATTTTCCCCGCGGCGCCCGGCTCGAGAATTTCTTTGTGCGCGCGCGCGGCCTCCGCCAGCGGCAGCTCCTTGCCGACGACTGGGTGCAGAGTGCCGTTTTCGAGTCCGGCAATCAGGCCGGCATGGATTTCTTTTTCTTCCTCTGGCGTAATGGCCCACAGCGTGAAGCCCCGGGCTGATGCGCGGCGCAGCATGAGGTCGCGTGGATTAATCGCGATCTCGCCACGGTTGCCGATGACGATGACGCGGCCATTCGTTGCAAGCAGCTTCAGATCTGCCGCGAGGTTCACGTTCGCGAGCATTTCCAGAATGACATCCACGCCGCGTCCGCCTGTCGCTTTCAGAATCTCTTCTTGATACCCCGCTTTGCTGTGATCAAAAACCTGATGCGCCCCTTCGCGCTTCACAAGCTCGGCACCTTTTTGCGTTCCTGCCGTTCCGAAGACAGTGAGGCCCATGGCGCGCGCCAGTTGGACCGCGGCGCTGCCTACGCCGCCGCTCGCGCCGTGCACCAGCACGGTTTCGGAGGCGCGCGCCGTGGTGGATTGATGCAGCGCGTAATAGGCCGTCCCATAAGGAACCCAAACGCCCGCACCCTGGCTGAAACTGATTCTTTCTGGAAGCGCGTGGACTTGTTCTTCCAGCGCGAGCGCGTATTCCGCGTAGGCGCCCGTCAACGTCTTCGCGGTGTAAACGCGGTCGCCTTTCTTGACTTTCTTCACCCCATCACCGACCGCTTCGATAACTCCCGCTGCATCGGAACCCGGCGTGTACGGAAGCGGCGGCTTCACGGCGTAAGTGCCGGCGCGCATATAGGTATCGTAGGGATTCACCCCCGCGGCATAGATGCGCACGAGAACTTGCCCGGCGGCAGGCTTGGGCGTGGGCACCTCTTCCAACCTCAAGACTTCAGGACCGCCGAATTCGCGAACGCGAATGGCTTTCATTCTTTTTTCTCCGGCGAAAAAGTCAGCGAACAAGAAAAGTGGCGGCAAGCCACCGCAATCCAGGCAGATCAGAAATGGTCATCGGCAATGACCGTAGCGACTTCCTTATCGATGAGACCTGCGGACTTCGCCCAGGCAGACGTCTGCCAATTATCTTTTCCTTTTTTCGTGGGAATCCAGGGCGGCAGCGTCTGGTTCAGGTAATTTGCCAGGGCGTAGATGTAGGGTTCATACATCTTGCGAAACCCGGCGAGTTTGCGGTCGGCTTCTTCGCCGTCATGGAGTTTCATGCCGTGCTGCGCGAGGATGTCGCGGATGCGGCGCAAATCTTGCGCGGGAAGTCGATCGTATGGCAGCGGCTTGGGCGCCGTGCCAAAGACTTGCGAGAGATCGACGACGGCGTGACGCGCAATCGCAAAAGTTAGCTCGGCCTGTTTTTCACAAGCGCCCTCAATGCCCACGATCACCAGCGCGCAGGTATCCAATATCGCGGTGAGCGACGCGATCCACGATTGATTGTCGTGCTGCGAACGGAAATAGGCGAGCACCGGATAAGACAGATGGCTCTCCATCAGCTCGGCGGACCACAGCTCCCAATCTTTCAGGAGTTGGGTCAACGCGTCCTGGCCGTATTTGTAACTGTGGCGAAGAAGCAGTTCCCCGGCCGTCGGCGGCGTCCCCGCGCGGGAATCGAGCAGGGAAATATTGACTTCGCGCTTCGAAAAAGATCCATAGATAAACGGCAAGTAACCGATGACCGCGGCAAGAAAACCGAATCCAAAACCAGCTTCGGTAACCACCAGCGCGCGCGCCAAGCCGGAGCGGGGAATGACGTCGCCCATGCCGAGGGTGAAAAAGGTCGTGCCGCTGAGATACATGTCCGTCAGGAAACCAGGGTGTCCGCCCGTTATGACGACCGCGGATCCGGCACCGTATTGCATGAGGCCGAAACTGAGAACCAGGCCAACGGCCCAAACCCCGACGAGAACCAGCAGCGAGAGCGGGCCGTAAAAACCCAGCAGGGCTTCGCGGGTTTTGCGCGAGGCGGTCAAACTGGTCATGACTTTCCACATTTTCCAGGTGGAACGGTAAAAAAGGCGAGCGAGGCGGAACTTTCGCGTGACGCGGCGCGGGAGGATGATGGCCTCGAACGCGTCCCAGAGCACGATCAGAAAAATCGCGACACCCGCTGCGAAAGCGCCTGGAGCTGGAATCATATGCGGCATTGTACCTGTTTGGCCCGTTCGTTGAGAACGTGCGAAGAGAACGCCCGGCTAGTTAGGATTCGAGGCGGGCGTTGACGCTGATTTCTGCTTTGAACAGTTTCGAAACCGGGCAGCCCGTCTCCGCGGCTTTCACCGCCGTGTCGAACTTGGCCTTGTCCGCACCAGGAATTTTCGCCACGAGGTCGAGATGGCTCTTGGTGATCGCGAAGCCGTCCGCGAGTTTCTCGAGCGAAATCGTAGCTGTCGTCTCCAGTTTCTGAGCAGTCAATCCGGCGTTGCCGAGCTGCGCGGAGAGCGCCATAGTGAAGCACCCGGCGTGCGCCGCCGCAAGAAGCTCCTCGGGATTCGTGCCCACCCCATTTTCAAATCGCGTGCTAAACGAGTATTGCGTCTGCTTCAAAACGCCACTGTCAGTTGAAATCGTGCCTTTGCCGTCTTTCAAACCGCCTTGCCAGACTGCGGATGCTTTGCGCTGCATGTTTCTCTCCTTTTGCCTTTTTCGTCTATTTCGTAATCACAGAATTCGATTCTCCGGCATGCTGGAAGGGTATATTCAGAAAATGAAACTGTCGAGCAGCGATCGCAAATCATGCTGAAAGAAATCCTGCGCGACGTTGCGCACCGGCCGTGGCCTTTGCCTGCGGGCCCGTGGGTGATGATGCAAAGCTGGCACGATCTCCTTTTTGCGCACTGGCCGGTGGACGCCGCAAAGCTGCGGGCGCAGATTCCGAAACGGCTGGAAATCGATATGTTCGACGGGAGTGCATGGCTTGCCGTCGTACCGTTTCGTATGACAGGCGTTCGCTTACGTGGGACGCCGGCGGTGCCGTGGCTCTCGGCATTCCCGGAATTGAATGTGCGCACCTACGTGATCTGCGATGGAAAGCCGGGTGTTTGGTTTTTCAGTCTGGACGCGGGGAATTCGCTGGCCGTAACGATCGCTCGCGCGTGGTTTCATTTGCCGTACTTCCGCGCGAGGATGCATTGCGTAGAGCGCAATGGCTGGATCGAATACGTGAGCCGGAGAAATCACTCCGGCGCTGCCTCAGCGACATTGCAAGGGCGCTATTGTCCGATTGCTCTAGCGTTTTCTCCTCAGCGGGGCACACTCGAACATTTTCTGACGGAACGCTACTGCCTGTATGCCCTTGACGGCAGTCGCCGGCTCATCCGAGGCGAGATTCATCATCGCCCCTGGCCGCTGCAGCATGCTCAAGCGGAGTTTGCGCGCAACACCATGGCTGAATCGATCGGAATCGCGCTGGAGCCACAGCCGCTGCTGCATTTCGCTCGCAGGCAAGACGTGTTGGTCTGGCCGCCCGCGTACGTGACCTGAGGTTCAATTTCTCACCACTTGTGAAAAATAAAGAACGCGGCGACCACGATAAAAGCGAAGCCCATGCAGTGGTTCCATTTGAACTTGTCGCCGAGGTAGAACACAGAGAACACCGGGAAGATCGAAAGCGTGATGATCTCTTGAATGGTCTTCAATTGCGCGGCGTTGAACTGGTATGAGCCGATGCGGTTCGCGGGCACCTGAAAACAGTATTCGAAGAAAGCGATGCCCCAGCTCGCCAGGATCACTTTCCAGAGCCCCTCGTTCCGGTATCTCAGGTGCCCATACCAGGCGAAGGTCATGAAAATATTGGAAATCGTAAGCAATACGATCGTTCGCATTCGAATTGGTCGCTCCTCATGAATTGGCGAACTGTACTAGCACTGAGATGAAAAAACATTCACTGGAGTTGCAATTTTGCCGCGGACAGAAAATCGCCCAGGAACAGGGCTATGCCATCTTGCCCGAAGACAGTCTTCGAGAAGGTCGCTGCCAAAGCCGCAACAATCCGCTGAATCGGATTCGCAACCTATCAAACGTTTAGGGTGAGGCTAACAAGGTCCGGCCGCGTCGGAGGCGGGAGCGGCGGCAGCTTCGAGCGGTCTACCGGACGATAGAGCGTGTCGCGCTCGACGGGCACGCGTCCCGCGGCGCGAATCAGGCGTTCCAGTTCATTGCGTGGCGTGAACTCGGAAGTTTTCGCGCCCGCGTCGTGATAAATCTTTTCTTCCACGACCGTGCCATCCAGATCGTTCGCGCCAAAGCGCAGCGCGATCTGCGCAATGCTCGGCGAGAGCATGACCCAATACGCCTTGATGTGTTCGAAATTGTCGAGCAGCAGGCGTGACACCGCGATGTTGCGCAGGTCCGCGTAACCCGTCGGTTTCGGAATGTGCGAGAGCGCTGTGTTGTCCGGATGAAATGCCAGCGGAATGAACGCCACGAAGCCGTGCGTTTCGTCCTGCAATTCTCGCAGCCGCATCAGGTGATCCACGCGCTCTTCTTCGGTTTCCACGTGCCCGTAAAGCATCGTGGCGTTCGAATGCAATCCAATCTCGTGCGCCTGCCGCGCAATGTTGAGCCACATCTGCCCGCTGACTTTATGGTCGCAGATAATCCGGCGCACGCGCGGATGAAAGATCTCCGCGCCTCCGCCGGGGAGCGAATCGACGCCGGCTTCCTTCAACTTCATCAACGTTTCTTTCGTGGATAGCTTCGCGATGCGCGCGAAGTACCCCACCTCCACCATCGTGAACGCTTTCAAATGCACGCCGGGACAGCGCTGTTTGAGCCCGCGGATCATCTCCAGAAAATATTCGAACGGCAAGTCCGGATGCAGGCCGCCGACGATGTGAAATTCCAGCGCTCCTTCACGTACGCCCTGTTCCGCGCGCGCATAAATTTCATCCAGCGCGAAATTGTAGGCGCCGGGCGCATCGGGATCGCGGCCAAACGCGCAAAGCTTGCAGTGCGCCACGCAGATGTTTGTCGGATTGATGTGCCGGTTGACGTTGTAATAGGTAACGTCGCCGTGCTTTTTCTCGCGCACGTGATTTGCCAGCCAGCCCGCTGCCAGCAAATCCGGCGAGCGATAAAGCATGATTCCGTCGTCGAAGTTCAGGCGCTCGCCAGCCAGAACTTTGTCCGCAATCGGCTTCAAACGCTGATCGGTAATCGTCAGTTCGCTCATTTCGAATCCGTGGAAATCTTCAAACGCGCCAAAACGCCGCCGCTGCGCCCCAGAACAACAGGAACAACATACTAATATAGCCGTTCACGGTGAAAAACGCAGCGTCCAGCTTGCTCAGATCATCTGCTTTGACAAGGGAGTGTTCGTACGCCAGCAGAGCCGCTACGACCGCGATCCCCGCCCACGCGGGCCACGGCAGGCCGAAGCTAAACGCCAGCCATCCGAGCAGCGCGATTACGCCCACGTGCATCGCCCGCGCGATCAACAGCGCATTCGCGATCCCGAAACTTTTCGGCACGGAAAAAAGCCCGGCTTTTTGGTCGTAGTCCACATCCTGGCAGGCGTAGAGCACGTCAAAGCCTCCGACCCACAGCGTAACTGCGGCGCAGAGAATCAGCATCCGCAAATCGAGCCCGCCCGTAATGGCAATCCATGCGGCGGCGGGAGAAATGCCCAGTGCGAATCCAAGAAAAAGATGCGACCAGTTCGTGAAGCGTTTCGTGAACGAGTAGAAAAATAGAATCGCAATCGCCAGCGGCGCAAGTTTCAGCGCAAGGGGATTTAACTGCCAGGCCGCCGCAAAAAATAGGACAACTGCAGCCACGGTGAAAAACCACGCAAACTGCAGCGAGAGAGCGCCCGTCGCTAGGGCCCGCTGCTTCGTGCGCGGGTTCTCGCGGTCGTAGCGCAAGTCGGCAATCCGGTTCATGGTCATTGCCGCGGACCGTGCCGCGACCATGGCCACCACGATCCACAGAACTTGCCGCAACGTGGGCCATCCATGTTGCGTAGCGCGCGCGGCGAGCAACGCGCCGGTCAGCGCGAATGGTAGCGCAAACACGGAGTGCTCGAACTTGATCATCTCCAGTACGGTTTTGATGCGGCCCGCCATTTCTATTTCACGCCTCGGCCTTTTTCGAAGCCGGAGTGCCTGCCCAGCGATACATCTTCTCTTGCGGGAGATGGACTTGCGCGAGCACGCGGCAAACGTACTGCGTAACAAGATCGTCGATCGTTTTCGGATGGTGATAAAAAGCAGGAACTGCCGGCATGATGACCGCGCCAGCCTGCTGTGCGCGAAGCATGTTCTCCAAATGCACGCGGTTGAACGGAGTGTCGCGCACGCAAAGAACCAGCTTGCGGCCTTCCTTCAGCATCACGTCGGCGGCGCGCGCGACGAGATCGTCGCTGATTCCGCTCGCAATCGCCCCCAGCGTGCCCATCGAGCACGGAATTACGATCATGGAATCGACCACGTAGCTGCCCGAGGCGATGGATGCACCGACGTCTTTATTCGGCAGAATTTCTATTTTCGCTGCCGGTTGCCCGAGAATGCGGTTGGGCAATTGCTTCAGATCGCCCGCGGAAAGACCAAGCTCTTCGGCAAAGAGCCGCTGCCCCGTTTCGGTGACCACGAGGTGCACACGCGCAACGCGCGCATCTTCTTCGAGCAAAGCCAGCGTCTTTTGCGCGAGAATGGCCCCGCTGGCACCGGTCACACCTACGGTTACAATCTGTTTTTGTATGTCAGCCATGTTTTCTGCGCGGATAGATTCAGTCTCGCAGCGGCATCCGGGCAAGTCAAGCTGAGGAGTTGGCCGCGCGCAGTGTTAGAATTCGCAGCGGCCGGACAATATGAATCAGAGCGATTTGCTGAAAATTCTGGAATCTGTGAAAGCTGGCGAACTCGCACCTGAAGTCGCCATCGAGAGGTTGAAACATCTGCCCTTCGAAGACTTGGGCTTTGCGAAGGTAGATCACCACCGCGCGCTGCGCCAGGGTTTCGCCGAAGTTATCTTCGGCAAAGGAAAAACGCCGCAGCAGGTCGCTGCTATCGTGAAGGCGATGCTGCGCCAGAGAGATTCTCGTCACAACATCCTGGTGACCCGCGCGGACGCGAAAATGTTCACGTCTGTGAAGAAGCTGAATCGCACGGCAAGATTTCATTCGTTGTCAGGCGTGATCACCATCGAGCGCAGCGCCGAAATCATCGGGAAAGGAGCGATCCTTGTCGTCTCCGCCGGTACCAGCGACATTCCCGTCGCGGAAGAGGCCTTGCTCACCGCCCGCATGATGGGGAATCGCGCCGAGCACCTCTATGACGTCGGCATCGCTGGCATCCATCGCTTGCTCGATCATCGCGGCAAACTTGCCGAAGCTCGCGTCATCATCTGCGTCGCGGGAATGGAAGGCGCATTGCCGAGCGTCGTCGGCGGCCTCGT
>Ga0137409_10005249_pt1 | contig 13513 bp, 17 predicted proteins | sample CZODoug1_16funga_FD_122059 | JGI IMG/M metagenome (GOLD analysis project Ga0137409, IMG submission 122059) | Vadose zone soil fungal communities from Angelo Coast Range Reserve, California, USA - CZODoug1_16fungal (Hybrid Assembly) | ecosystem: Environmental > Terrestrial > Soil > Vadose zone...
ACGTTGCGCGGGTCTTGGCGGGCCGTAGAGCCGGGAGTGTTCGTGGTCATGATGGCCCTCCTTAGGTGTGGGCCACAGCATAGGTCGAAACCACGACCGTGCCGTAATCCACAGCGTTGTACCTGGTCTTCTTGATCCCGTGGATCGTCCAAGCCGAGACCTCAAGCCTGCGCTTGTGGTCGAACAGCTCTTCGTTCCACCGGTACTTGTCCTTGCCGCCGCCCTTACCGAAGGCGATCATCGCGGCCTGGCCGCCGAGCAGCACAGCGCGGAACGCCGTCGCGACCACGACGCCACCAGCGGAGATACCGTTGGCGACATCGAAGGATTGACGGAGGATCACGCCGTTGTACTCGCCGATCGCGCCAGAATAGATCGGGTTGCGAGTGATGTTGCCGCCCTGCATCGCAGCCTTCGTGATGTCCAGCCACTGGCCGGTCGAAGTGGAGGTGCGCAGGTCGGTGACCTGGTACGGATGCATATACATCACATACTTGTCGGTCAGCGTCGCATTGTAATCGCGTCGGCCACCATCGGTCCTGCCGCCGTTGATCGCAACGGGGCGGATTTTCGGGGTCGCCGTGATCGCCAGTTCCTTCGCCTTGTCGATCAGGTTGATCGTGAAGGTGTCGGTGGTCAACAGCAAGTCGTCAGATGCGCGCTGGCCCTGGCGGATGATACGGGAAGCGGACGGCGCCGTAATGGCGTTCAAGCCGCTGAAGCGCAAGTCCGTCGCCAGCGTATTACCGCAAACCTGGTTGAAGAAGGCGACCGAGAACCGCTTGGCATACCAATCAGCCAGGCCGTCGCGGGCTTCCTCACGCAGATTGAAGGGGACGCGCTGGGCGTCGATGGTGTTGTTGCTCTTCACGCCGACGACGTGACCAAGCTCGTTGATCAGAAGCGCGTCGGAGTAGATGGTCAGCGACTCGCCATTGCCTTCGGCGAGCTGGTTCTCGGTGAAGCCGGGGCCGGACAGTTGCATCCGGAGGCCGTACGTGACCTGGTCACCGCTGCTCTTCGACGTCTCCGTCTTGCGATGGATGATCGCGTTCGGGCCGTCGCCGATCAGCGGACCAATGTCCGTGTACTTCAGCGCCTCATTGTCAAGCATCTTCGACCACAGCTTGATCGCAAGCGCGTCGTTGACGGGAAAGGAAGTAGTGCCCATAGCACACACCCCACGTTTTTAACGTTTCAGGGATGCGCGATTTATCGTTCGTCGCTACGCGGAGCCCATTGATATCGGTGCGGGGCGCGACACCGGGAGCGCTTGACCGAGGCTCCCCTCGAACAGAGCCCCAAGATCACCGGGGGCTCCCGAACAGTCCGACACTTGCCGCAGTCGGTCGCAATCACCGACCCATCAGGTCCATCATCTCTTCACGAGTGAGGCTATTGACCAGGTCGTTAAATTTCTCCTCTGGCATATCCGCCAAAATCTCCGGAGTCAATTGCGGCGGAACCGGGCCACCGCCAACATTAGAAAGCGATTGAGCCGCTTCGGTTCCCCTTTTGATGTTCTCAATCTCCGTTTTGACGTTCACCGGCGCTTGCTGTTGCTGGGCCGGAGAAGGCGCGCCAGAGCCGCTCGGCTGGCGAGCAGCAGGCTTGGCGTCCAGCGCGTTCGGGTCCTTGGGCGGCTCCGTAGCCCCAGGAGCTGGGTGCGCAGCGCCATTGGCTCCATTCGCTGCCCCGTTGGCCGCCGGTTTCGGCGCCGCCGGCACGAAACCGCGGCCCTTGGCCATGTTGTAGATGCGCTCGGCCGGAGATTCTCCGTCCTCGATCGCACCGCGAACCAGGCCTTTCTCCTCGCGGACGATTTGCTGGTCGCGGGCCTTCTTGTCCTTGACGCCGGCGATCAGGAGTTCGGCGTCGCGCTGGCGAACCAGGAACACATAGGCTTCAGCGAACGTCGGTTCGAGTTGGGCAAACCGACCAGCATCCTGGTGGTAGGTCGTGGCCAGCTCTTGTTCGGCCGCACTTTCTTTGCCGGCGGTTTCGAAGGCTTCGATCCGCTCTTGGGCTTTGATGAGCTGGCGCTCCTGCCACTGGACATAGGCAAAGATATCTGTTTCCGGATCGGGCCGCGGGTCCGGCTGTTCCTGGGTTTGCTGCTGGCCGCCGGGCGTGGTGAGCGCTTCATTGATGATCTGCAGCCGCTCCTCGATCTTGGCGTTGCGCAAATCGGCATCGCGCTGAGAGGTACGGAGCTTGTCCAGTTCGGCTTCGCGCTCGTCATACTGCTTCTTCAGCCGATCAAATTTGTGGATCGAGACACGCTTTTGAGGCTTGCCGGTTTGCGGGTTCGGGACCTCGATATCCGGATCAGGATCGTTCGGGTCCTCCTGCGGCGGCGCTTGCGCCAGCTTCGGGTCAACCTGCTGCCCCTGCGGCGCTTGCGGATCGGGAAGGCCAGGCGGCAGCGTCTCCGGGATGTCATTTCCGGATCGCATCGCTTCGAACTGCGCTTGCTCTAGCGCAGACATCCCCTCGTCGCTCTCAACTTGGGAGAAATCGTTGTCAGGCGACATTGGTCATGTCCTTTTTCTCGTGGGCTTTGATTGCTTCGGCGACACGGTCCCACGTTGCCGTGTCAATTGCGCCCTGCGCCAAGATGCCGTGCTCAAGACTGAAGAGCATTACTTCCCCGAGCGGTGGTTTCTCGTCAGGCGACGAGATCATGATCGAGTAACCAGCAAAATCGACAGTCGCAATCTCTTTGTCGATCTGGCGACGTCCTGGGATTTTCTCAGCCTTTTCGGCCGGACGCAAGATGACGTCATCCCAGGTGAACGCTCCCCTCAGATGGGTGTTGAAGAAATCAATGATCTGCCGCGTCAAAATGGCACGCGGATGAGATAGGTGGCTCATACCTTCTCCCGCTCGCCGGTGGTCACATTGGTGATGTAGAGATCGCCCTTGCGGTCCAGCTCAATTACGCCGCCAAAGTATCTCTCGAACGGACTGAAATCAGGCAGCGCGAAGGTTCGGTCTTCGACCGACCCGCCGTAGCGGCGCAGCATTTCTATCGGCAGACCAGTGATCTGGTTGATCGCCTGACGTCCCTCTTCAAGCAGATTGAACAGCTGACGATCTTCGTTCTCGTGGAGAACGCGCCCATCGCAGCGCACATACTCCTCGAACTTGAGCGGCACACCGCGCAAGTCCATCAGACTGGAGGCCCGCACGATAGACGGCGTGACGAGGGCAACCGCTCCAGCACCGATCAAAAACGATCGGCGAGTTGGCATAAAACTAGCATCCGTGACGATTTCTGGTTTGTTCAGACCTATTAGAGCCACATCTCACTTCGCTTTCCCCGGCGTGGGAGGCCGGTTCAGTGCTTCATCGGTTTGCACGGGCTGGACAGCGTCCACGACGGCCCCAATGCGGTCGCGGTGCGCCTTGGCGTGGTCGGCGTGAGCCTTGGCCAGCGTGCCAATGACGTTCGCATGGGCCTCCATGGTGTCGTTGGCCAGCTGGCCCTGGTCAATCGCATGCTGCTGGTCGGTGGCGCGCTGGTCCTGCGCCAGGCCCGTCAGCTTGGCATGGTTGTCGAGCACCTGGCCCTGCGTCTTGGCGTGCTGGGTCGCGGACTCGGCTTCTGCCTTTCTCGCCGCTGCGGCGCCTGCCATCGCATCAAGGTGGAATTTGAGTTTGTCGAACTCGCCCTTCTGCAGCAGGTTCTGCGCCATCGCGAGATCGTAGCTCGCGGTGGCCTGCGTCGCCCCGGCCTTAGCGTTGTTCATTTCGGCGGTGGACTGATCCTTGTTGATCTCCGCCACCAATTTCTGGACGCTCAAATCCTGAAGCTGCTGCTTGATCGCCTGCTGCTTCGGATCGTTCGCGCTCTGGTTCACCAGCTGCTTCACAAGCTCAACCAGCTGCGTCGGCAGCGGCGAGTATTCGAGGATCGCGGCGAAGAGCTGCGGGTTTTGTGAAAGCTGGTCCTTGAACAGCGCGATCATCGGCGCGATCACGGCCCAGTTGGCTTCCTTCTGGTTCGGCGAAGTCGGCGCGTCGTCGATAATGACGTCGTAGCGGCCGAACGTCTTGTCGCGCAGCAGCGGGATCGCTTTCACCGCCATCGGCCCGGCCACGCGGATTAGGCGCCCATCCGAGAAATAGTTCTGGATGTAGTAGAGACGGACGTGGCCGACGTTCTTCCGGAAGCGGCGGAGGCTGTCGAACAGCGTGGCGAGCACCGTCATGCCGGCTTGCTTGCGCTGGGCCTCCAGCACACCGGGCTGGTTCTCATCCTTCAGCCCGAGAAGTTCCAAATTGATGCCGGTGCAATCACGAATCGCGCTGATGGCGAAGGTCATCAATTGAACGTGGCCTTCGGTGAAGCCTGCGCCTGGCTTCGGCATGATCTTCGGCCGCTGACCACCGATCGCGCCCGCGGCAGCCCACACGATCGTATCAGGCTGAGCCCACTTCTCCTCGGCATCATTGATGTCGTCGAAAGCGTCGGTCTCAGCGACGATGCCGCCTTTGGCCGTGGTGTTGAGGATATGCAGTGTCTGCGAGAGCCACTTGTTGGCCCACATTTGCGGGTCGCGCATCACCTTGATCAGGCCGAACCAAGTGCCCTTATCGCGATCAAGCTCGCCCGTGATGCACTGCCAGATGAAGCGGTTCTTGCACGGCGCTGCGCCGGATTGCAGCAGCATGTTGCCTAGGAAGGCCTGCTGATAGACTTTGCGCGTCATCCTGGCCGCGGTCACCGGAATGCCGATTTGCGTCATGCGGCTGCGGAAGCGCTCGTACTGTTCCTCGGTCAGCTCGGCCTTGGAATTGGTCTGCTCGTCGGCGATCAGCCAATAGACCTCACGCTCAATCCACTGCATGTGGACGATCGTGACCTCGTTGCTGTCGTCGTAGGTGTCGAAATTCTCCTCGCTATTTTCCTCGGAGCGGACGCGGCGCTCCTCCAGGCTCTTGACCTGGCCGTCGACCGAGATGCCACGGGCCCAGGTCGCGTCCAGCTCCTCGGCGGTGCGGCCCGGAAAGAGCTGCATCGCCTCTCCGAGCGGCATGCGCTTGACGCGCGCGACGCGGCGGGCGCCGGTGAGGTTTTTCTTCCGGGCGGCACGGTCCCAGTACATTTCTAGCGGGTCGATCGACTCTTCGACGTACATGCCGGCGGGATCATCCTCATAGGACAGCCGGTTCTCGGTCCAGCCCATGCCGCAAGTCGCGCAGTTGTCGAAGCCCTCGCTCTCCTCGTCCTCGGCATCGCAGCCCGAAGCCATCCACTTCGAAGCAGCGGAGAGCAGTTCGTTCGGTAGCGTGTCCTCGTTATTTTGCGGCAGGAATTGAATCTCGTGCCGGCCGTTGATCTCCATGCCGGCCACAGCCTTCAGGATGGTCAGGACACGGTTGAACACGATGATCGGGCGCTTCTGATCTTCCAGGATCGCCTTGTCCTTCTCCTCCCACTGCTCGCCCGATCGGAACTTGAAATCCTCGCGCGCCTGGATGCGCCAGCGCGATGAGAACTCAGCATCGGAACGGAACCAGCGCTGCAGTACGCCGAAGCGCTGTATCGCCGATAGCTTGCTCGGTGGCAAAACCGGATTGCCACGCTGGTCGACCGGCTGGCTAGGATCGTCCCGGCGCCGCTCGTCAGCTTCATCCGGCTCGTTCATATCGAGCAAGGACATCGCCTACCCTCGCTTGCCTTTGGGCGCCGCCTTCAGAGCTTTCAGCTTGGCTTCGAAATCCGCCAGGTAATCCATCACAGATCGCGGCGGCTGCTCGAACTCGCCGAATAGCGCCTTCTTCAGCGCACCAAGCTCCTCGCGCATACCCTGGAGACTGTCCGGAGAGAATTGCGGCGGCTTAGCCTCGCGCGGGAACCTCCACGCCGGATAGTCGTGCTGTTCGCTCCGCATCGGGATGCGCTCGCGATAGCCGAGATCGGATTCATCGTAGAAGACCACCAGATCGAGGGCATTGCCATCGCCCTGCGGCTCGGACATCACGATCGCGGGAAACTCCTGCCGGCCGCGCCGACCTTCACCAGGTCGGCAGATGTAGACCACCATATTGGAGATGCCGGGAAGGGTTGCTTCTTCACCGCCGATCATGTCGACGGCACCAGGATTGATTGTTGCTAGGAGATGACCCACGAGGTGTCCTTTCTATTGTCGCGCATAGTAGAGATGGATTTGCGAGGTCGGCGCGGTAGCCGTTGTTACGCAAATATCGGTATTTCTGGGCACTGGACCGATGCCGACGAAATTGCCAGCACCAAAATTAGCTACGCCAGCGACGAGATTCCAATTCGGGGTGATGTTGCCTGTCGGAGCGGCGCAGTTGTTGCCTGGTGTGCCGGTTTTCAGCTGAATGGTTCCGGCCGCGCTAGCAGACACATCGTAACCGCAGATAACAATCGAGCTAGTTCCACCATCCACAAGTTTCGCGTTTCCGGCAGCACCATCGAAGAAAGCCGATTGCGAGCAATAGACCGAACCGGTCTGTTGGGCTTTGGCCGGCGGCGGCTGTTGGGAGGTTACGACGGCCGCCAGGGCGATGAGGGCAAGGCCGTAAAGGAACGTTTTGATGCGCGACATCATGGCGTGGTCTCCGCCGTTTGTAGAAACTCCTGGGCTGTCGCGCGCGCTACCTCAACCGGGTCGGCATTCGGACTATGCGGCTCGCTCGATACGTCGAACTGCACACCGCCTGGTCCAATACCACGGAACTGCAGGACTTGCCACTCCTTGCCGTCCTCATCGCGCTGGTAGCCCAGCAAAGCGATCTGGACGGCATATTTCGGCCCCACCTCGTCAGCAAAGGCCTGCTTCAAATCGGCGATGCCCATCCTCCAAAACCCTCCTGGCCTCATCTTTTGTGATCGAATAGCGATACAGGTTGGAAGCAAGTTTTCCAGCCACGAACGAAAGGACGCGGCGCCGGTCATTCCTGGCGCTGTAGTTGCGGAGAAGAGCGAGATATTCGGCGATGTGACCGATCTTTTCCTCTTCGAGCCGAAAATCCGGATCATTGATATACCGCGTCCACCAGCCCGAGATTTTCTCGAACTGAAGCTGCCGCTTGCCATGCGCTTCCTCGTGACGCAAGAGCGGCACCGAAATGTCACTGGTCTGAGGCGCATAGATCACATTGCCCCAGGCGAACAGGATCGGCTTGCCGCGGACGTCGAACGCATCGGCGATCTCATCGTACATAGGCGGTCGCGCGTGGATCAGTTCCATTTTCATGCGGACCACGCTGAACCTTCCTTTTTGTTTTTCGGCTTGCCCGATGGCACGTTGTCGGGCACCCACCCCATCGCGCCGCACATCAGCGCATCAGCTGGATGCGATGCCCAATCATGGACCGGTATTGCCGACCAAGCTGCGAGCTTCTCGTTCCAGGTCTTGCGATAATTGTCGAGAGCCTTGATGCCCTCGGCGCAGTGGACGCTGTCGAAGTAGCTCAACCCGATGAAGCGGCGCGCGGCTTCGATCGCCTCGCCCTTGTCCTGGACCTTCGGCACGATGATGAACTTGATGCCGAAGCCGGCCGCGGTTTGTGCGCGGGTTTGAACGCTTGGATTGCCCCACTCGCGCACTGAGAGATCGTGCGGGCCATAGTGCTTGCCGTAAATGAAACCGCGCTCCTCGGCCTTCTCTTTCAGCACGCGGATATAGTGCGACAAGCCCTCGCCGGAGGACTGCGAGAAGTCGATGAAGCGGTGGCGCACGCCATCAGTCTGGTGAAACCAAATTGCCTGCTCGTCATCCATGCCGATGTCGCCGAACGTGTTGACCGGCCTGGTCGGATCGTACGGGACCGGCAATCCGATGCGGCGATCGTTGCGGGCCCGGCCCATCTCGCGCTTGAAGTAGGCACCCTCCAGCGAATTGAAGAAGCACTCTTCCATGATCGATGGAAATTCGGACTTGATGTCGTCCGGTCCCAGCTCTTCGAGCTTCTTCTGATAGAATGCGATCTGGTCGGCATCCACGATGAGGCCGTGGTTTGCGCGCAGGAGCTTGAAATATTCCGCGACCTCCTGCGTGATTGTCACCAGGTTGTTCTGCAGCCGATAGCTCGGATCGATATGCCAGCCGTAGAAGTGGAGCTTGAAATCGAGCTTGGTGAGTTCCTGACCGCTTTTTTGGATAGCCTCGGCGCGCTGGACCATGTTGTAAAATTCACCGCCGGCACCGTGCGCGGTCGACTCGACAAACACTTTGCCATTCATGCCGACAGACTGGATCGCGCCGGTCTTGATCTCGTTGGCCGCGTTCGGATTGTCGGTGCTGATCTTGCCGTACTCGGAAATGTGCAGGAGCTGCGGCGTGTCGCCTCGGTAGCTCGTACCGACCGAGATTTTCGAGCCGTTCGATAGGTGCATTTCCGCTTCGTTGTCTTTGGTGAGACGCACGACCTCGCGGATTGTCGTCGGCAACCGCTCATAGGCATAGCGGATCATATCGAGCTTCTTGACCGCGTCAGGAAGCTTGTAATCGACGATCGCCGAGACCTTGTGGGAGTTGAAAATGCTTTCGTCTATGATTTGGATGGCGATGTCGGTGGAAAAGCCGAGCTTGCGGGCTTTGCAGATGACGTCTCGGTACCAAGTATTTTGCGCGAAAGCCTTTTGTGCGGCGTTGCGGTTGAACCGCGTCTCCTTGCCGTCAACATTCTTGATGAAATAGAGGTGATTGATGCGCCAATCGCGGCTTTTCAGCTGTTCGGTGGCGATGCTGAAGCCTGGGATTTTCTTAATTTCGGCCGCACTCGCTGCCGTAGCCATTTTTGCACTTTCTAAGGATGCCCGAGAGAATCGACCATCGAGAAGCTCCAGCCCTGGCCCCAAGGAAAGACATCAACACCGGATAGCCGGGGCGAATTGTCGCCCGCGGCCACGTTGCGTCCGGTCGGATTGACCTCATAGCGAACTGCGGCGCCTGGCGGCACCTCAACGCGGATCACGGACGACTTGTCGGGATTCACGGCAACGAAGCCTGGCGTCATGACATCCCCATTGACGCTGATTTTCTGAACCCACTCGTAGGGCTCATCCATCGCGTAAACGGCGTCACCGGTGAATTGCTGGGCGCTCAGGTTCGGGACCTGGCGCATTCCCTTATAGCCGTAGATTCGAACGTTGAACGCCATGACGCCCTCCTGGATCAGTCAAAAACGTTGAGAGAGCCGCTATTGGCGTCGACCGCACGCTCTAGCTCCTGAAGAGCGTCAAACAATGTCGTGATGACTGCCGCCGGCTGGCCGATCTTGTCCGAAGGAGGATCGGTCCAATAGCCAATCGATCTCGCATGCATCAGGATGCGCTCAGTCGTCGCATTCAAGCGCCTGGTCAACTCCTTGACGCGCTCGATATCATGGTCGATCCGAGACATCGCCTTGTTGGCCGGAGGAGCAGCGTTCACAGGCCCTCCCTGGCTGATCATTCCCATTATCGTCATCCTTCCTCTGAGACCGTGCTCATGTAATGGCCAGCCCCCGCGCCCATGCGCGGTTGAAGGCTGCCAAACGCGGTAGCCGGCGTCTCATCGGCCAAAGCGGGGCCGGTGGACGTCGGGATTTGTTTGATCTTCTTGATGATGCCGGCGTGGTGCTTCGGGGTGATATGCCCCATGCTCACGAGATGCTTCGCGCTAGCGAGCGCCAGGTTCTTGAGAACGGCCGGGTTTTTCATCGTTGCCTCCTCAGGCGCGCGGCGATCCATCCGGATTGCGCGTGATCGAGACGTTGCCCCACATCGCCACTTCGCGGTGCTTGCGCAGCATATAGGTCTTGTCGGGGCCGTCGGGGATGAGCAAGCCGATTGCTCTGGCAAAGTCAGCAGCCGCCGTTCTGAATTTAGCCATGTCCTGCATCTGAGGATCGGTCGGCTTGAGATATTCGAAGGTCGAGGCGTCCATCTTTGGCTCCTGCGTGCGGTTTCGTACCCTAGGTCGACCTCTAACTGATCAAAGCTCTCTCGTCCACTGCCACAGGTCACCGTCGAAATCGTAGGCGCCAACCTCCGCCTCGCCGTCGGATGTCTCGATGGTCGATAGCGTCCAATCTCGAGGGATGTAGTGACTGATGAGTTTACCGCGGCGCTTCACAAGGAAAAGCCGCTGCTCTGAGTGGTGCAGCGGCTTCCCTGAAAGTGGTCCGTCTCGGCAAATGCCGGAGAACACTTACGGGCTCGTGCCAGCAGCCGGCGGGACCGGAACGGCCGGCGGAGCGGTGCTGGCTTGCGGAGTGCCGCTCGGAATGTCGGCGCTCAGAATAGAGATGGAGTTCTGGATTTCGGTCGCGGTGCTAACCAGCGCGGCCTTGTCGTCGTCGCTGAGGCTCGGGGTCTGATTCGCGATCTGGTTCTTCAGATCAGTCACCAGGAGCATCAGGGCCTTCATGCCGGCGTCAACTGACGTCACCAGGGTGGAATTGGACCTCGCAAGGTCCAGCACCGTTTGGACTTGGGCAGATACGGTCATTGTCACCTCGTAGATAGATGCGAGCAGGTTGATTCCTCTCACGACTAGCTCGCGATCGTCGAGAGAAAACTCGTGAACATGCCTGACTGTAACCATGGCCATGTGGCAAAACCTCAATGTCGGGTTCCTGGCTCGAAGCTCATGCTCGGGATTTTCTCAGCCAGGCCCCTTCGTGCCGTACACGTCGCGCAATTGCAATCGTCAGGTTGCCCAGGAGGCCTCAAAGCTACGGACATGGCCATAGCGAGGATGCGCGGGAGTTCGGTAGCAAAGATATTGCCCTGCCGCGATTCGAGACCGGTCACCGTCATATTCACCGTGCCATCATCATCGACCCGGATCAGAGCTTCGATCTGCTTTTTGCGCTTGCTCATATTACATCCACGTATGTCTTGCGGTTGACAATTTGCCACGCAGTCATGGTGGCGACTCCAAATCTCTTTCCTAATTCAGAGTATGAAATCCCCGCACAATTTGCCCTGATTTTCCTTACTTGTTCGTCAGATAACCTTCGTTCCGGCCCCATTCTTTGAATAGGATGCTTCAGAATACGATCAAGAGCAGCGGCTTTTGTGATGGCGTATGGCCTGATTGCAGCAGCTACAAAACGGGCATCGTTCCATCTCACCGTCCAGGCATACAAAGTCTTATGACGCGGACTAGCCTTCTTTTTAACATGAACGCTGCCGCACGAGAAGTAGGCCTGACAAGCCTCTATAGTTTCCCGATCCGTCATCGCCACAACGATAGTTGGAACATTCCAAATCGCAGATTTACGATTCTGATTTTTGGAGAGGGTTACGTGACCCTCTCCATCAATTAGTCCAGCAAAATAGGCCGACCTTTCAGGTGTCAATATCGCGTTGGATCGTCTCGAACTCATGCATCCAACGGAGAACATTTTCCGAGAACCCGTCGATACGGTTCCACTGACCATAGGAAATTCCATTTTGGTACGATGCCACATTGATCATGTAGGCCTGCTTCGCCGTCGGCGCCGGCACTCGATCCTCCGCCTGCTCATCCGTGATGACGATCAGGCGATCGATATCCGCCATCTCGTTCAAGACCTGAATGGCTGCACCAAGACGCGTGCCCCTGTGCTCCTGAGACTTCAGGATCACGTCAACGCCGGCCATGCCACGCCGCGGCGGACATTCGACCAGATGATCCGAGAAAGAGAACACTCGTAGCCGTTCGGCGTTGATGACCGAGGCTAGCGCGGCTGCAGCGTCCATCCTCTTCAGATCAGACTTGCCGGACAGTTTGTAGTCCATCGATCCGGATACATCGACCAGAACCGCGGTCGTGCCCTTCAACTGCGGCATCTCGCCGATCGAAGCAACTAGAGCGTCATCGATCGCTTTCTCAAGCCGCGGAGCCGCGCGCGCCGCCGCAATATAGCGGAACGGCAGCACACGAGCCGAGCCCTTACGCATGCGGATCGCGGCCTCGATCATGTCTTGGGGCACGCCGACCTCCAGCATCTTCCGCAGATTGCGGAGCAGTGCCATGTAGCCGAGCGAACCTTCGCGGATCAGACGCTCGAAGGTCTCCCGCTTACCCTCGCCACCCGACAGCGCTACCTCCCAGGTATCCGGGATCGGTAGGTCACCGGCGACCGCCTTCTTCCACAGCGCGGACTGCTCGTCGTTGAGCGGCTCGGGGTGGACCAGGCGGAAGACGTCGCGAAGCTTCACGGTCGCGTCCTTACGATCGTACTTGGCCAGGCCGTAGGCGCCGAAGTTCTTGCCCAACTGCAAGGCAAGCTCGATGCCCTTCCGGATAGAAGCCGGCAGCGTCTTCGCCTTGTTGACGTTCAAGATGCCGCGGCGTTGCAGGTTCAGCGCGATCAGCTCCGCCGGCTCATCAGCACGCTGCATCAATTGCGCGACCGCGCCGGCCATGTCCGGGAACCGCTTGGTCATGATATCGGCGAGCAACAGCGGGACGTGGCGCAGCTGCGCAACATTCCGGGCCTCGATCGCAATTTTCGACAGGGTCGCTGCATCAACCAGGGCCGCGGCTGCCTCGATCTGGTCGGCGACCGCAACGCCGTTGACATAGAACGTATCTTCCCAGAGCAGGCAGGCCATTACGAGCCGGCGCAGCTGGTTCTCAGCGCTGACATGCAGGGAGGCCGGGCCACCCTCATGAGTGAATTTCGGGGTCGACGTCGCTCGCGCGTTGATGCGGGCCATCCTACTGGCTCCTTTCTGATGCGATCGGCAGGCTGAGGCGGGGCAAGTGACGATCACGGCGTCTTTCGTTTGGATGAAGTATCCGTGATCTGCAGCGCCCGCCCCAGTCTGCCGACCAGGGTGGTAGTGGCGTCATATCGAGCCTGAGCAAGTGACGAAAACGGGGTACGTAAGCGCTCTAACCAACTGAGCTACCGGGCGCCACCGTGGCAGCATTCCCAGGCTGGACTCGAACCAGCGACCTCTCGCTCCAAATGCGAAGTATCCGTTCTCTGCAGCGTCCGGCCCGACATGACGTCGGTTCGGTGGCAAGCAGGACACGAGCAAAAGACGATCACGGTATTTGGCTGGTTTGAACAGCCATCGGCTTTTTAGACCGACCTATCCGAAGTAACCGCAATCTGCAGCGTCGTGTCCGGCTTGCCACCGGTTGGCGTGATGCTGAGACCGAGCAAGTAGCGGAAACGGGATATGGCCACCTAAGGCCAACCACAAGTTACAAGTTGCGAAGTATCCGTTGTCCTGCAGCGTCGGTCTCAGCATCACGCCGGAGCCTTAGTGAGTGAGAGCAAAATCGATTTCGGTACCCCTCTTTCGAGGGAGGCTTGTTGCTCTACCACTGAGCTATGCCGGTTTCCCAGCAATTGGATTTGAACCAATGACCCACAGGATGAAGTATCCGAAGTCTGCAGCGTCTCACCCACTAAGGCTGCTGCTCACGTTCCGCTTGGATGCCTACCTCGGAGGAGTAGGGGGACTGGGGGGCGGAAGACACCCGCGCTTGCGTGAGCAGCCGGGCTGATATAGCGCTTCCTCGCGTCTTGTCAACCATCGTTGACG
>Ga0137409_10005250_pt1 | contig 13513 bp, 19 predicted proteins | sample CZODoug1_16funga_FD_122059 | JGI IMG/M metagenome (GOLD analysis project Ga0137409, IMG submission 122059) | Vadose zone soil fungal communities from Angelo Coast Range Reserve, California, USA - CZODoug1_16fungal (Hybrid Assembly) | ecosystem: Environmental > Terrestrial > Soil > Vadose zone...
AGAAGACCTAGCGACAGAGGGTTGATTGATGTTGTTTAGTTTGAAGTTCTCTTCATAGTTGATTCCACCTCTACGCTGTACATCTCCTATGAGAGTATAGACACAGTTATTAGTATCTGTAGCTGCATTCTCTGGAAAGTTTAATCCAGTGAATTCAGTCTTAAGACCTTCTATAAAATGATTCTGTACTGTCTGTTGGGCAACCATTATTCTTCTGTGACTTCAATCTTCTTCTTAGCGTAATACTCTTTAACTGCTGCTACCGCAGCGCTAGCTTTAGTCCATTTCTGTTTTAGAGCTTCAGGAGGCCATCCCTTTTCAAAGGAACAGTGCCAGAGATGTCCATCTGCTCTTATACGTAGTTTATTATCTTGAGGCTTTTCATCACCTCTAGCCTGTAATAGTAAGACCCTATCGGTAGACGGGGTCTCGACATTAGCTGCCCATTTAATTTTACCATACTCTACCATGGAAACGCTCCACTTCTAGTCCATCTAGTTCCATAACGATAATTGAGCCAAGGTCCTACTGCAAACCTACCATATGATGGTAATTGATCGAAGTAAGAGGGCTTATTATCAATTGATTTCATTTTCTGTGTTACTGCCCATTGTCTCTTTAACTCTCTGTCTGCCAATGAATGAGGCATCTGTTTAAGTTCAAAGAAGGCTAATGCCTTAGCTTCATTAAGAAGCAGAGGGAACTCTTGGTCATCTAGAGGAGGTACGAATGTATCTTCTAATCTGAATGGAGGGACTATCTGCCCCATTAGCATAGTCTTAGATGCTTGGAGAGTAGAATCCTGAGTAGTATCAATGCTATCAAACAAGACATAGAAGTTACTTATTACTGTAGCCCATGAAGGTTGTCTGTCATTCATATACCTTGCATTGAAGGTATTACCTCCTTGAGAGAAGGTATATGGTTGAACATTGACTTGAGTAAGATCAAATTTATTGACCATGTCTAGGAATTCATCATTGCCTAAAATAGTGACATACCTATATCCTGGAGGTAAGTTAAATGAGTTTACACTGTTAACTATCCAAGAACTGAATGTTCCATTACCTGCCCAGTTAACTACGTTGACAGTTAAAAGATTGCCTACATATGCGCCTACAGTGCCATTAATATAGTTAAAGCCACTAGTAGCCGTAACTTGTTGTCCGACAGCAGCAGGTACAGGTGTGCTAAGAGTAAAAATAACAGTGGACGGGAAGGTTGTGGGAATAGTAACGGTAGAAGAAGAAAAGGTACTCCATTGAATCGTAGAAATGACATCGACATTTAGATCGTGACTATAAGCTCCGAACTGGCTAGTTTGAGTTGTATTATCTTCTGGATTGGTGTCGTAATACTGTAACCAAGATATTCTACTGACACCTGCTGGTAAGAACATTAGAGTAGGAGACAGAAGAGAATCAGATGGATTAAGTTGAAATAGCTGCTCATCGAGACGTAAATCTCCACGAGCAACTATATCATAATACTTATTCTGAATAATCTGGGCAACCTGCATACTCTCTACTGTGTCTGAGATCGAATTAACTTCATCACTCGACATAGCAGCAAGTATGTTCTGCACCATGGTTAAGAGGGTTTGAGTGGCCATCTTATAGCTTAGTGGGTATTAGACTCATGAGGGATAGTGACAGTAGCTGGATGAGCGACAGTAACCACTGAGCCATTGACAACAGGAACACTGATAGTTCCAGTCTTAGTCAACGAAGACCAGAGACCGACGACTAGAGTAGATAGAGCAGTTGCAATACCACCGACAATAACGGGATCATTGACGAAAGGTAGTCCAGTTGCCATAGCTAAGGCTGTAGCGCCTGCGGCAACGCCAGCACGAACCCAACCACCGATTTGAGTAGGGCCGACAAACATAGATAAGAATTGAAGCATGTATATTTCCTTTAGGTTAAGAATAGATTTCGTTCAGCTTGTCTACGTCTAATCAGACCAGCCAGGACGTGACCACTAGCTTTGTTATATAACAGAAGATGATCAGCAGCTTCTGTGTAGTTTTCTTGATTTAGTAAAGTTAAGATAGAAGAATGCCCTAAGGCTCCAGTATTGAATTGGAAAGAGACTAGAGCATCAAATTGGTTTTGAGTTAACGGGACCTGGACCAACGAAGATACTTGATTCTCAACTTGATGTAAGTCATTCGATAGAATCTCATCAGCTTGGGACTCAGTAATACTATCGCCAATATTAACAAGAGGGGGGCCAGCACTGTTGGTATGGCCATAGCCAATTGTAAGTGTTCCATGTACCTTACTCCCTTTCTTAACTATATGATCATTATAATCATCATAGGCTTGAAGGATTAGACCTTCAAAAGATTCAATTAGCTTTCGACCGTTGGGGCTTGTCTGCATTGAGTTTATCAATCTCCTGTTGAAGTTGTTCTACTTGAGCTTGAAGAGCAGCGATGTTAAATACATACTCACCAAGAATAATCTTAAGTTTTTGTTCAATCATTATTATGCAACAGTATTAATAGCGGTCCAAACATTAGAACCAGTTGTGTTTATATAAGCCCTAGTAACACCAGTACTGCCATCTGTTCGCATATAGAGAGAACCTTGAGCAGCAGAAATAGATGGTGCTCCTGAACCATAGTAGATTGCAAAATTAGTGGTAGAAGACATGAAATAGGCATGGCCTGTGTCTCCACCTGCTATGGGCGCAGTTGTACTTCCAATCTTCATATTGCCAGTAGAAACCATATTACCACTAGTATCAATAGATGCGTTGCTATTACCTAGTAACAGAGTTCCTGCTGTAGCTGCACAAGAGATAATGGCAGAGCCGCTAGTCTGTCCTGCTAGAGTTAATGAACCGCCTGTAGTTCCAATAACACCAATCTGCATTGGTTGAGATAGTGTTAACAAAGTTGCAGTAGCATTTGAAGTTAAGTTTAGATTTCCACTAGTTGCCCCATTAAAGATAATAGAGCCGTTAGCGACAGTACCTGCACCAGTAATAATTGTTCCAGTGCTTCCGACAGCGAAGGCATTAGAGGAAAAGGCTGCTCCAGAGAATGTAGTGGTGCTGAAATCAATACCTGTGGCAGCGGAACCACTCACTGATTTAATGAGAGTTCCTGTAGTCTTGATTGGATATTGGTTAAGTCCATCACCAAATTGAATACCATTTTTCCAGTTTGTTGCACCTGCTTGATTGACAATACGGACAGCAGCATCGTTACGTGAACCAGAGACAGCATCATTTGCAGTCTGCACCACAGAAAGACCCCATTTGTCTAAGACAGTTGATCCTGTATTAGCAATGGTATTGAATTCGTGACAACAGAGTTCAGACATATTTGTGGCAGCAGCATTGAGAATGCCTGTTGAGTTTCCACCAAAGATAGAACCTTTCTCTGTACCTACACCGCCTCCATCGTTAGAGACAGCTTGAGAAACAAAGATACCACCTACGTAATTCCTACTTGTGTTTGAAGATGAAGTAGGACTGGTTAGTTGGAAGGTAGATTGAAATGCTTGTCTAGCTCCCTTAGTAGATGATCCACCTGATCCAAGATAGACAGCGAATGCATCTGCGACATTGCCAACACCACTAGCATCTAAGTTATCGCCTGTGACTGAGACACTGTTAAATAGATTATTAGTTGTAAAAGAACTTGGATTTACAATTGCATCAATTATTCCAGCAGTGAAAGTATTGACACCAGACCAGGTATTGGTTCCATCTAAGAATGGGACTGTGTGTCCAGAGTTACCTGTAGTTGCTGTGACAACTGTTATAGTTCCTTGTGCAATGTCCACTAGACGAGCGGGAGAGTTAGCAGTTGAAGGAGGAGGTAGATTAATTATTTGATTGTTATTCATATCCAGAGGGGAGGTCATCTGATTAGGACTCACTCCACTTCTAGATAAGACATCTGTGAAAGCAGTAGAAATGGCTGCGAAATTATTATTCACAGTGTTCACTGCTGAGGTATCATTGACGAATGTTTGTACGTCAATGGGAGTATAATTTTCAGCCATAGATTACTTTCTTTATGAATAGACCGTATATGCTGGAGTTATTACGTTAGTAATTCTCAGAATATAAGTCCTTTGAGAAGCTGCGGCTACAGTTGCTGTAGAACCAGTTGACAATGTGCCTCCCGATCCCATATTAAGTGTAGTCACACCAGAAGTAGAGGTAATATCAAAAGTTACTGTTGAACCTATTGTCGCTCCTGAGTAATTACTATTCAATCCAGCGACAATATTAGCTGCTGTGTCAAAAGTAAGAGTAGCGGCAGCGCCGGTATGGCAATACATACCTGCCGTCATCATGGCAAATGTGATTGTGCCTGATGCAGTTGCATTGACAGTCGGAGCGGTTCCGTTAACATCAATAACAATGTTACCTTGTGTTCCGCCTGTTGGAATAGACCCAGCAGGTGCGAATGCTAAAGAGTTAACAATAACATCATTCCCACTTAAATCGATTCGTCGTGAAGTATCAACCATTTATTTCCTTTCTATAGTATTGGGGGCTTACGCCCCCTTTACTAATTAGACGTTAATTGCACCATAGATGAAGTACTTAATACGAATCTTTAAGAGACCCGCAGTAAACGCTCCACTGGTGAGGATTGAAATCCACGCGCTAGTCGGAAGAGGAGTGATGGCATTAGTGACTAACGGAGTGTTAGCGCCAACCCATGCACCACCATTACCGGTAGTTGCAATCGGAACACCACCGCCTGTACCCGCGGTGCCACCGAAGGCTGCACCAGGAGCACCAGCATTAGCCACACCAGAGGTGGTAAATAGGGTATAATCCCCCATCGTACCAACAGCAGTGTTAAGCGTAAGTGGCGTTGTCATACCGATAAGCTGAGCACCCGTGCCAGGAGTAACCTGGGTGAAGGTTGAGCTGGGACTACCAACAGTGGTAGTGACCAGACCAACAGTCATGGTGTTAGTCGTCGGTGCGACAGTTTGAAGAGTGAGAAGTTCAACTCGTTCGATGAACAGCTGTGGATTAGACAGCGTTAAAGCACTTCCTGAGGCGGGTTGGGGAGCAGTAATCTGCAAGGGCATAATGGTAGTCAGAGACTGAATACCAGCTGCCGCAGCAGTTCCCGTTCCAACGAACGTCAGAGAAGTGGGTGGAGCAAGGACGGCTTGACCGCCAGTTCCCCACGTAGTAGGCACAAGTGGAATATACTGCTCTACTTCACGATTTTCACCGTAGTAGAGATAATCACCACCAATTTCTGGAACTGTTTTCTGCGTGCCATACTGCAGAACAATTCCGTCTTGATTATACCAAGAGCCTGCGACCATGTTATATGTCCTTTCTTAGCTCGGAACAACCGAAGTGTTCGTTAAGACGGTGACCATATTCTCTGGCCGATAAAGCTTGAAACCCCATTCCGAGATAGTCAGATATTCCTCTTGCTGGAGATCTTTATTGAACTCCGAGTAAACGGTGGGCATCTGACGGAAGGCTCCGACCCATGGAAGAGTATCGCCAGGAGTTGCAGAGAAGAAGTAGTTGGCGACGCCGTTAGTAACGGAGCCAGCAACACCACCAGAGGTGATCGTCTCAGCAGTAATCGTGGGAAGATAGTTCGACTCATAGACATCGAAACCAAAGATATTGAAGCGGAATTTGAAACCAGAGACGAGACCTTCCAGAGGAAGTTCCTGCCAACGGACTGCTGGCGTTAACAAGTTAACGACATTAGCCTGGGTTTCTAGGGTGTATGCAACGGACGGATCGACAACTGCACAGAGATTGTTCAGAGGAACGTTAGCCTTGGTTAAGGCATAACGAGCACGAGCAAAGTCTGGGAATGCGATTGCAGAACCCGCACCTGTGGCCACAAACCTGTGGTCAGCGAGGTTAATAATATTCGGGTTGCTTGCAGTCTGTCCGGCATTAGCTTTAGCGAGAATGTTAGTCTCGACAGCTTCCATAAGAGCACGATGTTGACGCGGCACGAAGGCTGCAATCACATCTGCGCTATAATAGCTGTCTCGCTTAAACTTCTCAGAGATAGCATTAGCTGAGTATTTATAGTTATCGAACTGGAACGTGAAGTTACCAGTATCCATACTATTGTACTTAATTGCTTGACCTTCAGTGAAGTCAGCAGTCTCAGCCTCGCCAATCGAGGGAATGTTAAGCGTAAACCCATCTGGGAAATCGCTAATCATACGGACGAACTTCATGGCAACCAGGTCATCTAACAAGAGCTGCTTAATCTGGTTTGACCAGACTTGAGTCCTTATTAGATTAGGGGTATTGGCTACATTAAAGCCAGCCATTTTATTCTAATCCTTAAATTATCTCATACCTCCCAAATTAGGATCAAAACCTGCATCGTCAAAGGCATCGCCTAGTTGCATTTTATCTTGAAACATTTGGGCCTGTGTTCTTGAATCTAGATAGGCTGTTTTATTTGTCTTACGTAAGTTCTCGTAATACGCCCAGGTACGTTTTTCTGGAGGCGTAGTAGCGGGAGCTTGGGGATTATTAGTCTGAGAACGAGGAGGTGGAGAGAACTGCTGCTGGGGTAGTCGAGCTTGATCGATACCTAACATCTTTAAAAATGCTGCTGGAGTTCTACGAGCCATTTCATCCGCCTGTTCTTTAGACAAATCTAATGAGTCTATCTGTTGTTTGTAATGAGGGACATAGTCTTCACCATATCTCTCTTTTAATTTCTGTTGGACAGTGGTTAAGTTCTGGTTGTATGTTCGAGTTAATTCGGTCTGTTTTAACTTATTTTCAATCAGACTTTCAATCTGTCGATAATCAATAGCGTTTTCCTTAGGGACGATGGGTTGTTTGTCCTCTTCAGGCTTTTCAGTCTTTCGGCCTTGTAGTTGGTCAAGAAGGTCTTCAAGTTTCTGTTTAGCTATATTTTCGTCCCTATATCTGAGACCATCTTCTCTTAACTGTTTATTTTCGGTTTCGAGTCTTTTGATATGATCGTCTGCATAAACTTTAGCTCGTGCTATTGCTTCTGGAGAGTCATATCGTTTACCTTCACCTACTAATTCGTTAAGGTAGCTCCGGGTATGATCCAGGGGCTGGGGGTCCAGTGATAATGGGTCCGTCTTTGGTGTAGACATCAGTGAGTCGGTCACTCTTTGATTCCTTTTCTTTTTTCTTATATTGGTCAATATATTTGAGTATATTATTCATGGCTCTCAAATAGCCATTAGTATCTGCCTGACGATAAACCCAATTAGGGTTATCATAAGCTATAATTGTTATCTTAGCTTTGTTAGTGGAATCTATATCTTTGGTAACTAGGGTCTCTAGCTTTTCGATAAAGTCTCTAGACATTACTGTCCTTGTCCTCCTATTTGAGGAACACTTGAGGCTTGGCCTCTGGGTACCGGGGATAAGTGGTAATCTTCTCCTAATCCTGTAGCAGTGCCTGCTGCCATATGGATTTGTTCTTGCAGAGCATTGGTTTTCTTTTGAGCGTCTGCCTGTTCCGCAAGTGCGACATAAGGCTGTACGACATCGTAATCGTCAATGTTAAAGTATTGAGATAGGATTTGAGCTAGTTTAAGACCTGAGAAGTGAGGTTGGACTGTAGGCCATAGACCTGAAGATGTGAGTTGTGTAAGATTTTGTATAAGGTCCGCTTGTTCTGCAAAGTGTCTGGCTCCTACTGGTTTAATACGACCAATGCCTGTGATGTCTTCTACAGTTAAATCTTGGAACGAAACATCATTATACTGAGTATCAAAAACCTTAATAGTTGTAACTCCGACCATGTTTCGACGCGCGAGTTCCAACATCGCGTTAAGTAAGGGTTCAACCATTTGCTCTTCAAATTGTTTAATTTTATTTTGGAATACTCGTGCTGCGGCATTTTCCAATCTCTGGACTTCATATTTAGTCTTTTCTCCTGGAGTTCTGAAACCCATGGCTTCTTTAGGAGCACCGGCCATCTCTTCCATTAGACCAGCTAGACGTTCTAGCTTCATGTCTGCTTGGAGGATTTGGACGTCAGGCGTGACTAGTTCTACTTTGCCTTCTTCACCTGCGAATATCTTAGCTCCAGGCTCCCAGACAAATTCTTCTACGAATCCTGTGACCATTTGGACAGGGTATGTTACCAAGTCCCAAACATCAGCTGCCATGTTTTCAATGTGATCGAGACGATATTGCATACCGACGAGATTATCAAGAGGACCCATACCCCAGAGATTATCTTGCTTTTTTCTCCACGGAACATGAAATATAGGAGGATTGCCAAAATAGCTTGGATTAGGTTTATCTGAAATGAGCTTATGTCTATCAACAACGGTTACTACTCTATTCTTTTTAAACTCTTCTGTATATGTATCATGCCAGTCACCATAGAATGTGAGAGTTTCAACCCAATTTGACATGAGATAATTACGAAAAGAAGTAAAACCTTCCATAGCATATAAACGATCTCTTTGGATCCAATCACCTTGCCACGTACGGGCAGTCCATCTAATTTCTTTGAGATAGTTATATAATTTTCTATAATCATCAGTCATTTCGTCTTGAGACATACGTTCAAGACGTTCTTGTATTTCTCCCATTGAAGTTAAGGATCGTACGATCTTAGGACTATCTTGGAAGTTTTCTGCGGTGGGGTTGAAAACAATATCGAGAGGGGAAATACGTCGAACTGATGGCCCCACGTAACCGGCTTGAACTTTATTATCCAACTCGACTCGTTGATCATTCCATTCGACTGTGGCAAAGCAATTGCCAAAGTGTATGTAGTCGATGATAATTTTGTCCAACTCATGCTTGAAGGAAGGCTGCGAGATGACCCATTGCATATAGTTAGCAATGGCATCTCGTTTTTCTCTACTATTCGCGTCACGTTCGTTAGCTTCCCATACCAACCATTTGCGTTGTGGGAATAGTGTGGCGGTATAGTTAGAATATAAGTTGTCGGAGATTTGACAAAGCTTCGGAACAGTCGTTTTATTCTTCCAAGGTAACTGTGCGTTGGTCGTTTTAGTAGTGTCGGTTGCATAGACATATCTACGAATCTCTTCCTTCTCTACTTTCCATGCATTACGTAATAAATCCCATTGAGTAAAGTACTCAGTGATTTGAGTAGCTTGTTGGTCAGGAGCTATTACATTTTGTAGTTCTAATACTTTTCCGGTCATTTACTTAATTTCAAAATCTGATCTACAGTCTCTTCGACATGATATGTGTTTCCGTTTACTATAATTGCTGCTCCACCATCGATATGAGGGCCGATATCAGAGATCTTTTCTTTGTTAACTTTAAGAGGAATGCCGTTCATAAGAGTTAGTTGCATTAGGCTACACCTCCGTAACGACTATGATATTGAAAGGATGGGGTAGTATCTTTACGATACCTAAGGATATTAACCGGCGCTGTAATGAGATCCACAGCAGAAGCAAGAGCATCTTTAATGTCATCATGCGGAGGATTCGCAAATACTAGCTCCTCTTCAAGAGTTTGACAGTGGCCCCCCATATAATGCCAGATTTGCCTATTGGCGTATTTTGGTTCCAGCGTTGCAAGGATTCGTTCTTCCTTAGAACCTTGCCATCTGGAAGGACGAAACTCTTCGATGACGAGAGACAGTCCCATTGGTCGAATGTAGTTTTCTTTGAGATCATTGACGATCACTGTTTGGGCTGCCGTGACTTCAGCTCGTAATTTCCGAAAACCCCACTTTTCGTATAGCTTAAGAATTCTTTTAAAATATTCTCCAACGGATTTAGTCTTGAAACGGTCGACATCGAGGACATAGTAGTTGAGTTCTCCATCTGCTCCGATGACGACGATTGAGGTGAAGTCTCCCTTTTCATTGAGGGAGTAAGCAAAGTCAACTGAGGCAAGGATGTTGAGAGGACGGGCTTTGAAGTACCATCTTCCTTTTTGCATGACGAGGAAGTCTCTGTCGTAGTATTGGAAGAGGCTTCTGTTGATGGGAGAAGACGAGGCATCGTGCGGATCGTTATAGTATTGGGCCCTGAAGTGTACTGGATTCTGGTATTGAACCCGTTTTTCATTGAGTATTCTTGCATCAAATCCGAACCATTTTCCATCGTACCTTTGTTGACGAGGCCAAAGGAACTGACCCGTTCCATCTCCAGCGGTTTCGACAGGAAATTCTTTAACATTGAATAGGGGGCCGACCCCGAGTACGTTTCCCAAATCATCGAATTCTTGTATTTCCTTTTGTTGTAAGTCTGCATATAAATCGTTAGGGTGGTATCTTGTACCGACTACTATTTCCTTAGATATTGCGCCTTTGATTGAAGACAGGTAACCATATTGATCAGTGACCTTTTCTCGCATAGTTTCGATATAAGCGTTCTTTGCGACGACAACGTCATCGAGAATGGCGATGTCGCAGTGTAGTCCAGTAATGTTTGTAGTGAGTCCTGCTGTGAAGACTGTGGGGTCTCTGATGAATTCTTTTTTACGTAAGGGATGGTCAACTGATATCTCTCTTTCTGTCCATTTCTCTCTTTTGGCCTCTTCTGGATGAATCATATCTGGCCAATATAGACGATAAGTATCAGAAGTAAGAATGTCTTTTACGGCTTTCAGTTGTTTAGTAGCTAAATTACTGGTTGAAGAAATGTAAAGAATTCTTACTGCTGGATTTCTTGTAACTTCCCAAGCTGTATACATGACGGTCATCCAAGATTTACCGTGGTCTCTAGGAAGTAATAGGAGAAGATTATCTCCTGAACTCTCAGAGGCCATCCAAGATAGACCTTCTAAATGGATGTTTCCTAATACACGTTGAGGTTGAAGAAGTTTAGTGAATTCTATTAATGAAGCCTGACAGAGTTCTTTACGTTCTTGCCTTACATCTTCGATAGAGTTAATTAGTTTAATTGTTTTCTTCTTCGGTCTTCCACGAGGCATTATGTAATCTATCTATACGTTTACCTTGAGCTAATAAACGCTGATCCATAGCGTTCATTCTCTCGTCTTGTCTAGCTACTTGAATTAACAACGTTTCTACTTTATCAACTCTTTTATCTAAACTTTCAAATCTTTTACCCAGGTTTTCAAGTTGGACCCTGGCTCCTCCGATAGCTATGAAAGCTCCGGCTAGAATGATTCCTGTTTGAGCTAGAGTAGAAACTATTTGTATCCAAGGTTCCATTTAGTTAAAGAGAATAACCCCAGACATTAAGAGCAGTTGCAGTTGCTCCTGATCCTGGAGCTGAAACAGAGATATTAATTGCACCTATATTAGGTCCTGCGCCACTAGCAATACCATTTTGAGGTAAGGGACTAAACATCGGAGGATCAAGATTTATGACCATTGGTGCTTGCATAGTTCCTGGAGCTACTGCTCCAACAGGATAATCAAAAGAACCTATAGTTACTGCACCTGCTGCATTAAAATATGTAACAGTCGCTTGAACCACTGTTGCTGCTGTAGCGCTTGTACTCTGATAACTAAATCCTGCTAGATATATTGTTTTACCTACAGTTCCTGATACATTAGATATAGTTGCTGCGATAGCTGCACCTGTATTACTAGATGCATTAGCTGTTAATACTACAGCACCTTGAGGTACATTAAATCCGGTCATTAATTTCTTCCTTTCCCGACTGTTTGGCCGGTTCCTTTATGTTGTGAGTTCCAAATCATTGCTGCATGTTTCTTAGCTGATTTAGTAGACATGCCTTTCTTAACGAAGGAATCTCTTATTTTTTCGTATCCTGCTGGCATGTTTTCTCTCGTAGTTGTTAATGAAATCTAAAGCCCATTGAAGATTATCTAAATCAGATTTTCTCAATTCTGTAGGCATTTTCAGGTTTATCTCTAAGCATTGTTATGTTTTTAATTGCACGTACTTGTTGATTAGGCCAGAACCAAATCTCACCATCTTCACTGAAACAACCCCATACCATATCTAACTCTACACCATAATCTATTAAGAAATGGCAGAGAGCGTCTCCTTTAGGAGTAGACAACCAGATAGGAGGATTAAGTTGAAGAATCAATAGTTTATACCATCCTCATAATCTTTGGTATTACCTATACTCTGAGGGACGTTCAGAGGAATAGTGGCATCTGGACGGTTCCTATTACCATGAGGATGAGAGACATTGTTAGCGGGATGATCTTGAGGGTCTTGAACAGCGCCCATCATTGCATCGTACATCTGGCCCATCTGTTGACGGCCAGCTTGTTTACGAGCATTAGCTTGGGCTCTTCCAGCTCTAACTACTTCTTGAGGATCTAATCCAGGCATATTACATACCTAAGTCGTGCTGTCCGCCAGACATAGAAGATGAATTGGCGACATGCGTTGGTCCACCGCCTGAGAAGTTATGAAGGCTAGTGGGAGCCATATGTGCGCCAGGGCCTGGGGCAGAGCCACCAGACATACTATGAGGTTCAGAATTCTTTGAACCCATATGAGCGGGACGTGCAGAGTCCATGTGATGTTCGTAAGAGCTAACACCTTTGTTAGCCATGTGATTGCTAGGGGTTTTCATGCTTGCCGCATTCCTTTCTTTATTGCGGCTGCTTGCCGCATTTTGTTGTTTTTCCATCTGATGCTTGCCGCATTTGATGCTATTTTAGATTTATGTTTGCCGCTTAAAACCAAGGCTCTAGCCTTGCCTCCGGCACTTGATAGACTTATTTCTTCCATCTTGTATTAGCTAAATTTCTCGCTTGTTGACTCAAAGATAGATGTTGTCTAGCTCTAGTATATTCAGTTAACTTTCTGGTCCATTCCTCGTTAGTCCATGTCTTACTTCCAAAGAACTCTTGTGGAGGTGGGGGTGGTGAAGGAATGGGAAGATTAGAAGTAGAGACAAACCAGAATTGATCTATAGGTGGATTAGTTTTAGGAAGAGGCCAATCATGTTGAGACGTGGGAGTTCCATGAACACCTACTACACCTGGAGGTAGACTGTTAGTCCATATGAGAATTGGTTGTTGGGCTGCTCTAGGATTAGGCCAATCAGATTGTGTGAACGGAAAAGGAACAAATAAGAATGTTTCTAATAAATTCTGTATCCATGTCTGATCTATTGGCTGTGCAACAGGTCTTAAGGGAGCGTCTACTATTTGGAAGAATGGTGTAGGGAATGGTAACTGGACGTTACCAGATTCTGCCCAGAACTGTTGTATTGGAGAGTATGTTCTAGGTAAAGGCCAGTCAGACTGAAAGAACGGAGTCTGTGGTAATGGTTGATACGGGCTTTGAGACCAGAAACGATCCCATGTTAATATTTTAGGCAGGGGCCAATCTGATTGAAAGAATGGTGTTTGCGGAATGGGTTGAGCTGGACTCTGATACCAATCTCTATACCAGTAGAGACTCTTTGGATTTGGCCAATCAAATGGTCTAAATGGAGTTGGGAAAGGTAGCTGAACATTGCCAGCTTCTTGCCAATTCCGATACCAAGTAATTCCAGGGGGATTAGGCCAGTCATAGTTTTGAAATGGAGCTTTAGGAGTTCCCATTTTTATAGTCTGGTTCCAAGTCCATGTTTGGACAGA
>Ga0137409_10005251_pt1 | contig 13511 bp, 11 predicted proteins | sample CZODoug1_16funga_FD_122059 | JGI IMG/M metagenome (GOLD analysis project Ga0137409, IMG submission 122059) | Vadose zone soil fungal communities from Angelo Coast Range Reserve, California, USA - CZODoug1_16fungal (Hybrid Assembly) | ecosystem: Environmental > Terrestrial > Soil > Vadose zone...
GTCCGCAGCTGCTGGGTGGCGTCGTCCCATTTCTGCTGGCTGAAATAGGCCGGCCCTTGCTGCGTGCCGCCCAATCCCAGGAAGCCCGTGCGGTCCCCGCCCTTGAAGGGGAACATGGTCTGCAGCTCATTCGTCGAGAAGCGCCGGTTTCCCACGATCTCGAACGAGCCCACGCGGTACGGCTCCCCTTCGCTCACGCGCACGACCAGCGTCGCCTTACCGGTCGTGTCGTCCACCACCAGCGTGTCGTCGAGCACCTGGAAGTCCACGTAGCCCCGGTCGCCGTAGAACTTGGGGAGCCGCTCCTGGAGGTCCTCGCGCAGCTTTTCGTCGTCGAACTCGCCGGAGCGGAACCACCAGAACCCTTCGGGTCGGGTTTTCATCTGACCGACCAGCTGGTCGGTCGACAGATGGGTGTTGCCGGCGAGCTGGACGCGCGCCACGGCCACGCGCCGGCCTTCGTCCACGTCGAAGATGACCCGCACTCGTGCCGAGTCGGCTTCGTACACGTCCACCACCTTCACCTGGGCGAGGTAATAGCCCTGCGCGCGGTACAGCGAGTCGATGCGTCCGCGGGCCCGAGCGACGGCGGCGAGGTCGAGCGGCCGGCCTTCGGCCAACTGCGCCTTGTCGCGCACGCTGCCTTCGGACAGGCGGCTCACGCCGCGCACGGCCCACTTAAGGAGGATGGGGCGCTCGTGCAGCCGCACCACGAGGATCTGGCGCCCCCGGGCGGTGTCCTGCGTCACCCGCACGTCGTCGAACTGGCCCATGGCGTACAGGGCCTGGATGGCGCGCTGCACGTCGCGGTAACCCAGCGGCCGGCCGGGCGTGAGGGCGCTCTGATCCAGCACCTGCTTCCGCTCGACCCGGCGCAACCCGAGGACGACGATCGAGTCGGGGGCGACGGCGGCGGATGCGGCGCTCGGCGTCTCGCCCTGGGCGCGCGCGAGGCGCGGGGCGAGCACGGCCGAACCCACACAGATGACGGTGGAAAGCTTGCGGATCACGCCTTCGAGCCGGACAGCGCCCGGAACCCCAGCCGTTCCTTGTCCGGGGCCACGTCGACCTCGATTTCATCGCCCCGCGCGAACTCGCCGACCAGGATCTTCTCCGAGAGCGGATCCTCGACCCACTTCTGAATCGCGCGCTTCAGGGGGCGCGCGCCGAAGTGCTCGTCGTACCCGCGCTCCACCAGGAAGTCCGAGGCCGCCGGCGTCAGCCGGAGCGTGAGCTCCTCCTCGCCCAGACGCCGTTGCACCTCTTTGAGCAGGATCGTGACGATCTGCGCGATGTGCTCCCGCGTGAGCGGGTGGAACACGATCACATCGTCCAGCCGGTTCAGGAACTCGGGGTTGAAGGTCTTGTTGATCTCCTCTTTGACCTTCTCGGCCATCTTGTCGAAGGTCGCCCGCATGTCCGGCTGCGAGAAGCCCAGGGCCTTGCCCTTGACCATGTCGCGGGCCCCGACGTTCGACGTCATGATGACGACCGTGTTCTTGAAGTCGATCACCCGGCCGTAGTTGTCCGTCAGATGCCCTTCGTCGAGCACCTGCAGCAGGATGTTGAACACGTCGGGGTGCGCCTTCTCGATCTCGTCGAGCAGCACGACCGAGTAGGGCTTGCGCCGCACGGACTTGGTGAGCGTCCCCGAATCTTCGTAGCCGACGTACCCGGGCGGCGCGCCGATCAGCCGGCTCACGGAGAACTTCTCCATGTACTCCGACATGTCGACGCGAATCAGCGCGTTGGTATCGGCGAACAGGAAGCGGGCCAACGCCCGCGCCAGCTCGGTCTTGCCGACGCCGGTGGGCCCGGAGAAAATGAACGACCCGATCGGCCGTTTGGGGTCCTTGAGCCCCGCCCGGCTGCGCCGGATGGCGCGCGAGATCACCGCGATCGCCTCGTCCTGGCCGACCACGGTCTCGTGCATCTCGTCCTCCATGCGCAGCAGCCGCGCCGTCTCGGCCTCCTGGAGCCGCATGACGGGAATGCCCGTCCAGCGCGATACGATGAACGCGACGCCTTCCTCGTTGATCGTGGGCCGGTGCGTCTGCCGCTCCTTCTCCCAGGCTTCCTGCTTGCGCCGGATCTCGGCCTGCAGCTCGCGCTCCTGGTCACGCAGCGCCGCCGCTTTCTCGAAATTCTGATCGCGGACCGCGTTCTCTTTGTCGCCGTTGATGTGCTCGAGCTTGGCCTTGAGCGCCGCGACTTCCGGTGGGGGCACTTGCGTGGCGAGGCGCGCCCGCGCCCCGGCTTCGTCGATCACGTCGATCGCCTTGTCGGGCAGGAAGCGGTCGGTGATGTAGCGCTCCGACAGTTTTGCCGCCGCGTCGAGGGTCTCATCCGGGATGATCACCCGGTGGTGCTCCTCGTAGCGCTTGCGCAGCCCCTTCAAGATCTCGATGGTCTCGTCCACGGTCGGCGGGTCGACGATCACCGTCTGGAAGCGGCGCTCGAGCGCGCCGTCCTTCTCGATGTACTTGCGGTACTCGTTGAGCGTCGACGCCCCCACGCACTGCAGCTCGCCGCGCGCCAGCGCCGGCTTCAGCATGTTGGACGCGTCCACCGCGCCCTCCGCCGCGCCCGCACCCACCAGCGTATGCAGCTCGTCGATGAACAGGATGATGTTCCGGTTCTGCGCGATCTCGTTGATGATCGCCTTGAGCCGCTCCTCGAACTGGCCGCGGTACTTGGTGCCGGCGATCACGGCCGCCATATCGAGCGACAGCACGCGGTGATCCTTGAGCGCGTCGGGGCACTGGCCGCTCGCGATCAGCTGCGCCAGGCCTTCGACGATCGCGGTCTTTCCCACCCCTGGCTCGCCGATGAGCACGGGGTTGTTCTTCTTGCGGCGCGACAGGATCTCCATCACGCGCTCGATCTCTTTCTGGCGCCCGATCGTGGGATCGAGCTGGCCCTCGGCCGCGAGCTGGGTGAGGTCGCGGCAGAAGTGGTCCAGCGCGGGGGTCTTGGATTTCTTCTCGCTCTTGGGGCTCGCCGGCTGCGCGCCGGTCCCGGACGGGGCCGGCCCCGAAGGCATCTCGCTGCCGAGCAGCCGGAGCGTCTCCGCGCGTGCCTGCTCCAGGTTCACGCCGGCGTCGGTGAGTACCTGCGCCGCGATGCCCTTCTCCTCGCGCAACAGCCCGAGCAGCAGGTGCTCCGTGCCGACGTAGGAGTGGTTCAGCTCGCGCGCCTCGCTCATCGCCAGCTCGAGCACCTTCTTGGCCCGCGACGTGTACGGCAGGTCGGGCCCGGCAGCCGCCGCCGCCTTACCCTTCTTGACCGTCTCTTCGATTTTTTGCTGGATCTCTTCCAGATCGACGTTCAGATTGGTGAGCACCGCCGCGGCGACGCCTTCGCCCTCGCGGATCAGGCCCAGCAGGATGTGTTCGGTCCCCACGTACTCGTGGTGCAGGCGGGCGGCTTCCTCCCGCGCCATCTGCAGGACCTTGCGGACCCGATCCGTGAAGTTGTACCCGTTCATCTCCCCCCTACCTCCTCCTCACACCGCCTCGGTCTCCAGCACGCGACGTACATACGTCGCGCGCACCGTAGGCAACTCGGGGTCGCCGGTCTGGCGCCCTTCGAGTGCCGCCAGGTGCGCGGGCTGGGTGAAAATCAACAGCTTGTTCAATGTGTATACACTCAAGCTCGGGATCAGATTCAGCCCGACGCCCAACCGCACTCCACTCAACAGGTTCATCGTCTCTTCGAACGTCAACTTCCGCGCGTACTTAAGCAGGCCGTATGCCCGCCACGTCTTGTCGGCCACCTCGTCGGGGGCCGTGCGCAGCAGCACGTCCCGCGCCTGCTCCTCGTATTCGATCACCTGGCGGACGATCTTCCCGAGGTGATCCAGCAGCTCGTCTTCCGACTTGCCCAGGGTCGTCTGGTTGGACAACTGAAAGAAGTTCCCGACGACCTCGCTGCCTTCCCCGTACAAACCCCGGAAGGTCAGCCCGACCTGAGCGAGCCCCTGCAGCACCTTCCCCACTTCCTTCGTCAAGACAAGGCCCGGCAAGTGGATAAGCACGCTCGCCCGGAGTCCGGTCCCGGCATTGGTGGGGCAGGAGGTAAGATAGCCAAATTCGGGGTGAAACGCGAAGGGCAGCAACCGCCCCAGATCGGCATCCAGCCCTTCGAGATCCGCGTAAGCGTCCTCCAGCGCGAATCCCGAGCGCATTCCGTGCAATCGTAAGTGGTCTTCCTCGTTCACCATCACCCCCACCGTGCCCTGCACCACGAGCGCCGCACCTGGTCGGGGCCGCGCCTCGCGGTCCAGTCCCGCCAGCTCCTTGGACACGAGGTGCCGCTCGTGCAGCAGCTGGCGATCCACGCGCTCCAGCTGGTCCAATCGGATGGTCACCGCGCCCTGCAACAGCTCGCTCGCCGCACTCGCTTCCGCCACGCGCGTGAGCACCGCGGTGCGATCCGCGTCCTTGGCCCGCTGGCCGAACACGTAGCCATCGAGGTTCCGCGCCAGGCGGATGCGCGTCGAGAGCACGATGCTGCCTTTTGGCCCGGATGCGTCGAGCCAGCCCATGCCGCCGTCGGGGAGCAGCGAGAGGTCGATCATTCGAGCACCCGGATGCGGTCACGCAGCTCGGCGGCGAGCTCGAAGTTTTCGATCTCGACGGCGCGCCGCAGCTGCTCCTTGAGCTCGAGCAGCTGGAGCCGCGGATCGGTAGCGCCCTCCGCGCCCGGCGGAGCGTAACGCTCGCCCACGTGCTGGCTGGAACCGTGCAGCCGGCGGAGCAGGTCGCGCAGGTGCGGCGCGAACGAGTCGTAGCACTGCGCGCACCCCAACCGCCCCGACTCCCGGAAGTCCTTGAGCGTGCTGCCGCAGGCGGCGCAGCGCAGGCCGTCGGCGGGCGTCGGCAGGACGTTCCCGCCCTTCCCGATCATCCCCTGCAGGAACCCGCCGAGCGGCGTCTTGAGTACCGAGGCGCCGGTCTCGACGCCCTTCTGCTGCGCGCACTGCTCGCACAGGTGGAGCGTGACTTTGGTGTCGTGCTCCACTTGCGTCAGGTTGATGACCGCGTCGCGCTCCTTGCAGTTGTCGCACAGCATCAGGGTATCGCGTCCACCGATCCGACCGCCGCCAGGCGACCGTCCTCGAGCATCAGGATGCGATCCGCCCGGCCGGCGAGCTGCCGATTGTGCGTGACGACCACCACGGCGGTCTCGTACTCCCGCGCCAGCCGGAAGAATACCTCGTGCAGCCGGTCCGAGTTGGTATGATCGAGGTTGCCCGAGGGCTCGTCCGCGAGCACCAGGCTGGGGTCGTGCACCAGGGCGCGCGCCACGGCGCAACGCTGCTGCTCGCCTCCCGACAGCTCGGCCGGCCGGTGGGTCATTCGTCCCGCGAGCCCCACGAGGGAGAGCAGCTCCTCCGCCCGCGAGCGGGCCCGGCGTTGCCCCATGCCCCCGATCAGGAGCGGCATCATCACGTTCTCCAGCGCGGTGAATTCCCGCAAGAGATGATGGAACTGAAAGACGAACCCCAGCTTCCGGTTCCGCAGCTCGGCGAGGGCGTTCACGTCCAGGTCGGCATAGCGCGAGCCGTCCAGCCAGACGTCGCCCCCGCTGGGCCGGTCCAGGGCGCCGAGCAAATGCAGCAGCGTGCTCTTTCCGGCCCCGGAGGTCCCGACGATGGCGACGAACTCGCCGCGGTGGACCTCGAGATCCACCGCGCGCAGCACTTCGAGCGGCTGCCCGTCGCCGCCGGCGAACACTTTGCGCACGCCCCGCGCCTCGAGTAACGCGGTCATTCGTAGCGAATCGCGGTGACGGGATCGAGCCGCGCCGCCTGGATCGACGGATACAGCGGGGCGAGCGTCGCGATTACCAGGCTCGCCCCGATCACGAGCAGCACGTCGAGCGGCTGCGTGTGCACGGGGAGATGGTCGATGAAATAGATGGACGGATCGATCGGAATCCAATGGCCGCGATTCAACATCCCGCCGAGCACTAGACCGAGCACTACACCCAGCGCCGTCCCGGTGAGCCCGACCAGGATCCCTTGCGCCAGGAAGATCCGGCGGATCGACGCCTGCTTGAGCCCCATCGCGAGCAGGATGCCGATCTCCCGCGTCTTATCGCGGACCACCATCGTGAGCGTGCCCACCACGTTGAACGCCGCCACCACACAGATCAGGAACACCACGAACGCCATGGCGAGTTTCTCGAGTTTCAGAGCCGAGAAGAGGGAGGCGTTCTGCGATTGCCAATCGAGCGCCCGGTACGGGTAGCCGAGTCGGGTTTCGAGGGCCATGCCGAACGGCTGTGCCTGCTCCGGGTCCGCCAGGCGGACCTCGAGCCCGGTCACCGCGGTATCGAGCCCCGCGAAGCGCTGCGCCGCGCGACGGTCGAGCGCGACGTAGCTGTTGTCGTACTCGTACATCCCGGTGTCGAACAGCCCCGTCACCTCGTAGCGGTGGAACTTGGGCACGTACGCGCCGAGGCTCGGGTTGAACTTGGCTCCGGCCGGGGCGACGAGGGTCACGACCGTGCCTGGGAACGCCGTGAGCTTGGAGGCGAGCCGGGTGCCGAGGGCGATGCCGCCCTCCACGTCGGAGCGCGTGGTCTTGAAGGTCAGGTCGCCGCGGGTAAAGTGCCGGGCGAAGGTGGTCACGGCGCGGCTGCCGGTATCGGGATCGACGCCGTACACCACGACGCCCTCGGCGTAGTCGTGCCCCGCGGAGATGAGGCCCTGGGTCAGCACGAACGCCGCCGCCGCATCCACCCCAGCGGCGCGGCGCACCTCGCCCAGCACCTTGCGCCAGTCGTCGAGCTTGAGGCCCTCGCCATAGGTGAGCACCCGGAGATGGGGATTGGCTACCAGGATCTTGTCGCGCAGATCCGCCTGGAGCCCGTTCATCACACCCAGCACCACGACCAGGGCCATGACGCCCACCGTCACTCCGCCCACGGCGATCACCGTGATCAAGGAGAGCAGCCGCGAAGCGCGACGACTTCGCAGGTAGCGCAGGGCGACGTGCAGCTCGAAGCGGGAGATCATTCGGGCCGGAGCATGGGAAAGAGGATCACGTCCCGAATGTGCGATTGGTCCGCCAGGATCATCTGCAGCCGGTCGACTCCCAGCCCGACGCCGCCCGTGGGCGGCATGCCGTACTCGAGCGCCCGGATGAAGTCTTCGTCAGGCACCTGCGCGTCGTCGTCCCCAGCGTCGCGGAACCGAGCCTGCTGGTTGAAGCGACCTTTTTGCTCTTCCGGGTCATTAAGCTCGCTGAACGCGTTAGCGATTTCGCGCTTTTGGATGAATAACTCCCAGCGCTCGACCTTGTTCGGATCGCCGCGCTTGACCTTCGCCAGAGGCGACAGGGCAATCGGATAATCGAGCACGAATGTCGGCTGAACGAGCGTGGGCTCCGCGTACGTCTTGAAGACCTCATCGATCAGTTTGGTTCGGGTGAGTCGATCAATGTTGGCGACCTCGCGACGCTTGAGTGCCTCGCGCAGTTCAGCGTCAGTGGCGGAGGTTAGATCGATTCCGGCAGTCTCACGAACGAGGGCATAATAGTCCTTGCGGGCGAACGGACGCTTGAAGTCGAGCGTCGCGCCGTGCCGCTCGAGCGTGGTGGCGCCGAACAGGTCCTGCACCATCCCGGACAGCATCTCCTCCGTACCCTGGAGCATCACCTCGTAGTCGGCGTAGGCCTCGTACCACTCGGCCATGGTGAATTCCGGATTGTGGAAGCGGTCCATCCCCTCGTTGCGGAAGTCGTGCCCGATCTCGTACACATTCTCGAGCCCCCCGACGATGCACCGCTTGAGATACAGCTCATCGGCGATCCGCAGATAGACGTCGCGATCGAGCGCCTCATAGTGCGTGATGAAGGGCCGCGCCGACGCGCCGCCGTACACCGGCTGCAGCACCGGCGTCTCCACCTCGAGGTAGCCCCGGGCGTCGAGAAACTTGCGGATGTAGCCGACCACCCGGGCGCGCAGCTGAAACCGCTCCCGCGCCTCGCGATCGACCGCGAGATGGGCGTAGCGCTGCCGCGCGCGCAGCTCGGGATCGGACAGCTCCCCGTGCCGCTTGCCCTCCGCGTCCTCCTTGCCGAGCGGCAGCGGGCGCAGCGACTTCGTGAGCAGGGTGAAGCGCTCCACCCGGACGGTGACCTCGCCCGTCTTGGTGCGAAACAACGGACCCTCCACGCCGACGACATCGCCGAGGTCGAGCAGCTTCACCACCTCGTACTGCTCGGCGCCGACGGTGTCGACCTTGAAGTACACCTGAATCTTGCCGGAGCGGTCCTCGATGTGCCCGAAGGTCGTCTTGCCCATCGAGCGCAACAGGATGAGCCGCCCCGCCAGGCGGTGCACCGTCGGGGCGTCCTCCTGGAGATGCTCGAGCGCCTCGGCGACCGAGCCGGAACGGTCGAACCGGTAGGCAAACGGCGCGACGCCGCGCTTTACCAGCTCGGCGAGCTTCTCGCGCCGCGCCGCCTCCACGAAGCCGGTCATGCCGCCCTGCTCCCAAAGCGCTTCAGATAGGCCTCGATGAACGGGTCCAGGTCACCGTCCATCACCTTCTGGACGTCGGCCACTTTCAGCTCGGTGCGGTGATCGTTGACCATGGTGTAGGGCTGAAACACGTAGGACCGGATCTGACTGCCGAAGGCGATATCGCTCTTCTGCTTGTCCACTTCCGCCTTCTTCGCCTCGCGCTCGGCCACGGCGCGCTCGTACAGCCGGGCTTTCAGCATCTTGAGCGCCGTCGCCTTGTTCTTGAATTGACTGCGCTCGTTCTGGCACTGCACCACGATATTGGTCGGGAGGTGCGTGATTCGGACCGCGGAGGACGTCTTGTTGACGTGCTGCCCGCCCTTCCCCGAAGCCCGGTACACATCGATGCGCAGATCGTCGTCGTTGATCTCGATTTCGATGTCCTCATCCACCACCGGGTACACGAACACCGACGCGAACGACGTGTGGCGCCGCGACTGCGCGTCGAACGGGGAAATGCGCACCAGGCGGTGCACGCCCTTTTCGGCCTTGAGCAGCCCGTACGCGTACTGCCCGCTGATCTGGATTTCCGCGGACTTGATGCCGGCTTCCTCGCCCTGCAGCAGGTCGAGGACCTCGACCTTGAAGCCGTGGCGCTCCGCCCAGCGCGTATACATCCGCATCAGCATTTCGGCCCAGTCCTGGGACTCGGTACCGCCCGCGCCTGAATGGATCGTGAGCAGCGCGTCGCGGTTGTCGTCCGAGCCACGCAGCATATTCTGCAGCTCGAGCGCCTCGAGCTGCGCGGCAATGGCATCGGCTTCCTGCTCGAGCGACCGGCCTTTGAGCATCTCGGCGACGAGGCGCGCGTGTTCCTGGTCCGACTCACCCTCCGACAGCTCGAGCAGCGCGCGTGCGTCCTCCATCCGCTTCCGCACCGCGTGATAGGGGTCGACCCAGCGCTTCAGCTCCTTGATCTGCTGCACTGCCTGTCGCGATTTCTCCTGGTCGGCCCACACGCTGCCCTCCGCCATGGCGTGCTCCAGCTCCGCCAGGCGCTTGGTCTTCCCTGCTATGTCAAAGAAAGCTCCGCAGCTCGGAGAGACGTCGGTCGAATTCAGCAAGACGATCGGATAGGGCCACAGTGCGCTCGCTTCAGGCTCGGTTAGGAAATGAGCCGCCCGCCGACGGGCGGAGGGCGGCTCTAACTGCTTGGAAAGCTAATAAGTTAGACTCCACCGCACCAGCCTAGAAGACCTTGTTTCCCCCGGCGAGAATCTCGTTCAGCGCCTCGGCCCAGAACGGTGTGGCCTTCGCGAGTTCGGCTCCCACCTGCTCGACGTATTCCTGCCAGCTTTTCTCGATCTCGTCTTTGAAGAGCTGCGGCAGCGTGCCGTCCCGCAACCCCTGCTGGCGTTTCTCCGGATGGTACACCACCAGATCCGACACGAGGGCCCGCGCGAGTCGGCGCGCTTTCTGCTTCGGATCCTGCACCATGAACGGATTCACCGGACGGAGCGGGCTCGCCATCCGCTGGCCGGGCGCCGCGCCTGCCGGCGCAGCTGGCGCGGCCGGTGCGGCCGGCGCGCGGGGGGCTGGTACCGGGGGTGAAGCGGCGCGCGGAGCAGGCGCCGCCGGCGGAGCGGCGGGTCGCATGGTCGGCGCGGCAGGTGCGGGGGCTGGTGCCGCGGGGGGCGCCGCACGCGGTGGCGCCGCTGGTGGTGCGGCGCGCGGCGGCGGGGCCGGCGCAACGGGGGGCGCCGGGGGCGCGGGTGCGGACGTGGGTGCCGCGATGGGACCCGAGAACCGGGGCATGGCGGGCGCCCGCGGCGGCGCGGGAGCGGGAGCCGGCGGAGCAGGAGCGGCCGGCGGCCGACCCGCGGCTACGGCGGCAGGGGCTGCCGCGCCGGCCGACGCGTTCACGGGAAACACGTTGCTGCAGACCGCGCAGCGGGCCCGCACGCCGCCCGCCGGGACCTTGGCCGGGTCCACGCGATACACCGTCTCGCACGACGGACAGGTGACGTTCATCGAGGGCCGGCCGTGCCGTCGTCATCCAGCTCCGGGTCGTGGCGGCGGTCGACCACGAACACCGACCCCGGTTGCGTTTTCGCGTAGCTCTTCATCTCGGTCGCCAGCTCGCTGACCTGGGCCGGGTGCGCGAACCGGCGGTGCTGATTGGTCACGATCCCGATGGACAACGTCATGAGCGGCACGCGGTGCAGCTGGCCGCGTCGATCCTTGCCGAAGTAGTATCCGGCGCGGCGGTCCTGCTCGTTGTACTGGTACGGAATCAGCGTGTCGAACACCTCGAGCACCTCGCCGCACACGTCGGGGATCGCGTCGAAGGGAATGATGAAGATGAAATCGTCCCCACCGATGTGTCCGATGAACCCGCGGTTGCCGAGCAGTCCTTTCACGACGTCGTGCAGGATGCGCGACAGGATGTAGATGACCCGATCGCCGTCGTTGTAGCTGTAGCGGTCGTTGTACTCCTTGAAATGATCCAGGTCGGCGTAACATACGGCGAACAACTCGCCGTTTTCCATGCGCCGCCGGATCTCGCGCTCGATCTCCGTCGTACCCGGCAGGCGGGTGGACGGGTTGACGGCCACGTCGCGCGCGGTGCGGGTCATGAGCCCGTCGAGCCGGCTCGCCTGCTCCGTCGGCTCGAACAGCGGGCTGATGACTTCGTCCGCCCCCGCGCTGAACCACTCTTGCACGCGGTCCGTCGTGTGCCGGCTCGTCAGGACCGCGAGCGGGACGATGGCGGAGTAGGAGTCCGCCTTGAGCCGCGCACAGAGCGCGAGCCCCTGCGGACCGCCGTCCGCATCGATGACCACGAGCTGTGGCAGCGACCGGAGCACCCGCTGCTCCACGTCGGCGGGGTCGGGTACCGGCACGATCGTCAGTCCCTTGCCGTTGACCCAGCGTGCCAGGAAGTCAGGTACCGTGCGACCAGCCGCCGAGAAGAAGAGTATCGTCGGGCGCGTGCCGCGCACCTGCCTCCTGACGTAAGGGTCGAGCGCGCCCAAACTTAGGCCGCGTATCCCGGGGTTGTCAAACAAGCGCATCGAAGCTGCGGCTAGAAGTGTTTCGCCTCATCGATCAGCATGATCGGGATGTCGTCTTCGACGGCGTAGATCAGACGGCAGGCATGACACACCAGCGCTTCGGCGGGCGCGGTCCGGTGCTCGAGGGGCCCTTTGCACTTGGGGCAAACCAGGATTTCGAGCAGATCGGGGGCGAGGCTCATCCGCCGTACCCCAGACGCTTGAGTGACGCGGGCTGGCGTCGCCACTTGGGCAGCACCTTGGCGTGCAGCTCGAGGAACACGCGGGCCCCCAGCAGGGCCTCGATCTTGCCCCGGGCCGTTTGCCCGATCGCCTTGATGGTGCGGCCCCCTTCCCCGATCACGATCCCCTTCTGGCTGGCGCGCTCGACGTAGACCACCGCTCGAATATACACGGGCTCCTGACCCTCTCGGAACTCGTCGATCTCGACGGCCACGCTGTAGGGCAGCTCTTCGTGCAGCAGCTCGAACGCCGCCTCGCGCACGAACTCGGCGGCGAAGAACCGCATCGGCTGGGTCGCGATCGCGTCGGGATCGTAGTGAAAGGGACCCTCGGGCAGGCGTTCCCGGAGGGCAGCGAAGAGCTCGTCGAGGCCTGCGCCGGTCAACGCGGAGACGACCACGGTAGAGGGTGGTGGAGGATGGTGGAGGTTGGTGGAGGGTGTGACGAGGTCGGACTTGGTGTAGACGGTGACGATCGGCGCCCGCGGCGCGCGGTCGAGCTTCGCCACCTGCGTGAGCGGCGGCGCGGGATGCTCCGCCAGGGGATGCAGGTAGGCGATGACCTCGGCGTCGTCGATGGCGCGCAGCGCCGCGGCGCGCATGGCTTCGTGCAGCTTGTACTCGGGCTCGAGCAGGCCGGGCGAGTCGGTGAAAATGAACTGGGTGTCGGCGCGCGTGAGCAGGCCGACCACCGGGAGCCGGGTGGACTGCGGCTTGGGGGAGACGATCGCGAGATGCTCGCCGACGAGCGCGTTCAAGAGGGTGGACTTCCCCACATTGGGCTTTCCGGCGAGCGCCACGACGCCGCAGCGCGTCATTTGGTGATCGGCGCCTTCAGGTGCACGGGGGGTGGCGGCGCCTTGCGCGCGAGGCGCAGGTTGAGCGACTCGACGAAGACGGAGAACCCCATCGCGAAGTACACATAGCCCTTTGCGATGTGCTGGCCCAGGCCATCGGCGATGAGCGTGACGCCGATGAGGAGCAGGAAGGACAGGGCCAACATCTTGAGCGTCGGGTGACGGTGGATGAAGTCGCTGATCGCGCCGGCGGACATGAGCATGACCAGCACGGCGAGCACGATGGCCGCGATCATCACGCCCACCTGCTGCACCATGCCCACGGCGGTGATCACGGAGTCGAGCGAGAATACGATGTCGAGCAGGGCGATCTGCACGATGACGCGCCCGAACGTCGCACCGGCTTTCACGTTCTGCTGCCCCTCTTCGCCCTCGAGCTTCTCGTGAATCTCCCGGGTGCTCTTCCACAGGAGGAACAGGCCGCCCACGAGGAGGATCAGGTCGCGGCCGGAGAACGGGTGGCCGAGCAGGCTGAACAACGGTCGCGTGAGGCGCATGATGCTGGTGAGGGAGAGCAGCAGCAGGATGCGGGTCACCATGGCGAGCGTCAGGCCCGCGTTGCGGGCGCGGCGCTGCTCGCCGGCCGGGAGCTTCCCGGCGAGGATCGAGATGAAGATGATGTTGTCGATGCCGAGGACGATCTCGAGCACCGTCAGCGTCAGGAGCGCGATCCAGGTTTCGGGCGAGGTCAGCCAGGACATGGTCGGGGCAAGATAATGCGGAGTAACGCAAAAGCCCGCCTAGGCGAACCTATGCGGGCTTCCGATGCGAAGCTGGCGGCGGCCTACTCTCCCACGACCTCGCAGTCGCAGTACCATCGGCGCTGACAGGCTTAACGACCGTGTTCGGGATGGGAACGGGTGTGGCCCTGTCGCGCTAGTCGC
>Ga0137409_10005252_pt1 | contig 13511 bp, 9 predicted proteins | sample CZODoug1_16funga_FD_122059 | JGI IMG/M metagenome (GOLD analysis project Ga0137409, IMG submission 122059) | Vadose zone soil fungal communities from Angelo Coast Range Reserve, California, USA - CZODoug1_16fungal (Hybrid Assembly) | ecosystem: Environmental > Terrestrial > Soil > Vadose zone...
CGGTCGCCGACTACAACGTCGCGCTGGCATGGGCCGGCGGCGCGGCCGACAAGAGGTGGGGCGTCAATCGGTTCGCGCCGAATTATCCGCTCGGCATCTATCGTTGCAAGAGCGGATGGATCGGGGTGACCGTGGTCACGCCGGTGCAATGGAAAACATTCTGCGATCTGCTCGATGTTGCCGACCTCGCCAGCGATCCGGCCTACGCGGTCAACCGCGGCCGCCTTGCCAACGCCGATGTCATCGAGGCAAGGTTCGCGCCGCAATTCCTGCAACGCACCGCCGAGGAATGGTTCGCGCTGGCTTTGGAGCATCGCCTGCCCTTTGTCGTGGTGCCGACCATGGCGGATCTGCTTTCCAGTCCGGAACATCGCCGTCGCGGCAGCTTCGTGCCGGTGCGGCATGGCGCGCGCGCCTACGAAGTGCCGCGCTCGCCGCTGCGGCTCACCGTGACGCCACCGAAGGCCGGCGGAGTCGTGCCCGCACTCGGCGAGGGCACCCCGCGCTGGGCCGACGAACCGCGCCGCGAACCAACGCGTGCACAGGTGACGCCCAGGCGGCTTCCGCTTGAAGGCATGCGTATCGTCGATCTTTCGATGGGATGGGCGGGACCGCAAGCGACCCGGCATTTCGCCGATCTCGGCTGCGATGTGATCAAGGTCGAGGCCTGCCAATATCCGGACTGGTGGCGGGGCGTCGACAATCGCCCGATCGTGATCGAGCAGATGCTTTACGAGAAGAGCTCGTATTTCAACGTGCTCAATCGCAACAAGCGCGGCATCACCCTCGATCTGACCACCGCCGACGGCGTAAGGCTTGTCAAGGAACTCGTCCGCGGGGCCGACGCGGTGATCGAGAACTATTCCAACGGCGTGCTGCCCAAGCTTGGGCTCGACTATGCAAGCCTGCGCCAGATCAATCCTGAACTCGTCATGGTATCGATGCCGGCCTTCGCCGCCGATGGCGAATGGAGCGAATGCAGGGCCTACGGGTCGACCCTCGAACAGGCCTCGGGGCTGCCGAGCCGATCCGGAAATCCGGACGGACCGCCGGCGATGAATCATATCGCCTATGGCGATCCGATCGGCGGATTGAATGCGGCGGCGGCGCTGCTGGTCGCCATATTTCACAAGCGCCGCGCTAGCCGAGGACAGCACATCGATATCTCGCAGGTCGAATGCATGCTGCCGATGGTGGCGCCGTGGCTGATCGAACAATCGGCCAATGCTACGGTCGCGCCGCGATTGGGTGGCAGGCATCCGTCTTGCGTCCCGCACGGCTGCTTTCCCTGTCGCGGCGACGACGCCTGGATACTGATCGCGGTTGAAGACGATGGCGAATGGCAGGCTTTATGTGGCGCGATCGGGCGCGATGACCTGAAGCAGGCCACGTTGGCGACCCGCGCCGGCCGGCGCCGGCATGAAGGGGCCATCGAACAGGCCATCGCGGCCTGGACCGCGAAAATGGCTGCGGACGACGCGATGGCGACACTGCAGCAAGCCGGGGTCGCGGCCGGCGTGGCCCGCCCTCCGCTTGCGCTGCTTGACGATCCGCACCTTCGGCAGCGAAATTTCTGGCAATGGATCGACCGGCCGTTCGTTGGCTCGCATCCGCAGCCGTCGCCGGCCTATCGCGAGGGAGAGCGGCCATTGGTTGCCCGGCATCCCGCGCCGACCCTGGGCGAACACAATATCCCGGTGCTGCAGGACATCCTGGGGCTATCGCAAACAGAAATCGACAAACTCGCTGCCGCAGGCATTATCGGAACCAGGGCCGTACCTCCCAATCTCCGCAAGGCGCGCGCGGCAGTTGGCTAATCCAAATCGCCCTTATCACGCATGGTGTCGTGGCCGATCGAATGACAATATCCCAGGCAACATCCCAGGCCATCCGGCCAGTTTTGGCGGCGGCATGACCGACAGAGACCAACCATGATGGATTCCGACCGCCCAGAGATGGATTGGATCGCAGGCGCTTCGCTTGGCGAGTTGATGGCGGCCGCGGCGATGCGGCGCGATTCCCAATATGGCCGCGTCGTCAGCTACTCCAAGAAGGTGTTCATTCCGCTCACCCAGCTTTGCCGGGATATCTGCCACTATTGCACCTTCGCGAAATCTCCCCGCGCCATCGGGCAAGCCTTTCTCAGGCCGGAACAGGTCCTCGAGCTGGCACGGCGCGGCGAAGCGGCCGGCTGCACCGAGGCGCTGTTCACCCTCGGCGACAAGCCGGAGCTGCGCTACCGCGCCGCGCGGCGGATGCTCGCCGAACTCAGCCATGACACCACCATCGGCTATCTCCACGCGATGTGCGAACTCGTCTTGCGCGAAACCTCGCTGATGCCGCATGTCAATGCGGGCGTGATGTCGCCGCAGGCGATGGCTGACTTGCGCGATGTCTCGGTGAGCCAGGGCATCATGCTGGAGACCGCGAGCGCAAGGCTGTGCGAAAAAGGGCAAGTGCATCACGGCTCGCCCGACAAGCATCCCGCCGTCCGACTCGAAAATATCCGCACGGCCGGTGAATTGTCGATCCCCTTCACCACTGGAATTCTGATCGGCATCGGCGAGACCCGCGCCGAGCGTCTCGACAGTCTGATTGCTATTCGCGATCTTCACGGCCGCTACGGACATATCCAGGAAGTCATCGTTCAGAATTTTCGGGCAAAGCCGGGAACGAGGCTGGCGGGGAAATCCGAGCCGTCGCTTGACGAACTGATGTGGACCGTCGCGGCGGCGCGTCTGATCCTGCAGCCCGAGATCAATCTGCAGGCGCCTCCGAATCTCAGCCCGCAAGACTATGAGCGCCTGATCCAGGCCGGCATCAACGATTGGGGGGGCATCTCGCCGGTGACGATCGATCACGTCAACCCCGAAGCCCCCTGGCCAGAGATATTGACCCTCGCCGAGCGAACCGCGCAAGCCGGCAAGATCCTGGTCAATCGCCTGGCGATCTATCCATCCTTTGCGGTCGCCCCGGAGAAATGGCTCAGCCCGGCGCTGCGGACCCGGGTGCGGCGCGCGGTCGATTCCGACGGCTACGCCCGCGAAGATCTGTGGGCACCGGGCATGACCGAGCATCACCCCATCGCGAAGCGTCATACCGGATCGGTCGATGCAGGACTCAAGGCCATCGTCCGCCGCGCATCGGATGGCCAACGGCTGGACCAAGCCGATATCATCAGGCTGTTTGCCGCACGCGATGCGGATTACGATTTTGTGGCGGCCTCGGCGGACGAACTGCGCCGGCATGTCAGTGGCGACGTCGTCCGCTATGTCGTCAACCGCAACATCAACTACACCAACATCTGCTACTACAAATGCAAGTTCTGCGCCTTCTCCAAAGGCAAGCGGCATGAGGCGCTGCGCGGCGCGCCATACGACCTGCAGCATGCCGAAATCGTTCGCCGCAGCCGCGAAGCCTGGGATCGCGGCGCGACCGAAGTTTGCCTGCAGGGCGGCATCCACCCCGACTATACCGGGCAAACCTATCTCGCGATCACGGCGATCATCAAGCGCGCAATTCCGGACATGCATATTCATGCATTCTCGCCGCTGGAAGTTTTCCAGGGCGCCGCGACGCTCGGCGTTTCGGTCGAGGAATTTCTCGGGCGTTTGAAGCAGGCGGGGCTCGGCACCTTGCCCGGCACCGCGGCGGAGATTCTCGACGACGACGTGCGCGCCGAGCTGTGCCCGGACAAGCTCAGCGCCTCCGCATGGCTCTCGGTGATCCGGACCGCGCATCGGCTCGGCTTGCGAACCACCGCGACCATCATGTACGGCCATATCGAGCGGCCGCTGCACTGGGCGCGGCATCTGCTGGCGATCCGCGACCTGCAGGCCGAAACCGGCGGCTTCACGGAATTCGTGCCGCTGCCGTTTGTGCACATGGAAGCGCCGATGTACCTGCGCGGCCAGTCCCGCAAGGGGCCGACCTTTCGCGAAGCCGTGCTGATGCACGCGGTGTCGAGACTGGTCCTCAATCCCCTGATCCCGAACATCCAGACCTCATGGGTCAAGATGGGCCCGACAGGGGCCGCGGCGTGCCTGCGCGCCGGTGCCAACGATCTCGGCGGCACGCTGATGAACGAAAGCATCTCACGTGCGGCAGGCACCGAACACGGCCAGGAGTTTTCGCCGCACGCGATGGAAGCGCTGATCTCCAGCCTCGATCGCATTCCGCTGCAACGAACCACGCTGTACGATGCAGTGTCGGTCGAGCGGCGTTCGACGTCGTTCGATGCGCAACCGCTGGCGGCGCTCGTGCTGGATTCTCTTAAGGCCACCAAACTGAGGATCAGCGCGTGATGACGGCGGCGGCAAAACCCATTCTCGCCATTCTCGGCGGCACCGGACAGGAAGGCCGCGCGCTGGCGCTGCGATGGGCGCACGCCGGATATCCTGTCATCATCGGCTCGCGCGACGCGGCGAAGGCCGCGGCCACGGCCGAATCGATCAAGCTGCAATGCAGGGACGCAACGGTCACAGGCTCCGATTTGATGTCGGCCGCACGCCAAGGCGAGATCGTCGTTCTCACGGTGCCGCACGCAGCACAGCTATCGACACTCGATCTGGTGCGGCAGCAGTTGAGCGGCAAGCTGCTGGTCGACGTCACCGTCCCGCTGGTCCCGCCCAAAGTCTCGCGCGTGCAGTTGCCGGAAGGCGGATCGGCGGTGGTGCAGGCCCAGGCCTTGCTGGGAGACGACGTCAAGGTCGTCTCGGCATTCCAGAACATCTCTCACGATCGTCTCAGCGATCTCGCGCGCGAGATCGACTGCGATGTACTGGTTTGCGGCGACGACAAGGATGCACGCGAGCGCGTCATCGAGCTTGCCCGGGATGCCGGGATGCGCGCGTGGCACTGCGGTCCGCTGGCCAACTCGGCCGCGGCGGAGGCGATGACGTCGCTGCTGATTTTTCTCAACATCCGCCACAAGGTGCGCGGCACCGGCATCAAGGTGACGGGGCTGGACAACAAGCAGTCAAAACAGCTGTCGCTGATTGCGCTGCCCGATATTCCCGAGGTGCGTCCTGGCGATAATTTGCCGGACATTATTCTGGCAGGGCTCGCCCGCGCCGACACCCGTCTTGCGGACGGCGACGTCGTGGTGATCGCGCAAAAAGTGGTTTCCAAATCGGAAAATCGCTACGCCGATCTGGCCGATGTCGAACCTTCGCCGCGCGCGCTGGAAATGGCGGAGCGGATCACCAAGGATCCGCGAGTCGTCGAACTGATCCTGCGCGAATCGCGCGACGTTGTCCGGCAGCGCGAGGATCTGATCGTGGTCGAACATCGTCACGGCTATGTGCTCGCCAATGCCGGCATCGACGTGTCGAATCTCGAACCGTTGGAGGGCCGGGAGCGCGTGCTGCTGCTTCCGGAAAATCCCGACGCCAGCGCGGCTGCGATCCGGGCCGAACTCGAAAAGCGAACCGGCAAACGCCTCGCCGTGGTCATCAACGACAGTCTCGGCCGCGCCTGGCGAAGGGGAACGGTCGGCACCGCACTCGGCGCCAGCGGTTTGCCGACCCTGCTCGACATGCGCGGCCAGCCGGACCGATCCGGCCGGGCGCTGCGGTCGACCGAAGTCGGCGTCGCCGACGAAGTCGCCGCGGCGGCCTCGTTGCTGATGGGACAGGCCGCCGAAGGACGGCCGATCGTGATCCTGCGCGGCTTTCCCTATGCGCTGGAAGAAAGCAATGCCGCAGCCCTGATCCGCAGCAAAGAGATGGACATGTTTCGATGATCGTCGCGCTCGCAGGTGGTGTCGGCGGCGCCAAACTGGCTTTCGGGCTGAACCGAATCCTGCCGCCCGACGATCTCACCGTCATTGTCAACACATCGGATGATTTCACCCATCTCGGACTGCACGTCTCGCCTGATGTCGATACCGTGACCTATACGTTGGCGGGCCTCGCCAACCCTGAACTTGGCTGGGGCCTTGCCAATGAGACCTGGGGCTTCATGGAAATGCTGGACCGCCTCGGCGGCCCAACATGGTTTCGGCTTGGCGACCACGACCTTGCGACCAATATGGCGAGGACCACGCGGCTCGCGGCAGGCGAGACGCTCACGCAAATCACCGGCGATATCCGCAGGCGCCTTGGCGTCTCCTGCGCCGTGCTGCCGATGAGCAACGATCCCGTGCAAACCGTGGTGCATACCGACGGCGGAGACCTCGCGTTCCAGGACTATTTCGTGCGCCTCCGCGCCGAGCCCAAGGTAACGGGCTTCGATTTCGCAGGTGCTGCGAGCGCCAAGGCAACACGCGAGGTCCTTGCCGCATTCGCCGACCCCCGCCTCGATCTGATCGTGTTCTGCCCGTCGAATCCGTTCGTCAGCATTGCGCCGATTCTCAGCCTCAGAGACATCAGCGACGCCCTGGCCAAGTCATCTGCCTTCAGGATCGCGGTATCGCCGATCGTCGGCGGCGCGGCGATCAAGGGACCGGCGGCGCACATGATGCGCGATCTCGGCCTCGACGTTTCGGTCCTGGGGATTGCCCGGCACTACAAGGACATCATCGACGGTCTGATCATCGACGAGATCGACCGGCACCTGTTGCCGAACATTCACGCGCTTGGCCTGAAAGCCATGGCGTTGCCTACCATCATGAAGAACGACGACGATCGAATATCGCTGGCGCGTTCCGTCGTGAAAGCAGGACTGCAATGGGCACCCAGATCCTGATCCCCTGCAAGCCGCTGCACTCGGGGAAGACGCGGCTGGCCGGCGTCCTCCCCGAACAGGAACGTGCGGTCCTGTGCGCCAGCCTGCTGGCGCAAACGATCACGCTCGCCGCCGACATTGCCCCCACCACCGTCGTCACCTCCGATCCGGCGGCCGCCGATATCTGCCGTCACCACAACGCGCAGGTCTTTGCCGAGCCCGCGCGCGCGGATTTGAACACGGCACTGGCCGCGGCCTATCGGGATTTCTCGCCGCGCGATGCCGTGCTCGTGCTTCCGATCGATCTGCCGCTGCTGACATCCGCAACTGTCCTGCGTGTCTGCGCCGAGGAAGATCTCATGACCATCGTCCCGGATCGGGTTCAGCGCGGCACCAATCTCCTGTTGCTGCCGCGACAGTTCGATCAGAGCTTCCGTTTTCGCTACGGCATCGACAGCTTTGGCCAGCACCGCGCGGAAGCGCAGCGGCTTGGCGTTTCATGCCGTGTTTGCATTTTCCCGGATGCTGCCTTCGATCTCGATACCCCAGACGATCTCGCCGAGTTGAAGCATCGGCGCAGCCACGCCGAAATGGCACAATGACGGTGAAGCTCTCATGAACCGTTTCACGGAAAAGCGTTGCGGGGGATCGGTCGTCGCGTATAGTGCGAGCGACAGGAGCAATCGCAGATGGAAACGTCGTGATTTACGGCCCGGCCGCGCCGGTTCGTCAGGGATGAAATGAGTGGCCATTCTCGAGATCAAAAACCTCACGCGGCGGTTCGGCGGTCTCGTTGCCGTGAACAATCTCGAGTTTTCCATCAACGCCGGCGAGATCGTGGCGTTGATCGGTCCCAACGGCGCCGGCAAGACCACTGCATTCAGCATGATCTCCGGATTTCAAAAGCCTGACGCCGGCAGCATCATCTTTGACAACCGCGACATCACCGGTCTGCCGCCGCATCTCATCGCCGAGCGTGGTCTGGCGCGCAGCTTTCAGATCGTCGAGATTTTCGCCGACATGACGGTGCTCGATGCCGTCACCACCGCCGCCCTGCTGCGACTGCCGCTGCGCCAGGCCGTGATCCATGCCGATGAAGTTATCGCGCGTGTCGGGCTCAAGGGACGTGAGCAGGTTTCGCCGAGCGAGCTGTCGCTGCAGGACCGCAAACTGCTTGAACTTGCGAAGTGCGTGGCAACCCGACCCAAAATGATCCTGCTGGACGAAGTCATGGCCGGGCTGACACTCGCGGAGGCCGATCTTCCGGTCTCGATCATCAGACAGTTGCGTGACACCGGCATTACATTCGTGCTGGTCGAGCATGTGATCCCGATCGTCATGAAAACCGCGAACCGCATCATCGTCATGAATTTCGGTGAGAAGGTCGCGGAAGGAACGCCGGCGGAAGTTCTGGCAAACCAGTCCGTCCGCGACGCCTATTTCGGCGAGGAACTCGATGCTTGAAGTTTCCTCGCTGAACGCCGGTTATGGGCGCGTCAAGGTTCTCGACGATGTTTCGCTGACGATCAAGCGCGGCGAAATGGTCGCGCTGCTCGGCGCCAACAACGCCGGCAAGAGCACGCTGATTCACTGTCTCAGCGGTCTGGTACCGCCGACCAGCGGAAGCATGTCGCTGGACGGCACAGACTTCACCGGTTGGCCGCCACACCGGATTGTCGAACTCGGCATCTCGCAGGTCCCGGAGGGCCGGCTGATTTTCCCGCAAATGACGATTCGGGAGAATCTCCTGCTCGGCGGCATCAATCGCCGCGCGCTGCCGGATCGGCAAAAGAGCACCGATTATGTTCTCGATCTATTCCCGCGCCTCAGTGAGCGCATCGACCAGATGGCCGGCACGCTGTCAGGCGGGGAGCAGCAGATGCTGGCCATCGGCCGCGGACTGGTCGCGCAACCGAAGCTTCTCATTCTCGACGAGCCGTCGCTCGGTCTGTCGCCACTGATGGTCCAGCTTATCTTCCGGGTGTTGCGGCAGTTGCATGAAGCAGGCCTCACCATCCTTCTGGTCGAGCAAAACCTCAATCTCGCCCTCGCCTACGCGTCCCGCTGTTACGTTCTGGAGCGAGGATCGATGGTGCTCAATGGGCTGAGCAGCGACGTGAAGAATGACCCGCGCACCCGCAAAGCCTATCTCGGCCTTTAGGAAAGCACGATGGACGATATTCTAGTTCAGGCTTTGATCCAGGGTCTTCTGATCGGCGCGACGTATGGATTCATCGCGCTCGGTCTCGGCATCATCTATAGCGTCAGCGGCGTCATCAACTTCAGCCACGGCGATTTCGTCACGCTCGGCATGTTCCTCTGCTACAGCCTGTGGAGCGTGCTGTCGCTGGATCCCTATATCTCGATCGCGATCACGCTGCCGGTCTTCATCGTGATCGGCGCGGTGCTCTATCGCTATTTGATCCAGCCCATCGTCGGCGTTCACATGCTGATGATTATTCAACTCACACTGGGCGTCAGCTTCATCCTGCAGAACGGCCTGTTAATGATCTTTGGCGGTCAGCCGTTGCGCACGCCGTCGGCATTCGAGGCCAAATTGCTGTTCGTCACCGACTCCGTCATTCTGCGCCTCACCCTGGTCGTGGCATTCGTGGTGTCGCTGATTTTGGCCTGTGTGCTGTACTGGCTGCTGAACCGAACCGATTTCGGCCGCAGCGTTCGGGCCATCCATCAAAATCCCCGCGCCGCGGCGTTGATGGGCATCAACGTGACCGCGGTGAGGACCATCACCTTCGCCGCTGGATTTGGCATTCTGGCGATTGCCGCGGGACTGCTGCTGCCGGGAACCCCTGCCCATCCCGGCATGGGGCTGCGTTACACCGTCATCACGCTGATGGTCATCATTCTCGGCGGCATGACCAATTTCTTCGGGATCGTTCTGGGAGGCTTCCTGATCGGCGTGTCGGAAGCGATCGGCACGGTCTACGTCTCCGGAATCATGGGAATGATGATGCCCTATGCCATTTTCGTGCTGATGCTGCTGTTCCGGCCGCAAGGCATTCTGCGGAGGGCATCGTGAGATCCGGCGCGCTAAAATTTCTGTCCAGCCCGGTCTTCTGGCTGATTTTTGCAGCGGCGGTGACGATGCCGCTGTGGCTGTCGCCCTATTATCTCGGGGTCGCGACCATCGCGCTGTTCTATATCGGGCTCGCGCTGGCGTGGAACATCGTCGCCGGCATCGGCGGCCAGATGTCGCTGGGGCACAGCGTTTTCGTAGGCGTTGGCGGACTGCTCTCCAGCGCGTTGCTGCTCAAGCTCGGCATCAACATGTGGCTGGGCATGGTGATCGCAGCGGCGATCTCGGCAGCACTTGGCGCATTCATCGCCTGGCTGGATTTCCGTTTTCGTCTCAGCCATCTGTCATTCGCGCTGATCACATTGGCGTTCGCGGAGATGGGGCAACTCGCGGCGGTCGGCTCGGAATTTTTGGGCGGCGCGTCGGGGCTTTTTCTTCCGCCGGATCACGGCTCGCTGCTGAATTTCGAATTCGGCGGCCAACGCGGCAACTTCTATCTGCTGTTCACCGCGAGCCTGGTTTGCCTGATTGCCAATCTGGTGATTTTGAACACGCCGCTGGGCTACTACCTGCGAGCGATGCGCGACAACGAAAACGCCGCCCAGGCGATCGGCGTCGCCCTGCTTCGCAACAAGATCATCGCGATGATGATCAGCGCGGCCCTTACCTCGATCATGGGGACGGCGTATGCGCGCTATTCGGGATTTGTCGATCCCTATCAGTTCGCAGCACCGCATGTGACCGTCGAGGTGGTCTTGTTTGCCACCATCGGCGGGCTCGGAACGGTGCTGGGTCCACTCGTCGGCGCGGGCTTCCTCGTGGTGTTCGGCGAAATCGTTCGCGGCCAGCTCGGCGGCGTCTTGCCCGGACTTCACTTCTTTATCGACGGGGTTCTCATCATCGTCGTCATCCTGCTGATGCCACGCGGCGTGGTGTCGAAGATCGCGGAGTGGTGGGATCGCCGGCATGCCGCGGCCCCGGAAAATCCCAAGATCATCGCCGAAACGGCAACCAGAACCTGAAGGCTCATGGCAACAAGGAGACGCCCAGTGGCAACACGATTAACCCGCCGCGCACTCATCGCGTCCGCTCCCGGCCTCTATCTGGCGTCGAAGGGCGCCGGCCGCGCCTACGCGCAGGAAAAGACGGTCAAGGTCGGCGTGATCCAGCCGATGAGCGGCAATCTCTCGCCATATTCGCAGGAGGGCCAGCCTGCGCTTGAATATATTGTCAAGAAAATAAACGCCGAAGGCGGTATCAAGAGCATGGGCGGCGCCAAGATCCAGTTGGTGATCGCCGACGACGCCAGCCAGCCGGCCCGCACCGCGAGCGAGGCCCGGCGCCTGATCACGCAGGACGATGTGTCCATGATCGTGGGCACGCTGCTCAGCGCGCAAATGCTGGCCATCTCGCCGGTGGTCGACGAATACAAGGTGCCGACGCTGGCGATGTGGGCCGGCGGCGCGCGCGCCAGCTATCTCTATTCGCTCGGATTTCCCTATGACCGGGGCTATGCCAAGACGATGGCCGATTTTGCCGGCGCGCTCGGCAACTACAACCGCAAGATCAATACCGCGGTGATCGCATGCTCCAACTACGAGGCCGGCCAGCAGGTCACCAAATATCTGCAGCAGATGCTGCCGGAGCGCGGCATCAAGGTGATCGCGGAAGTGCCGCTCGATACCCAGGCGCAGGACCACACCGCTTCCATGCTGCGCATTCGCTCGCTGAAGCCGGACGCGGTGATCGGCCTGATGCAGCCGCGCGAAGGAATTCTCCTGATGCAGGCGCGCTACGGCATGAACTATCATGACAGCATCTTTATCGGTAACAGCCCCTATTCCGATCAGGTGATCTGGCGGGAGCTCGGCCCGGACATCGGCAAGGCCGTCCTGACCCGCAATCTGTTCGGCATGGCCAGCTACAGCGAAGGCGCGAAGATCGCCTCGATGCAGGAACTCGCCAGCGAACTCCGATCGAAAGGCAATCTCAAATCCGAGGTGGGCCAGGCGACCATCCAGGCGGCACAAGCGGCGCGCATCATGCAACAGGTGCTTGAACTCGCGGGCTCCACCGAACGCGAGGCCATCAACCAAGCCTTGAAGAAGGTGAATATTCCCTACGGCGATCCCAATCTCTATCTGGCGCGGGCTGAGGGCCTCGCTTTTGGCGAGGACCGGATGCCGAAGGATTCAACTTCAATGATGGTGCAATGGAGCGCGGATCGAAAGCTGGAAGTGGTCTGGCCGGACCTTTACGCGCAGACCAAACCCCGGGTCTGAGCGAAACGGGATTCCGAATCTCGGTGGGGCCGGCTAGATCATGACCCGATTAGATTGAATCGGATCATGATCTCATCGTCTTGTTTGAGCGTGGTCTCCGGGGAAACGGGTTCGCGTTTATCCCGAAGGAAAAACCGGTTTCCGCTTTTCCGGATCATGCTCTGGGGCGGAGGCCGGGAAAGATTGCGGTAGATTGACCCACTATCGTCGTCCCGGCGAACCAGGCTGTGTGAAAACTCCGAAGGCAAATTTTCGCGTGGAACGTTTGTCTCTAATACGCTGAATAGGAAAAGAACTGCTCTGGCGGGCGTAGCCGAAAGAAGAAAAGAGAGAATACAATTCTGTTCACCCACCACGCGCGCACGTTTTCACACAGCCTGGAACGCCGGGACCCATAACCCCTGACGCTAGTGATTGCGGGCAGCTTGTCCAACGGCTTCTCTCAAACGAAACGGCGCGGCGTATGGGGTCCCGGCGTTCGCCGGGACGACCCGTCAGACCCGCGCGCGGACCGGCCGCAGCAGGAACGCCGGAAGGTGCGAGTGATCGGCGGGTTCGGAATCGACCTCGCGGGCGGGGCGACGCGGTTCGGTTCGTGGCGTCGAAGCGGCCTTGTGGGTTGAAGCGGTCTTGTGCGTTGAAGCGGTCTCGGGCGCGGCGGTTTGCGCCGCCGCCGGTGGCGGCGATGATCCATTGCGATTGCCACGGGCGTGCCGTGGCTCGCGTTCATGCCGCGGCTCGCGCTCAGTCCGTGGCTCGCGCTCGCGGCGCGGCTTGCGTCCTCCCCGGCGGGAGCCTTCGCGCGCCCGCGATTCGCCCGGCTGATCTGCGTCGTCGGACGCGGCGCCGGCAGCGAAGTCGCCTTCGATGCGCGGGATGTTTTGTCCGATCAGCTTTTCGATCGCTACGATCGATTTCTGATCGAGCGGGGTGACGATGGAGATCGCAGTGCCGGTCCGGCCGGCGCGACCGGTGCGGCCGATGCGATGGACATAATCGTCGGGATGGTAGGGGACGTCGAAATTGAAGACGTGACTGACTTCGGGAATGTCGAGGCCGCGGGCCGCCACATCGGAGGCGACCAGGAGCGGAAGCTCGCCCTTGCGGAACTGATCCAGCGCCGCCGTACGCGCCGATTGATCCATGTCGCCATGGAGGGCGCCGACGCTGAAGCCGTGTTTCTGCAGCGACTTGTGAACCACGGCGACATCGCGCTTGCGGTTGCAGAAGATGATCGCGTTCTTCAGATCCTTGGCCCCGCGCAACAGCTGCCGCAGCACCTCGCGCTTTTCATGCGCCTCGCGTCCGGCCGGCACCTGCGACTGCGTCACGGTGACCGCGGCCGTCGCGGGCCTGGAGACTTCCACCTTTTGCGGGTTGTGCAGGAAGGCCTCGGTGATGCGGCGGATTTCCGGCGGCATCGTTGCGGTGAAGAACAGGGTCTGGCGGGTGAAGGGGACGAGCTTGCAGATGCGCTCGATATCGGGAATGAACCCCATGTCCAGCATGCGGTCGGCTTCGTCGAT
>Ga0137409_10005253_pt1 | contig 13511 bp, 12 predicted proteins | sample CZODoug1_16funga_FD_122059 | JGI IMG/M metagenome (GOLD analysis project Ga0137409, IMG submission 122059) | Vadose zone soil fungal communities from Angelo Coast Range Reserve, California, USA - CZODoug1_16fungal (Hybrid Assembly) | ecosystem: Environmental > Terrestrial > Soil > Vadose zone...
CGCGATTCGATCTGGCCGCAATTCGATCGTCTTCTCAATTGTGTCGCGGAAACGATCAGTGTTTTGGCGCGGCAGGCCATAAATCAAATCGTAATTGACCGACGTGTAACCGAGTTCACGGGCAATGTCCGTGATAGATTTCGTGACTTCGTAGGGCTGATGACGATTGACGAGCCTTTGCACCTCAGGATCAAAATCCTGAACGCCGATTGAGATGCGCGTGAACCCAAGCTGCCGCAGCACGACCAATTGTTCGCGCGTCGTGTGCCCCGGATGAACTTCGACCGAAGCTTCAAACCGATCAGTATCTGTCCGCGTGCCGCCGAGAACTGGCTTCAGGATCCGTTCAAGATTCTCCGCCGAGAAAAACGTCGGCGTGCCACCGCCGAGATGCAAACCCAGCAGCGGACGCTCGCGCAACGCGGGTATCCGATCGCAATAAAGGCCCCACTCCCTTGACAGCAGACCAAGGTAATTTTCTTCGCGCCCGTGGTCGCGTGTAATCACGGTGTTACAAGCGCAGAACGTGCAAAGCGATTCGCAGAACGGCAAGTGGAAATAGAGCGACCAGGTCGTGGATTCGTCCTCGAACGCTTTGCTTAACTCTTCCAGCCACTGCTTAGTGGTCGGCGAGTCAGTCCAAAACGGAACGGTCGGATAGCTCGTATAGCGCGGCGCCGGGACATCGTACTTGGCAAACAGATCCGTCACTGCAATACCTCTCTAACTGTATTAACAAAAAGCCGCACGTTCTCTTCCGGCGTGCCCGGCAAAACGCCGTGGCCCAACCCGCAAACCCAACCGGCGCGCTCGTGCTCCTTCAGCGGTTCCAGATAACGAATGAGTCGCTGTTTGAACTCATCCTGCTCACAAAGCAAAAGAGCCGGATCAAAGTTGCCCTGCACAAAACCTTTGGGAAACATATTCAGCGCTTCGCCAATCTCCCAGCGATAATCAACTCCTACGCCGCCGAGCTCACCCCCGGTAAAAAGCGAGTGATGAAGATGCGCCGGCTGCGTGGCCTTTGAGTAATAACCTATTCGCGACGGTTCCTTTCGCGTCATCTCTTGAAGCCGAGGCACAACCATCGTCCGGAAGACTTCGGGCGGTAACTCGCCGGCAGCCGTGTCAAAGATCATCACCAACTCAGCGCCATTACTGAGCTGCAGCTCGATGTTTCGAACAAGCAGCGGGACCATCACTTCGCAAAATCTGGGAAACAATGAGAGCAAACTCTTTGAGGCGGCTAGTGATCCTTTATGCGAACCCTCAACCGCGTACACGAAAAGCGTCCAGGGGCCGCCTACAAAACCCAGGAGGCTGCGATCATCAGGCAGACGATCGCGCGTGGCGCGCATGGCTTCGCCTTGAAACAGTAAACGCGGCCAGGCGTCGTCCATAGTACGCAGGCGTGAGATGGACTTCTCATTAAGGTTCCATCCAAGCTGAGGCCCGTGGTCCGTGTATTCCAAACCCATGCCTAACGCTTCAAGCGGAAACAGCAGATCGCTGAAAAGAATCGCGGCGTCGAAATCAAAATCCATTACCGGGCCCAGGGCGACCTGTGCCGCCAACTCCGGCTGCTTACATAGATCCATGAACGAGTGCTTTTGACGGAGCTCCTGGTAATGCCGGTGATAACGGCCTGCCTGGCGCATCATCCAGATCGGCGGAACGGACTGCGGGCGCCGCGCCAGAGCGTTTTGAAAGCGCTCGTTGCCAATTTGGAGTGCGCCGGCAGCGCGAAGCGACGACGGCGCTATCGATGACGCTTCGAGCATTTCGTGCCTCGTTTGCATAAGTTATGACAATAAAACCGATTAAATTTTATTCTACAATCCACAGCGCCGTCGTCGCTACGACCACCCAGCCGGGCTGCCGGCTGGGACCCCGGTTCGCTCTGCCGGCGCCCTCCAAAACTACTCTTCATCGCCACACCATTGATAGCCAATGCCGCGCACGGAGCGTATGCACGTGCTGTTGGTATCTCCTATCATTTGCCGCAGCCGAACGATCATGTTGTCCACCGTGCGTTGATTGAGAAACTTATCTTCCCCCCACAACACGTCGAGAATCTGGTTGCGGCTGACGACGCGCGGACTGCTGGTAATCAACAGTTGCAGCAATTCAAAATCGCGCGCCGCGGGATGCTCGCGCTGTCCATCCGGCTGTACGATCACTCGATTGTCCAACTCGATCACTCGACCCATGCAGGTAACCTGCCGGTGCACCGGGTGGTTCTCAAGCACATGCTTGACGCGCAGGAGCAGCTCCTGCAAATGAAACGGCTTCGGGATAAATTCCTCCGCGCCAATTTCAAAACCTTCCAGACGATGTTCCGCAGTGCTGAGCGCCGTCATGAACATGATTGGCAAAGAACTGCTCTGTTTGATGTGCCGAGCCAGCTCAAAACCCGAGCCATCCGGCAAACCGATATCGAGAATCACCAGGTCCCAAAGCCCTTCGCCGAGCCTCTTCAGCGCGAGTTGGTTCGTTTCAGCCCACGAAACCTCATAGTTTTCGCGCTGTAAACGTTCACACAGCGTAGCGCCCAGCGAACGATCATCTTCTACCAGCAGCAGTCGCTTCATACGCCGCTCGCTCCGTTCCGCGTTTTCCTTCCGCAACCGGCGCCCGCGGAAACTTTAGTTCGGCCACGAATCCGCCGTCGCTGCCACGACTAAAACCAATTGCGCCATTCATCCGCCGCGCCAGCTGGCGCACAATGTAAAGTCCCACGCCGCTGCCGCTATGGCGCGTGTGCCTGACCAGGGGCTTGCCGCCGAGCTGACGAAAGTCGCCCTCGAATCCGCTGCCGTTATCGCTCAAGCGCACATGCAAACTACCCGCGTCGCTGTTATCAATCTCAACGTCAACGCGGGTGGCGCGGCCGTGTGTTACTGAATTGTGGACCAGATTTGTCAGCACGCTTTCCAGCGCCCGCGCGTCAGCGGTGACGATGCCGTCGCCGGCCTGACTGATTTCCAGGTCGGGCCAGTGATGCCGCAGGGCGTCGACTCTATCGCTCAACTTTATCGGCTCAAAAAAAAGTTTGCCGCCGCTTAGGTTAACCAGGAAGAGCGAATTCTCCAGTTGCAATTGCAGTCGCAGGGTGTCGCTCAACAGCCGATCCAGCAAGGCGCTGGGCCGGGTATTGGCAAGGTCTTCGCGCAGAGCCTCGGTCTGCAAACGCAGACTCGCCAAAGAGGTTTTGGCATCGTGAGTAAAGGCCGCGAAAAATTCTTCGACCTGCGCGTGCCGTTTTTGCTCGCGCCGCGCGTAGTAGAATAGGGCCAAGCCCCCACCGATCAACGAGGCGATCAGCACGCCGCCTTCCCACAGCAGCATCTGATAATACCGATGCAGATCAGGAGCACCTTCAAGACTCAGACGCTTGATTAGATCGAGCTGCCGCAGCCCGAACACCAGCCACCAGCCGGCGAGAGTCACAGTAAACGCGACCCACAAACCAACCAGGACAATGGCAAGTCGACTGCGCTTCTTCTTCATAGTCATCCTGGCGCTATCAAGTCATAGGTCTTATTTGAAGTGTAGGACCTATATAGATTCCCCAATCGCTGCGAGTATTGCTTTCCCCGCGCGCTCCAGCAATTCATCCGAGTGCGCCAGCGACATGAAATTCACTTCATAGCCGCTCGGCGACAGGTAGACGCCGCGCATTAATGCGGCATGAAAGACGCCCGCGAACACTCCGGCATGATCAGCGGGAATCTGATCGATGCGGCGAATTGTGTCGTCCGTCCGCGAGTGCAACCAGAAAATCGATGCTGTTCTCGTCAATTGGAACGGCAGACTACGACGCGAGAGTTCAGAGTTCAACTCATCACAGAACCTGGCCGTGCGTTCTTCCAGTTGGCGGTACGCATCTACGCGTTCAATCTTCTGAAGGGTAGCCAGGCCCGCGCGCATTCCGACCGGGTTGGCGCTCAACGTCCCCGCCTGGTAGACAGGACCGACAGGCGCAACTAGTTCCATCAAGTCCCGACGCCCGCCATAACACGCGACCGGGAAACCACCGCCAATCACCTTGCCATAGGTCACAAGGTCAGGACGCATTCCCAGAACCTCAGCCATGCCGCCCAGCGCCACCCGAAATCCTGAAATCACTTCGTCAAAAATCACCAGGCTGCCATGCGCGCGCGCCAGTCTGACCGTTTCTTCGATAAACTCTCGACGCTGAATCAGCAGACCGTAATTAGCTGGCAGCGGCTCCAGGATTACGGCGGCAATCTCGCTGCCATGCTCAGCAAAAATTCTTCTTACTGCGTCCTCGTCGTCCAGTGGCGCAACCAGGGTTTCGTTGGCAACATTCGCCGAAACGCCGGCGCTCGAACTCGCCGAAGCGCCCGCCAAACCGCTGCCCGCCTTTACCAGCAAAGAATCGGAATGCCCGTGATAGCAACCTTCGAACTTAAGGATTTTATTTCTTTCGGTTGCTGCCCGCGCCACCCGCAGCGCGCTCATCACCGCTTCGGTTCCGGAAGAGACAAAGCGCAGCATCTCGACCCACGGAAGCCGCGACGTAATCCATTCCGCCAGCTCGAGTGAATAGGGCTCACAGGCGCCAAAACTCCAGGCGGTCGAGATCATTTCCTCGACGGCCGCCATAACTTCAGGGTCGCGGTGACCGAGCATCAGCGGCCCAAAGCTCTGACAAAAATCTATGTATTCGCGCCCTTCGACCGAGGTCATCGTCGCACCCTGGGCGCTGCGAAAAAAGATTGGCGTACCCCCGACTCCTTTGAACGCGCGGACGGGACTGTGGACGCCGCCGGGCGAAACGCGCGAGGCACGCTCGAAATATGCGCGTGAGAGATCGTCGGTGGCTAATGTCGGTTGTGAAGCCATAAGAATCCGAATCAAGTTTCGGGGGCACTAGCCCGCGCGTAAGCAAGGGCTCATTATTTCTAAAGCAACTTCTTGAGCCCTCCCTAACGGTCGGGCTAGTACCCGATACTTTATCTCCCAATGCCTAACTGCCGCGCATAGCGCGCGCCATAAGTAATAATGTATTGCGCGCCCGCGCGCTTGAAAACGTGCCAGGTCTCCATTAACGCTTCTTCAAATTTGACTAAGCCCTGTTCCGCCAACAACACCAGGCCCGCATATTCACCGCTCACCTGATAAGCGCCGACCTGTCGTCCGGTCTGTTCATTGATTGGTCGAATCAAGTCCAGAGAAGTCAGTCCGGGCTTGACCATCAGCAGGTCCGCGCCTTCTTCAGCGCAGCGACGGCTGGCCGCCAGCGCATCACTGCGATTACGAACATCGAGTTGGTAGTGACGTCGATCGCCAAACTGCGGCGCCGAATCGGCGGCATTGCGAAACGGACCATAGAAGTTGCTGGCGAACTTTGTGCTGTAGCTCATGACCGGCACAAGCTCGAAACCTTTTTCATCAAGCGCGGCGCGAATCCGCGCTACGCGGCCGTCCATCATGTCGCTGGGACTGATGCCGTCGGCGCCGGCTTCGGCGAAAGCGACTGCGGATTTCGCCAACTCGTTCAAGGTGTCTTCGAGCTTGATACCCTTTTCATCCAACACCGCGCAATGGCCGTGCGTGGTGTAGGAACAGAGGCACGTATCAACCCACAAGCACAGACTGTTGCCGAACTGCCGCCGCATTTCAGAGATAGTCTTATTGGTTGAGCTGTGCGCAAAGCCTTTTTCCTTCTTTTCGGCAGGCACGGGAAACAGCAGAAATTGCGTCACGCCATCGGCGAGATCCTTTTCGATTTGCTTCAAGCAGGACGAAACATTGTGGCGCACAGTGCCGCGCAGCCCGGGAATTGGCTCTTCGCTTTGCAGCCCTTCCACCACAAAGAAAGGTTGAATCAACTGCGCGCGGTTGAACTCAGTTTCCGCGCACAGGTCTCGCAGATGCTGCGACGCTCGCAGGCGCATCAGACGTTTCATTATAAGGACATCTCCTCCAGCCATTGCGCGTGATCGAGAAAGACTAACGGCTCAATTCCCTGCTTTTGTAACGCGCGTTGGGTGTTGCCCGGCCCGCAGAAATGCGTCATCTCTCTTAACCATGGATTACGCGACAGTGCGTATTTGAAGCTCGATCCGCTTTTCCAAAAGAAGTAGTTCTTGCCTGCCAAATCAGGGTTTCCGTCTTTGGGAATCAGCCGATAGGTCGCTACGACCGGCATCGAGTTATTCGTTTCACTCTCAGAATGCGTCAGCTTCTGCCACTTCAAATCTGACCCGGCGATGGTTTCGATTCTTTGCGGCTCGTGCTCACCCAGGCTCTCGGCGCTCCCGTTAACCCAGACGCCGCGCTGGGCCAAACGCTTCCAGGTTTGTATGCCGCTGACCCAAACGATCTGCTCGGCTCTAACCTGCCAATCATTCGGCAAAGCGTCGGCTTTAGCAAGCCAGAGCGCGGTTGCATCGCCACCGGGTTCGATCGGGAGATTCTCGCGCGTGAACCAATCAGCGTCTGACGAATCCAGCGGCCACATCTTTTCTTTCGAAACTCTCGGCGGGCGCGGCAGCGATGGCCGCAACGCCCAGCCGTTCAATGTCTTTCCGTCGTCAGTCACTCCGCGCAGAGATGTAATCTCGCCAAACGGCCGGCCGAGAACGGTGACGCCAATTTTCTGATGGCAGCCGCCGCCATAGCTTCGCAGAATTTCGCGCTCGCGAACCACTGCGGCGAACGTGTCCGCGCAATTGATCGGCGCTACCAACTCGCGCACATCATTCCGCTGGCGAACAATCTCAATGGCCAGCGCCCCTTGCGCGGGCGCTGCCGGATTCGCACTCAAGGGCAAGACCATCCAGCGGCATCGTGATAGGGCACTGCGGAGCTCTGCCCGGGTCGCCGTAAATTCTTCTTGTTTCGCTTCGAGCAAACGATCAAGCGCAGCCTTGGCGACAATCAGTCCTTCAACTTCGGTCTGAAAGAGCTTACGTACGCGCGTCGGTACATTGCCGCGCACATCTATGAAATTGAGATCAGTAAGCTTGGCCGGTAAGGCGCTGCGCAGAAATGAATCAAGGTTATAGGCGCGCCGCGGCGACGAAGTCAGAATCGACATCCTGCCCGTGCGTTCAACTTCCGGCCAACGATCCGCGCGCACCAGCAGCAGATCACGTGCATCCGCTCGCGGCAGCGTTGCCACGATCTCAGTTTTCAGGTCGTCATCGATGGCCAGGTCTTTCCAGGAATGCACGACCAGATCGAAATCACCTTTCAACAGGCCTTCACGAAAGTCCTGAGTGAAGACACCCTTCTCAGGCATTTGCCAGAGCGGGTCGTTTTGATTTCGATCGCCGAGGGATTCGTGGAAGGAATACTTGATTTCGAGTTGAGGATAGATCGTTTGCAGCGCGTCACCGACTTGATAGGCCTGAATGCGCGCGAGTTCACTGCGCCGCGACGCAATCGTCAGGCGCATAAGTCTTCCCATCCGAACGGCCGGAATTGGGCTTGATGCATCTGGCGTTGGGACAGCAGGTTGATCTCCGCGCGCGCTGCAGCGACGCGGCCTTCCAACTTTTGCCTATCATTACGCAGCGCGTCGAACAGCTCCGACAGCTCGATGACCGGGAATGAAAAGCTGAGCGGATCGGTTTCCGCTTCGCCGCGAAGATCCAGGCACTTTGAAAAGCCCGAGCTTTGCTGTCTCACCCAGTTCTCGACCTGGGCGGCTGAGAGCGGCGCGGCAATTACTAATCCTGTTTCCTGTTGCTCGCTGTCCGCGGCCGCCATGGAAAACTCAACCAACTCAATTTCCGGATAGTCGCTGAGCAGTTCCTTGGCGTGGCCCCAATTGCGATTGAACACGCGTATCCTGGTTTTGCCGATGAGCCAGGGAAGAATCTCGCGGGCCAACTGGCCGGCGCCGAGCACGGAAACCATCGGCAGTTCTTTTACGTGCTGGCGCACCAGGCTGCCATAGGACTGGCTGCCCAACCCCTGCAAGTGATCGTGGCGCACGCGCTTGGCGTCCGTAAGCAGATTTGAAGTTAGCTGACGAAGATAGTTTCCCCACGACGTGTCGGGGAATCTGGCCTGTGCGAGGAACTCTCTGAACTGACCCATCACGGCCGTCTCGCCCACCAGAGGCGAATTCAGACCGCAGATCACTTCCAGCAGAAACTTTGGCGCAGCTTCTCCTTCATAGATTTCGACAGCGGCGGGGAGTTGCTTACGGTCCTCGGCGGCTTTGATCAGCGCGTTACTCTCGGCGCGATTTAGAAACAGCACGCGGCGCAGACAGGTCTTCCATTCGAGACCGTTCAGCGCCACAGGAAAGTTTTCCCTGGCGTCGTGACGAAGGTTGACGATGGCCAGTTGGTCCAGCACGCGTACATTGTAGAAAACCCAAAACGCCAATTGTCATGGAATTGTCACTGCGGGAAAGGTTTTTTTGTCATCGGTTTGTCATGAAGAGGTCGAGGGTTGGCTGAGATTTGAATCTAGATGAGCGCGATGAACTCGTCGACGGTTAGACCGGCTTGCCGAATAATCGCCCGCAAAGTTCCGCGGTCGAGTTCTTTGTGATTAGGAATTGTAGTCTGGGATGGCGGAGTCTTCCGCACCATTGTGATGTGACTGCCGCGCTGACGATAAACAGTGAAGCCTACTTTACCGAGCGCCTTGACGCATTCAGCGCCAGTGACGACCGGCAGCTTGCTCACGCCGCTACCTCAACCAGCTCAACGTGGTCATCCGGTACCGGCTCGCCACGCTCGCGCAGCACATCTTCATGCAGAGTGATCGCTTCGCGCACATTCTCTAATGCTTCTTCACGCGACTTTCCCTGGCTTATGCAGCCGGGCAGGCTGGGCACTTCCGCCACGACGTAGCCGTCTTCACCTGGATAAATTAGGACTCGTCTGGTCATGTGAGTGATTCTAACATTTCAACAGTATTGGATGTATTCGCGGGCCGAACGATTATTACTCTAGCTCGAACGTATTCCAAAATACTTTCGTCAATCGTTCGCCTTAGCGAGCATTAGTTCATTTACCGCTTCGCGGAGCTCTCTGTTGAGCCGCTCCCGATATGCATTCTCCGTCTCGTCCCAAGTTGGACCTTTAACAATTCGCTTCGCGCCCGTTCCCCAGCGACTGACCTTCGTATCGAGTCGCGAACCGTGCTCGTCATACAATCATTCTCCGTCCCGATAATTGAGAAACATAGCAATCGAAGGTTGTTGAAACTCGACGTTCAGTTCGCGACCGATATCCGCCATGATGTCGTCGACTATCTGACCGTGTGTTACTTGCGTCCACATACTTAGAAAACTCCTCCTTAAATCATCAGAACAAGTTTACCACAGGGCCAATCTGGATTGCGGAGTCTAATCGCACGTCACGTCATATCAATCTCTTCCACACCGGCAAGACAATCCGCGATGGATTCGCACTCGAGTGATAGACACGCTCGGTGGCTTTATGAAAGTCTGCGTTGCCGCCCAGCTTGTAATTAGGCATTAACTTTTGCGGGTTGCGCGCCACCAGGGGGAACCAAGTGCTCTGGATTTGCACCATGATGCGATGGCCTCGCTTGAACGTGTGCACGACACCCGGCATCACAAAGGAAATTTTTGTGGCCGTGTTCGGAGTCAGTGGAACAGGTTTTTCAAAGCTGTTGCGAAAGCGCGCCGGGAACGGCTCGCCCCGCAGAAGCATTTCATAGCCACCTGGTTTGAAGACACAAGCGGCCGAATCACCTGGGGGTCTTACTCTTTCCGGATCGCCGTTGGGCAGTTTGTTACCGGTTTCGGGATACTGGTAATCATCGGGAAAGACGTCGACCAGCTTAACTACGAAATCCGAATCCGTGCCGCTGGAAGAAATGAAAAGCTCAGGCTTGATATTGCCCGCCACGGTGAGGTCTTCAGTCAAAGGCTCAGTTTGGTAAGTGAGCACATCCGGACGCGCGGCGGCAAAGCGCTGATCCTCAGTCATGAAGTCGCGCGGATAGTTGAGCGTAATCTTTTGCGTGTAGGGGACCGGATTCATCGGGTCGCTGACATACTCGTCATATGGCGCGCCACGGGAAGGACTCGGCTTAACTAATGAGAGTTTGCCGCCGGGTTGCAGGTAAATTGCCGTGTCATTCGAATTTGTCGGTGACCAGTTGGGCACGTCACGCCAAACGTTCGCGCCGGTGTCGAACACATTCACTTCCTTGATTTCGGGGATATCGCCTTTGTCTTTCAAGAAGTGATTAAAGAACGGCAGCTCGAAATGCTCGCGATAGTAGAGGCCGGTCTTGCTTCCAAAGTAAGCAGTGCCGAGCCATTCGCCATCGGATCGCGCCCAGCCGCCATGAAACCACGGTCCCATTACCAGCACGTTGTAGATGCCCGGATTCTGACGCTCGATACTTTGATAGGTGGCCAGCGCGCCGAATAAATCTTCATCGTCGTACCAACCGCCGACCGTCATCACTGCGGCGCGGATGTTCTTTAGGTTAGGTAGGATGTTGCGTTCTTTCCAGAACTGATCATAGTTCGGGTGCAGCATCATCTGGTCCCAGAACTTCATGCGCATGCGGAGTTTCTGCTCGTAAAGATCCCCGGAGTTTCTTAGTCCGCCCATCTGCAAATAAAACTTGTACCCATCGGGCGTTCCCCACGGAAAGGGCTTCACATAATCATTGGTTCCGGTCGGGGTGGTCCGCTGCTGGCCAAAGTAAGCAAAGAAATTGAAGTTCTGAGCGAGAAACAGCGCGCCGTTGTGATGCATGTCATCGCCGTGAAACCAGTCGGACACCGGCGCCTGCGGCGAGATTGCTTTTACAGCCGGATGCGAGTCGATCCCGGCCATCGAAGTGTAAAAACCCGGATACGAAATGCCATAGACACCGACGCGGCCGTTATTGTTCGCCACGTTCTTGATCAGCCAGTCGACGGTGTCATAGGTATCGCTCGTCTCATCGATCTGCTTGCCGGTTTTATTGGGAATGTAAGGCCGCACGTCTTCGTACTCGCCTTCGCTCATGTAACGCCCGCGCACGTCCTGATAAACGAAAATGTAGCCTTCGCGCGCGAACAGTTCGTCCGGCCCGAGCAGGGTCTTGAACTTGTCCGGGCCATATGGCGCTATGCTGTAGCACGTGCGGTCGAACATGATCGGATACTTGTGTTTCGTATCCTTCGGCTCATAGATGGCGGTAAAGAGTTTCACCCCATCGCGCATCGGAATATAGACTTCGCGCTTGGTGTAATGGCCCTTGATATAGTCGGCGAGTTCACGCTCTTTCTGCGTCATTTGCCCCGGTTGAGCAAATGCAGTAAGCGCGGACAAGATCAGAACCAGAACTGTCAACGATAGATTGAAGAAGCGATTTGGTTTCATACTATCTCCGCTAAAATTGAGGTCAAGATGTCCTAAACATGATTCACCAACTGAGTCCGCGAAGCGGACGATCGAAAATAGCCCAGCACTTCAGTGCTGGGAACCTCGCGCCTAAAGACCTGTTAGTCCGTGAAACGGACGGCTGAAAGACCGCGTGAATAGTGAATACTAAATCGGGAATCACAAATAGTGAAGAGGAGATTCAGTCGTCCGCGGCGCGGACTCTTACAAATTTGGGGAACCTGATCCCACGGATAAATCGGTGGGCTATTATCATTCGTCCGCTACGGGGACTCCCTTGCTTAATGCAATCCCGCCTGGGCCAGCATCGCCAGAAATTGTTTCTGCGTTCGCATGTCGATGGACTGGGCAACTAACTTGCCATCGCGATCGTAGACAAAATTCTTCGGTATTCCTTCGATTCGAAACAGCTCATTCACTTTGCGTCCGGGATCGAGCAACACGGGATAAGTAACTTTTTGCTCGGCAAGCAGCTCTTTCACTTTCGCAGACTCTTCATCAGAGATGCCGAGAATCACAAGTCCCTGATCTTTGAATCGCTTGTAAAGAGCTTCGAGGTCGGGCATTTCCCTGCGGCAGGGCTGGCACCAGGTGGCCCAGAAGTTAACCAGCACAACTTTGCCGCGCAGGGCTTTCAGCGTCCAACTCTTTCCCTGCAAATCAGTCAAAGTGAAGTCGGCGTGTTGGCGGCTCTCGTCGTCCTCAGTAAGCTTCGCAGCCGCAGCCGCCAACTGCGGACTGTCGAGGGAGACTTTCACTTGTTCATAACGAACCAGCTGTGCGAGTACGACATAAGGAGGAGCGGGTTCGTTGCCCATCATCGGAGCGGGATCGTCGCGCAGCGCGTCAGCCAGTGTCGTGGCCACCTCTTGCAAAGTATCGCGGCCAAGATCTCCTTCCGTGGACAGGCCGGCCAGCGCGAAAGCGAGGTCGAGCTTATGGGGCGCCCCCGTCAACCGTCGAATATCAAGCGCGAGCTGTTTGGATGTACGTGCTCTAAGGTCATCGGATAGATCGCGAAGATGACGGATCTGATCGAATATCGCTTTTTCTTGTTTCGTCAACGTGGGCCCTTGAATCGCGGCGTGGGCCCGACCAGACACTAATAATAGCCCGGGCGCAGAAAGAAAGACCGTGATGAATAGAAAGATTGCTCTGATCATAAGAATGCTTTTGCTCTGAGTCATGATTTTTTTCGAATTCCGTGGCGGGATTTAATCATCATTTGCCCAAACTCGCAAAGCCGGAATAGTACTTGGACCTCTAACCAATTGCAGATTTTTTGCAGCGAGCTGCAACCTTCACGATTCGTTGTGGGCAGTTCTCTCCCCTTTATCAAAGACGCGCAGCGAGGCGCCTTTCACTCGCAACACCGCATACGTTGCGGCGGAAGCAATGATTAGAGTTGCGATATTCAGCGCCAGGCTGAGAAGTCTCTGGCTGGGTGAGGTGGAATCAAAGGAGGGAAATCCAAACACCAAACAGATGCCGAACCAGGCGGGAATAATTGCCACCTGCGCGGTGGCGGCCAGCCCAATCATTTCGCGGCGGCCGACGTCGTCGGCAGTCGCCAAGCCGGCCGCGACCCCGACCACCATTGAAATCAGCACACCTGCCACCAATGAATTTGATTCAAGATAGCGCAGCGGCGGATTGCTGGTCAGCGCGACAGTGACGCCCCCCGCCACCAGCAGCGCCATTGCCACGAACAATGCGAAAATTGCCTGTCCCACCAGTCGCCACTGCCGCGTCCAAACACCAAAGCCCACGCCGAGCATCAGCGGCAACAGCGGAATGAAAAGCAAACCCGCAATCATAAACAGCAAACGATCATCGATGAGTCCCAAAGCGAGTAACAGTGCTCCCAGATAGATGCGGCCAATAAACCCATAGGTGACCTGACAGAACTGCCAGAGTTCTTCAAAGAGGTCGGTGCTCGGCTCGACGAGCGGCCAGGTAAGAGTTCGCAGTCGCTCGCCTGAGATGATCGTTCGCGGCTGACGCACTGCGACTGTGTAGTGCTCCCGATCAAAAAACGACGCGGTGGTCAGCTTGTCGACGAACGCTTTCGCCAGCGCCGTTCCGGTTTCAATTTCAATCTTGTCTTTAGTTGTCTCAGAGCCATCGGCGCCGAGGCGACGCACT
>Ga0137409_10005254_pt1 | contig 13510 bp, 14 predicted proteins | sample CZODoug1_16funga_FD_122059 | JGI IMG/M metagenome (GOLD analysis project Ga0137409, IMG submission 122059) | Vadose zone soil fungal communities from Angelo Coast Range Reserve, California, USA - CZODoug1_16fungal (Hybrid Assembly) | ecosystem: Environmental > Terrestrial > Soil > Vadose zone...
GAACGTGGTTCCCTTTCCGACGTCGCTCGTGACCTTGATGGTGCCCTTCATCTCCTTGACGAAGCCATAAACCATGCTGAGGCCGAGGCCGGTGCCTTTGCCCACCTCCTTGGTGGTGAAGAACGGGTCGAAGATGCGTTGCAGGTTTTCAGGCGAGATACCGACGCCGGTGTCGGCGACCTCCACCACCACATAGTCGCCTGCCTTGAGGCCGTTCTCGGCCGTGATCTCTTCTTCCGCGAGTGTGGTGTTGTAGGTACGAACTGTGATCGTGCCGCCATCCGGCATCGCGTCGCGCGCGTTGACAACCAGGTTGGTCAAGGCGCAGCGCAGCTGCGCCGCATCGGCGGTGATCATGTGGACATCGTCCGCCAGCGCCTCTTCCAGCGTCACCTTGCGGCCGGCCGCGCGCTTGAGCAGTTGCACCTGATCGTGCACCACCGACTTGATGTCTACGGTCTCGAGCTTGGCCGCGTGCTGGCGGCTGAAGGCCAGCAGGCTGTTCGACACTTCCGAGCCGGTCAGCGCTGCGGTGAGCGACGACTCGATCAGCTCCATCTCCGGCGCGCTGCTCGACGTCGCTTCCTTCAGCAGGTCGAGATTGCCGATGATGACGAGCAGCAGATTATTGAAATCATGCGCGATGCCGCCGGTGAGCTGGCCGACTGCTTCCAGCTTCTGCGACTGCACCAGCCGCTTCTCCATCTTTGTGCGCTCCGCGATGGACTCCTCGAGGCGCTGCTCGTGGCGGCGCTGCTCGGTAATGTCCTCGTGCGTGGAGACCCACCCGCCATTCTCGAGCGGTCTGTGATTGACCTTGACGTAGCGTCCATCCGGCAGCTGCCAGACGCCCTGGCATTCGCGTTGAATGCCAACATCGGGGTCGATCACTTGACCGCGTTGGTCTCGGAGATCGAGTCCCATGGCGCGCTTTTTGGCAAGAAGTGACTGGAAGCTCGTCCCGGGCTTGGTGTCGTCTGCGCGATATCCATAGATCGTCGTGTAGGCTTCGTTGCACACGATCAGCCGCTGGAACTTGTCGAACATGCAGAGCCCCTGCGGCATGGCTTTGAGCGCGACGTCGCGCTCGCTCGCGACCCGCTGCAGGGATTCGAACGCATCCCGCAAGGATCGCTCATAAGCGCTTTGGCGGGCAGAGAACGTCAGGACGATGACAATCACTCCGGCCAGCATGATGGCCGTGAGCAGAAGCAAGTTGCTGTGATTGCTCCGCCAGATATCGAACAGGTGAGCGGAGGGGAGGGCGACAAAGAATGTGACCGGGTAGTGCGGCAACCGTCGGAACACTGACAGGGTCGATGCGCCGCCTTCGGACAACGTATAGCCCGTCACCGCGCCGGATTCCGGAAAGCCCTCCTGGCGCAGAAATTGGATCATTGCGCCCGTGCGCGGCGGTCCATAGAGCTTTTCAGGACTGGTTGCCGCGAATGTGGGGTAGCGGCTGAGCAGAAAGCCGTCATCACGAATAATGCCGAGCGATGCCTGCTTGGTGATCGGCGCGTCCTTCCAGAAGTTCAACAGGAAGTCGACCGAAAGACCGGTGCCGAGATAATAAACGAGCTTGCCACTGGGATCATAGACGCCGTGCCGGATGGGTACGATCCAGGTCTTGGCGACCGCGCCATAGATGGGCTGCCCGATGTCCATCCCGGGCTTTTGCCGCGTGATGAATTTGTCGACTGACTCTCCGCCAGTGACGAAGAAAGGAGGCGATCCCGCTGGCAGGCTCGGCGAGAACGCCACCTGTCCGGTTGGCTTGATCACGAGGGCGGTGAGCAGCTCGGGATGCTCCCGACGGAACCGTTCAATCAGACTGGCCGCACGGTCCTTGAACTGTTGCGACTCGATCCCAACCTGGTCGGAGTTTGCGCTTAGGGCTTCGGTTAGCACGCTGAGCGAATGTTCGAGCGTCTCGAAATAGCTGTCAAAAGCGCGCGCGCCGAGCTCTGCTGTCGATGCCAGCTGTTTGCGCACCTCGTTCTGTTCGCTTCGCCAGGTCTGGATCACCAGCGCTGCCCCGAACGCAAACAGGGTTGCGACCAGCGCCGCGCCGTATATCAGGACAGGGCGATGCTTTACGGAGCGATGCGTCGTCGGATCGCTCTCGGACTTTACAGCAGCTGTCATTCGAGCCCCTCCGCGGCGCAAAACTCGAATGGGACTTTAGCTGTTATGCAAAAGGAATCTGTAAATGCGCAGGTCTTTGACATGCGCCGATCGTTAAGAAAGCGTCAAGAACCCCTGGTCGTGAGTGTTATTAATGATGCGTCACTGGAGGGTGACGAGCGCGCGATGCAATGAGACCAGCGTCGGCTGTCCGCCGCGGCGACCGCGTAACAAAAAATCGACGGGCGCGTTCTAGAAATTCTTGCGCAGCCGCCAGTCCTTCTTCCAGCCGGTGAGCCGGTTGTTGCGGAACTGCAGCGCTACTCCGTAATCCGACGGATAAAAGCCCGGAATGCCAGCGTCGCCGGTGGCGACGAAAATCTCGGAGCCGCCGCGCCGCCCCGACAGGTGCACCAGCGGCACGCCGAGTGCGTTCGAAGCTTCCGTCGGCGTCATGCCGAAGGCGAGCGGCAACGTGTTCGAGTGCGGTGCTCCGCACCAGGCGAGCCAGCACAGGCTGAACGTTACGACTGCGCGTCTCATGGTTCCCCGCGTTTCGGCGGCATCATCGGTCGATCCGGGCGCGCCTGCAAGTCCCGCCGAAGTGTCATCCACGATCGTCAATCCGTGTCTGCATCCATTCCAAGGTGGGGGCCGTACCTGGCTGCGGAGGGGGCTTCGGCCTCCCGGCGCCCGCCATCGGGGCGTGTGTGCAAGCGACCAACCCGGAGGACGACCCCAATGTCGCGACGTACTTTCATTTCTGCCGCCATTGCGGCGGCCATTGCGTATTCCGCCTCGATCACTGGCGCCGCCGCGCAACCGACGCTTTATCAACGGCTTGGCGGCTATAACGCTATCCAGGCCGTGGTCGATGAGGCGATCAAGAACATCGCGGCCGACCGGCGCATCAACCGCTTCTTCAAGAGCGCCAACATTGCGCGGCTGCGCCGCCAGCTGGCGGACCAGATCTGCGCAGGGTCAGGCGGACCGTGCGTCTATACCGGCCGCGACATGAAGTCGGCGCATGCCGGCATGGGCATCCAGTCAAGCCACTTCAATGCGCTGGTGCAGGATCTGGGCAAGGCGCTCAACAAATTCCGGGTGCCGGGGCGTGAGCAGCGCGAGCTGGTCGCCCTTTTGGCGCCGACCAAGAAGGACATCGTCACGCGCTAGTCAGAATCGCGCTCGCGGCCGTCGCCGCTATACGGCGGCGGCCATCATTTCGATTTGCCGCTGGTGATGCTGCCCGTGGTCAATGCATCGTCGGACCGGTCGCCGCCCGCGCTTTCCACTCTCCGATAGGGGATGTTGAACCAGCGGTCCTTGGGCAGGAAGCGCCCCTGCAGGCTGGCGTAGGTTTTCTGGTTTCCGAGCGCATGCGCAAAGTCACTCACCGCCGGCGCTGCAAGGAAGAACACGGCCACGGTGGCGATACCCAGGGCGACGCTGGTCTTGAACTGGTCGAAGCTCGCAAACTTCAGCGCAGTGCCAAAGGATTTCTTGATCCTCGCGCCGGTGATGTCCACGCTATAGATCTCATCGAGCAGCAGATGGATCATGTAGCCAAGCGCGACGAAGCAGCCGACCAGCCAAGCCGTAACCGTGGCGAGGCCGAAAAGGTGATATGCGGCCGCGGCGCTGGCGAACAGGAAGAAGACGGCGGCAAGCTGCGAATGAAAGATGCCTCTGTGCACCGTGAATTTGGCGAATATCTTGTAGAGCACGTGACGAACAAAGAGATGGACCAGGATCCACAGGCACGACAGCTCGACTACGGAATACGTGTCAGCTTTGCTGAAGACACTCATGAACGCTAGGGCGACAGAGAGGAAACTGAACAGGATCTGGACCGGGATCGTATGATCGGAGTCGATATCCGGTAACACTCCCCCGATCGTGCCAGCGCAAAAGAAAAGTACGACCTCCTTTGGAGTCGCCACGCCGGCAACCATGCCGCCAATGGCGATGACGCCACTCACGGTCGACGCCACAGCAACGTGAGTTCTGAAGTCAGCCATGGCTCTTCCCATTCTGCCGTTGTGAAAAACGAATCAGAATGTCCAGCTTGCTTGCGCCGGTTCATGAAACAAGCGCAATCGCGGCATCGGGACTTCAGCGCTGTGGACTGCTGCTCGCATAAGCGCACGGTTGCTTACCGACGGGCATTGGGCGTGCTTGAAAAATGGAGATTGCTTTGAAATGCTTGGGAGCTGCTCGGCGCTGCCTGGCGCTACTTTTACTGCGTCAGAAGCCTTACGTGTCCCGGCCGAGCCTTAAGCGCGTACACGCGCTTTGGGCTCGCTCGGCCGGGACACGACAGAAAACATTTGTGACGCAGTACAGCTACCTGGCGCTACTGGGCGCTACCTGGGGGCGATGGTGCTACGGTTGACTCGCACGAGTTGGTGCGGGCGTTGCAGTCGCCTCGAAGCGCGTTGCCTGCATGACGACATTGCCCAGCATGTACGTGGCCGTGATGCGAAATGGCGCCAGGATGCGTGTGCCCGCAATGGGGGCGAGCGCCATTTCGACGTCCCGGCCGTCAGTCAGGAAGGTCAAGAGCGGACTCGATCGCCGATGTCCGGCGATCGGCTGAAAAGCAACAGAGCAGACCGCCGCCGGGCCGGCATAGCCCCGGCTCGCCTTCACCTGCTCGATACGCTTGAACGACAGGTTGAGGTCGTAGCGGCGACGACCGTCGAACACCGGCAGCACGCGCCGGCAGGCGGCTTCGGAAACCACGCCGTCACCCGCCAGGATCAGCAGCGCGGAGAGCGGATCGAGCACCTGGCGCCGATGCTCCGTGGTGAGCACCACGCGGTCTTCGCCAGGCGGCGGCTCGGAGGCTTCGAGCTCGTTCACATTGCCGTCCTTGAATGTCATGGTCACCGCAAGCGTGTCGTCATCGGCCCTGCTCTTGGACGTGTAGCGCAACGGCAAGAACTTGCCGGCGTTGACGGCGCCGGTTGCGGTCATGCTGCCCTCGCCGCCCGCAAGCACTCGCGCGAGTCCGCTGGTGCGGCCGCTCATGGAAATGACGTATTCGTCTGTGCCGATGCTGCCTGTCATGGCGGCGTTGCCGATCGGGATGCGCGCCACCGCAATCGTGTAGGCGGCCTCGAAGGCTGCCTGCGCGTGGGCCTGCTCGCTGCTCAGCGTGAGGGCCAGCGTTACCCCCGCAGCGAAAAGCGTGCTTCCGATGGTTGTTGCCATGGCGTAATCCTTGCGGTGCGCTTAGTAATGCGCTTGGTAATGCGCGTGGCAATAAGTGCGGCAAAGCGTGCGCCGCGGCCAATCCTGATCCCTTGCATGGGCTCCTGCATGGTCTCCTCGCTCTTGGCGCTGCCGATCGTCAATATCGCGCCTTTAATGTTGCACCTTCGGTGTTGCACTTCTGTCGCGCTGTGGTTCCATGTACGGGCCCTTCCTTGCGGAAATACCGTCGAAACCAGCTGGGTGATTGAATTGGGCGGTCATTTTCGCTGAATTAGGGCCGGCGCAACGGAATCACAAATGCTCAACAGCGAATGCCCCAACTGCGGTAACGCGGTTCCTGTCCTTGCCTCGTCCTGTGCCGCCTGCGGCGTCCCCAATCGCGCACGGCTCGGTGCGATGGCGGTCGTGGGCTCGCTCATCGCCCTGGTGGTTGCGATCGGCTTCGTCGTGGCCGTCATCCTGCGCGGGCAGCAGGAGACCGCCGGCCCGCAGGACTATACCTGGCTTTCGGGGGCGATGACCGACTGCGACGCCGAAGCCCAGAAGGCGCCGGACACGCTGCATTTTCTGGTCGTACCAATGCTGTCGGCGGCCACCGACGACGCGCACTGGAAGTCGCACTCGCTCAACGATATCGGTAACGCCACCCTGCTGCGGCAGCGCGACACGCTCGAGGGTCTGGCAGACCAGAGCCTCGTCATCGCGACCGGTCAATACGAGTTCAGCGTGCGCGACGAAAAGACCAGCGCCGTCTACAAGTGGGCGCCGTCAACCGGTGTCAAGAAGTTCCTGGTTGCGGGCGGTGTGCAGGTCCAGGAATTCAAGGTTCAGTTCAAGACCCAGCAGAGGAAGAGCGAGAACGAATGGGGGGCGCCATTCGTGCACAGCAAGGGCACCTGCTATTGGGTCAATGCCATCATCGGGCATTGACTCTAAGATCCCTTGCCGGGGATCGCTAAAATTGTCTGGTTTCTGACAGGGAGCCGTCGACCGCCGCCGGAAAAATGCAGACAATTTGACCTTTCTCTTTATCCGGATGTGAGTGCGCTTCCCGGTAGTGCTGTGCACGCGACAGCATCCAATCCGGATAGGTCACGCCGGAGAACGGATCACTGACGCGAATTTGGCACGGGCGTTTGACATGTCCACGAAGCATTTCGACAAGGTCATCGAGCAGCTCGGCATCCTGATCGTGGATGGCAACCAATACGCCCGCAAGCTCACGCGCACGATGCTGATGAATGTGGGGGCGAAGACGATCATGGAATCGCCTGACGGGGTCACTGCGCTTGATCTGATCCGAAACAGCAACCCCGATGTGGCGATTATCGAATGGGATCTGCCGGTGCTCAGCGGCCCGGAGCTCGTTCGGATCGTGCGGTCCCCGGGGGTGTTCCCCAAACCCTTTCTGCCGATCGTGATGCTGACTGCGATCGCTCAGCAGTCGCGGGTCAGTGAGGCCGTCAGCCTCGGTGTGCACGAGTTCCTGGTCAAGCCGACCTCGCCGCAGGCGCTGCGCGATCGTCTGCTTTCGATCCTGATCAAGCCGCGCCAGATGATTCAGACCGGCGAGCACTATGTGCCGGAGCCGCGCAAGACGGCCGCCGAGCTGTTGCGCATCTCCTAGGACTAACGCCGCATCTTGGATTAACGCCGCAGCGACTCGCGCCAGAGCAGAAACAGGCCGGAGCCGACCACGACGGCCGAGCCGACCATGAGCCCGAGAGTCGGCAGGTCGCCCCACACCAGATATCCGAGCAGCGCCGCCCACAACAATGAGAGATAGAAGAACGGCGTCACCGCGGAGGCGGGCGCGAGATGCAGCGCGCGCGTCCACCAATATTGCCCGATCGCATTGGTGATGCCGTTGAACAGCATCAGCCCGGCATCCCACCAGCTTGGGATCGTGAAGCCAAACGGCAGCATCAGCGAGAAGAACACCGTGATCAGCGAGAGCTGATACATCAGCAATGTCTCGGCCGATTCGGTCGCCGTCATGCCGCGCACCGCGGCGGTGACCGAGCCGTAGATCATCGCGTTCGCAAGCGCGAACGGCGCGCCGATCTGGAACGTCTCGGCGCCCGGATTGGTGACGATCAGGACACCGATGAAACCCACGATCAGTGCGAACCAGCGCACGAAGCCGACTTTTTCCTTCAGCAGCAGGATGGCAACCAGCGTGGTGAACAGCGGCGCGGAGAAGTTGATGGCGACGGCGCTCGCCAGCGGCATCAGGCTGAACGCGATGATCAGGCACGTTTGCGAGAACGTCTGCGACAGCGTGCGCATGACGTGGTCGCGCCGGCGGCTGGTGTGGAACACCGCGAGGCCGGTTTGCGGCAGGATGACCAGCGCACAGGCGATCAGCGAGAGACCGGAGCGTGTGAACAGCACTTCGCCGACCGGATAGATGTCGACCAGCCACTTGGAGGTCGCGCTCGACATCGCGAACACGCTCGTGGCGCCAACCATATAGAGAATGCCGAGCGGGACATGCTCCCGCCGCGTTGCCGGCCGGCTTGAATCGTCTCGGATTGCCTCGGGTCGGATTGCCTCGGTCACGCGCGCTCCCGGCGCGGGCCAAGGGCAACGCGCTTCTGCGCCGTCTCTAACATGGTTGCGGCAGCCGATGGCATGGCGCCCTGGGCATGTCCGGGCGGCAAATTTGCCGTTCGTGTCAGGCCTTGTTGCGGCCGACGAGCTTGCGCCAGCCGCTCACGGCGACCAGGACAAGGCACAGCCACGTGATGATCGCGCCGACGCCGAAGGCAACACGTCCGAGAATCTCGGAGTCCCCGTTCGTGGAGACGAAGGGCGCACTGATGCCAAACGAGCGGGTGCCGGGTCCGAAAGCCACAAAGCTCCCGATCATGGCGAAGGCGGCAAAAATCGTGAGAACGAGCAGATACTGGAACACCCGTAGCCAATAGGGCGCGCCCACCGGCAGCTCGCCGTCGTCCCTGACCTCGCCGGTGACCGCCGCCGGGAGCAGCACACCCAAGCCGCCGAGCAGGAAACAGAGGCCGGCCAGCAGCACGACCCACATCGGGGCGTTCGCCTCGCCGGGCGGCGGCAGCACGCCGAGCCCCACCAGCACGATATAGCAGCCAATGGCGGCAACGATCGCCCCAAATCCGATCGTTGTTCCGCGGGATGGTGGTTTCTGGTCCATGCGATCGCGCCCCACCGGCGAGGAACATCAAGCCTTGCCGCCGGAAGCCTTGCCGCCGCTGGCGCGCTTGCGCCAGCCGCCGATCGCAACCGCGATCAATCCGAGCCAAATGACGACCGCGCCGATGGCGAAGATGGCGCGACCGAGCACGTCGAGACTATCGTTCGAGGAAAATGGCAGGCTGCCGTGGGCGCCGGGTCCCAACGCGATCCAGCTTCCGACCATGGCGCAGCACATGACCACTGCGAGCGCGAAGACATACTGCGCAACATGCAGTCGCTGCGGCGTGTCGGGTGAGGCTTCGCCCTTGGCTCTGAGCTCGTCCATGACAAGGGCAGGGATCAGGACCCAGAGGCCGCCAAGTAGAAAGCAAAAGCCAACCGCGAGCACGACCCACATCGGGCCGTTCGGCCGCCCTGGCGACGGCAGCAGGCTCAGCGCTGCCAGCACGAGATAGAAGCCGATGACGGCGGCGAGCGTCCCGAGCCCGATGGTTTGCCAGGGTGACGGTTGTTTCTGATGCGGTTGTTTCAGATGCGGTCGTTTCAGATCCATGGCAGGCCTTGAGGAAGCGCGCTCGTGCGCCTCGGGGCGGAGACTCTGCGCCCAAGGTCTTGCCAAAGGGTTGAAAAAGGGTGGCGGGGCTAAGCTTCCAGCATGTGCAGCGCATTGAGCTGCAGCATCAGTCCGAGCTCGTCGGCGAAGTACCAGGCCTCTTTCCATTTGCCGTCTGCAAAGCGCATGACGCCGATCTCCGGCACTTCGACGCGCTTGCCGGTGGGCGGCAGGCCGTAGAGCTTGCCGCCCTGCGTGCCCGCCACCTTGAAGCGCATCCACACGGTCTCGCCCTCGGCGATGAAGCCGTCGATGCGGTCGCGCCGGTCGGGCAGCGCCGTCGTGATGGTCTCGGTGCCGACGCCTTTGGCATTGCCGTAGTCGCGCAAGTGCTGGAAGCCGACGCGGCTCTGCTTGAAATCAGGCGCGCGCAGGTCGGCGGGCGGCGCCGCGCCCTTGGAGCGCGCCACCATCAGCCGGTTGCGATCCTCGCGGCGGACAAGCGGGCCCGCCTCGAGCCGCTTGACGACGGCATCCGGATCCTCGCCTTCGCCGCTGACCGGCTGCGCCATGAGCTTGCCGTCCTGGCGCGCCGGCAGCCTGGCGCCGAGCTGCCTGAGCAGGCCTGCTTCGTCCGCCATGAACCAGGCTTCAGTGATTCTGCCATCGGCGAGGCGGAAGACTCCGGCCTCGTACACGTCGATGGTCTTGCCGGTCGCCGGGATGCCGTTGAAGTTTGCCTGATGCGTCGCCTTGATGCGGAACAACATGCCGACCATGTCGCCTTCCGCGACCATGTCGACGATCTCGTCCTTGCGATCCGGAAAGGCGCCGCGCAGATAGGAGCCCGCGCTCGGAAAACCTTGCCCCTGCGCATTGGCGGCGAGATGCGCAAAACCGCCGCGCCAGCGTTTGTAGTTCGGCGCCAGCACCTCGCGCTCGATCAGCGCCTCGTCCTTGCTGCCCTGCAGGTCCTTGAAGCGGCGCACGACCGCCTTGTTGCGCTCGAGCTGGTCGCTCTGAGCAAATGCGCGTGACATCGTCAAGACCAATCCGGCTCCGATCGCGCCGTCGAGCAAGCTGCGGCGGGTCAACATAGGCGTCCTCCTTCGGTTCTCAAGGCGCGACCATACTGCGATGGACCAACTGCGGTAAACTGGCCACGGATCACGAAGGGAGCCGCAATGCCAAAGGTCGAGGTCATCAGCCGCCGCCGCGTGTTCGACGATTTCTTCAAGATCGACGAGGCGAAGCTGCGTTTCGAGCGCTACGACGGAACCATGAGTGAGACGGTGCGGCGGCTCAACTTCGAGCGTGGCGATTCTGCCGCGGCGCTGCTGTTCGATGCGCGCTCGCGCATTGTCTATCTGATCGAGCAGTTCATGTATCCGACGCTCGCGAAGGCTGGCGGCTGGTTGCAGACTGTCGTGGCCGGCATGATCGACGAGGGCGAGACGCCGGCAGAGGCGATCCGGCGCGAGATCCTGGAGGAGGCAGGCTTTGCGGCCGAGCGCATCGAGCCGATCGCCGATTTCTTCGTCTCGCCGGGTGGATCGAGCGAGCGCATCTTTCTGTTCTGCGCGCTGGTGTCGGATGGTGCGCGTGTCGGCGCGGGCGGTGGTGTCGCCACCGAGCACGAGGACATCAGGCTCGTGCCTGTCACGCTCGACGATTTCCTGACATGCCTTGCCGCCGGCGGTTTCGCGGACGCCAAGACGATCGTGGCGGGCTACTGGCTGAAGGACAATCTCGGGCGGCTGGTCGCGGCGCCGTAGGGTGGGCAAAGGCGCTGGCAGCGCCGTTCCACATAGCAATGCCTGGCGTGCGCCGTGCCCACCATCGGAACTAACACGAGTCGCACAGGCCATGGTGGGCACGGCGTACGAGAGGCTTGTCGTAGTGGATCGCTGTGCCACCGCCTTTGCCCACCCTACAATTCAGCACCTTTCTAACGCCGTCCGAAATAGTCAAAGAAGTTCCGGCGCAGGAAGCGAAAGAGCTTGTCGCGCAGTCCGAGTGGCGAAGCGACGTGTGAATGTTTGATCACACGTGGCGCCGCGCCGAACAGGCCGCGCCGCTTGATGAGCTCGGCAATAAGTGGATTCCACTCCATCAGCGCCTGCTCGGCTTCCTTCGCCATGAAGCCCGCGACGATTTCCGGCGGCGGCGAGAACACCTCCGGCATGGCGGTGTTGAGGTCGTTGTCGGTCAGCACGTTCCACTTCGACACGCCGCCCATGTGCGGCGAGCTCAGCCCGAATACGACCCGCCGGATCCGGCTCTCGCGGATCGCGTAGCAGCAGAATGCGCAGGGCTCGGCGTTCACAAAGATCTCGCAGTCGTCAAGGCTGACGGAGCGGAGCGCCTTCTGCGCCAGCGAGATCACCACCACCTCGGCATGACGCGTCACATCGCCATCATGAGTGACGCGATTGATCGACTCGGCCACGATTGCGCCGTCGCGGCACACGATGGCCCCATAGGGATATTCGCCGGCCTTGCCGGATTGCTGCGACAGCGCGATGCAGCGCGTCATCATGCGCCGGTCGTTTGCTTGCTGCTGCGCGCTCGTCATTGGGTCTGCCTGATATCCGCCGGTTCAGTGCCGCGAGGTCTCGTCGCCCACGACGGTGAGGCTGATTGTTCCGATCAGCGCGGCGCGGCGCGCTTCGGCCTCCTTGACGGCATCAGCGAGCTGGCCGGCCGTGGTGGTGGTCGAGCCGAGCACTACGAGGCCGCCGAGCACGGCCGCGATCGATATGATCAGGAGGGTGGCGTTGGATGGGATGATCCCGAGCAGCAGGAGAATGATCGTCAGGCCGCCACCGGCGGCGGCGATCTTCGATATCAGGATGACCTTGCGGCAGCGCTCGACCGCCGCCGATCGCTCTTCGATCTCGGCTTCAAGCCGCGCGATCTCGTCGTGCGGGTCGGGCTCCTCGCCTGGCGGCCCATGCCCGTTGGTGCGGTTCGTCTGCTGTGGCACTGCGGTTCGGTCCGCGACTAATGAGGGCGCTGCGCAATCGCTCTTAGCCTATTTTGTGCCGCAACGGGACACGTCTTGATGCTGCGCTGGCGGCCCACAAGATTTGGTTAACAGGAGCTTACTGTTCGGGGTTTTGCACAAGTTGTTTAAAGCGCCGCCATTGACCGGAACTGAATACCGGCGCCGACTCCGGTACCAGAGTGAGGGGAGATTCGTGCGATGGCGGCCGAGGAGATTGCGGTCGATCCGTTCAAGGGCAAGGTTCAGAAGCTCCGCATCCTGGCGGAGAATTCACACGACTCGAAACTTGACCGTCTGGTCCTGACGGCCATGTATCAAGCTCTGGTCGGGCAGGCGTGGCCAAGCGAACAAGCGGCCGGCAACGATCAGATGATCGGTCATCTTGCGGCTTGACCGCGGATTAAGATCCTCGGCGTGCGCCGCTCTGATTCATATCCAGCGAAATCGGCATCAGCTTTCAGCTTTGGACTTGTTCAGGGTCACGGCGGCGCGAACGAGAGTCTTCAACGCCTTCTCGTCTATCTTCTCGCCCTCGCGGAAATCGATGGCGCGCCTTATGTTTCCCTCAAGACTGGAGTTGAAGAGGCGCGAAGGATCTTTCAGAGCCGCCCCTTTGGCGAAGGTCATCTTCACGACGTTCTTGTAAGTCTCGCCTGTGCAGATCAATCCGTCGTGCGACCACACCGGAACCCCTCTCCACTTCCACTCCTCGACGACTTCGGGATCGGCTTCCTTGACTAAGGTACGGAGCCGGCTGAGCATCTTGCCCCGCCAGTCGCCTAGCTCCTTGATTCTCGCGTCTATCAGCTGAGAAGGAGACTTGCTTTTCTGCGACCCGCTCTTCTCCATGCCCGTTTCTCTTCCTTAGTGCCGAGGCTTTGATAAATGGCGGTCACCGCCACCGTGGCGATTCTACCTGGAGCTGCGGTTAACAAAAGCACTCTTATGCGTCCTACCCCCAAAGCAGGCGCCGCGGGTCTTCTGGGACCACACGCACCTCAAGCACGCCTAACGTAATGCCGCTGAGCGATCCTCGCAGATTCACTCAAGCGGCGGGTTATCTCAATCAGAACGTTCACACCAGGACGTTCAAGGCATCTGCTGCTCTCCGAAGGGGCTTGTCGAAGGTCCAAATTGTGCATCCTGTGAGCAGCGTCGAAGCGAGAAGATGAGCGTCCACCCAACCGATACCACGCCCGTATAAACGCCGTGCGTCTAAAAAGCTCATGACTTCCTCGTGTTCGAGCAAATGCGCTTCAGGCAAGGCCTTCAACATAGTGAGAATTTCCTCGCGCTTCTGCAGCATCCCACATGCCAACTCACCGATAACGAATGGGTGGCAAAAGACCTGCTGGTCAAACAGCAGGTTTTTTAGACGATCGTTTCCCGCTCGCAAATGATCGATCCAAACCGAGGTGTCGACTAGAATC
>Ga0137409_10005255_pt1 | contig 13510 bp, 12 predicted proteins | sample CZODoug1_16funga_FD_122059 | JGI IMG/M metagenome (GOLD analysis project Ga0137409, IMG submission 122059) | Vadose zone soil fungal communities from Angelo Coast Range Reserve, California, USA - CZODoug1_16fungal (Hybrid Assembly) | ecosystem: Environmental > Terrestrial > Soil > Vadose zone...
AAAGTAAACCAACTGCTGGATTTTTCCTATCTCGGTTCGCAATTTATCTTTGGCGAACTCGGCAAGAAGGTTTCAAATTTCGGCGTCATTTTTGCGTTCCAGATTTTGCCGACGATTATTTTCATCGCGGCTTTGTTCGCACTGCTTTATCACCTGGGCGTAATGCAGATCATCATTCGCGCAGCGGCGTGGCTGATGCAGCGCGTGATGGGCGCGAGCGGCGCAGAATCATTGAACGTTGCGGCCAGTATTTTCATGGGGCAGACGGAAGCTCCGCTGACGATTCGGCCCTTTCTGCCGAAGATGACGAAATCGGAATTGATGACGGTGATGACGAGTGGGATGGCGCACGTTTCCGGCGGAATCATGGCCATTTACATCGCTTATGGAATTGAGGCGAAACATTTGCTGACGGCAGTGATCATGACGGCCCCGGGAACGCTATTGATGGCAAAGATGCTGGTGCCGGAGACGGAACAGCCCTTGACGGCCGGCACAGTGAAAATGCCGCCGATGGAGAAGGAAGCGAATTTTCTTGGCGCGATTTCGCGCGGCACGGTCGAAGGTTTGCATCTTGCGCTGAACGTCGGCGCGATGCTCATTACCTTTATTGCGCTGCTTGGTCTGGTGAACGCACTCATGGGCGGCACACACAACTGGCTCGTGGCGCATCCTGGTTTGCACATGACGTGGTTTCCTTCGAGTTTGCAACAAGTGTTCGGGTGGATCTTTGCGCCGATCGCCTGGGTGATTGGCGTGGCTTGGCACGACTGCGGAAGAATGGGCGAACTTCTGGGAACGCGTATGGTGGTGAATGAAGTGGTCGCGTTCCAAAAACTTGGCGAACTAAAAGCTTCGTTTGATCCGCGGACATTCACGATTGCGACGTTTGCTCTTTGCGGATTTGCGAATTTCAGTTCGATCGGAATTCAGATTGGCGGAATCGGCGCACTGGCACCGGAGCGACGCGGCGATTTGGCGCGGCTTGGGATTCGCGCGATGATGGCGGGAACGATGGCGAATTTGATGTCCGCTTCGATTGTAGGACTGTTGATGTGAGCGCGAAGAAATCCAAAGGTTCGGGTGATTTCGAGCGCGCTTCAGCGGCTGCGAAATTCATTCAGAATCAGACGAAGCTGCGGCCGAAGATTGCGCTGGTGCTGGGATCGGGACTTGGCGCGTTTGCGGATGAGTTTGCGGGCGCGAAAAAAATTCCCTACGCAAAGATTCCGCACTTTCCACTCTCGACTGCGATCGGTCACGCCGGGCAACTGGTGATTGGGAAAGTGGATGGCGTAGACGTGGCGGGGATGCAGGGCCGCGTCCACCTTTATGAAGGCTATACGCCGCAGCAAGTGGTATTTCCGATTCGCGTGTTTGCTCGGATGGGGGTGAAAGCCGTGATTCTGACGAATGCGGCGGGCGGAATTAATCTGGGTTATTCGGCAGGTGCACTGGTTGCGATTAGAGACCACGTCAATTTGCAGGGCGTAAATCCACTGATTGGGCCGAACGATGATCGATTTGGAGTGCGTTTTCCGGACATGACGCAGGCTTACGACCCGGAGTTCCGCAAGTTTGTTGCGGACGCAGGGAAAAAGCTGAAACAGAATTTGCATGAAGGCGTTTACCTGGCGTTGAGCGGGCCGAACTACGAGACTCCTTCGGAGATTCATTCGCTCCGGACGCTGGGTGCGGACCTTGTTGGAATGTCGACGGTGCCGGAAGTTCTGGCGGCGCGGCACGCGGGGATACGAGTGCTGGGGATTTCTTGCGTTACGAACATGGCGGCCGGAGTGACGGGCGAGACGCTGACCGCGGAAGAGGTGTTTGAAACGGGCGCGCGCGTGAAGAACGATTTCATTGCTTTGCTGAAAGCGGTGATTCCTCGGATAGCGGAGGCGATTGCTTGAGCGAATACGATGGGTTGATTGCCGTTGCGAAACAGTCGCGGGAAAATGCGCATGCTGCTTACTCCAATTTTCGCGTTGGCGCAGCGTTGCGCGCGACCTCGGGCCGGATTTTTGGCGGCTGCAATGTTGAGAATGCGACGTACGGGCTGACGGTTTGCGCAGAACGAGTGGCAATTTTCAAAGCGATCAGCGAAGGCGAGCGCGGGTTCGACGCGATTGCGGTGGTGACGGATACGGATTCGCTAACGCCTCCTTGCGGAGCTTGCCGTCAATTGATTTGGGAATTTTGTGGCGATGTGCCGGTGATTCTTTCCAATCTGAAAGGGAAAAGCGAAATTATTCCAATGAAGGCACTGTTCCCGAAGCCGTTTGATGCTTCCAGTTTGTAAGCTGGTTACCCTCCCCTACCTCCGGTTTTTTGTGTATGTGTTGATTCTAAAGACGGTTATGGGTTCATTCGCAAGGGCCTCGCTGCAGCGTATGAATCAGTAATTAATTGAGTAAGGAAGAAAAGAACGGAAGGCGACCTAAATTCTGGATATCACATAGGTTAATTATAATTAAATATAATATTTCTGAAAATGGCTTAGTTGCTTCCGGAAGAGGCAGAGAGGGTTGCGGGCGGAATGCGAGTTTGTTGGAGGAGATCGAAGTCGGCGCGGATGAGTCGGTCAGAGGATTTCTTAGTTCGTCCAGCACGGAGTTCTTCTTTAAGGCGGGCGACGAGGAGCAGGCGTGCTTCGTTTTGCGCGGGGGAAGAATCGAGAATGTTGGAGCGGGACGCGCCGAGATTCAAAACAGAGTCACCAGAAGAGACTTGAAGGACGGGGCGGCCTTGGGGATCGAGATGGAATTCGGAGGCGGACTGGAGCGGCTTCCAGGCTGACTTGGCCCCGGCCAGCTTCAGCGAAGGATCGGATTTCACAATGGCCTGGAGTTCGCGTTCCCAGGCTTTGCGTTCGTCTTTGCTGAGGGGCTGGTCGAGAAGGCCTTCGGGCGTCCACAGGGCTGCGCCGGTGGCCGGATCGAAGCGACCGCCGAATATGCATGCCGTGGCGACTCCACCTGCGACGAACGGCTGAAAGACGGCGAGCGGAACGAAGTATTTTTTCGCGTGAAAGAAGCCGTCCATGAGGCCGTGCACCGGTTTGCTGCGCTTAACGGTGCCGGGGATCTGAGCAATGAAGAATCGCGTCAATTGAAACTCCGGATCCTGTTTTGCAGCGCGCTTGCTGTATTGGACGAGCGATTTGGCGGCCTGTTTAGGCGTCATGACGCCGAGGTCACCGAGTTTGCTGCGCCAAATTGAATCGGGATAGTAAAAGGTGACGACATCTTGGACGAAGTCGGCGCAATTTTCCGTCACGAGTTTGTAGGATTTTGTGTTTTGGGCCGCGTTGAATTTGGCGATGAAGCGATCATCGGCTTCCGGAGATGTCGGAAGCTGAAATCCGTAGAGGGTGCGGTCGTACGCTGAGCCGACGAGCTGATACCAGTCTTCGGATTCCTTGTCGTGGGTGGGAAGAGGATCCGGGACGATATCAGAAAAATGTTTGGTGCGGTACTGGTTGCGCAGAAACCAGACGAGTTTTGGACCGGCGAAAAGGGGAATGTCTGCGGGTTTTTCGACGGCGTAGAGATAAGGGATGATGGGAACGGCGAGCCAATCGTAGCCGGCGACACGGTGATAGCGCGAGAGAACGACGCCGAGTTCGCCGGGATTGCAGCGGCGAAGCTGGGTGGGGCTTGCGGCGCAGATGTTGGAGAGATAGACGGCGGCGTGGCCAGTTCCGGCTAAAGTGCCGTCGAGGCTATAGGGCTCTTCGAGCAAAATGGCGACTTCGGCGCGCACGGGTACGGCCAACGCTGAAACAGCGAGCAATGCGAGACACACCGATAGTTTGAAAATGGCGCGCACGTGTTCGGGCCTTTTCCCTGCACACTTATTTGAACCCGGAAACGTAGTGGAAAGTTGCACCGTAAAGAACAGTTCGGAGAAAAAGAAACCTGTACTACAGGTCAGGAGAGCAAGAGTCTACAGAGAAGACTTTATGTGCCCGGCCGAAAATTTTATGTATGAAAAAAGTCAGAAGGCGCCGGAAAGAGAATAAACGGTGAAAAGGGGTAAATTTTCTTGGGGAATCGAGCTCGGAGAAAAGGCGAAAGTTCTCTGTTGACGAACCTGTCCCAAAGTACTAGGGTACAGCGTTACTGGTTGGGGTTTTACTGGTACGGTTCAGCTATTGTCCCACCCTGGGGCAGAAGTAAGAATCGTAACTGTGCAGAGGCGACAAGCTTCTGCAGGGCGGTCCGAGGTGGAATGACCGCGCAGAATTGTGCGGCTCCCCGAAAGCAGCGTGGCCCCGCTGGAGTAGTCTCTCCCGGAAGTTGAAAATAAGCTGGAGCGTTGACGGTCCCCATGTCGCTACTTCATTTTCGTTGCAAAGAACGCCGGCGCACTTTACGGGTTAACCTGACCGTACCGCTGGCCGTGCATGGCCAGTCGGATGAAAGCGGTAAGTTCTGCGTGCACACCCATTCCCAATCGATCAATCAACACGGCGCAATGATGGAGTTCAGCGAGGTGGTGATCGTGGGACAGGTGTTGCACCTGGTGAACGAAAACAGTAACCGCAAAGTGGATGCGCGGGTGGTTTCGGTGCAGCGGAAGCGAGACGGGAAGACTTATATTGGGGTGGAGTTTCTGACGGCAGAGACGAATTTCTGGCATATGACGTTCCCGATGCCTGGGCAGAAGCCGCTGCGGAAGCTGGTTAGGGAGAAGCAGATCACGGCGTAATTTAGAGCGAAATATTGGCGAAGTTAAGAACCGGTTCGAAAAATTCGAACCGGCTTTTTATTTGCGGCGGTGGGATTTTGGTTTGGGCTTGCGTGCAGCGGACTTGCGTTTGGGTTTTGGGCTGGCGAGCGAGTCGCGCGTTTTCCTGGGGAGTTTGGCGAGGACGAGATCGTAGGAGGTGCGGAGGAGTGCGGCTAGCTCTTGCGGAGGAAGGGCGCCGGCGGTTTCGAGGGCGACCCATTTGGCGCGAGCGAGGTAGGGAGCGGGGATGATGGTGGGGCGCTCGGTGAGTTCGGCGAAGGATTCGTCGGTGGCTTTGAAGGTGAGGAAGACGGGAGCGGGTTCGAGGGGCGTGATGGCGAACATTTTGCCGCCGATTTTGAAGACAAGGTCGTAACCCCACTGGACTTGTTCGGTGGCGTGCGGGAGGGAGAGGCAGAGTTTGCGGATGGATTCGACGGAGTTCATGGAAATGCTTTCTCTTGGTGAAGCATAACAAGCGAGCGGCGTTGCTTGAAGGGATAATTGAGGTCCTTCGGGTTCAGAAAAGGCGCCGAACCCTCAGGATGACAACTATTCTTAACCTAGGCTGAGCTGAATCCAGCCAGACAGCGGTCAGACCTACTGCGCGAAGCGGCGAAAGAAGGAGGTTGGCTTCCACTCGGGACGCGCGGGATTGTTGGCCGTGTCTATGAGAAGTCGGCGAATGATCTCTTCGTAGAGCGCAGCGGCGGCGAGATCCTTGGGCTGGTCGAGGTCGTCGGAAGGCGCGTGGTAACGATCGGTGAGCCAGTCCTTAAAGGCTTTTTGTTCGGGCGAGCCGAGGAGGAAGCCGACGTCCAGTTTAACGGCAGGAATTCCTTTGACGATAAAGCTGTATTGATCGCTGCGAATGAAGCGATTGCGGAGAGGCTCCTGGTCGGTGATTGCTTTGACGCCGAGGGATGCAGCGACGGCGGCGGCGCGGTCGCCGAGATCGGATTCTTCAAGGCCCTTCACTTCGAGAAACTTGAGCGGGACGATAGGGAGGAACATGTCGATATTGATGTCCGCGATGATGGATTTTTGTGGGACGGTGAGATGAGTGGCGAAATAACGCGAGCCGAGAAGACCTTTTTCTTCGGCGGTGACGAAGACGAAAAGAAGCGAGCGACTGAATCTTTCTGGATGGGCTTTGAGATTGGCGGCGACGTCGAGGAGAACGGCGCTGCCGGAAGCGTCGTCCATGGCGCCGTTGTAAAGGCGATCTCCGTTGACGGGCTCGCCGATGCCGAGGTGATCGATGTGGGCGGAGAGGGCGACGAATTCGTTTTTGAGGGCAGGGTCGGAACCGGGAAGTTTTGCGACGAGATTGGCGGATTCGACTTCGCTAGAGCGAACGGACACGTGCGCCTGGAGCGTGGCAGGAAGAGCAAAGCGCGGGAGTGGTTTGCGATCTTTGGCGAGGGCTGCAAGTTCGGCGAAGGTGTGGCCGCTGCCGGCGAAGAGTTTTTCAGCGGAGGCGGGATTGAAGGTGAGTGCGACTTTCAGGCCATCCGTTTCATTAAATTCGGCGCCGGCGAGATCCATGGGGGGGTGAAGACGGTTGACGGCGATGCGCGACCAGGGGATATCCATAGAAGCAAGATTAGGGATGATGATGAGGCCGATAACGCCAGCAGCGCGGAGGGATTTCCAACGTTCGATGGTGGTGCTGTAGTGCGACGCGAGGGCTCCGGGAATATCGGAAGTGGAACCGTTGATGAAGACGACGATTTTCCCGGAGAGGTCCTGGCCGGAGAGGTCGTCGAAATTTTTCTCGGGGATTTTGAGGCCGTAGCCGATGAAGACGAGCGGAGCGGTGATCCCTTTTTCACTGGTAACGCTCTTGCTGGAGAAGAGAATGTCGTCGCCGGGGACGAGGACGAGAGGTTTTCCGTTCTGGATCAGCGAGGCATTCGAATCGGATTCGTTGACCTGGCGCTGGATGAATTTTACAGGCTGATAGAAGCCGTCGATGCCAGCGGGTTCGAGGCCGGATTTTTTGAGCTGGTCCACGACGTAGGATTGCGCGCGCTTGAGGCCATCGCTGCCGGTTTCGCGACCTTCCATGTTGTCGTCGGCGAGGACCTTGACGTGGTTCCACCAGGTGGTGCCATCGAAGTGAGATTGTGCCGGAGTTTGCGCGGATGCGGAGAAAGCGATGAAAGAGGTTGCAAGAACAGTGAGTGCAGGAGTAGTGCGACGCATTTTGGCGGCCCCTTGAAGAGAGATTTCTTGAAACTTATTTTGCCCGGCTGAATTCGATAAAATCGCGGCCCATGTAGAGTCGATATTTGCCGGGTTCGGCGGTGGCCACGACTTGAAAGGGAGTGGGGCGCTTGAGGTCGGCGTCGCGCGCGGAGGAGATTTGGAAGAGTTCGTTGGCGCCGAGATCGAGGAGGACAAATTTGTTGTTTTCGAGGAAACCGAAGCCGAAGGCGCCGGGTTTGATAGACCGGCCGCCGAGCTGGAGAGGAACTTCGGTGAGGAGATACGCCTGGTATTTTTGGCGGAGACCGGAAGAGTAGCCGGAATTGTCCACCATGCCAGCGAGAACATAGAGGTCGTCGGCGAAATGGACGCCGCCGGTGTTGCGCATTTGTACGGGAGCGGACTGACCACGGAAGAAGACCGTTTCCGGGAAAATTTTGGAGGAGATGTCTGCGGCTTTGAGGACGACGTCTCTGCCGTCGGCTGGTGTGCGCGGCGGGGACGGCAACGCGCTGAGCAAGATGGGAAGGGCGAGGAGAGTGGATACGGCGAAGGCGGCGGAAAAACGTCGCGGCATGTTGGCTCCTTTGAGAACGGGAATGCTAGACCAGGTTTCGGTGGATGCACAAGGGCCCGAGTTCAGAAGCCCTTCTCGGTTGGATAGCCTTTTTCGACCCAGTCTGCGGCGAAGCTGGTGGGGAGAATGAGGACGCGGAGCCGAGTGAAGCCCATTTCCTGTAGGGCGGAAAAGACGGGACGGAGGTTGGGGCAGCGTTCTAGAGGGCAGCAGCCACAGTAGATGACGAGATTCGAATCTTTCCGAAGGCCGGCGGCGAATTTCTTGAGGTCGAGGATGCCTTCTTCTTTGGAGCCGGGGCCCTCGAAGACAGCGCCCGGAATGTGTGCACCGTTGTAAAGAGTGCGAACGCCGACATAGACAATCTTCAGGGAAGGATCATGCTTCTGAAGTTCCATGGCGAAGTCAGCGGGAGAAACGGTTTGCGAAGCAGACCAAGGATCGGAGTTTGGAAATGAGACTGCGCGCTTTGCCGGAGCAAACACGCACAGGAAGAAAACAACAGGAAGCAGACGCGTGGGAAAAGACAAGTTCTTCATAGGCCGATGATAAATGCGCGGAGAAGATTGGGCAACCGAGAGGAATCTATTTCTTGGTTTCGGCCCGTTGTTTTTGCAGCTTGACGGCGGAAGTGCGGAGCGTTTCGGGAACGTTCTTGTTCATGGTGAGTTTTTTCAGATCCACAATGTTGATTATGGGAAGAAGATGGAGGGAGACGTCGAGCGGTAATTTCGGATTGTTGATCAAATTGCGCACAACCGTGTAGTTCTTGCGGAACAGACGGTTTGCCGCGATGAGGCGAAGAATTTCGTCCGTAAGATTTGGCATGCCTGCGAATGCTTCGACTTCCTGATCAGTGAGGCGGGGAGATTGCAGTACGGCGCGCTGGACAACTTTGTTGCTGTCCCGGATGAGGGTGCGGCGGGCTTCGGAACCGCCTTTTACGGCGAACTGCACGCGCTGGGCGACGGTCATTTTGGCGATTTGTTGCAAAAGCGTTTGGCGGCGTTGAATGTCGGGTTCGGCTTCGGCAACGGCTTCGGCGAAATGGGCTTCGTCGCCGGTTCCACCATGCATTTCCTTAAGAATGTTTTTTTGATCGGCGGTGACGGCTTTGGAGTGTTCGAGAGCGGAAGCGAGAGCGAGGGAATCGCTGACACGGGCGAGGTCTTCAAGGAGAGCCTGGGTGCCGAGTGCGGAAAGATGCTGAACAACAGGAACAAGAAGGCCGGCCGGGCAATTTTTGTTTTCAACGAGGGCTTCGCCGATGCCGGGCTTATCTGCGAGATTCCTGGAAGCGTACGCGAAAACAGAAGGCAGGGCTTCCGCGCGTTTGATGGCTTCGACAAAGGCTTCGGGGGCGACGGAGAGGAGCGCATCCTGGGCGTGCTGAGAGACCATCTCGTCGGCGTCGCTGGCAAGAACGGTCAGGATTTCGGCGCGATCCGCGGCGCTGAGGTGAGCCCCACCGGAGCAGACGGCGAGCTTTCGCTCGCGTGTGGCGCGGCTGTGTTTGAGATCGGAGATGACTTCAGGGTTGAGAGACTCCACCGTTTGCCTGCCTTAGGTTCTTTGCGCTAAGGACCATCTTACCGGAGGAGCCAGGCGATGCGAGGGGCGCCATCATGCTGCCGTTCAATTCCAGCAACACCGCGGAGGAGTCGGCGGCGGCGACTTCGAATTGATGCGAGGCGGTGAAGCGGCGGTTTTCGCCGGAAGCAAGTTCGGCGTCGAGGACGACCTTTCCGTCAGCGATCACGCGGACGCGCGTGGCAGAGGAGATGGATACAGAGAGTTCAAGAGGGATGGCGGGCGGAGGGGTTCGCGAATTTGAGGCGAGTTCTTTTTGCACAATGTTCGCGGCCGACTGAGGAGTGGAAGGTAATTCGATTTGCGCGCTTTGTTTTGCGAGCTTGTGTGCTTTGTATTTGCGCCAGCCGTAGAGACCGCCGAGGACGAGGCCGAGAAGCAAGAGCAGAATCACCAGAACGGCGGCGACTGGAATCCATTTGGGCGGAGAGGGAATGCGAACTTCAGGTTTTGCGGGAGACGGATTCAGTTTTTCGCCGCGGGCGAGGTCGTATTCGGCGAGGAGACTCTCTTCGTTGAGGCCGAGATAGCGGGCAATGCTGCGGACGAAGCCACGACCGAAGACGCCGCCAGGGAGCTTTTCCCAGGCTTCATTTTCGAGAGCTTCCAAGAAGCGAGGGCCGATGCGAGTCGCGTTCGAGATTTCGTCGAGCTTTACTTCCCGTAGTTCGCGCTCGCGCTTCAGGCGTTCCCCAAACGTGCCTTTCGCCATGCCGTGAAACCGTCCTCGAACAATCTTTCAACAACAGCGCTGACGGAACCGAAAGCGCGGACACCGACAAAGAGTTTACAGCGATGCCGAAGAAATCGAGCATCTTCCTGCAAATTTTCGAGCTACTGAGGGAAAGAGGCGTGGGATCCCTGCGAGGCACTATAGGTGGGCAGGATGAGGGGTGTCAAACAAAGAAGAAATGCGGTACTGGTTCAGTTTGAATTTCAACTCCTTGTGTCACGATCTAAGAGATTCAAACTGAACCAGTACGAGAAATGGGAAGAGGAGACTTGGGCGTTATCCCGAATGAAAGGAGAGGATTCGCGATTTATTTTGAGGCCTGGCGTTGGGTGGTAGAGAAGCGTTTGGCCTCGGGGCTCTTGGAAGTCCAATCGTCTGGAGGGAACGAGATACGCCAAAAGCGATGCGAAGGTTGCTCAAATTCAAGGCCGATGCCTGATCTGTTTTCGCGGGGCTCGATTATCCACAACGGTGCAAGCAACCTCCTCGCCGGTCTTCATGTTCTTGATGCGGAGGCGGTCGCCGAGAGAAACATCTGCTTGAGAAGAACCAGGGCACCGTGGGCATTCACAACCTGGGTTGTGGTGTCCTCAGTGAAAGGGGCACCCATGGGGTTTTTCCCCGAAACGGAAATGCCAATAGTGAGCAACGGGCGCTGGCTACGCCGGACGTTGCCGGTTTTGAGAGGCTTAGGCTGAGACCAGTCTGTAGTCATACTCCCTCGTGGGAGATATCGGCGGAGAGGAGAAAACTTAGGGGAAGCGCGAACCGAATGGGTGAACCTGGCAAGGCGAGCCACCATGACCAGATGGGAACGCCTGTACCACGTGCGAGTTGCGCAGATTTTCAACCAGTGGCTATACTGGCGCAGATTGGCGTGATTTGCCAAATCTGCCGAAGGGGAAGTGTGCTCAACAGCAGGCACACTTCATAGACTCGTGGAACCAAGGACCAGCCGCGTGGAGGAAACAAAACAGTTTCCCGAAGTTGAACGCCGACGGAATCCCGGCCTGCCGGAGGACCGTCGCCAAGCGGGCGAGGTGGCGGTTTTCCAGGAGTTAGGAAAAGCGCTGACGTCATCGCTGCAGCTCGATCAAGTGCTGCGAACGATCATGGAAAAGATTGATGAGTTTTTGCGGCCGGATAACTGGTCGCTGCTGCTGCTCGATGAGGCGAAGCAGGAACTTTATTTTGAGCTGGCGGTAGGCAAAGCTTCGCAGGCCTTGAAAGATGTGCGCGTGAAGATGGGCCAGGGAATCGCGGGCTGGGTGGCGGCACACGGTGAAACGGTTGTTGTGCCAGACACTTCGAAGGATACGCGATTTTTCTCCAAGGTTGACGAAAAGACGAAGACGGAGACGCAGTCGATTGTAGCTGTGCCGGTGAAATTCCGGGACACGTGCCTCGGCGTGATTGAGCTGATCAATTGTATTGGGCCGGAGGGATTCGATCCGCGCGATTTGAAGCTGCTAGAGGCGCTTTCGGATTTTGCGGCGATTGCCCTGGAGAATGCGCGACACGTAAAGCGGATTCACGAGCTGACGATTACGGACGATTGCACGTCGCTCTATAACGCGCGGCACATGAGCGTGATTCTGGAGACGGAGATTTACCGGTCGCAGCGGTACAACTACGAGTTTTCGCTCATCTTTATTGACTTGGATCATTTCAAGCAGGTGAACGATACCCAGGGGCACCTGGTCGGTTCGAAGCTGCTGGCAGATATTGGCAGCGCGCTGAAAGAGCATTGCCGGCTGATTGATTTTGCGTTTCGGTATGGCGGCGACGAATTTGTGTTACTGCTGCCGCAGACGTCGAAAGACAACGCTCTGAATGTGGCGCGGCGTTTACACAAATTGATTCGCGAGACCGAGTGGCTTGCCGCGGGTGGGCTGAATCTGCGTTTGACGGCGAGTATGGGTGTGGCGGCGTACCCAGTGGATTCCCGGACAAAAGAAGGATTGCTGCACCTCGCCGACGAAGCGATGTATCTGGTGAAGAACACGAACCGAGACAGTGTGGCAGCCGCGAATATCGGAATTTTGCCGGAATTGCCGGATACGCCTGCGGCGAGCGCAGAAAGCGCTGGATAGCGCTGCATTCCATCTTCCACCTCTCTGCTGACCTCCGCTATACAGTCCTACCAATTTTTGCTTAACTGAAACCATGCGAAGAAGTGAAGCGGCGAAGTACGCGCGATGGTCCGCTGCGGTAGCACTTTGCCTGGTGGGCGTGACGGCGGCGGTATATCTGGCGCGGGGCTGGCAACGGCATCAGGACAAGAGGAAAGCGCCGCCGGCTTCGCCGGCATATGTGGACCGTCAACTGAGCGGGATTTCGTTCTCCAAAGTCGAAGGCAATCTGACGATTTACACGGTGGAGGCTTCGCATTCGACTGATTTCAAGGGCGAGGCGTCGAGCCTGCTGGAAGACGTGAAGATCACCGTGTTTGGAAAGAGCCAGGACCGGAACGATATTCTGCACACGCAGACCTGCCGGTATACAAAGACTCCGGAAAACGTCGACTGCACCGGGCCAGTGCAGATGGATTTGATGAGCGCGGCAGACGCGAAATTGTTCAAGGCACATCCGGAGATGGCCGCTTCGCGACTAATTCACGTGGAGACGAAAGCGGTTACGTTCGAGCGGAACACGGGGATTGCGAAAACTTCCGAGCCGATTACGTTTCGTTTGCCGAATGGCACGGGAGACGCCAAGGGTATTGAATATCATTCGAACGAAGGAGAACTGCAGCTTCTGCACGACGTGCATTTCAGTCTGACGCCGGCGACTTCAAAAGCCGGAAAGCAAAAGCACGCCGAGCCGGTGCAGATTCGGGGAACGCGACTCGAGTTTGCTCGCGATTCGCACACAATGCACCTGGCCGGGCCTGCAGAGGCGGTGACGGCGACAAACCAATTGAAGGCGGGCGGGGTTACGATTGAGATGGACGAGAGCTTTCGCGCTCGAAAGATTTTGGCGAGCACTGGCGGGGCTGGGATGCGCCCGGAACTGCACTCGCAGGGGACGAAGGGCGCTCAGGTGATGAATGCAGACACGATGTCGGCCATGCTGACCGCGGATGGCAAAGTGACGGGGATTTCGGCGCAGGGGAATGTGACCGGTAGTTCGGACAGCGAAGATGAGAAGCAAGAGATGGCTTCGAATGAAGCCAATATGGAGTTTTGGCCGAAAAGCGGGCGTGCCAAAGAGATCAGGCTAAAGGGCTCTTCGAGAGTTCATACGACTCATAAGAAGAGCGGCGATGCACGGGATCTGCAGTCGGAGGCGGTGCGGATTACGTTTGCCGGAGCGACGGCGCAGGAAATATCGAGGCCGCAGCTTGCGGAGACGCAAGCGCCTGGAACGATTGTTTGGACGAACGGCCATTCGAAAGGGGCTGCCGCGGGAGAGCAGACGAAACTGCAGGCGGACCGGTTGCATCTGGATTTTGGCGCTGCGGGGAAAGCGAAGCGCTTGCAGGCTTCGGGAAACGTTCGCGCGGAAAAGTGCGCTCCCGGGGCGGGAACGCAGACGGCAACGGGAAAGAGCGGCGCGGCGCTGTTGGAGGCGAGCGGCGGCTGGTCGCAGATGGAATTGCATGGAGACGTGCGGTTGAAAGATGCAGACAAGTCGGCGCAAGCGGATGATGCGGTTTTTGCGAG
>Ga0137409_10005256_pt1 | contig 13510 bp, 7 predicted proteins | sample CZODoug1_16funga_FD_122059 | JGI IMG/M metagenome (GOLD analysis project Ga0137409, IMG submission 122059) | Vadose zone soil fungal communities from Angelo Coast Range Reserve, California, USA - CZODoug1_16fungal (Hybrid Assembly) | ecosystem: Environmental > Terrestrial > Soil > Vadose zone...
CTTCGAACTGGGCGACGTGGGCGACGCCGTCTATCCCAGTGGCGTCTTGATCGATGAGGTGTCCGTGCTTCAGGATCCGCCCCTGTTCCTAGTCCAGGGTGGGGCGACGCTGACCCGTACGAGCTCTGATCCGCTGCTCGACTATCACGGTGGCGCCGCAACTTTCGACTCTGCGATGGTCGTGGCGGCAGGGTCGAAGACAAGCCTGGCCGGCCCGCTGCTCCGTGCCACCGACACCAATCTCACGGCCCCCGTGAGCTTGCTCTCCGTGCTGCCCGGCGGAAGCTTCGTCTCGACGACGACTGATCCCCTGGTTTCTCTGACCGGTGGCAACCATGCCATCGGGACCGACATCGCGATCTTCGATCTCGCGGGCAGCGGCACGGCCGTCGATCCCCTGACGGGGCAGACTGTGGCGACGGACACACCACTCACAACGGGCGGCGGGCTGCTCGCCGCCGACGGCGCCACGATCACGACCCAGCACATAGCCCGGGTCGACGCGGCCCTGTGGGAGGCCACGGCGCCCGTGGTCGCCCTCCTCCGGGGCAGCCAGCTGACCAGCGCCTCGGACGCGATCGCGTTGAGTGGCCAGAGCCGGCTCACGAGCCACGGGACGACCCTGGTGGCCCTTGATGCCAGCCGGCTCATCGTCTCCCGCGGCGCCCTCGTGAACGTGACGGGCGGGAGCGGGCTGACGGTGGTGGGCAATCTGCTGACCCTGAGCAACGGCAGCACGCTGTCGCTCCTGAACGGCCCGCTGCTGAGCGTCAGCGGCGGCTCCTTTGCCAGCATCGGGGGGGCCCTGGTGGCCTTCGGGGGCACAGGGGGCAACCTGCTCTCCGTCTCGAACAACCTCTGCGGCGGCTCCTGCGCGCTGTTCGGGGGGATCCCGGTGGCCCTCCTGAACGGGGCCACCGCCGCCAACGTCTCCATCGCCGACGGCGCCGTGAAGAACCCGAGCCTCGGGGCCATCAAGTACGCCACCGCGACCACGGCGCTGCTATCCGTGAGCGGGGCGGGCAGCAAGGTAACGGTCGGCGGCAAGTAGCGCTCCCCCGCCCGTCGCCGCCGACCACCGGCTCAGTACTGGTAGGAGATGGTCACCGACAGCACGCTCCGGTTGTACTGGAAGACCTTGATGTTGGACTGCGCCGAGATGATCTGATACTCCACGGCCAGGGTCAGCGGCGCCCGCGTCGCGCTCCCTTCCTGCCTGAGCAGCCAGGGCAGCGGCTGCTCCACCTTGAAGACGTGGTTCTGCTCGGTGTCCTCGCGCTGGGTGGAGCCGGGGTTCTGGATGGGCAGGAGCACGTTGGCGTGCAGGTAGCTGCGGAAGTGCACGTCCATGTCATAGCGGAGCCGTGTCGCATACCTGGGTAGCGTGTACTGGACCCCGGCCAGGATGCGATTGCCCCGGTACTGGAAGTCGCGCCCGTCCGTATCGTCCATGTCCCATTGGTATCCCAGTCTCAGCCAGTGCTTGTCTCCGGACCAGTAGAACGTGTGCGAGAGACCGATCATGTAGTTGATGCCGCTGCGCTCTTCTTCGGGAGGCGCGGGGAAGTCGAAGAACTTCGCGAACATCTTCCCCTGGACGCGAGCGATGGGCGTGGTTACGTTGGCGGGCAGCCAGGGCGAGCCTTCCGGCGAGGCATTCCACTGTGTGGTGCCGAAGAGGGTGCCGGTGTGGCGCTGGAGGAATTGCTGGCCGCCCAGCGTCTGGTAGTCGTAGGCGTACTGTGATCCGAGCAGGAAGCGCCGCCCGGCCAGCGCCCCCCTCTCGATGGCGCCGCGATAGGTCACGCCCAGGACCCCGACATGGTCCTGCACGCTGAAGTCCGGAAAGCTGTTGACGTAGTTCTCGAAGAACTGATAGCCGACGGTGGATTCCCAGGGGCCAGAGCGGAGCCAGTCGTAGGACAGGGTCAGGGAGGCGAGCTCCCCCAGGGACTCGGTCGCGCGGTAGCGAAGCGATTCCGCGATCGGATCGTGGCTCGGCGCGGGGTTGACCTTGACGTTCGTGTCGTACGTGAAGCCGAGTCGAAGCTCCGCGTGGAAGCGGCTGCCCCCGGGAACACCGGCCGCGAAGCTGTCGCGGAGACGCTCGGCGGGACCCGTCAGGGCGGAGCCCGTGAGACCCCGAGTCGCAGCGTCCAGCTCGACGGCGGCGCGCTCCGGAAGTCCCATGACGGCGAGGGCGAGGCCCGAATAGAAGCGGGTGAGCTGCTGGATGGCCGGGTTGTCCGAGGTCTCGGCGCGCAACGCCTCGAGGGCCGCCGCGTATTGTTTCTTTCGGTATCGCATGAAGCCCACGTAGTAGCCGAGACCCTCGGTCTTCGGCCGCTCGCGGAAGCATTGCTCGAGGAGGGGCTCGGCCAGCTCGTAGCGCTCCTGGGAGAAATACACGACGCCCAGGAGGAAGCGCACGGAGAAGTCGTTGGGGGCGAGCGCGCGCGCCCGTTCCAGGGCCTCGGCGGCCTGGGCCATGCGCTGCTGGGCGATGTAGACGAGGCCCATGTAGTACCAGGCCTCGACGTTCTTCGGCTCCTGCTCGACGGCCTCGCGCAGATAGCCCAGGGCCTCGTCGTATCGCTTGTCCTCGTAGGCGAGGATGGCCTGGGCCACGAAGACATCGGTCTCCGACTGCTGGGCCCCGGCGGGCGTGACGGCGGCACCCAGCACGGCCAAGAGCAGCAGACAGGCCACGACACGACGGCCCAGGAGATATCGCATGGGGCCTGGTTTATTTACCAGAAACGGAGCCCTCGCGTCCCAAAAAACGGGTTGCCGCCGATCCTCAGAAGGTGCCCCCGCCTCCGCCGCCCATGCCGCCGCCCGAGGATCCTCCGGACAACCCCCCGCCTCCACTCCAGGAATCGCCCGCTCCCCGGCGAGAGGTCAGCAGGGCCTGCTCCGTGCCAGAGGAAAGGCGGCTGAGGCTCCGGTCGAAGCTGTCGAGGTCGAAGCCGCCGCGAGAAACGTACCACGTGGGCTGGCTGACGGGCAGCCCGTCGAAAGCGTGGATCCAGCGCTCGCTCACGCCCAGTGCGATGGCCCAGGCCAACCACTTGTGCATCGTGTCGGGCGGCAGGCGTCGAAGCTCGTCCTCGCTGGTGCGCTCGAGGAACTCCCGGAAGCCCTTGACGCGCTCGAGGGCCTGCACCCCGCGCCAGGTCTTGCGCGGCATGATGCGCGACAGCGCGATCACGATGAGACCGGAGAGACCCGCACCGAGCGCGAGGGGCACCGGCGCCGCCCCCAGCCGATCCGTCCCGCTGGCGAGCGCCCACCCCGCCACGCCGACGAGGACGATGCCCGCCACGAGCCAGACCGCGCGCACCCGTTCCGGAGAGGAGGGAAAGAATCCGTCGCGGACCATGCTCCGGTAGATCTCGTCCCGCATGGTGGGGAAGACGTTGTCGTAGTCGCGCCTGAGGTCGGCGAGGTGGCGGCTATTGAGCCCCCAGTCGCTGCCGAAGAGCCGGCTGAGGACGTAGAGCTCGAGCGGCTTGAGGGTGGGATCGCCCGAGAGCGGCTTGAGCCGGTGAAAGACGAAATCCTTCTCGCCGAAGTCGGGCTCGATCTCCTCGATGCGGATATAGCCGCGCACGGCCAGATCGACGAGGGTGGCGACCACGTCGCGTGGCTCCGCCCTCTCCGTGACGAGAGCTCCCCCCGCCGCGGGACCAAGTCCCTCGGGCGGGGCATACTCCGGCTTGATGGTGCGGGCTCCGCCGGGATCCCGTCCATAGACCCGCCACATGATCAGAGCGCCCGCGATGGTCAGGGGGGGCAGCGCGAAGGGCCAGTTGTCGCCCAGCCACCACAGAGCCCGGCGCGCCGCCGAGGGCCCACGTATCGCGCCGGGCGGCCAGCCCACGGCCACCGTCAGACCCTCGCGCGCGCGAAGCGGTCGGGTCGTCCGGAAGGTCAGGTACGTATCGGCGCGATCTTCCGTGTAGTCCACCCCCGCGGTCCCCGCGGGCCCCGTATAGGCGATGGCACGGATCTGCTCGAGCGGGATGGAAGCGGGCGAGGAGACCACGGCCTCGGCCTGGCGAATCGGCACGTCCCACTCCGAGCCCGTGACATTCCAGTACAGCTCCTCGTGACCGTCCACGGGCATGAGCGCCCGGCGCACGCGATAGGTGAGGATGACCGTCCGGGCCGTGTTCACCGCGCCCGGGACCGAGACCTTGACGTGGAGGGCCCGCCCCAGCCGGGAGACCTCGGATCGCAGCGGCATCACGCGCTCGTCGAAGGCGTGGACCTCGTCGATGCGGAGCGCGAACTCGAAGCCGCGTCGCTCGTAGCGGACGGGAATGGTGCGGAAGATCTCCTGGTGGCTGCCTTTGAAATCGAAGGTGATGGTCTCGCGTACATTGAGGGTGCCGTCGGCCCTGACCTCGAGGGTAACGGCGAAGCGCTCGATGGCGAAGCTCTTTCCCTGCGCTGCCGCGGGCGCGGCGAGCGCCGCCAGCAGGGCGAGGGCGAGGACGGCTTGCGTGATCGCTAAGCCCCGAACGAAACCGTGGGGACCTGCCGCTCCTCGGGCCGGTCGAGCTCGAAGTACGCGTGCTCCCGGAACTGGAAGAGGCCGGCCACGAGGTTGGACGGAAATATCTCGATCGTGGTGTTCAGGTCCCGCACCACGGCGTTGAAGTAGCGCCGCGCGCTCTGGACGGCATCTTCGATCTCCTCCAGGGAGGCCTGGAGCGCCTGGAAGTTGGCGCTCGCCTTGAGGTCAGGATAGGACTCGGCGAGAGCGAAGAGGCCGCGGAGGGCCTGGGTCAGCTGGCCTTCGGCCTGGGCGCGCGACTCCGGCGTCTGCGCGGCCACCGCGGCTCCGCGCGCCCGGACCACCGCGTCCAGGGTGCCGCGCTCGTGGGCCGCGTAGCCCTTGACCGACTCCACGAGGTTGGGGACGAGGTCGGTGCGACGCTTGAGCTGCACGTCCACGTCCGACCACGCCGACCGAGTGCGCTGGACGAGCGAGACCAGGCGGTTGTAGCTCGCGATCACGAAGACCACGATCGCGGCCACCGCGGCGAGAAAGATCATGAAGGCGAGACTCATGGGCGCGCTCCTCCTCGTTCTATGATACGAGCCCGCCCGACGTCGAGACAAGAAAGAAGCGCGTCGGCGCCGGCGCCCGTGCCCTGAGCGGCTTCCGCTCAGCATGCTCAGCTTCCCTCCGTCACGCGCGAGCTCCCCCCAGGAAATACGGCCGGGACTCGTCCGGGTTATGGTAGCGGCATGACCACCGACTGGAACGCGTTCGAGACGAGACTCGCCGAGAAGCGACGCATCATCGTGGCGGGGTTTCTCGAGTTTCTCCGTGGCAATACCGTGAGCCAGAACCTCGAGGGCGTGCGCGCGGGCGGCGAATGGCTCGCCGCGCTCATGCGGCGGCGCGGGCTCGCCACCCGCATCCTCGAGACGGCGGGCGCCCCCGCCGTCTTCGGCGAGCGCAAGGTCCCCGGCGCCACTCGCACCGTGCTCATCTACTGCCACTACGACACCAAGCCCGCGCCGGCCAAGGAATGGTTCCAGCCCTCGCCCTTCGAGCCCGTGTTTCGCAGAGTGGATGATGCGGACAACGCCGCCTTCGTGCCCTTCGACCGCGTGCCCGCGGACACCATGGCCGAGTGGCGGGTGTTCGCGCGGGGATCATCCGACGACAAGGGGCCGATCTGGTCCCACCTCGAAGCGCTGGCCTTGATGGACGAGCTGGCGTTGCCGCCGCGGGTCAACGTCAAGTTCATCTTCGACGGCGAGGAGGAGATCGGCAGCCCATTCTTCGGACCCTTGACGGAGAAGCACCGGGAGCTCCTCGCCGCCGACCTCGTCCTCGTCACGGACGGGCCCAAGCACGCGAGCGGGCGCCCCACCGTCATGCTCGGGGCGCGCGGGGTGCTGAAGTTCGAGCTCACCCTCGAATCGGCCCGGCGCGATCTCCACTCGGGCAACTTCGCCGTCCCCAATCCCAACTGGCGCCTGGCCGGGCTCCTCTCGAGCATGGCCGCCCCCGACGGCGCGCCCCTCATCGAGGGCTTCGAGGATGGCGTGACTCCCCCCACCCCGGCCGAGCGCGAGCTCCTGGCGCGCTATCCTCTCGATCTGCCCGCGCTCGAGCGCGAGCTCGGCGTCGCCCTGCCCAGGGACTACCTCGAGCGAATGATGTTCCACCCGACCCTGACCATCCGCGGGCTGCAGAGCGGCTTCGTGGGCGCGGAGGCCAACACCATCATTCCGCACACGACGACGGTGGCCATCGACATCCGCATGGTCAAGAACCAGAAGCTCGAGACCGTGTACGCGCGCGTGATCGATCACATCCGCGCCCAGGGCTTCGAGGTCATCGAGGGCGCGGAGGCGCCCCTGCCCGATCACCTGCGCGGCCGGACCGTGCGCGTGGTCGACAAGGGCGGCTATGACCCCGCCAAGACGCCCGCCGATCTGCCGATCTGCCGCGAGGTGGTGGCCGCCGTCGAGCGGGCGCATGGCGGCCAGGCGGCGGTGGTGGTGCCGACGGCGGGCGGCAGCGTGCCGATCTGGGCCTTCACCGACATCCTGAAGCTGCCCACCCTCCTCGTGCCCTACGCCAACGCGAACAATCGACAGCACAGCCCCAACGAGCACCTGCGGCTGGATCATCTCTTCCAGGGAGTGAGGACGACGGCGGGCCTGCTCCACGATCTCGCCGGCTAGCTCCCCCGCGCTACTTGGGCAGCCACCACTTGCGCCCATCGCGCTCGATGAGCGCGTCGGCGGCGGCGGGGCCCCAGGAGCCGGCGGGATAGTTGGGAAAGTCCCGGGCGGGCAAGGACGCCCACACGTCCAGCACGGGCGTGACGATGCGCCAGGCCTCCTCCACCATGTCCGCGCGATGGAACAGAGTGGAGTCGCCGATCATGCTGTCATAGAGGAGCCGCTCGTACCCGGTGGCCGCGCTCGTCTCGCCGAACTCCTTGTAGGAGAAGGCGAGCTTGACCGTGTTCAGCTCCATGCTCGGCCCGGGATGCTTGGCCTTCATCTGGATCTCGATGCCCTCGTCGGGCTGGATATGGAGGACGAGGCGATTGGGCTCGACCTGCTCCTCGCGCTCCTCGAAGAGCAGGAGGGGGGGCCGGCGGAACTGGATCATGATCTCGGTGTCACGTCGGGCCAGCCGCTTGCCCGAGCGGAGGTAGAAGGGCACGCCGGCCCAGCGCCAGTTCTCGACCTCCAGCCGCATGGCCGCGTACGTCTCCGTGTTCGAGGTCGGGGAGACCTTCGGCTCGCTCCGGTAACCCGGGACGGGCTGGCCGTCGATGAACCCGGGCCCGTACTGTCCCCTCACCGTCGCCCTCAGCACGTCCTCGGGCTTGAAGCTGCGCATGGCCTTGAACACCTTGACGCGCTCGTCCCGCACGGCCTCCGCGTGGAAGGACGTGGGCGGCTCCATGGCCACGAGGGCGAGGAGCTGGAGCATGTGGTTCTGCATCATGTCCCGCACCACGCCCGCCTTGTCGTAGTAGTTGCCGCGGTCCTCCACGCCCACCGTCTCCGCGACCATGAGCTGGACGTGGTCGACGTAGTTGCGGTTCCACACCGGCTCCAGGAATCCATTGGCGAAACGGAAGACCATGATGTTCTGCACGGTCTCCTTGCCGAGGTAGTGGTCGATCCGGAAGACCTGGTTCTCCTCGAGCACGCGCCCGAGCTCGGCGTTGAGGGCGCGGGCGGAATCGAGATCGCGTCCGAAGGGCTTCTCCACCACCACGCGCCGCCAGGCCCCCTCCCCTTGCCGGCTCAGGCCCGTCTCACCCAGGCGCTTCACGATCTCCCCGAAGAACTCGGGAGGCGTGGCCAGATAGAAGAGCACGTTGTCCCCCGTGCCGTGGGCCTTGGAGACTTCCTTGAGGAGGGCCTCGAGCTTCCCGTACATGGCGGGGTCGGTGAATTCCCCCGCCTGGTAGTAGAGACACCCGCGAAGCTCGTCCCACAGGGGCTCGTCGACCCGCTGGGTGGCGAACTCGTGGATGTCCTTGGTCTGCTCTTCACGGAACTCCTCGTGGCTCTTCTCCTTGCGCGTCACTCCCACGATGGCGAAGCGGCGCGGGAGCAGGCCCGCCCCTTTCAGGTTGTAGAGCGCGGGGAGGAGCTTGCGCTTGGTCAGATCGCCCGCGGCGCCGAAGATGACGAAGGTGCAGGGAGGCGCCGGCCTCAGCCCGGTGGCCATGCTAGCCGCCCGCGGGCGGCTCGACGTGGCCGCCGAACTTGTGCCGCATCGCCGACAGCACCCTCTCGGCGAAGGTGTGCTCCTGTCGGGAGCGGAAGCGCGTATACAGGGAGGCGGAGAGCACGTCGGCGGGGACGCCCTCCTCGACAGCCTGCATCACCGTCCACCGGCCCTCACCCGAGTCGGCCACCACGCCTTCGAAGTTCGACAGGGTGGGATTCTCCGCGAGGGCCTGCGCGGTCAGGTCGAGCAGCCACGAGCTGATCACGCTGCCGCGGCGCCAGACCTCGGTGATGTCGGCGAGATCGAGGTCGTAGCGCAGGTCCGGCTCCAGATCCTTGCTCGTGGCGTTCTTGAAGATGTCGAGGCCTTCGGCGTACGACTGCATGAGCCCGTACTCGATTCCGTTGTGTATCATCTTCACGAAATGACCCGCGCCGCTCGGTCCACAATAAAGGTACCCCTGCTCCGCCGTCCCTGCCAGCTTTTCACGTCCGGGCGTGCGCGGGATCGAGCCCATGCCCGGGGCCAGGGTCTTGAAGATCGCCTCCAGGCGCTCCACGACATCTCGGGGCCCACCGATCATGAGGCAGTAGCCACGCTCGAGGCCCCACACGCCGCCGGATGTCCCGGCGTCGATGTAGTGAATGCCCTGGGGCTCGATCATTTTTTTCCGACGCACATCGTCCTTGTAGAAGGAATTACCGCCATCGATGATGACGTCGCCTCTGGACATCCGCTTCGCGAGCTCCATCACCACCTGCTCGGTTGCCTCGCCCGCGGGCACCATGACCCAGGCCGCCCGGGGCTGCGCGAGCCGGGCCACGAGGTCGTCGAGGGTGCTGACCCCCGTGGCCCCTTCGCTCGAGATCTGCTTGACGGCGGCCGGATCGGTCGCGTACGCGACCACCTCGTGCCCGCCGCTCATGAGACGCCGCGCCATGTTGCCCCCCATGCGCCCCAGGCCGACCATACCGATCTGCATGTGGTGCCGCTCTCTTTCCGCGCTCTAGGCGAGCGCCTGTTCGACGGACCGCCGAAGCGTCTCCAGGCCGGCCGTCACGTCCTTGCCGAGATGCACTCTGAGGGCCCGTCGCTGCCGCTCCGCCAGCACCTGGAAATCGCCGCGGGCCTGCGCCGCCTTGACCACGCCGAAGGTGAGCTTCTGTCCGGGCACGGCCAGGTCCGCGGCGTCGTCGCACGTGATCTGCAGGAACACGCCCGAGTTGGGCCCGCCCTTGTAGGCCTGACCCGTCGAATGGAGAAAACGCGGACCGAAGCCGAGACAGGTCGCGACGCGCTTGCCGTCGCGGACCATCCGGCGCATGGCCTGGAGGATCTGCTCGTGTGCCTCACTCATCTCGATGTAGGCGAGGAAGGCCGCATAGTCGCCTCGCCGGAGCCGTTCGAAGTGAGCGCGAAGGGCTCCGCCGATCGAGGTGCGAGCCCCCGGCAGCGCCATGAGCTGTGCAGCATTGCGCTCGTCGGCATAAAGCTTCAGCCCGTCGCCCTCGAGCATGGGAGCCTCGGGCGCCAGCATGCCCGTGCGCTCGTACTGCTCGGTCAGCTTCCGCGTGGCGATCTTGCTCGCCTCGACGTCGGGCTGGTTAAAGGCATTGATGCCGATGATCGCCCCCGCCACGGCCGTGGCGAACTCCCAGCGGAAGAATTCTTGCCCCAGATCGTACCGATGGCCGACGCGGATGCGCACGACGGGATGGCCTGTCCGCTCGAGGGTGGACACGTGCTCGTCCTGGTGGAGATCCGGGGTGGGTTCGAGACGCAGATAGACGAAGAGCCGATCCTCACCGTAGATCGCGGTGTCGCCGGGCGGCTCGCGGTCCACGGGAACGATCCCCTTGCCCTCCTTGCCCGTGGACTCGGCCAGGAGCTGCTCCAGCCACGCGCCCACGTCGTAGATGCCGGGGGAGGCGGCGATCGTCACCTTGTCGATCTTCTTGTTGTGGGCCAGGCCCAGGATCGCGCCCAGCACGAGGCCGGGGTTCTCGTCCGCGGGCACGCCGGGTGCGCAGGCGTGGACCATGCGCTCGGCCTCGTCGAGCAGCCGCTCCACGTCGAGGCCCATGGCCGCCGCCGGCACCATCCCGAAGTTGGAAAGCGCGGAGTAGCGGCCGCCGATCGACTTCACGCCGGGGAAGATGTGGCGGAACTTGTCGCCGCGCGCTTCCTTCTCCAGGTTGGAGCCGGGATCGGTCACGGCCACGAAACGGCTGCCCGCCTTGGCCCCCAGCCTCTGCTTCACCTTCTCGAAGAAGTAGGCCTTGAAGATGTTGGGCTCGAGGGTCGAGCCCGATTTGCTGGAGACGATGAAGAGGGTCTTCTCGAGGTCGATCTTCTTCTCGCACGCCTCGATCTGGGCGGGATCGGTGGAATCGAGGACGAATAGCTCCGGCGAGCCCGGGACCTTGCCGAACGTCTCCTTCCAGACCTCGGGGCACAGGCTGGAGCCGCCCATGCCCAGGAGGAGCGCGTGGGTGAATCCCTCCCGGCGGACCTCCTCGCGGATCCGCACGAGCGGGGTCAGGTCGTCGAGCTGAGACTCCGCGATCCCGATCCAGCCGATCCACTGGGCCTCGTCGCTGCCCGTCCACAGCGAGGCATCGCCGGCCCACAGCCGGCGAGTGCCTCCCTGGCCGTCCCAGTCCTTGAGCTTCTGCGCGACCTCCGCCGCCAGGGCGGGAGGCAGAGCGTAGGTCTGGCCGTTGATCCGTGCCTTGTTGGCCTCTCGGCAGCGGCGCTCGATGGCCACCAGCAGCTTGGTGAACGGCTCGGCGAACTTCTTGAGGCCGTCGGCGAGCAGATCGTCCGTGACCTTGTCGAGGGAGATGCCGGCCTTGTCGAGGGCCTCCAGCGTGTCCATGGCCTCGGTCACCTCTTCCTCGAGGCTCGGCCGCGGCCGGCCATGGTCACGGAACGCCGAGAGCGTCTCGGGCGGGACGGTGTTCACGGTGTGGGGGCCGATCAGCTCCTCGACGTACAGGACGTCGCTGTAGTGCGGGTTCTTGGTCCCGGTGCTCGCCCACAGGACGCGCTGAGCCTGCGATCCCTTCGCCTTGAGGGCCTCCCAGCGCGGGCCGGAGAAGATCTTCTTGTAGCTCTGGTAGGCGAGCTTCGCGTTGGCGATGGCCACCTTGCCCTGGAGCGATTCGAGCCGGGCCTTGTCGGCGCCCGTCGCGGTCTTCAGCTTCTCGGCCACGATCGCGTCGACCGCGCTGTCGATCCGGCTCACGAAAAAGCTGGCCACGCTCGCCACGTGGGCAAGGTCGCCCCCGGCGGCGGCGCGAGCCTCGAGCCCGTCGAGGAAGGCGTGGGCCACCCGCTCGTACGCCGCCCGGGCGAAGAGCAGGGTCACGTTGACGTTGACGCCTTCGGCGATCAGCGTCTTGATGGCGGGGATGCCCGCGGGCGTCGCGGGGACCTTGATCATCACGTTGGGCCGTCCCACCGCCTTCCACAGGCGCCGCGCCTCCGCCAGCGTGCCGGGCGTGTCGTTCGCCAGGTCGGGCGAGACCTCGAGGCTCACGTAACCGTCGCGCGCGTTCGCCTTCTCGTAGACGGGCTTCAGGACGTCGGCCGCGTCCTGGATGTCCTTGACCGCGAGCATCTCGTAGACGGCCTTCGCCTTCAGATGCGGGTCCTTCGAGATTTCCTCGATGGCGGCCGCGTAGTCGTTGCTCCCGTCGATGGCCTTCTCGAAGATGGCGGGGTTCGAGGTCACTCCCCCGAGCCCGTCCTCCGCCACCAGGCGCTTGAGCTCTCCGCCCGCGATCAGGCTGCGCCGGATGAAGTCGAGCCACACCGACTGCCCATACTGGCGCAGCGACGCCACGGCATTCTGGACGGTCGAGGACGTGCTCGGGGTGCCCATCCTGTCATCTCCTTGTGAGCTGTGACTTCGCGGCGGCCACGACGTTGCCCGGGTCGAACCCGAACTTTTTTTGCAGGTCCTTGAGCGGGGCCGAGGCGCCGAAGGTCCGCATGCCGATGATGCGGCCGGTGACGCCGGCGTAGCGGTGCCAGCCAAGGGTCGAGCCCTGCTCGACGCAGACCCTGGCGGTGACCGCGGGGGGAAGGACGCCGTCCTGGTACTCCTGCGGCTGGCGGTCGAACAGCTCCCAGGACGGCATGCTGACGACACGGCTCCGGACGCCGTCGGCGGCGAGCTGCTCGTGGGCGGCCAGGCAGAGCGCCACCTCGCTCCCCGTCGCGAGGAGGAGCACTTCGGGGGCGCCGCCGGGGGCCTCCGCGAGGACGTAGGCTCCCTTCGCGAGGCCCGCGGCGGCTCCGTACTTCGTCCGGTCGACGGTGGGGAGGGCTTGACGGGTCAGGATCAGGCACACCGGCTCGTGGCGGAATTGCAGGATGACGCGCCAGGCCTCGGCGACCTCGTTGGCGTCGGCGGGGCGCAGCGTGACCAGCCCCGGGATCGCGCGCAGCGAGACGAGCTGCTCCACCGGCTGGTGCGTCGGCCCATCCTCGCCCACGCCGATCGAGTCGTGGGTGAAGATGTAGATCACCGGGATCTCCATGATCGCGGCCAGCCGGATGGCCGGACGGCCGTAATCGCTGAAGATCAGGAAACCCGAGCCGTAGGGACGCACCTTCGAGAGCGAGAGACCGTTCAGGACGGCGCCCATGGCGTGCTCGCGAATGCCGAAGTGCAGGTTCCGCCCCGCGTAGCTGCCGGCCTCGAAGTCGCCCGCGCCCTCGAAGGTGAGGCGCGTCTTGGTCGACGGCGCGAGATCGGCCGCCCCGCCGAGCAGCCATGGGATGTTCTGGGCCACCGCGTTGAGGATCTTCGCGGAGGCGTCCCGGCCGGCCACACCCTTGGCGTCGGCCGGGAAGGTCGGCAGGCCCTTGTCCCAGCCCTCGGGAAGCTGGCGGTGCTGCATACGGTAGAGGGCATCGGCCTCCGCCGGGTACTTCGTCTTGTAGTTCTCGAAGAGCGCCATCCACTCGTCACGCAGCTTCGCGCCGCGGGAGCCGATTCCCGCCGCGAAGTGCGCGCGCACCCCTTCGGGCACCAGGAACTTCGCGTCCTCGGGCCAGCCGTAGAAACCCTTGGCGAGCCGGATCTCCTCCTCGCCGAGCGGCTCGCCGTGGGCGCCGTGGGTGTCCTGCTTGTGTGGCGCACCGTAGCCGATGTGGCTGTCCACGATGATCAGGGTGGGCCGGTCCGTGGTCGCCATGGCGGTCTCGAACGCCCCGTCGAGCATCGTCAGGTCGTTGGCGTCGCCCACCCGGGTCACGTTCCAGCCGTAG
>Ga0137409_10005257_pt1 | contig 13509 bp, 6 predicted proteins | sample CZODoug1_16funga_FD_122059 | JGI IMG/M metagenome (GOLD analysis project Ga0137409, IMG submission 122059) | Vadose zone soil fungal communities from Angelo Coast Range Reserve, California, USA - CZODoug1_16fungal (Hybrid Assembly) | ecosystem: Environmental > Terrestrial > Soil > Vadose zone...
ATGCAACACGATGATATCCGCGCCGGCATCGATTTCTTCGTGCGTCCATTTCTTGAGCCAATCCGCTGGAGCTAACCGTTCAGGTAGCTCTTCGAGGAACAGCACCCCGAATGGCCTGTTCAGAAACACGTGATTGTGTTCATACACGATGACCAGGTCGGCACGTTGGTGGGCATCCCGGATGCTCTGAAGAATGCGTTGTTTGTCCTCCGAGTTCGGCTCGTTCCCCGGTTCGGCAGGGAGCAGAGTCGTGGATTCGTTCGGCTTGCCCCCGGCTTCGATACGCAGCTCATTCACGCCCGGCCGAGTCGCCGTGGCCGATCCTCCCTCCGCAATCAGGCCCGATGCCATCGCTACGAGCGCAACCGTGCCCTTCGGCGTGTGCAGATAACCTGGCGCTGCGGCTTCCTCCAGTGTGTTCCCGATACCAGCATGAGCCAGGTTACGGCTTGTTACCTCCCGGAGGGTGTTCTGAACACCTGGAACCTTCAGATCAAACGAATGATTATCGGATAGAGCCAGCAGGTTGAAGCCTAAGGCCTTCAGCGCGTCGAGCGCCTCCGGCGGAGTGAGGAACCTGCCATCGCGCGTCGATTGCTCCTTCTCTATCACTGCCGCTTCGAAATTCGTAAATATCACGTCGCCCTTCAGCAATGGCGATATCGTCGCGACGGCCGTAGGCGTATTAACACGGATATCCGCCCGAATCATCGATTGCCCGGTCAAGGTGATGTTGAGCGTAGGAGATTGCGGCCATACGGCAGTCCCTACGGTGAATACAATGGCGAGGCAGGCCGCTGGCAGCAGGAGCCGACCACATTTCAGGATTGTTGCCATACGCATTCTCCTTTCCAAGCTGCGGGACATAAAAAAACTGCGCTGTTTTGGGAGGCAACCCTCGGCGGGCCATGAAGTTACCCCAAGCGAAACGCAAACGCAAGGTCTCAGCTAGGGTTTAGTCCCTCCCGAGCCTGCCGCGCTCGGTTCCTTCGGAGCGGATCGCCTCGACCTCTCGAAAGTTATTCCCCGAGTGGACTGCCGCGTCGCAGGTTGAACACTCCCGATAAGTCTTATCGGATTGTGGGCATCACCGAATCGCAGTTTCCGGTAAGCGTTTTTCGGGACTTGTATGTGTTCATTGTGGTGGGAGCGAGCCCAAGTATGCTGAGATAGAAATGATGTCGTCCTCGGAAAGGTTCGAAACCGCTTTCTTCATCAGTGCCACGGCAATGCCGGCGCTCGATCCGTTCTGAATGCAGATGAGTTGGCGAGCGATATACACGGGCTGCAGGCCAGCGATTCTAGGCACTTCACCGAGGCCCTTCAGTTCGTCTCCGTGACAGATTGCGCATTGAATCGTTTTGCCGGAGCCGCCGGTCTTCACGAGCGCCTCTCCCTTGGCGATGCTATCGGGGGGAACGTAAGCCAGAAAGGGAGAGTGCGGATCGCGATTCGCTGTTCGGAATGGATCTTCCGGTGTTTCGATGATGCGATGGCCGATAACCTCCGTGCCGCCGTTGGGATCCAAAAGACGATGGCGTGCCGCGCTGCTGACGTATGTTTTAGGTGGCATCGCGCTTTCGATAACCTTCACCCAGGGAATGGGCTTGATGGCCGCAAAATAGTCCGCCGCCTGCCGCACATCTTCATCGGATACATTCTTGGCGATCGGACCCATACGCTCGTTGTCTCGCCGGGCTCCGCTCTTGAAATAGTTCATCTGGCGCACGATGTATTCGGCGGGTAGACCGGCGATATCGGCGGATTCGGGATGGCCCTGACCGGACATGAGGTGGCAGGTGCCACACACCGTCCCAGCAGGTGCGTTCTCGCCTTTCACGATCCGAGGTGCGGGCGGATGTTCGTCGGGAAACCAGTCGGGCGGATTCGTGTTGCTGGCGGCCTTGGCCGCGTCGTATTCTTTGGCGCTGCCCGGCATTCGGATTGTGCCTGCCACCGGCACCGTGGGGGGCTGCACCTTATCGGGGATATTGTAGGCCCAGGAGGGAAGGCCATTGGGCACGGACTGCGGCACCGGAGTTTGCGCGGCAGCCAGCAATCCGACCAGCAACGCGAGAAGTAGAGCCTCAGGCAGAACTCTGATCCGTTTGCTCATATTCCTTGTAAACGCTTGCTCGCAAGCTTTTTCTCGCGAACTGCAGTAAGCATACACCCGGATGGCAAGCTTCGGAATAGGTGAAGTCGCTCCACGCATGGTTCTCGTTCTCTTTTCTAGCAAAAGGACGGACGCAACACCGCGTCAAACCGAAGCACACGATAGAGTTCTCAGACGCTTCTAAACGAGTCCCCGTTCTCTGATACCGGTTGGAAACGTTCCATTTTTCTAACTCCCGATAAGTTCCCGACTATCACAGCCTGTTCAAAAAAGTATCCCAGCACTTGCCCTATCGATAGTCAACCGGCACAAGTTACAAGACGACTTGACGAAAAATCTTGTGAATACTCTCACTTCAGCATCGTTGAACGCCACACTCCCACATGGGTCGCTGATTGCGAGAAGTAGTCGGTCCCGGAACACAACTGCGCCCCTCCACTGTCTAATAAGTCGTGCCAGCTCAATGGGTCGATGCAACACCATCCAAGCAGTTGATCTGACAATACTTCCCCCCGAGAATCGATCTGTACGGCAGTACTCAATCAGAACCTAAACAGGGCTCTGTTTCGTTTGAATCAACGCTCGCGAATGAAATCAGCCTCGTAGACTCCTAAAAGAAGACTTTGAGCAAGTATTGCATCGACCGATTGAGCTGGCACGGCTTAACGGAATGTGGCTTTTACCCGGATTCGCCCAGAGTGTGAGCCGCAACCGATCCATGCAGCACGTCGAATCGAGGGTGTAGTCGAATTTGCCCCTACTTGTTCTTACCCCCACACCGCTCTGATTCCCGCGGCATGGCGATGTTGCAAATCATGCGTCTACTACGAAGGCTAATCCTTAGTTTTCTTTGGCATCTCTCCTGGAAAATAGTCACCGTACGGATTATTTGCGGCGCACACCCTACCAACAGCCTACTTAGGAGGGTGGTCCACCCCTCCGCTCAGTCCTTATCATCGACACGACATCATAGGCAATATATTACTACTACATTATATAATGTATAAGGTAAAATATTCGGAGTGGTCCATTCTGGCCGACTCGGTCGGAAAGAGTGGGAGTCTTCATGGGTCCAACGAGAAGTGGTGCGCCCGGAGAGATTCGAACTCCCGACCTTCTGGTTCGTAGTCAGTGGCCCTACCCTTTTCAGGTCGTATTGAAATCAGTAGATTCCTGTTGCTTTGTATTGAACGAGATAGGGCAATGCCCTTCTGCCTCGCGCTTGCTTGTTGAAGTTTGTGGTTCCCTGGGGATTTCGCAGCTACAAAATCGTCTACAGTGAAAAAAGAGCCCGGGACGACCAGGCTCTTACGTTGTTTGTTGCGAGCGTTGCTTTTCGGCGAAGATCCAATGCTCAAGCTTCCGGATCGCTTCACGTTTCACCGGCAATTCAACGTGCGTATATGCAGAGTGGACGCTCCGGTCCTCGTGGCCCATGAGCGCTTTCCTCACATCCGCGATCACGCCCGCTTCCATGAGCCGCGTATTGAAACAGTGCCGCAGATCGTGAAAGCGAAAATGGCGGCTGAGGCCCGCCTTTCGCTGCGCCGTATTCCATGAGGTTTTGATGTCGAGAATTGGAGCGCCTCGGTATCCGAAGACAAATGGAGTTTCCCGCTTCATTGTTTTCACGACTTCTGCGCAGCGACCGGTGAGCGGAATCTCCCGGCCTTCCCCTCCGGGAGTCTTCGAGCGGGAAACCGAGAGGATGTTCCGGGCGAGATCCACATGTTCCCAACGCTCGCGGAGAAGCTCTCCCCGCCGCATCCCCGTGTCGAGTGCGGCGATCACGAGTGCTCGGAGATGCGGCTTGGCCACGGCGAGCAATCGTTCCTCTTCCGCGACGGTGAGCACCGGAAGCGGTATCCTCCGCACGGGCAACATTGGAAGACGGACGAGCGGGTTCGTGGGAATGAGTTCAGTCTCCACGGCCCAGTAGAGAATATGCCTCAGGACGCCGAGGTCTTTGTTCAAGGTGGCGTCTTTGAGAGATGGGTTGGTACGTTTACGCTCCGCACGGTACTCGGTGGCCCTGTTTCTCGTGATCTCACTGATCTTTAATGGGCCGAAGAACGGGAGGAGATGCGTGAGGCGGTCGAGGTTGAAGGGGTTTGGACCGGATACAATGAACGTATCGGCGGTTTCTTGGAAAGTGATCTCGGGATCGAACTCGGTAACCTGGAACCGCTTGAGGTTGGCTGCTTCCCTGAGGTCCCGGAAGATGCGTTCTGCGATCCTCCGTTTCGTCGTTCCCGTGGATTCCTGGTGCCGTACCCCATCGATCGTGAAGTACGCCCACCAGATACTCCCGCGTTTGAAAAGCGTCATGTCATAAGGCACTCCCTTATCTTGTGAAGCTGCTGCACCTCACTCTACGGATTGGAGGAATAGTGCAAAGGTGCATGAACTTGCGTGGCGTGCAATCTTCAGGATGGACTATCGATTGACGGGCATTATGCTTTGATCGAGAACGCTACTCTGCGTTGACTAAGGTTTCTTTAATACATACTCTTACAGAGAAATAAATGGGCAACGCCGATCCAAAACCACAAGTAGTTGCAGAGCCCTGGAAAGAAGAGGGGCCTATCTTATTGCTGGCCGGGCCCGGGACCGGCAAAACACATCAACTCGCCCTGGGAATCAAATCCCTCGTTGAAGACAAGGAGGTTTCTCCGCAATCGATTACTGTCATTACGTTCACAAAAGAAGCTGCGGAAAATATGCGCCGCCGAATCTCTAACGAGGAAAGCAAAGATGTCTATGCTGCCCCGGAAAAACGTCCCGCGAGAATCACAACCATGCACAGCTTGGGTTTGGAGATTGTACGCGGGCACGCCGGTGACCTCGGGCTGCCCGAGGATTTCACGATGATGACAGATACAGGACTGCGTAAAATTCTCTTTCGAGATGCAGCATATCTTTGTGAATGTACAGAAGATGATGCTAAGCGAGCAAACGATCTTCGTCAGAAAACGATTCGCCCAAAAACCGGAAGCGTTGAGGAGAAAATTATCGCTCAATATGAAGCGATACTGCGCGCCAACGGTGCTGTTGACTACGACGATCAGATTCTGCTGGCATCGAAAGTTCTGTCGGAAAACGCCTCTGTGCGCTCCGAATATGCAGCGGCGGCAAGCCACCTTCTAATTGACGAATATCAAGACATTAATCTCGGACAGCGACAATTTATCGCTCTCCTATCCCGGGACCACACTTCAGGCTTGTTTGTCGTGGGAGACGACGATCAAAGCATTTACAGCTTTCGCGGCGGTACGCCCAAATACATCAGAGAGTTCTGTCTTGAATACGGCCGCGACGCGAAACTTTACTGTCTAGATCGATCTCGGCGCTGTCCGGACAAAGTGCTTCACTCGGCCTTAAATGTAGTAGAAGAGTTTGATCCTACGAGAACGAAAAAACCCGCGGCCACGTTTGGCACTGACAAGCAAAACGGGGAGCCGGTTATCGTTCACGACGTTGCGAGTGATGACCAAGAGGCAGACGTAATTTGCGATATCGTAAAGAAAGCGATCCCAAAGTTAAGCGTTCTAATTCTTATCCCCGCCAAGCAGTATGCCGATAAGATCAAACGCGCATTAAGAAAGAAGCGAATCCACTACAGCCATACACCACCCGTTGATGATACGGGGCTCGCATTGCTCCAAGTGATCGACGATTGGATAGAGAATACAAATGACAATTTCCCTCTTCGATTATGCATCGACTACATCTGCGAAAGCGGCGAAGTATCCGTTCCTTCCAGGTTGAGCCGGAAGGAAGAGACCAAGGCGGAACGCAGAAAGGCAATGTCGTCGGTCGCCCTTCTTTGGCGTCCGGTGATCGAAAAAGGACTAACCCTTTGGGAGGTACTCGACGCCCAGAAAGAGAAAGAGCGATTGTTCACTGATCTTTCAGAAAAGCTGAGCTCGCTCCGGAAAGTTGAAAGGAAAAACGTGTCGGAGTTTCTCTTGCGGGTAGCTCGGGACCTGGGACTATGGTCGCACCGTGGCGATCTCATGAAGGAAGTACGTAGTTGGGTGGATGAACTGCGGTCCCACGGTCAAAATACTGAAGGACAAGTAAGGATTCTAACCTTCCAAGCTGCCAAGGGCTTAGAAGCCGACGTGGTTTGTGCGGTGGGCTTCGATGAAGGCGTTCTGCCCAGAGGGGGAGCAAAACCTGCGGATATTGAGGAAACTGCTCGGCTGGTTTATGTTTCGATGACCCGCTCGAAAAAAGACCTGCATTTGTTCCATGCAAGGACGAGAGATGCTGCTGTCACGTATTTGAAGGCTTCCTTTTCGCTTGTACCATCTAGATTCCTGAATTCCATCAAGAATGAATACAAGGAGTCGCGCTACCATCAAGCTCCAAGCAAAAGGAAAAGGGCGGAATCATAACTTATACCTGGCCGCCTCTTTGCCTCGGGCAATGCTACGGGCAGCTCTGCCCTAGGGGAGAACGCGATAACGGCAAGAATTGAAAGGATTTTATCGAAAAGACGAAACCCGACTTGCGTCTCTTCTCGCGCGTAGTGCTGTCACCCCATGCAATATAGCGGGCCTTGAGAGACGATCGGCAGTGGCTTAGGGTGGTTCCCGTATGAAAAGCGATAAGCTCGCGGCGTTATATCCCAATTTGTCTCCGGACGACCTCGAAGCAGCGCGGGAGCATCTGCGGCAGTACCTCCTTCTTGCCTGGGAGATATGGGAAGCGCATGAGAAACGGTCCGTCCCCTTTGACGGTGGGAAATCGGCGCTTTACGATCAAGGAAAGGTCGATTCCCCCAAACAAAAATAATTCACCAAATCTCTGAACACATATTTCGGTTACATCAGAGTCTCGACCGCGAAGCAGGGAGAGCGGAGCGTGTCTCTTCCCGAACAAAAAGACGCGATCATCCGCTACGCCGCAAAGTCCAATCTCACGATCTCTGACTGGTTCGAAGAAGTGCAGACGGCGGCAAAGAAAGGGCGGCCCGTCTGGGCGAAGATGCTCAAGGGTCTCCGCTTCGGCAAAGCTCAGGGCGTCGTGATCCACAAAATTGATCGGAGCGCCCGTAACCTCAAAGACTGGGCGGACTTGGGCGAACTCATCGACCAAGGGATCGAAGTCCATTTTGCGAATGAGGCGCTCGATCTCCACTCGCGAGGCGGACGCCTCTCGGCAGACATCCAGGCCGTTGTCGCAGCCGACTACATCCGGAACCTTCGGGAGGAAGCAAAGAAAGGCATCTATGGACGCTTGAAACAAGGCTACTACCCCATGAGGGCTCCCATCGGCTACCAGGATCAGGGCGCGGGAAAAGCAAAGACGATTGATCCTGCGAAGGGACCGCTCGTGAGGAAGGCATTTGAATTGTACGCGACGAGGACGTTCACGCTCCATACGCTCCGGGACGAAATGTATCGTCTCGGCCTCCGGAACATCATCGGAAGCACGGTCACCCTGAACGGTCTCTCCATCATCTTGAACAATCCCTTTTATACCGGAGTGATCCGCGTCAAGAAAACGGGAGAAGTCTACCAGGGCAACCACGAACCACTGATCTCAACCAAACTCTTTGAGACGGTGCAGGATAGCCTCTCCGGCCGCTTCCGTACGCGGGCCAAACATCATGAACTTCTTTTCCGGAGACTGATCCACTGCGCTGCCTGCGGCTACGCCGCGATCGGCGAGACGGTGAAGGGACACGTCTACTACCGCTGCCACACGAGGACCTGTCCCACGAATACGATCAAAGAAGAAGCAGCGGAAACGGTTGTCGCGGAGAAGCTCGCGCGGTTGCAATTCACGAGCGAAGAAAAGGTGTACCTCGAAGGCGAGATCCGCGATCTCAAGGCACGCTGGTTCAAGGACAAGGAACAAGCGGTCGGCAATCTGAACGTGAGGCTCGAACACATCAGTGAACGCCTCACGAGGCTCACCGACACCTATCTGGACGGCATCCTGGAGCGTGATCTCTTCGAGGACCGGAAACGAGCGCTTCTTTTCGAGCGCCAGGCGATACAGGGAACGCTCAACGACTTCAAAGCAAACCGCACTTCGGTTCCCGAAGCCTTGGAAAAATTCCTCGAACGCGCAGGAAACGCGTGGTTGCTGTATCAGGAAGCGAATCCGGAGCAGAAACGTCGCATGGTCAAAATCCTAAGCTCGAACCTCGCGCTGCGCTCAAAAACGATTGATTTTGCTTATGCAGTTCCTTTCAACGAGGTCGCAAATCGCGAAAAAAGCATTGATGGTGGACCATCTTCAGAAATTGCTCGAACCTGGAAACCAATCCTCTCTGGACTCGTTGAGTATCTTCAGATAGAGCCCGTCCCTGCGGAATAACGAGGACTGATTTCATTTTAGCCTCCAAATTCAGGCTAAAAGAGGCATGGATGCCAGTGCTGTCTGCAAGCCATTGACAAACTTATACTTATGCCGTATAAGATAAGCAGTTGCTAGTTGTAGATACCCAACCATCGCTGTAGCCACCGAGTGGCAGGCAGAAGGGCCGATCGTCTCGACCCTTCACATCTGCCACCCGGAGGACTCGATGGTGAAAATTCTCTTGCGCAAAGCGCAGAGCCTGGGGAAAGCGTTATATCGATTTGTCAACGCAGCGGTGTTCGCTCCGATCGCAATCAATCGAAATCAGTTGGCGAAGGGATGTAGGGAGTGGCGCTCCTGCCTGAAGGAAAGACACTGAGTTCATGGGCAAAAAGCCGTTGGTCATCAATCGACCTGCGGCTTTTATTTTTTGACACGTGTTTGGCAGAGGTCAACTCTTTCGTCAGGAGGAGTACCGATGGACCCCAGCCCAACGGATCAACTACTTGAAAAGATAGGCCGATATTTATCTAACGCCCTCACTGCCTTTGAAAGTCTTCTTTCTGAGATTGGCACTCGCTTGTGGGCCGCGGTCAGGAGAACTGGGCACTTTGTACTAAGAACGTTGCGACAAGGTCTAAAGAATCTGTCTTATCTATTACGGCTATCCTCCATTTTTCTTGCGCTTGTTTGGATTGGAAGCGGTTGTTTTGAATTCACATACAATGGTTCTTGGATTCTGAAGGCGCTTGGATGGGCAGGAACCATCTTCGCTGGAGCGGTGATTCTCAGTGGAGTCGTAATTTCTCTATGGCCAGGGTTTTCCGAGAAATATTCGGACCAGAGAACACATACGATTCAATTCATTTTTGTTCACATCGTCGCGTTAATCGTTTTAAGCACGGGCGTCTATTTCCACTATGAGTTTCGCTCGCCCGTCCTGGCGTGGGCCCAAACTTCTCTTGTAACTCCATTGCTGAGAATCGCTGCACATGGAATGGCAAGGAATTCGGCAGAAATCCGTTCATATTCAACAGAGGAACCAGTTAGGTCAAGACTAAAATCTTTCCGGGAGAGGTTATTGAAGGGAACCTCCGGCCAACTGCGCACATCCGAAGAGTCTCTTTTGTTAGTTTCTGTGAAATGCAAAGGGGTCGGAGATAACACGTGGGCCAGAGCCAATGATCACGGCATCGCCTTAAATATGTGGGTCGAAACAATCAGACAGACTGATGCAAGTACGATTCTGGATATCGCAGTGAAAACCTGGTACGAATCGACCACGGGGGAACTACAGAAAGCAGATGGGGCATATTTTGTCGATGATATCGGCACGAAATATGAAATGGAGCATGACCGGGGAGATTACACTCTTTTCGATGGCACTCATGTCTGCAAAGGCGATGAAATATGTCGATTTCAACTTGTATTTCCAAAATTAACCCGCCGCTCTGCCTTCTTATATTTGCATCATCCTCAGTTCGAGCGGCTAGAAATTGTTCCTGATTGGCAAAACGCGCCCACCCCTAGTCAACAATAACCATTCTCCGCCATTGCACTAGCCGGTGAATTTTGCCGCTAATCCTCGAGGTCCCGACCGCCTACAAAATCGTCTACAGTGCTGTAGACAAAAAACCAGGCGGCCGAGGTAAGTCCTTGAAAAATATGGTGCGCCCGGAGAGATTCGAACTCCCGACCTTCTGGTTCGTAGCCAGACGCTCTATCCAGCTGAGCTACGAGCGCATCTTTCGCTTGTCACAATCTACAACTTTTCTTTACCTGTTGCCGCTCCTGCTCGTTTCCTTCTGGTTTCCGCCACCGGCGGACTCCATCCAGCTGAACTACGAGCGTCATGTCAGGGGAAAAATTCTATCATGCCTAACCAAATGCCGCCAGAATTCCTCCTTTACTCTCTTCATCTTCGCGGAGTGGCTAACGAGCAATGTCCTGATTGCCCGGGAGCAATTTGGGAGATTGGGGGGTAACCAAAGAAAACAGTGATTGACAGAATCCGCTTTATTACATTGACCCTGAAGATGGTTCGGCATTATCTTCATGGCACGAAAGCTTTTAGTGTCGAAGTGGCTCGTAAACGGAATGCTTGCAACCGATCCGAATCCGTCAGGGGGCGGTTCTGGATGAGCCTCACTCGAACAGGTGCTCCGCGTCGAAGATTCTTCCGCAATTCTGCGCTTCAAAATGGCTTGCATCGGCAATTTCAAAGGCACATTTCAGAGATAAATCCAGAAATAACACTGGGGGCAACATGAGCGTCTTGAAGCGGCTGTCTCAAGCGGTCGTATTCGTTTTGCTTGGTGCGATCACACCAGCCATTTTGCTTGGACAGACGAGCAATGGGACCATCGCTGGATCAATTGTGGACCCGAGGGACGCGGTTGTTCAGAAGGCCGATGTCAAAGCGATTAGTCCTCAGTTCGGTGCGGTCCACACGACCCAAACCGACTCTGTTGGCACCTACCGCCTGGAAAGTCTGCAACCGGGAATTTATGAGGTCACGATCAGCGCTCCCGGATTTGCCAACCTGCAAGTTTCTGGCGTCGTCGTGAACGCGTCGGTCACGACTTCGATCAACGGAAAGCTCATGCTCGCGGCAGCGCAACAGACCATCGAGATTCAGGCCCCCGCTTCACAGGTGATTGACACACAATCTGGCCAGCTCGGCGCGACCTTGAACTCTCAGGAAATCACGCAACTCCCGTACCTTAGCCAAAATCCAGCGGAATTGGCGTTCACTCTGCCGGGAGTTCACGATACGCCCCAGCAGAATATAGGAGCGGTCAATACGTCCTTGACCAACGGCATCGAGTTTTCAGTGAACGGTACGCGACCACGCGCGAATAACTTCCTGATTGACGGCCAGGATGACAACGACTATCAGATTGCCGGCCAGGCTTTTCAGCCAACCATCGTCGACGCAATTCAGGAAGTGACGATTTTAACCAATGCGTACGGCGCCGAATTCGGGCGCGGCGGCGGGTCGGTCACCAATTATGTTTACAAGAGCGGGACAAACAGCTTTCATGGCGACTTGTGGGAAAGCAATCGCAATTCGGCGTTGGCAGCGATCCCCGCTGAGGCTGCTGTGGCCAACTCCGTGACCAAGAATCCATTCGACAATGAAAATACGTTTGGATTCGACGTGGGCGGCCCGCTCAAGAAAGACAAGCTTTTCTTCTTCGGAACCTCGCAGTGGGTTCGGGAGCGTCTGGCGGATACCGGACCGCTGTTCAAACTGCCCACTGCAGCCGGGATCACCAAACTGCAATCCCTTTTGCCGAATGGCAACGTTTCACTCTTCCTGAGCGCCATTGGCAATCTGCTTTCGCCGGGATTGAACGGCGTGAAGTCCGTCGCTCTTGGGCTGGACGGTTCCGGGAACGATCGTGGAAACGTGGAGATCGGCAATTTCCAAGTACAGAATGTGGCGACTGCGGCCAACGCCGTCGATTGGAACGTCCGATTGGATTGGCACGCTGGGGATCATGACGCGCTGACGGGAAGTTTTATTCGCGACAACTCCAATTTGTCGCCCGACAATTTCGCCAACCCCAACGCGTTGCCAGGGTTTCAAACACTGCAAAAGGGGCCGTCGCAGCTTCTCCGTGGCCAATGGGTACATACGGTATCCTCTAAAATTGTTAACGAACTCCGCTTTTCGTATTCCAATATTGATTTTTCATTTTTGCTCTTGCCCGCCACGATATCGAATCCGTTGTCCAACATCCCCTGGATCCAGTTCGGCAGAGACATCAATTTTCCATCCATTGGAATCGACGACAGATTTCCGCAAGCCAGAGCCCACAAGACCTGGCAAGCGCAGGACGCCGTCAGCTACTCTGCCGGACGCCACACGGTCAAGGGCGGGGTGGATATCACCTTTCTCACTGTTCATGACCAGCTGGCCCTCATCCAGCGCGGGGAGATCAAGTACAACGAGGGTGGAGGTTATACATCCTTGGGAAATTTCGTCGACGATACTACCGGTGAAAATCCGGGAACCCTTTCCATCGGCTTCGGAAATCCGAACATGAACACCAATGTCACCATGTACGCTCCCTATATCGAGGACGCTTGGAGGGTGAAGGATAATTTGACGCTCAATCTGGGCTTGCGATATGAGTATTGGGGCGCGCTGGCAAACGCCCTCCAATATCCAACAATGAATCTCAACTTGGGGTTCGGAGTTCCGAATGCTACATTTCCGGGCTCGTTTTCTACTCCACAAGTCCCCGACAAACGGAGTTTCGCACCCCGAATCGGCCTCGCGTACACGCCTCACTGGGGACGGTTCTTCTTCGGAGAGAATAAGACCGTGCTTCGTGCCGGGTACGGAATCTTTTACGATGGTCTATTCTCGAATATCGTCGACAACACCGCCGAAACCCAGCCAAATACTCTAGGTGGCGGCATTCCTTCCCAGAGCGATCGTGGGCAAGGGGCGGCTTCCACTTTTCCAAAAATTACGACCGCGCCAAATCCGCTGCTGGGCCTCTTCACAATGGCTAGCAATCTGCACAATCCGATGACCCAACAGTGGAATGTGGATTTACAACGGGAATTGCCTCTCGGGCTGGTGATGACACTGGCTTACGTGGGAACTAAGGGGACGCACCTCTTCGCGAACCAGGATTTCAATCCGCAGATATTTTTTTCATTCACGAACCCAAATTTTGCTGAAATCAGTGTGCGAACAAATGCCGGAGACTCGCGATACGATTCTGCCCAGATCGAGGTCGAGCGAAAGATTCACAGGGGGTTGATCTTGCGCGCAAGCTACACCTATTCAAAATTCATGGATGACAGTTCCGAGATCTTTACGACGACCGGATTAAGTTCCTATTCTCAAGACCTCATGAACCAACGCTCCGATTGGGGGCCTTCGGCATTCGACCAGCGCCATCGCTTCACCATCGCCTATGTTTGGGAGGTTCCCTACTTTAAACACAACACCCTTCTGCAAGCGTTGACCGATCGTTGGGAGTGGTCAGGGATTTCCACCATCGAATCGGGAGGTCCGAACACCGTTTCAACTGGATTCGACAATATTGGCAACGGTC
>Ga0137409_10005258_pt1 | contig 13509 bp, 13 predicted proteins | sample CZODoug1_16funga_FD_122059 | JGI IMG/M metagenome (GOLD analysis project Ga0137409, IMG submission 122059) | Vadose zone soil fungal communities from Angelo Coast Range Reserve, California, USA - CZODoug1_16fungal (Hybrid Assembly) | ecosystem: Environmental > Terrestrial > Soil > Vadose zone...
CAGCATGCCGGTGAGATCGAGCCGGCCGTGGGTGGGCCGGATGCCGTGCAGGCCGCAGAAGCTCGCGGGCACCCGCACCGATCCGCCGGTGTCGGTGCCGAGCGCGGTGTCGCAGAGGCCCTGAGCCACCGCCGAGGCCGAGCCCGACGAGGAGCCGCCGGGCACGCGGTCGGGGGCGCGCGGATTGAGCGGGGTGCCGTCGAAGGCGTTCTCCCCGAGGATGCCCAGCGAGACCTCGTCGGTGATCGTCTTGCCGATCAGGGTCGCGCCGGCGTCGAGGAGGCGCTGCACCGCCCAGGCGTGGCGCGTCGGGATCGGGTACTGCCGCGCCCAGTCCGGGTTGCCCCCGCCGGTCGGGTGGCCCGCGACGTCGAAGAGATCCTTGGCCGCGAAGGTCGTACCGGTCAGCGGGCCGCTGGGGGCGCCGGCGATCCGCACCGCGGGGCCGGGAACGAACGGGCTCGTCACGGGAACGGATACTGACGCGGCGGCGAGGGCGCCGTCAAGCTGCGCCCCCGCGCCCGGTCAGATCACGCCCTCGGCGCGCCAGCGCTCGAGGTCGGTGGGCGAGTGACCCAGGAGATCGCCGAAGACCTCCGCGTTGTGCTCGCCCGGCATGGGCGCCAGCCGGCGGATCCGGCCGGGAGTCTCCGAGAGCTTCAGCGGCGTCCCGGTCGTCGTCAGGGGACCGTAGACCGGATGGTCGCGCTCGACGAACATCTCGCGCGCCCGCACCTGGGGATCGGCGACCATCTCCGCCACGTTGTTGACCGGCGCGGCCGGCACCCCGGCGGGCGTCAGGGCCTGGACGACTTCGGCCTTCGTGCGCGCCCCGGTCCACTGCTGGATGATGCCCGCGATCTCGTCGCGCCGGTCGCGCCGCGCGGCCGCGGTGGCGAACGCGGTCGCGCGCGTCAGCTCGTCCCGTCCGATGACCGCGCAGAAGCGGGCCCAGATCGCGTTGCTCGCGGCGGCGGCGATGGCCACGTGGCCGTCGGCCGTCGCGTAGACGCCGGTCGCCGAGCCCGCGAACGAGACGTTGCCCGCGCGGGTGAGGATCTCGCCGCCGACCGTGTAGCGCTCCCCGAGGTTGTCCAGCGCCACCAGCAGGCTGTCGAGCAGGGCCAGGTCGATGTGCTGCCCCTTCCCGGTGCGCTGGCGGTAGTGCAGCGCGGAGACGATGCTGAAGGCGCACAGCATCCCGGCGTAGTAGTCCGAGATGGACTGGCCGGACCGGGTGGGCGGGCCGTCGGGGTAGCCGGTGATGCTCATGTACCCGCTGATCGCCTGCGCGAGCATGTCGTAGCCGCGCTGCGGCGCGTAAGGTCCGGTCTGGCCGAACGCGGTGATCGAGGCGTAGATCAGCCCGGGATTGATGCGGCGCAGCTCCTCGTAGCCGAGGCCGAGCCGCGCCATCGTGCCGACGCTGAAATTCTCGGTGACCACGTCGGCGTGCCGCACCAGCTCGCGGAAGAGCTCGAGGCCGGCCGGCGTCTTCAGCTCGAGGGTGACGCCGAGCTTGTTGCGATCGCGGTACTGGGCCGCGGGCACCCGCTCCTCGACGCCATCGCGGCGCCGCTTCACGCCGAGGGACACGCGCTCGCGCCCGCGCTCGGGCGACTCGATCTTGATCACCCGCGCGCCGAGGTCGGCGAGCAGCATGGTGCAGAACGGCATCGCGATGACCTGCCCGAGATCGATCACGGTGACGTCGCTCAGGGCGTGATCCATCTCGTCTCGGTGGGCTCGGCCGGGCCCGGCGGCCTCCGGGCCTAGCCCGGCGTGCCGCCGGGAGCCCGGCTGCCGGGCGCGCCGGACCACAGGCCACCGGCCAGGTAGCCGCCATCGACCGCGAGGGTGTGGCCGGTGACATAGCTGGCGTCGTCGGAGGCGAGGAAGAGCGCCACGCGGGCCACCTCCTCGGGCTCGCCGAAGCGCCCCATCGGGATCCGCTCCACCCGCCGGCGCCGGGCGTCCTCGGGCAGGCTCCGCGTGAGCCGGGTGTCGATCTGGGCCGGGGCGATCGCGTTCACCGCGATGCGATGCTGCGCGAGCTCGACCGCCATGGTGCGGGTCAGCTCGATGACGCCGGCCTTGGCCGCGTTGTACCCGACCAGGTTCTCCACGCCCCGGAAGCCGTTGATCGACGCGGTGGTGATGATCCGGCCGCCGCCCTGCTTGACCATCTGCCGCGCGGCGGCCTGGCAGCAGAGGAAGACACCGGTCAGGTTGACGCGCAGGACCCGGTGCCACTGCGTCTCGGGGTGCTCCAGGAATGGCGCCGAGTGCGCGATCCCCGCGTTGGCGAACATGACGTCGAGCCGGCCGAACTCTGCGACCACGCGGTCGACGAAGGCCTGCACCTGGGCGGCGTCGCCGACGTCGAGGCCGACCGCGATCGCCTTGCCGCCGCGCCCGCGGATCTCCTGCGCCACCGTCTCCGCGGCCTCGATCTGGACGTCGCCGAGCGCGACGGTCGCGCCCTCCTCGGCGAAGATGCGCGCGGTCGCGCGCCCGATCCCGAGCGCTCCTCCGGTGATTGCCGCGACCCGACCGGGCAGGCGCATCGGGCGGATCATAGCGCATCGCGCGGAGGGCGCGCGAGCCAGAAGCACGCCGCGCCGACCGCGCAGAAGCCGACCGCGATCAGGAAGGCGATCCGGTAGCTCCCGGTGAGGTCGTGGACGTAGCCGCCGAACCACGGGGCGACGCCGCCGCCGATGCCGTTGCCGACGCTGAGGAGGCCGTAGATGGCGCCGAAGCGCCCCGGAAAGAGCTGGGAGGCCATCGCGGTGATGATGGGGCCGCGGGCGCCGAAGCCGAGGCCGAAGAAGATCGCGTAGGCATAGAGCGCCGCCACGTGCGGCCGGACCTCGAGCCCGAGCAGGCAGAGCGTGCCCACCGCCGTGCAGCCGTAGGAGATCGTGGCCGAGGGGGCGCGGCCGATCCGATCGGCCGCGATGCCGAACCCGATGCGGCCCACGACCGAGAGCAGCCCGGTGAGCCCGAAGATCGAGGCGACGAACAGCCGGGGAAAGCCGTGATCCACCGCGAAGGCCACCTGGTGCGTGACGACCGAGAAGACGGCCAGCGGCGTGCAGAGGTACGCGAAGAAGAGCGCCCAGAACGCGCGCGTCCGCAGGGCGTCGCCGATCTCCGCGCCCCAGCTGAGGGCTCCCGGGGTCGCGCCGCGCGCCGGCGCGGTGCCCCCGCGCCCGTCGTGCACGCCCAGCCAGATGAGGGGCAGGAGCACCGCCAGCGTGCCCAGGCCCAAGGCGAGATACGCGGCGCGCCAGCCGAAGCCGGCGATCAGCCACTGGGCGAGCGGTCCCACCGTGAGGACTCCCGCGCCCATGCCCGAGAACGCCACGCCCATCGCGGTGCCCCGTCCCTCGCTGAACCACCGCGCGATCAGCGCGCCCGCGGGCACCCAGCTCACCGCGCACGCCCCGGCGGCGGTCAGCACGCCGACGATCAGGTAGAGGGACCACAGCGAGTCGACCCGGCTCGACAGCGCGCACCCGAGCCCGAGGACGCCAGCTCCACCGAGCATCACCCGACGTGGCCCCAGGCGATCCACGAGGATCCCCACCACGGGGGAGAGCACCCCTTGCGTGATCGACGAGATCGAGAACGCGGCCGCGGTCGCCCCGCGCGACCAGCCGAACTCATCCAGGAGCGCCACGAAGAAGATCGGGAACGAGAAGTAGAGGCCGGAGGCGATCGCGAGCGTGACCCAGACCGCGCCGACCACGATCCCGGGATGCAAGGGGCTAGCCTCGGCCCGGCCCGCGCCGGGCCACCGCCTCCCGGGCGAACCCGGCGAGGGCGTCGAGCAGGGCGGATCGGCCCAGGGCGTCGTTGTGGTCGGCGCCGACGATGCGGACGAAGCGTTTGGGCTCGGAGGCCGCCGCGAACAGGCGCTCACCCAGCTCGAACGGGACGATCTCGTCCTGGTCGCCGTGGGCGACGAGCACCGGCGCCGACACCCGCGCCAGACGCGCCCGCGAGTCGAACCGGTCGCCCGCGAGTGAGCCCAGCGGGCCGTAGTGCCGCCGCGCGACGTCGGCCAGCCGCGTGAACGTCGAGACCACACCGACCGCGCCGCAAGGGCGGCGGGTGGCGACCTCGATGGAGACCGCCCCGCCGAGCGACTCCCCGAAGCACACGATGCTGGCCGGGGCCGTCCCGCGCGCCACCAGGTCATCGAAGGCCGCCGCCGCGTCGAGGTAGACGCCCGGCTCGCTCGGCGAGCCCTCGCTGCGCCCGTAGCCCCGGTAGTCGTAGGCGAGCACCCCGAGGCCGCGGGCGGCCAGCGCTCCCAGCAGCGCCCGGCGCGAGTCGATGTTCCCCGCGTTGCCGTGCGACCACAGCAGCACCGGGTCTCCCGCGCGCGGGGGGACGGACCAGGCGTGCAGGCGCAGGCCGTCCGGGGTGACGATCCAGCGCTCCTCGACGCCGGGGGGTGGCGGCCCGACCCGCCGGTCGGGAAAGAAGACGAAGCGGTCGATCCACATGGTGCAGCCGGTCAGCAGGAGGAGCGCGGCAACCGCGAGTGCGGCCCCGGCGCGCAATCAGTAGACGGCGCGCGTCGGCGACGGGCGCGTGACCGCCCGCGCCTCGTTCACCGCATGGGCCAGGTCCGCCAGGTACTCGTCGATGATCGGCGCGTGCACCGGGGTCACCATGAGGTGGATCCCGCGCGGTTCGCGGATGCGCCCCACCGACCAGCTCCGGGCCGTCATCCGATCGGCGATGGTGAAGATGTCGTGGGTTTCACTGCCGAAGCCCACCGCCCACAGCTCGGGCTCGCCCCACACGTGGAGTCCGCCTCCGATGCGCGCGAGCCCCGCGACGAGGCGCGCCTTCGCCTCCATGACCGTGGCCGCGATGCGGCGGTATCCCGTCTCGCCGAGGAAGTGCATCACCGCCCACGCCGCGGCGACGGCGCCGCCGGGGCGCGTGCCGGTGAAGGTGTTGACGCTGTAGAGCCCGGTGGGCCAGTCATCGAAGTCGTACCGCCCCGCAGCCTGGTGCTCCACGGTCCGGAAGAGAACCACCGAGGCGCCCTTGGCGGTGTAGCCCGACTTGTGGAGATCGGCCGACACCGAGGTGACGCCGGGCAGGGCCAGGCCGAACTCCGGCACCGGGTGACCCAGGGCGCGCACGAACGGGCCGAGGATCCCGCCCACGCAGGCGTCCACGTGCAGCCACAGCCCGCGCGTCCGCGCGAGGTCGGCCAGCGCCGCGATGGGATCGACGACGCCGAGCGAGTAGGTGGGCGCCGAGCCGTACAGCATGACGGTGCGCGGGGTGATCGCGTCGGCCATCGCGGCCACGTCGGCCCGGAAGCCCGCCCCGACCGGTACGCGGAGCACCTTCATGCCGAGGTAGTGGGCGGCCTTGTTCACAGCCGGATGCGCCGACCACGCGGCCACGATCTCGGGCTCGGTGACCTCCGGACGCCGCTGCCGCGCCCACTGTCGCGCCGCGTGGGTGGCGAGGAAGATGCTCTCCGTGCCCCCGGAGGTCAGGTGGCCGGTGGTGGCGGCATCGCCGCCGAGGAGGTGGCGGACCATCGCGACGACGTCGGCCTCCATGCGCCGCAGGCTCGGGAACACGCGCAGGCCGAGCCCGTTCTCGGTCATGAAGAGCGCGTAGGCGTCGCGGGCCACCTGTTCCACCGCGTCGTCGGCGTGCCAGACGAAGGCCGCGTGCCGGCCCCGACGCCAGTCGAGGTCGTCGCGCTTGAGCTCGCGGAGCGCCTGCGCGAGCTCGGGCCAGCTCCGGCCCTCACGGGGGAGTGGGGCGCCGGCTCCTTCCGGTGGCGATGCCTGGCTCATGATGGCCGAGGTTATACCCCGACATCCGAGGCTCGGCAACGCTTCCGCGACCTGCTACCGTGCGCCGGAGGAGCCTCATCCCCTGCGGAGGTTCATGGAATGACGCGTCCCGCGCTCTTCGTGGTCAAGGCCACCATCGATCCCGCGCTCGAGGCGGCCTTCAACCTGTGGTACGACACGGTCCGCTCGAAAGAGGCCGCCCAGATCCCGGGCTGCCTCGGGATGCGCCGCTACGCGGCGCTGCCCCTCGAGAGCGCCCACGCCGGCTCCGAGCCGTGGCAGTACATGGTCTGCTACGAGTTCGACTCCGAGGCGTCGCTGCAGGCCTTCGTCCGGTCGGACACGCTCCGGGCCATGACCCGGGACTACAATGCCCGCTTCGGCGGGGCGGGGGACCGCGCACGACTGGCGTACCGGCAGATCTACCCTTGACCAGTCCCGATGTGCGAGAATCCAAAGGATCGGACGGGGAACGCCGTCGCCCGCAGTAGGGTTACACCATCGATGAGACACGATCAGCTCAGGGCGCTCTTATGACCGGCGGAGCCAGATCGCGCGGCCTCCTGGCCCTGCTTCCGCGCATCGCGCGCTACGCGCGCCCCCACCGGGCGCCCATGGTCCTGGGATTCGGGATCTCCGCCGTCGGGATCGCCCTCGATCTCGCCAAGCCGCTGCCGCTGGCCATCGTGCTCGACACCATCCTCAGCAACAAGCCGCCGCCCGCGTTGCTGGGGCCGTGGTTTGCCCAGCTCGACTCGATGGCCCAGCTCGGGCTCGCGGCCGCGGCGATCGTGCTGATCGCGGTCTGCCGCGGGATGACCACCATGCTGGCCAACCACCTCACGATCGACGTGGGCCAGCGCATGGTCAACGACCTGCGCATCGCGATCTGGACCCACCTGCAGAAGCTCTCGCTGCGGTTCCACAATCAGCAGCAGACCGGCGACCTCCTCTTCCGGGTGATGGCCGACACCTACGCGATCCAGGGCATCGTGATGAACGGGGCCCTGCCGCTGGTCAGCGCGGCGCTCATGCTCGGCGGGATGTTCGTGGTCATGCTGCGCTACGACTGGGTGCTGGCCTGCGTGGCGCTGGTGGTGTGCCCGCCGCTCTACCTCGCCATTCGCTGGCTCACCGTCCGGATCCACGGTCACGCCACCGCGGCCAAGCAGGCGGAGAGCGAGCTCTACAGCCGCGCGGAGACCGCCATCGGCGCGGTGAAGCTGGTCCAGGCCTACGGGCGCGAGGACCGGGTGGTGCAGGACTTCCGGACCGGGAGCGAGCGGAGCCTGGCGCTGTCGCTCCGCCTCTACGGGACCGAGACCCTGTTCGTGCTGGTGGTCGAGTCCCTGCTGGCCGCGGGGACCGCGGCGATCGTGTGGCTCGGCGCGATCCGGGTGATGAGCGGCACGCTCACCATCGGCGAGCTGACCGTCTTCCTCTCCTACCTGCGTGATCTCTATCAACCCATCCTCAGCCTGAGCCACAACTTCGCCGAGATCAGCTCGGCCCGGGTGGGTCTCGAGCGCGTCTTCTCGGTGCTCGACACCGAGCTCGACGTCCGGGACGCGCCGGATGCGGTGACGCTGCCGCCGGTCTCGGGCGAGATCCGGTTCGAGAACGTCAGCTTCGCGTACGACGACGGCCGGCCGGTGCTCCGCAACATCGATCTGCGCATCGCGCCCGGGGAGCACGTGGCCATCGTCGGGCGGACCGGGGCGGGCAAGAGCACCCTGGCCGGGCTCGTGCTCCGCTTCTTCGATCCCCAGCGGGGGCGCGTCACCATCGACGGCCACGACCTGCGCGGGGTCAGCCTGGCCTCCCTTCGCCGGCAGGTCACCCTGATGCTCCAGGAGCCGATCATCTTCCGCGCCACCGCCTTCGAGAACATCGCGTGGGGCTCGCGGAACCCGGATCCCGCGACGGTGCGAGAGGCCGCCCGCCGCACGGAGGCCGAGTCCTTCATCGAGGAGCTTCCGGAGGGGTACAACACGGTGCTGGGCGAGGACGGCTCGACCCTCTCCGGCGGGCAGCGCCAGCGCCTGGCCCTCGCGCGGGCGCTGGTCCGCGACACCCCGATCTCGATCCTGGACGAGCCGACCAGCGCGCTGGACGTGACCACCGAGGCCCAGGTCTGGCGCAATCTGGAAGAGCGGCTGCGCGGGCACACCGCGATCGTGATCGCGCACCGGCTGAGCACCGCCCGGCGCGCCGACCGCATCGTGGTGATCGACGAGGGCGCCATCGTCGAGCAGGGGAACCACGACGAGCTGATGGCCCGGCGGGGCGCCTACTCCCAGCTCTGGCGGCGGCACGAGGCCGAGCCCGCCGTCATTCGGCCCGCCTCGGCGGTCATTCCGCCTGCCTCGGCCGTGATGCCGGAGGACACGTAGGGTGGGCCGCCGCCGCGTGCTCGTCGTCCTGGGCATGATGGGTCGCTGTCCCTTCGGCGGGCAGACCTGGCTGTATCTCAACTGGCTGCGCGGCTTCCAGCGGCTCGGGCACGAGGTCTGGTACGTGGAGGACGACGCCACGTGGCCCTACGATCCGGTCGCCAATGCCATCACCGAGAACCCGGGCTACGCCACGCGCTACCTGGACCGAACGCTCTCGGCCATCGGCCTCGGCGACCGCTGGGCCTACCGCCCGCTCTACCGGGGCGGGGAAGAGTGCTTCGGGCTCCCGGCCCACGGCCTGCGCGCTCTCTACCGGCGTTGCGACGCGCTGATCAACCTGTGCGGGGCCACCGTGCTCAACGAAGAGCACGCGCTGGCCGCGCGGCGCGTCTACATCCAGACCGATCCGGTCACCAACGAGCTGGAAATCGCGACCGGCAAGCTGAAGACGCGGGTGGCGCTGGCCTCCCACGACACGATCGTGACCTACGGGGAGAACTACGGGGCGCCCGATTGCGGCGTGCCGCTCCCGCCGGAGATCGCCTATCTGAAGACGCGCCAGCCGGTGGACCTCGATCTCTGGCCGATGGCCTTCGACCCGGACGCACGGAGCTACACGACCATCGGCAACTGGAAGCAGCCCGGCCACGATGTGGTCTGGCGCGGCGAGACCTATCACTGGAGCAAGCATCGCGAGTTCCTGAAGTTCCTCGATCTGCCCCGGCGCCGGCCCCGGCAGCACTTCGAGCTCTCGCTCAACATCGACGACGAGGCAGATTGCGCGCGGCTGCGGGCCCACGGCTGGGCGGTCACGAGCCCGCTGGCCGGATCGCTCGACCCGTGGAAGTACCAGGCGTTCTTCCGGACCTCGCGGGCCGAGTGGACGGTGGCCAAGGACCAGAACGTGCGCCTGCGCAGCGGCTGGTTCAGCGAGCGCGCGGCGTGCTACCTCGCCACCGGCAAGCCGGTGATCACCCAGAGCACCGGGTTCGAGAACGTGCTGCCCACCGGCACCGGGCTGTTCGCGTTTCGCGACATGGACGAGATCGCCTGCGCCATGGACGCCATCGAGGCCGACTACCCCGCCGCGTGCCGCGCGGCCCGCGGGATCGCGGAGGAGTACCTGGAGGCCACCCGGGTGTGCCGGAAGCTGCTCGAGGACATCGGGTTGTAGATGAAGTTTCTGATCATCAATGCCGATGATTTCGGCTACGGCTGCGGGGTGAACCGGGCCGTCGCCTTGCTCCACGACCAGGGCGTGGTCACCTCGGCCGGGCTCATGGTGAACACACCGGGAACCGTGGAGGCGGTGGCGCTCGCCTCGACGCGGCCCCGGCTCTCCCTCGGCCTGCACGTGAACTTCACGAACGAGGCCCAGCGCCTCGTGGAGTTCGACGACCCCGAGGTGTGCCGGCGCGAGCTGCGCCGGCAGTTCGACCACTTCGTCGAGCTCACCGGCCAGGCCCCGACCCATCTCGACTCGCACCAGCACATTCACCGGCGGCGGCCCTGCCAGCCCAGCTTCCTCGACCTGGCCCTGGAGTACGGCCTGCCGCTCCGCGACCGCCCCCCGGTCACCTTCAAGGGCGGGTTTTACGGTCAGTGGGAATACGGGGTGTCGCAGCCGGCGAAGGTGAGCTTCGAGGCGCTCAGCCAGATCGTGGCCACCGAGCTCCGCCACGGCATCTACGAGCTGGCCGTGCACCCCGGCTACCACGACGCCACCGCGAGCTACGTGTACCACCAGGACCGCGAGTGGGAGCTCGAGACCCTGTCCGATCCGCGCCTGCCCGCGCTCCTGCGCGAGCTGGGAGTCGAGCTCATCAGCTATCACCAGCTCGGCGCGGCGGTCGAGCGGCTCGGCGGGACCTGACCGGGTGCCCGGCTCAGGGCCGGGCGAAGAGCGAGATCAGCGTCTCGAACTCCACCTCGTTCTTCGTGCCCTCGACGGTTTCTTCCCGGTCGAGCGTGAAGCCCACGTTGAGGAAGAGATCGCGGTAGGTGCGGATGATGTAGGGGAGCAGCAGCTTGTCGTAGCCCTGCTTGTCGATGGTGTTGGCCATCAGGAAGCGGCCCCCCGGCCGGGTCGCGGCGTGGAGCTCGGACGCGAACCACGCGACGTCGAAGAACGAGTAGAGCCAGCCGAGGTAGGGGATCGTCTCGTTCATCACCACCAGGTCCCACGGCCCATCGGCCCGCCACGCGTAGTCCATGGCATTGCCGGCGCGGAAATCGATCGTGGAAGTCCCGCCGCCCCCCGCGGCGCCCGCGCGACCGGTCGCGCGGGCGATCGCGGACGGCGAGATATCGTAGGCGACGAGGTGATCCACCTGCGGGGCGAGGAGCCGGGTGAAGTGGCCCGCGCCACACCCCAGCTCGAGACCGCGCGGGTAGCGGGCGCCCTGCAGCACCTGGATCAGGCGGGCGTAGCGGAGCCGCTCGTACTCCGAGCTCTCGAGCTCCCAGAAGTCGCCGCTCTTCCAGAGGTTCTCCGAGAACTCCAGCGCCTTCTGGCCGGCCTGCTCGCGATCGGTCATTTCAGCGCGTACGGATTGATCGGCGTCCCTACCCCGCGCGTCACCGGCAGCGGCGGCGCCACCAGCAGGAACGCGTAGCGGCCGTCGGCCGCGCAGTCGGCGGCCAGCTCCTCCAGGAAGAAGATCTCTCCCAGGGTCAGGCCCATGTTGGGAATCGCGACGACGTGGAAGGGATTGCGGAAGCCCGCGATCTCCGATGGCCGGACCTCCACCGCGTAGTTGTCGCTCGCGATCGCCGCGATCTGCCGGGCGTGCAGCCAGGGCGCGGTGTGGACCGAGACGCCGGGGAACGGATCGAGATCGTAGTGGTTCCAGTCGTTCCGATCGAGATACCGGGACATGTGCCCGGTGCGAACGAGGAGGAGGTCACCCGGCAGCACCTCGACGCGCTGGGAGGCCGCGGTCGCTTCCAGGTCGGCCACCGTGATCGCGTAGCCGGGCTCGAGCGCTTTCACGCCCTTCTGCCGGGCCACGTCGAGCAGCACGCCGCGGCCGGCCAGCCGGCTCGTGGTCTTGTCGATGCTGTTCTTGGCCGCGCCGCTGCTGGTGACCAGCGCGGCGTCGTAGCCGTTGTACATCTTCCCCTCGTAGAAGATGTGGGCGAGGCTGTCCCACTGGGTCACGCACTGCAGCGGCATCACGATCCAGTCGTCCGAGCCGCCGTAGCCCTCCATCGCCCGGACCTCGGCGGGCGTCTTCGGCGCGTCGCCCCCGTCGCGGAACATGGTGTGGATCGGGTTGAAGCGCTGGCGCGTGCCGCTCTGGGGGCCGTTGCGGTCGAGGGGGATACCGAGGGCGAAGACCTTGCCGGTGGTGGCGAGCCGGCAGGCCGCCGCGATGCGCTCGGGCGTGATGTAGTTGAGCGTGCCGAGCTCGTCGTCCGGGCCCCACCGGCCCCAGTTCCGGACCTGCAAGGCGATCGCGCGGAGGGCGTCCTCGCTCATGCGGTTCCCGTCAGGACTTGAGAGCGGGCAGGACGTCGCGCGCGAGGATCTCGAGGCTCCGGGTCTCGAGCTCCCGGGGAATGCGCCCGCCGGGATTCAGCTCGGCCACGATGCCGTCGAGCTGGAGCTGCTCGCGCAGCTCGCTCAGGCGATCGACGACCGCCGCGGCGGTGCCGAAGGCCACCTTGCGGGCGAGCATGTCGTCGTACGAGAGGGCCGCCATCCGCTCGGCCTGCATCTGGCGTCGGTCGGCCGGCCCGGCGCCGGCCCGTCCCACCGCGCTGCGGGCCAGATCGGTCTGGCGGGCGAAGAAGGCGGTCAGGCTCTCACGCGGCTCCTCCATCGCGCCGCGGGCGGTGGGCGAGGCGTAGACCGGGATGCGCAGGTAGACGCTCGGCTCGCCCGGATGGCCCGCCGCGCGCCAGGCTTCGCGGTACGGACCGAGCTGGGCCTGCAGATCGGAGATCTCGGTGGAGCGGAGTCCCACGAAGATGGGCAGGCCCAGGCGCCCCGCCGCCGGGAACGTCTCGTCGCTCGTGGCCGCCATCCGGATCGGGGGATGGGGCACCTGGTAGGGGCGGGGCGCGACCGTCGCGTCCCGGACGCGATAGAACTCGCCCTCGTAGCTGAACGGCTCACCCGTCCACGCCCGGCGAACGATATCGAGCGCCTCGCGGAAGCGGGCCTGGCTCTCGTCGTAGCGCACCCCGTAGGTGTCGTAGGTGCGCACGACGCCGCTGCGGCCGATGCCGAACTCGAAGCGACCCTCGCTGATGTGGTCGACGGTGGCGACCTCCTCGGCGATGCGCAGCGGATGGTTCAGGGGCAGCACCTGGACCGCGGTGCCGACCCGGAGGCGGCGCGTGCGGGCCGCGATGGCGCTCGCGACCTGGAGCGAGGCGGAGATGATCGAGCGGGAGGGCGTGAAGTGGATCTCGCCGAGCCAGGCGCAGTCGATGCCCCACGCCTCCGCGTGGTCCGCCGTCTCGAATATGTCCCGGAACGCCCCCGCCTGGGTGGCCCCGTGGCGCAGCTCCTCGACGAAGATCCCGAAGTGCACGGCGTGATACTGGCCCGTCGGGGCGGCGCCGTCAAGCCGCCCAGAAGAACTTGCCGGAAGCGTTACCATCCCAGCCGCGCGCGAGCAGGAGATCATGAGGAGTGCGGCGAGCTCCGGGCGTCGAATTGTCAGAACTGCACGCCCGGGAGTTTCTGCACGGTAAGTCGTTCCGCTCAGGTCCCGCCACACCCCGGGGATTCCGGCCGGGTATCGCCCTGCGTCGGGAGATGAACCGCTGGCATATCTTCTGCAGACGCCCGCGGCGAAAGGAGGACGCACATGCTCACTGTGACCGAACGCGCCAAGGAGACTCTCGCCCGATTGAAGAGGCAGTCCCAGATCGAGGACGATGACGTGGGCCTTCGCCTCTCGCTGGCGGCGAGCCTCGAGCCCGGCCAAGGCCAGTTCGGCCTGCGGGCGGACCGCGAGGCCCTGGGCGATCAGGTCGTCGAATACGGGGGGACCAAAGTTCTGCTCGTGGAGGAAGAGCTGGCGGACGCGCTGTCGGACGCCACCATCGACGCGGAGCCGACTGAACGGGGTGACGATCTGATCATCAAGACCGAGAACGACCATGAAGGAAGCGCGCGATGATGACGGTCGTGACGCACGTGCCCCTGAAGGAGGGATCCGAGCAGGAGTGGGACAGCCTCATGCTCGAGCGCATGAACGCGGCCAAGAAGCAGGCGGGATGGGTCGGAGGTCAGCTGCTGCGGTCGCCGAACGGTC
>Ga0137409_10005259_pt1 | contig 13507 bp, 8 predicted proteins | sample CZODoug1_16funga_FD_122059 | JGI IMG/M metagenome (GOLD analysis project Ga0137409, IMG submission 122059) | Vadose zone soil fungal communities from Angelo Coast Range Reserve, California, USA - CZODoug1_16fungal (Hybrid Assembly) | ecosystem: Environmental > Terrestrial > Soil > Vadose zone...
AACGGTCTATCAATTATCAGGCTGACGAGCGCAACGGGGGTTCCAACGGACGAGGCTTAGGGCGACCGCCCGCCTTTACCGCCGCATCTGAGGGCGAGGGTCTGGGAATGGCGGCGGCCGCGGCAAGCGCGGTCCTGGAGAAGCCCCGCGGCGAGAGGCGGCCTGTGACGCCTGAAGTCGTCCGAGAGCTTTCGGAAGATCGCGCCAATAACAGACGCGAAAACAAGGACAACGTTTCTTCGACAGATGACGACGTTTTTGCGCGCTATCGCCATCTGATCGAATCTCCCTTCTCGCCAATGGCCACTTTTCACCAACTACCTCCTCCCTTGCCGGAATTCGTCGGGCGGTCGGCGGAGCTGGTCGAACTATACGCCGCGCGCGCCAACCACGACGTGCGCGTCCTGAGCGTTCAAGGCCCCGGCGGCGCGGGCAAAACGACGCTAGCCCTGAAGCTCGCCGATCAACTCAGGCCCCATTATCCGGACGCCCAGTTCTACCTCGACCTGAAAGGATCGAGTCCGCAGCCGCTATCGGTCATTGAAGCCCAATCGGCGGTCATTCGCGCTTATCTGCCTACCGTCTGCCTGCCCGAAAACGAGGTCGAGCTGGACCGTCTTTATCACTCCGCGCTGGCTGGCAAACGCGTTCTGCTCCTGCTCGACAACGCGGCGGGCGCGCAGCAGGTCGCCCCGCTGGTGGCGCCGGATGGGTGCATAACAATCGTCACGTCGCGCGACCAGATCGCGCTGCCCGGGACGTTCTCCAAACAGTTGGAGAGTCTATCGCCGGCCGAGGCGCGCGACTTCCTGATGAGGATCGTTCCGCGCATCGACGGCCAGGCCACCAAGGTCGCGGAACTCTGCGATCATCTTCCGCTCGCTCTACGACTGGCCGCGAGCGCCCTTCTGATCAGCGCCGATCTGAAAATCGCGGATTACGTCCAGCGGATGGAGAGAATGCAATGGGCCGGCGCGGTCCCCCCCCCCTCTCCTATGGATAGAGCCGCGAGAGGCGCAGCCCTCTCAACCCCGGCCGCGCGTTCGACGCTTCATCCGGTGGACGCCGTGCTGAGTATGAGCTATGACTTGCTCGTCCCCGGATTGCAAAAGCTCTGGCGCATGCTGGCGGTCTTCCGTGACACCTTCGACGTCTCCGCCGTCGCGTCGGTCTGGCAGATCACTCCGGCCCGGACTAACAACGCGCTCGACCGTTTGATGGCCTACAGCCTGATCGAACGCAATCGCGCCACCGGACGTTATCGCCTGCACGACCTGACGGCGCGATTCGCCGAGACTCGTTCGAACGACCAGGAGATGACCGTCGCGCGCCAACGCTTTTCGGCGCACTACCAGAGCGTATTGCACGAGGCCGACGCGCTCTACGAACAGGGTGGAGAGTCTCTGAGGCGGGGACTGGGCCTTGTGGATCTGGAATGGAGCAACATTCAGGACGGGCAGGTTTGGGCGGCGACGCACGTCGACGACGACCATGCCGCCCGCGAGTTGTGCAACTCCTACCCGGACGCTGGCAAGTACGTGCTGGAATTGCGCCAGCGCCCGCGCGAACGCATTCGCTGGAGCGAAGCCGCGCTCACAGCCGCGCAGAAATTGAACCAGCGCAACGCCGCCGTCCGCCACCTGGTCGCGCTCGGCGATTCTTACAACGACCTGTCCGAAGTCCATCACGCCATAGGATGTTACGAACAGGCTCTGGAGATCGCCCGCGAAGCCTGTGACCGGCGTGGCGAGGCCGAAGCTTTGAGCGGGCTGGGGGCGGCCCATTATCTCGGAGGCGGACTGAAACGCGCCTGCGACTTACATCGAGAGGCGTTGGAGCTCTTCTCTCGTGTCGGCCCCCGCCGGCGCGAAGCCGATTCGCTCGGCAACCTGGGGCTGGCATATTTCGCGACGGGTGACTTGCGCAACGCCCTGATCCTCTTCGACCAACAACTCAAGGCCGCGCGCGAGATCGGCGACCGCCGCGGCGAATCGCAGGCCCTCGGCGGGCTGGGCACGACGCATTACGCGACGGGCGACGCGGAGCGCGCCGCCGAGCTTTTCAACCAGCAATTGGCGCTCACTCGTGAGATCGCCGACCGCCGCGGCGAGGCCAGCGCGCTCGGCAATGTCGGATCCGCCTACGCCGCCTTGAAGCGCCACCGGCAGGCGATAGCCTTCCACGAACAGTCGCTCATCGTCGCGCGCGAGATCGGCGACCGCCGCGGCGAAGCCAGCGCGCTCGGCGGGCTCGGGATCGCCGAATACCTCGACGGCAATCTCAGCCGCTCGATAGAATTGCTCAACAAGCAACTCCGCCTGGCCTCCGAACTTGGCGACCGCCGCGGCGAGGCCATCGCGCTCAGCAACCTCGGCGAGGCGTATGTCGCTTCTGGCGATTACCAGACCGCGACCGATATGCTGACCAGCGCCTTCAACATCGCCAGCCAGATCGGCGACATCCAGGCCCAGGCCAACGCCCTCTTCAACCTGAGCCTCGCGCTCGATCATACCGGCGACCGCAAACAGGCCATAGCCCAGGCCGAAATCGCCCTCGAACTCTTCGAGATCGCCGAACACCCTTACGCCCAGGTCGTCAAGGAACGATTGGTCCAATGGGGGGCGCGGTAACCCACGAGGATCGAGGATCGAAGATAGGAGATATGTATGGCTGCGATAATGAGCTTCCGGGAACTGGATGTGTACAAGCTTGGTATCGAGCGCGCTGATGATTTTTGTAAACAAGCTATAAAGTGAGGATCGATCTTCTATCCTCGATCTTCTATCCTCGATCTTCTATCCTCGATCTTCTTTGGCGCTGCGAATTTAACGCGAATCCTCACCGTCCGTTCCAACTCGTCCGTCACTTCCAGAACCTTCAATTCGAGATCGCGATCAAGCCGGTTGGCGCGTAAAAACTCTTGTACTTGATCGAGCGCCTGCCGGCTCTGCTGGCCGCCGATGAAGGCGTTGAGCCAGGCGAGCGTGAAGAAGATCTTCCGCTCGCGCTTGACCTGCGGCAGCGCTTCGAGCGCGGGCTTGAGGTAAGGCAGCGTCAATGGCGCCTGGTTCGGCGAATTGAACGCGCCCAGACTTCCCTCTACCCAGTCTTCGGGCACGGCGCGCCCGTTTGGAGAGACGCCTACATAGTCGTTGAAATATCGCCGCTTCGTCTCGGTGTCCGCGCGCGCCGCTTCGATGACGTACGCCTGTTTGCGCCCATCGTCGCTCGCGTCGCGTTTGCGTTCGGCGTCGAGCAGGCTTTCGGCCTCCGCATCCTGCCGCGCGAGTAGCGCGGCGACGATACGCCAGCGGTCCAGCGGCTTTATTTCGACTCCGGGCGCGCGCGTCTTGCCCGACAGTAAATCCTTCAATTGACCGCGCGCCCGGGGCGTAGTCGCCGCCGAACGGAAAGCCCTGAAATAGATGATCCGCAAATCGACCTCGTCCGCATTCATCATTCGATCGAAAAAGAGCGACTCGATCCGCGGTGCGATCGCGTTTTGCTCCGCTGTCGAGAGGTACCGCTCGAACGCCCGCGTCGCGCGGTCTAGCAGGTTCTGGGTCAGCTCCAGATCGGCTTCGTTCGGCAGCGCCTTCAAAACCAGCGCTATGTAATCGCGCGGATTCAGTTCGGCCTCGCGCACGGCGTCCCACAGCGCCCCCCACAGCATCGCGCGGAGAAAGGGATCGCCGATCCCGCCGATCCTCGACATCACGGCCGCGCGGCTCTTCGCGTCGAGCATGAATATGCCGTAGCCGAAGTCGCCGTCGTTCGCGAAGACGTACGCGGGACATTTCTTGCCGGCGGCGTCGCTGATAGTCGCCCGTTCGCCGTCGAATGAAGCGGTGATTCGTTGAGATTCCGCGTCGTCGTATGCCAGCGACAGCCGCGTCTTGATCGGCCACAGACCGCCCTCGTCCAGAACGTCGCGCTGCCTGATTTCAAAACTGTCAATCAGCCCCCGCGCGTCACAGCTCCATTCGACATCTATACGCGGCGCGCCTCGCCGTTTGACCCAGGCGTCGGCCCACGATTGAAGTTTCTGTTTCGACACGCGCTCGAACACCCCGATCAGGTCGCTCCATTCGGCGTTCGCGTAGGCATGCTCTTTCAAAAACAGCCGCACGCCGTCGCGGAAGTTCTCCTCGCCGATGACGAACGTGAGCGCGCGCAACAGGCTCGGCGCTTTCTGGTAAACGATCGCGCCGTAGGCCGACTTCGCGTCTTTCAGGTTCCGCACTTCCTGATAAATCGGCGTCGTCCCCTTGGTCGAGTCGATGGCGTAGGCCGGCGGCTTGTGTGTTTGATAAAACCGCTTCCAGATGGCCGCTCCCTCACGGTCGCGGTACGGCTCCATCGCGGCCATCGCGTGAGAGGCCATGAAATTGGCGAAGCCCTCTTTTAGCCACAGATCGTCGAACCACTTCATCGTGACCAGATCGCCGAACCATTGATGCGCCAGTTCGTGCAGGATGAGCGAGGCGCGATTCAACTTGTCGGCCTTCGTCGGCACGGTTCGGAAGAGGACTGAGTCTTCGCGCAGGAAGGTCGCGCCCGCATGCTCCATCCCGCCGTAAGCGAAGCCGGGGATCAACACCTGATCGTATTTCTTAAACGGAAATGGCTGGTTGAAAAATTCGGTCATGTGCTTCATCCCCTCGCGCGTCAGGCGCTCGACTTCGGGCCATTCTTCCTTCGCGCGTTGCAGCTTCGATTGGCGAACTAGCAATCGCAGCCCGTTCGGATCACTCCTGATCTGTTTGAACGGCCCCGCGGCGAAAGCGAAAAGATATGTGCTGATCGGCGGAGTTTCATCAAAGATCCATCGGAGAAATGCGCCATCGTTAACTCTGATAGCCTCATCAGAGTGGCGAGCGTTGGAAATGACCGCCCAATCGCGGGGGACGGTGATGTCGAGCGTGAATCGCGCCTTCAAATCAGGCTGGTCGAAGCAGGGGAACGCCAGGCTCGCGTCCATCGGCACGAACAGCGTGTAGATGTATTCGCTGCCGTCATCGCGGTCCTGATACCGGATTACGGGTCGGTTGGCCGTGGCGACGCCGGTCTCGAAATTCATCGTGATCGTGTTCTCGCCGCTTTTGAAATGGCGCGCAGGCAAAATGATATGGCCGCCCGTTTGACGAAGATCGTTCACGGCCGAGCCGTTGACCGTCACCTTGCTGATCGCGCCCTCAACGACTCGTCCCTGATCGTCGAGATCGCGGAAATCCAGAATCACCGGATCGGTCGCGTCCTTCAGCCTCAGCCCGATCTCTTCGCGGCCTTTGATCCTGGTCACGCCGGGGGCGAGATCAAAACTCAGCCGGTAATGGAGGTCGGAGATGTTCGCGGCGCGATGGCGCGCCAGTTCGCGAGAGACGCCTTCGTCCCACAATTCCTGATTTTTGACTTCAGCATTTGCCATCATCGTCGCTCCAAGTTGAAAAACAATCAGTGAAAGCGCAATCAGCCGGTTCATAGGTTTCAATCCAGTTCTTTCGTTGTCGCTATACTCCGCGCCGGAAAGGACGTGTCTCAGGTTAAAAGTGATTCGTGGCAAAAGATTCTACCCTCTCGACTGATGAACATTCCATGACCTCATCCCCCCCTACCGGCGGAGATTTGTTCACCAGACCCCGCGCGCGGTCTAGAGCGGTTAGCAAATGCGTGTACGGGAAAATGGCGCGACCTCAGTTACGGTACGGGGAGCGTCAGCGACCTGAGCTTCGATCAATAGGCTTGCTGATTAAGGTTCAGGTCGCTGACGCTCCCCGTACCGTATATGCATTTGCAAAGCGCTCTAGCTCTTTTATTCGAAGAAAAGGGGGCGATATCGGGCAAGTTTCACAGGACGCCAAAAGTAGATAACAGTCTCCACTAGACAGGAAAATGTGGGAGAGGAAAATAAGCCTCCAATTCGTTTCCTATTTTCCTCTCCCACATTTTCCTGTCTAGTGTCTCGTGTGATGAAGTGTTATCTGGAAGATGAAACTTGCCCGATATCGCCCCCTTTTCTTTTCGCCTATTCCGACTTGTCTTATTTCTTTTCCGCGTTAGCCGCGCTCTGCTTGCGCCATCAAAACAATTAATGCGGATTTTTACTCGGAATTTACTTCGATGTGGAGGAATTCTGTTTTTGCGGGCGCGCGTAATAGCCCTGTTTGGTCCTGATCACGACGTCGCCCAGGCGCTTCCGGGCTTCGGGCGTCAGAGCCAGGCTGATTCGGCGGAAGTTTCCGTCGGATTGCTCCTTTTTCGAGATGAAGCCGAGGGTGTAGCGGGTTCGCAAATGATCGATCAGCAGGGCCAGTCGCGCGTTGACTTCCGTCTTGTCAGATTTGATCACCTCGCCTCCGGTCTGGGCGGCGAAAGGGTCTACAGTCATTCTGCGGCGGTAAATGTCGGCGCCGGGGCGATTCCAGTTGAAGATCTTTTCGGTCCCGGTCATCGCGCCCTCGACCACCAGGCCGCAAACCATGCTGCCGGATTCGAATATCGCATCGGCGACTTCTTTCTCAGAGAGGCCGGAGAAATGATACTCCCAGGCGACGTTGTCGGTGACGGCGATGATCGCCCTGCGGCTCATCGGATTGCTGGCTTTGTTCATGTGAACTGCGGCGTCGCGCAAGCCTTCGAAGAGCGATGTTCCCTGCCCGATGACGGAGGTCTTTTCGATATGGCCGATCTTTTCGACAATCAATTTCCGGTCGAGGGTGAAATCCTGAACCAGTTGCGTGTCGGAGGAGAAGGCTATCACCGCCACCTCGTCGTTCTCTTTCAACCTCTGCAACGCCAGCAGGGCGCCCGATTGAATCTCCTTGAGAACGGGGCTGACGCTGCCGCTCAAATCCATCAGCAGAATCACCGAAAGCGCGAGACCGTCCTGGCTGAAATGAGAGATCTCCTGTCTGACGCCGTCTTCGTACAGTTCAAAATCGGCGGCTTTCAACCCGTTGACGATCCGGCCCGTCTTCCGGTCAAGCGCCTGCGCATCGATCACGACCAGATTGGTGCTCAGCCGGATGCTCTCTGTAAGAATAATTTCGCTCTTCGGCGGGTCCTGTGATTGCGGATTCCGGATTGCGGATTGCGGGTTGATAAAGCATACCGGGGTCAGGCAAACAGCGAGGAATAAGGTACGTTGCATGGTGAAATTATCCATCGGGATTAATCCGACTCACAGCATTTCGCAATCCGCAATCCGCAATCCGCAATCCGCAATTCTCGATCAGGGTTTGCTGTGAAGGTAAATGCTTCCTTCCTGAGTCCATAAACTTATTGAAGCGCGGCCAGCGCCGTGCGACCCTTCCACTAACTGGTGCGACCGTTTATTGAACTTCATCTGGAACGCGCCCAGGTAGATTCCTCCGCGAAACGTGGACGCCGAGAGTTTGAAATCGGCGTCGGCCGGCAAGATGGCGTCAACACGGCCCGAAAAAGATTTCAGGGTATAACTGCCAGTGGGCAGGACCTCTCCGCTGAAACTGATATTGCCCTGGGTGCAGCGGGCTTCGACCCTCGCGCTGCGCAATCCGGCGATCTGGATGTCGCCGTCGGTGACGCGGGCGCGAACCGCTCCGGCCAGATTTGTGACCACGATCGCGCCTCGATAAGAGAGTAGATCGATGCTGCTCGAAGCCGGGACGGCGATTTCGAAATCGACCCTTCCCCGCCCTGTCACTTCGACTTTGACCTTTCCCAGGGCGCTTTGCGTGGCGTCGATCTTCGCCGCGCCGTCGCTCTGCCTGGCGTTGATCACGATCTTGGACTGGTGGGCGCCGGCCGTCACCTTGATCGTCCCGGCCTGGTTCACGACTTCGAGTTCGCTACTTTCGGGCGACACGGCGAAGGCCCGGCTAAAAGTTTGAGCGCCGGCCGGAGAGGCCGATGCGGTTAAAACCACGAGGCCTATAGCCAGCGCCGCCAGCGGCGCCAGCGGCGCCAGCGGCGCCAGAGATTTCGGGACTGATTTTGAAGATTGAGCGGAACTTGGAATCTCTTTCACCATTTCAGTCTTTCGACATCCTCTAAAAGCTTGCGCTTCTCGTCGTACAAAGCGCGCACCCTATCTTGTTGATCGGCGTCTTTCGGATCGCCCTCTAACTTATAACGACATAGCTTCAACGATTCATCGATCATGTTCAGGCGTTGTTCGAAATCGGCGCGAATCTGCGAATCCCATTGCGCCTTGCGCGAGTTGACCACGTACAGCCGGCGCTCCAGGTCCGCTTTTATCTCGTCTTCTTCTGGCAGCAGCAGCGCGCTTTGGGCGCCCTTGAGATTCAATGGCGCCGGATTCGCGCCAAAGATGCCCGAAAACCTGCCGAAGATTAAAATCACAGCGAGCGCGCCGGCCGCCGCCAACTGAGGCAGACTGAAAGTATATCTGTGGGAATTCAGCCAGTTCCACCAGCCAGAGGCGCTTTGAGTCTCGCGGACTGACCCATTCTCGGTTGAGATCTCGGATTCCATCGCTTTCGAAATTCGCGTCCACAGCGCGGATGACGGAGTATGTAGAGGCAATTCGCAGGCGGCGTTCTTGATTTCACTGAATTCGAGTTTGAGATTTCGACAGGCGGGGCAGTTGGTCAGGTGCGTTTCGATTTGTTCGACTTCGTCATCCGACATCCAGATATTTCGACCGTCGAGATAGTCGGACAACGAACTTACAACTGCTCGACATTCCATACCGGTTTCCTCTCTTGCCTTTTCATCATTTTTTTTTCTCTTTCTTTTTTGTCTCTTTCTTCGTATCTGTTTTTTTGGTCAACAACTCCCTCAGCCGCATGCGAGCCTTGTGCAACTGAGATTTCGACGTGCCGACGCTGACTCCCAGCATGTCGGCGACCTCTTCGTGTTCAAATCCTTCGACGTCGTGGAGGACGAATACCGTCCGGTATCCCGGAGGCAATTCCGAGATGGCCTTGTCCAGCGCGATGCGGTCGACAAAGCGCGGACGCTCAGTGGCGGCCTGGAGAAAATCCTGAATCTCGCCGATCTCGCCCTCTTCGGTCGTCTTCTCAAGACGAACTCCGCGTTTGCGGAAGTGCATCAGGACGTGGTTGACCGTGAGACGATGCAACCACGTGGTGAAAGCGGATTCGCCTCGGAAGCTGCCGATCTTTCGGAAGAGCTGGATGAAGACCTCCTGCGTCAGGTCTTCAGCTTCAGTGGCGTTGGCCACCATCCGCAAACATAAGCTGTAAACGCGCCGATGATGACGTTTGTAAACCGTCTCAAACGCCTGCATATCTCCGCGCGCGGACGCCTGCGCCAATTCATAATCCGAAAGAGAATCCGGCGCGACGTTGTTCGTCCCATCTGTGGTCACGCTGTTCGCCTGCTCCTGAAGCGGGCATCACGGACTTTATTTGAGGAGTGAGGCGGCGCAGTTTCAACGGGATTTCCAGAACCTCTGCGCTGCTTTTCGGGGCCTGTGATGCCACTTTATTTAGTGCGGTTGCTCTCTTTTTGAACAATTTTGCCCACCGCCGGCCTCTCGGTAAGGTTCGCGGAAGGATATACAACGGCGGGCATATTAGCTCAATGCGCCGAAACGCCGCAACAAAGCCGGCGGATTAAACCTAATCCACTCCACTGGCCGACCGGCGCGGGATTTCGCCGAATCTCAGGCGTAGATGATAGAATCATCCCCGCCGAGCGAAGAAAGAAGAGAATCGAAGATCGAAGATCGCATCATCGCGCGGAGTGGAAACGCAACATTCTGCGTCTCTACTCGATCTTCTTCATAAGCTCCGCCAAAGGAGACTGCTGCTTTCTAAGCAGCAGAGGAATTTGGCATCGCGTGGAGGTTTGGCATAGCGCGATCCTCTTTCCGTGAGTTACAATTTCGCCGAGCAAAGGCACTCTCTTCGAGAGAAACAGTTTCGCTCTTTGACAGTGGAGATATAAGGTTGTTTGTCCTAATACTCGACATACATAAAATCTTCAGAGTTTCAATGTCGCCGCTCGATACGTTGGGCGGCGATGCGGTTCCGTAACGACCCGCAGGAGCCCGCCCCTGCTGGGCAGGGTTAATTTCGTCGGCGACCGCAGGCAAAGCCGCCTGCTTCTAGCTGGCGGAAGCGTTACTGAACGAGGTCTCCTTATTGTATAAATTTTGGGCGCTCGCAGATTTAAAGGCAATTGGTGGGCGATTCTCTTTGCGAGCCACAACGGGCATTCTATCGAAACAAGGCCCCGTAAGTCTTGAAGGAAATCTCAACGCCGGCCGAACGACTTCCAAGCGGGTTCCGAAGAGACTCCCGAGTTCCGCAATAACAAATATCGAGTTTCATACGACAGACCGCAGGCTCAAGAACGAGGGGCGTCACACCAGCCGTTCGTCACAGGCGTGGGCCACCGAGCAACGGGAACATCGTTGGACTCGATTGTGGGTGCGGCGAGCGACGTCGCGCGCCATCAACCTCCGCATCTGGACGATCACTTCCATCAGCCGCGTGCGCAGTTCATCTGTGTTGGCGACTCGCAGGGTCCGATTGCGGTAGCGAATCAGGCCATACGGCACGGGGCGCTGCAGGACGTCTTCGAGCAGTAGGAAATAGGCGGCGAGTTGCATCAAGTGCGATTCGTAAGGCCGCCCCGCACGCGGAGCGTTCGACGATTTCACCTCAACCGGGATCAGATCGCCGTTTCGATCCTTCATCAGATAATCGGGCTTACCTGCCATCAACAGCCGTTTTGAAATGAATGGCTCCTCCGCCCCACCCGAAGCGTCTTCATAAATGACCTCGCCTCGCGGCATGCCGCTTTTCCGCCCAAAGCGTTTTGAAACGGTGAGCAGAATCACTCCGGTCGCGAACAGTAGCAGCGCGACGAACAGCACTGCGGAGATTATTGATTGATCCATTTCGACATCACCTGCTGAACCAGATCAAAGCCATCACAACGAGTAGGAAAAATCCGATGAGCGCAAGCCACTTTCCCGCCTTGCGCAGGCGGGCGGTCAGCGAGACCGTCACTGCATGGCCTTCGTGAAAGACTACGCCTTCCTTCAGTTGCGAACCTTGGGGGACTTCGCCGCAGCGCTTGAGATACCAGGCCTTAGCGCAGTAGACGAACTCGCCGACTTCGGAAGCGTCGATGATCAATCGCCGATCGATCTGTGACATCTCTTTAACAGACAGGGGAAACTGGATCGTGTGTGAAGTAATTCTGACACAAAATAAAAAAGCCGCGAGCGCGGCTTTTTATTTTGTAGATGTTGGCTCCTCAGGTAGGACTCGAACCTACAACCCTCCGGTTACGCATAACCCTATGCTTTCACACAGGAGCGGACTATCTCATCAACTTTCTGTCGAAAGTTGCCGGGCGCTATTTAGGGTCTTATTGGTTTGGCTCCTCAACCCTTAGTCTCTGCGCGTTCCTGCCTACACTGTGTCTTAAGTCTTAAGTCACAGGCCCGTTCAGCAGGCTTCGCTCAGGGTTGCCATGCCGGCTCGCGCCGGTTTAGGGTTCCCTGAATTCACCCGGTTTTTCAACCACAGTCGCCTATGGAAGCTGCAACATCCGTTTACAGCCGGATGCTCTGCCATTGAGCTACTGAGGAGCAAAACGGTAAAAACTTTTAAAGAGCTTTAGTGGACGTGAGGGGGATCGAACCCCTGACCTCCGCATTGCGAACGCGGCGCTCTCCCAGCTGAGCTACACGCCCCTGAAACGAAGGCGCATCTTACTCAGCGCAATTTGATCTGTCAAGCTGACCGCCTGATGAAAATCGCTCGCGCAAATGAAATGGTTAAAGACCTTGCCGAGCAATATCGGCAGGCTCACGGAGCATTATTTGCTTTATTATGCGGTGGAAGGAAGATCATTTATCATTTGTCAGTTGAGATTTGACATTTGTCATTGCGGAAAATTGCCCAATGTTCATTGAGCATTGAATGGTGGTCGCTTCCGGCCCCACTTTCTCAATGACCAATATCAAATCTCAACTGACAAATGGTAAATGGAACTCTTCACCCATTTCGCGACCTACTGACTGTAGCTTTAGTGTTGAGGTGGATAATGGCTAAAGGTGATGAGCGACAATCGGGCGCGCAACCGGGGCTGTTGTTCGGCGATCTGTCAAATGACGAAGCCATCGCGCGGGTCGAATCGATCGAGGTCCCGCCTGGCGATTCGCTCGCGAAAATCATGGCCGACGTGAAGGCCAGTCCAGTTTGCGGCGCGTGCAAAGCCGGGATGCCGGTCATTTTCGGCGAGGGGCCGCCGCAGGCCGACCTGATGATCATCGGTGAGGGGCCGGGAGTTGACGACATCCATTCGGAATTGCCCTTTCAGGGGCCGGCGGGAATGTTGTTGAACAGGATGCTGGCGGCGATCAACATGGCGCGCGCGGAATGTTATCTCTGCAACGTGATTAAATGCATTCCTCCCGGCGAGCGGAAGTTTTCGGTCGAGGAGATCGAAGATTGCCGCCCCTTCCTGCTGCGACAGATTCTGGCGGTCAAGCCGCGCGTCATTATGGCTTTGGGCGCGCTCGCCGCACAGACGCTGCTCAGATCGAAGAAGACTATTTCGGATTTGCGCGGCCAGGTCTTCTCGCTGCGGCTGAATGATCGCGAAATGTCGATCCTGCCGACATTCAATCCGGCCTATCTGCTGCGCGTCGCTGAAAAGAAGCGCGAAGCCTGGGAGGATTTGAAACTGGTGCGGGATTTGTTGAAGGAGGGAGAGTGAGAGAGCGGGAGAGTGGAAGAAGTTGAAGGCGCGCTTCCTTACTTCTCATTCTCCCGCTCTCCCGCTCTCTCGCCCTCCCGCTCTCTCACTCTCCCGCTCTCTCGCTCCCTCTTCAAACGATGGGGGTAGTACCAATTGCTGGACTGTGGAGGGCGTCTTTATTCCCTCCTGATCGAACGCGAGCTTGACGCGGCGGCGGAGTTCGCGCCCGACGTCGGCCTGTCTGTTGGCCGCCGTCTTCGCCAATAAGCGAAGCGTAACGCCTGTGGCGCCGAGTTTATCCACTCCGAGCATCGCCGGCTCTTCGATGATGTCGGCGCGACTATCTTCTCTCATCCGCTTTGCGGTTTCGAGCATCACCCGCATTGCCCGGTCAACGTCCTCCTTGTAATCGATCTCGATGTCGAGAACGACGCGCGACCAGCCTTTTGAATAATTGACCAGAGCGCCGATACTGCCGTTGGGGATCGCGGCCAGCGATCCGTCGAGCGCCCGCACGCGGGTCGCGCGCAGCGTCAGTTGCTCCACCGTCCCGGTGGTCTCACCGATCTTCACCGTATCGCCCACGCTGAATTGATCTTCGAGAAGGATCAGGAAGCCCGCGAAGAAATCCTTGATCAGGCTCTGAGCGCCAAGACCGAGATCGACACAAGGGGGCGGACATTCGCCACCGGCCTTCTCCTCGACATCGTGGCGGCGCTCCGCGTTGCGATGCCGGGCGATCTCGTTGCGATCACCAGCGACGACCCCGGAGTGGGACGTGACCTCGAGATCTGGTCCCGCCTGACGCGCAATCCGATCG
>Ga0137409_10005260_pt1 | contig 13506 bp, 11 predicted proteins | sample CZODoug1_16funga_FD_122059 | JGI IMG/M metagenome (GOLD analysis project Ga0137409, IMG submission 122059) | Vadose zone soil fungal communities from Angelo Coast Range Reserve, California, USA - CZODoug1_16fungal (Hybrid Assembly) | ecosystem: Environmental > Terrestrial > Soil > Vadose zone...
TGCGCGAGCAGGAACTCGATCTGCCCGTTCACGCTCCGGAGCTCGTCTTGGGCCCACTGCTCGAGGCTCTCCCACAGCCCCGGGCTGATCCGCAGTAGAAAGGCTTTCCGCTCCGCCACCCGGGGCCTATTTGTACAGCGTCCCGGTGTTCAGGACCGGTGTCGCGGCATGCTCCCCGCAGAGCACCACGAGCAGGTTCGACACCATCGCGGCCTTGCGCTCCTCGTCCAGCTCCACGACGTTGTTCTTGCCGAGGCGATCGAGCGCCATCTCCACCATGCCCACGGCCCCTTCCACGATCCGTGTCCGCGCCGCGATGATCGCTCCCGCCTGCTGGCGCTGGAGCATCGCCTGGGCGATCTCCTGCGCGTAAGCCAGGTGGCTCAGCCGCGTCTCCAGCACCTCGACGCCCGCGGTCTTGAGACGCTCGTGCAGCTCGGCCTTCAGGAATTCGGAGACCTTGTCCGTGCTTCCTCGAAGGGAGATCCCGTCTGATTCGTAGTCATCGTAGGGATACGAGCTGGCGAGATGGCGCACGGCGGTCTCGCTCTGCACCGTGACGAAACGCTCGTAGTCGTCCACGTCGAAGGTTGCCTGGGCCGTGTCCTTCACCTTCCAGACCACGACCGCGGCGATCTCGACCGGGTTCCCGTGCTGGTCGTTCACCTTGATGCGCTCGCCGTTCAGGCTCCGCGCGCGCAGGGAGATCTTCTTCCGCGTGATGAACGGGTTCGTCCACCACCAGCCGCTCACGCGCACGGTTCCGACGTAGCTTCCGAACAGGATCAACACCACGCCCTGGTTGGGCTGCGCCGTGAAGAACCCGGCGATCGAAAGCCCTCCCAGCCCGAGAAGGAGCACCGCGACCAGAACGTTCACGAGCGGGCTGGGGTTGTGGGCCGCCTGGAACAGGAATCCAAGCCCTGCGAGAAAAAGGAGAATGGTCATGGCGAGCGCCACCGATCCGCTCACCGGGTGCACGACGCGTTCCTGAGTCATGGCCGTTCGCTCCTGGGTTGAGGTGACATCATTAAGATAGCATAATGATATCATATGCGCAAGGGGGATCGGCTCGCGACGCAAGGCATTGATCTGCATTGAGAAGGGGAGCAGACTCTCCAGGTAGCCTGAAAGGAGAGTTTTCCATGTCCCGTGCGTCCCTGATCCGATCCCTTGTCTTACTCGTCATTCTCATTCCACCCACCGATGCGCTCGCCTCGTGGTCCGTCGGGGTTGGCGGCGGGTTCACGGACGGCTACAGCTACCACACGTATTCCTTCGGTTCCGCGGGCCTGAACGGTGGGGGCTATCCTTCGATCGTGGCTTCAAGAGGGCTTGGACAGCGGGTCTCGTTTCAGCTGGAGTCGAGCTATCTCAGATTCGGCGACTCCTATCAGAGCGCACAATTCCTGCCGGTGGGGCTGGGCGTTCGATTCCTACCGGTCGTGAATCCGGAGGTGCGTGGGAAGCCCTATGTTCAGCTTTCCCCCGCACTCATCGTCGCACGACTGAGTCAGCGCAATACGACGTACATGCTCCGGGCAGTTACCGTTGAGCAGTCGTTCACTGAGGTTTTGCCGGGAGCGATCGCCGGGGCCGGCATTGCGGGACCAATCGCAGGAAAACTTCACCTCGACCTGGGGCTCAGATATCTCTTCTCGATGAAGGTGAAGGACCCTCAGCGCATTATTGCCGGCAGTCCGCTGAAGGGCCTCTCGCAGACATCCATCACGACGGCCCTTTCGTTCACCCTCTAGAAACTTGAGAACCTGGGGCTAGGGGCGAGGCCTCGAAGAAACCAGCAGGGCGGCGCCGCCCACGAGCACCACGATTCCAAACACGGTTGCGGCCGGTGAGGTCCTGTGCTCGGTGGCCGTCGCCTTGATCCCACCCAGGTCGATGTTCGCTGTCTGACGCTCCCAGCCGACGACGCCGACGACAAGCGCGGCGATCCCGAGCACGACGAGAGCAATCCCGAGTTGCTTCATGTCACTCCTTCCAGGAAACGTTGGATGCAGAGAACATCGTCACCTCACGAGCTTCTTGTACTTGAGGCGGTGCGGCTGATCGGCGGCGGAGCCCAGGCGCATGTGGCGGTTTGATTCGTAGTCCTGGTAATTGCCCTCGAACCAGACCACGCTTCCGTCCTCCTCGAAGGCGATCATGTGCGTGGCGATGCGGTCCAGGAACCAGCGGTCGTGGGTGATCACGCAAACGCACCCCGCGAAATTCAGGATTCCCTCCTCGAGCGCGCGAAGCGTGTCCACGTCGAGGTCGTTCGTGGGCTCGTCCAGGAGCAGCAGGTTTCCGCCGGCGCGTAAGACCTTCGCCAGATGGACCCGGTTTCGCTCCCCGCCGCTCAGGTTCTTCACCAGCTTCTGCTGGTCGGCTCCCTTGAAATTGAACATCGCGACGTAGGATCGCGAGGGGATCGTGCGGCTCCCCAGCTCGATCTCGTCCTCTCCGTTGGAGATCTCCTCCCAGACGTTCTTCTCTCCCTGCAGGGCGTCCCGGCTCTGGTCCACGACGGCGAGCTTCACCGTGTCGCCGACGCGGACCGTGCCGGAATCCGGCGGCTCGAGACCCGCGATCAGGCGGAACAAGGTCGTCTTGCCCGCCCCGTTCGGCCCGATGATCCCCACGATTCCGCCAGGGGGAAGCTGGAACGAGAGACCGTCGATGAGCATGCGGTCCCCGTACCCTTTGGAAAGATTCCGAGCCTCGACCACCAGATTCCCGAGGCGGGGTCCGGGCGGAATGGAGATCTCCGCGATCACCTCGCGCTTCTCGTTCTCCACGCGCAGGAGCTCCTCGTACGCCGTGACGCGCGCCTTGCTCTTGGCCTGCCGCGCTCTCGGCGACATGCGGATCCACTCCAGCTCGCGCTTCAGCGTGCGCTGCCGGGCGGATTCCGTCTTTTCCTCGAGCGAAAGGCGCTCCTGCTTCTGCTCGAGCCACGAGGAGTAGTTTCCCTCCCAGGGAATGCCCGCGCCGCGGTCCAACTCCAAGATCCACCCCGCGACGTTGTCCAGGAAGTAACGGTCGTGGGTCACCGCCACGACGGTCCCCGGATATTCTTTCAGGAAGCGCTCGAGCCAGGCAACGGACTCGGCGTCGAGATGGTTCGTCGGCTCGTCGAGAAGGAGAAGATCGGGGTGTTGCAGCAACAGCCGGCAGAGCGCCACGCGCCTCCGCTCGCCCCCCGAGAGCGTCTCCACCTTCGTGTCCCCCGGAGGGACACGCAGCGCGTCCATCGCGATCTCGACCGTGCGGTCCAGCTCCCAGGCGTTCTTGGCCTCGATCGCCGCCATGATGCGGCCGTGCTCCTCGAGCACGCGCTCCATCTCCTCCGGCGAGAGGCTCTCGCCCAGCTTCAGATTCAGCTCGTTGAAGCGGTGGAGGAGCGCGCGCGTTTCCGCCACGCCTTCCTCGATGTTCCCGAGCACGTCCTTCTTGGGATCGAGCACCGGCTCTTGTGGAAGAAACCCGACGCGGATTCCCTTCGCGGGGCGGGCTTCGCCGCTGGTGGGCTCCTCCACGCCGGCCATGATTCGGAGGAGGGTGCTCTTTCCGGCGCCGTTCATCCCCAGCACGCCGATCTTCGCGCCGGGCAGGAAGGAGAGCCAGATCCCCTTCAAGACCTCGCGGTTGGGCGGATGGACCTTGCGCAGGTCCTTCATGGTGAAGATGTACTGTTGGGCCATGGGTCACGGAGTATACGCAAACGGGCGCGGAGATTGCAGGCGAACGAGCCATAGCCCGTAGGCGGGTGGGGGAGTGCGCGCCTCGACGCTGCTCGAAGGGGTCGACCCCGTTCGCCGCGAACAACTTACGAGTGCCCGTACCCGCTGACCGACGCCCCGTAACGCCTCCGCCGGTAGCCCGTTCAGGCGCACCCGAATGTAAGACAGACAATCCACGCGTCCGCCGCCCGTGACGCTTGAGGTTTCCGGTGAACTCCGAAGGCGTACCGAAGCCGGGGAGCGGTCTATACTCGGCATGAGGAGCGGACGCCATGAGCGCGTCCTGCTCTCCTGCGTACCCATTCAGGAGGGTTCATGCCGGCAACGATTACCATTCGCAACAACGGGTCCATCAAAGTCGACGGGGAATTCACGATCCTGGACCAGGACGGAAATCCATTCGATCTGGGCGGCCGCTCCACGATCTCGCTCTGCCGTTGCGGGCAGTCCTCCAACAAGCCCTTCTGCGACGGCTCCCACAAAACGTGTGGTTTTGAATCCATGATCGTGGCGCGAGTGCTCCCGCCGCCCGCTCCCAAACCAACATGACGCACCCTCGCGGTGCAGCACCCGCGCGGGACGCCAAGGAATCGGTCATGATCGAGTCCTTTCGCGCCGAAGCGCTGCAAACCCTCCTCGCCGACGGGGAGGGTCCCCACCTCTCGCTCTACCTTCCGACGCACCGGCGCCATCCCGAGTGGAAGCAGGATGCCGTGCGATTCAAGACACTCCTCGGGCAGGCGAAGGAGCTCCTGAGCACGCGGTACAAGAACCGCGACGTGGACGCGTTCCTCGAGCCGCTCCGCCAGATGGAGGGAGAGCGGCACTGGGAGCACTCCCTGGACGGGCTGGCGCTCTTCCGGAAGGAAGGGACCACGTTCGCATACCGGCTTCCCATGCCGGTGCCCGAGCTCGTGGTCGTCGCGGAGACCTACCACACGAAGCCGCTGCTTCGATTCCTCCGCTCGAACGGCCGCTATCTCGTGCTCGCCGTCAGCCAGAACCACGTCTCGCTCTACGAGGGCTCCCCGTTCGGAGCCGGGCCGGTCAATCTGGAAGGGGTTCCGAAGAGCCTTCGCGGCGCCCTGGGCGTCCCCGATTTCGACCGGTCGTTCCAGAGCCAGTACGTGCGGGGGGCGGTGTTTCATGGACAGGGGCCCGGCAAGGAGATCCGGAAGGAGGAGCTGCTTCACTTCTTCAACCAGATCGACCGGGGCCTTCACGAGTATCTTCGCGACGAGCGCGTCCCGCTCCTGCTCGCGGCGGTGAAGTATTACCATCCGATCTACAAGCTCGCGAACCGCTATCCCGAGCTCCTGGAGCCGGGGCTCGAGGGAAATTACGAGCGCGCGAACGCGGACCAGATCCACAAGGAAGCCTGGCCCAAGGTCGGCCGCGTCTTCGAGTCGCGCGTCCAGACCTGGCTCGCCCGCTACGACGAGCGCAAGGGAACGGGCCTCGCCACCGATCGGATCGACGAGATCGCTCAGGCGGCGGTGGCAGGGCGCATCCAGTGCCTCCTGGTCGCGGAGGAAGAATCGGTCTGGGGACTGCTGGATCGGAAGACAGGCGCCTTGGAGCTTCACGAGCGGCAGAGGGATGCCCAGGACGCGGACGTGCTCGACGACATCGCCGAGGAGACGTTCAAGCGCTCGGGCGAGGTCTTCGTCATCCCGCGCTCGTCGATGCCCGGGGGCAAGCCCATCGCAGCGATCTATCGTTTCTGATGCGGTCCACGCGCTCCGCGGGGCGCAGACCGTGATGGGGGGAACGCCGTGGCGCCGCCCACCCTCTTGATGGATCTCTACGAGCTGACGATGCTCGCCGGATACTTCGAGCAGGGAATCCACGAGCGCCACGCGACGTTCGACCTCTATTTCCGCGAGATACCCTTCCACAGCGGATACGCCGTCGCGGCGGGCCTGGATCCGGCCCTCGACTATCTCGAGGCCCTCCGCTTCGACGAAGGGGACCTCGACTATCTGGAATCGATCCATCTCTTCAGCGGACCCTTCCTCGCCTATCTCTCCTCGCTGCGATTCCGGGGCACGGTCACCGCCGCGCCGGAGGGAACCCTCGTGTTCCCGCACGAGCCGATCGTCACGGTGGAGGGGCCGCTGGCGCAGGCCCAGGTCGTGGAGACGGCGCTTCTCAATATCGTGAACTTCCAGACGCTGATCGCGACCAAGGCCTCGCGCGTCGTGCGCGCGGCGGCGCCCGCCAAGGTCGTCGAGTTCGGGGCGCGGCGCGCCCAGGGCCCCGACGGCGCGCTCTCCGCCACGCGCGCGGCCGCGGTCGGGGGGGTTCTCACCACCAGCCACCTCTGGGCAGGGAAGACCTTCGGCCTCCCCGTGACCGGCACGCAGGCGCACAGCTGGGTCATGTCCTTCCCGTGCGAGATCGAGGCGTTCCGCGCGTACGCGGCCGCCTTCCCGGACACGTGCGTCCTGCTCGTGGACACCTACGACACCTTGAAGAACGGCATCCCGAACGCGATCGCGGTCGCGAAGGATCTGGAGTCGAAGGGGCACAAGCTCTCCGGCGTGCGGATCGATTCGGGGGACCTGGCCTATCTGAGCCGTGAAGCGAGACGGATGCTGGACGAGGCGGAGCTTGGCTACGTGAAGATTCTGGCCTCGAACGAGCTGGACGAGCACGTGATCCAGTCGATCCGCATGGAGGGAGGACGCGTGGATCTCTACGGGGTGGGGACGCGCCTCTCGACGGGGGCCGGCACTCACGGCGGCGCGCTCGGCGGCGTGTACAAGCTCGTGCGCATCGACGAGGAGCCCAAGATCAAGGTGAGCGGGGATCCCTCGAAGAGCACCCTTCCGGGTCGAAAGCGTGTATGGCGCGTGACCCGGCCCGACGGCGTCTTCGAGATGGATGTGATCGCCCTCGACGGCGAAGCGGTGGGACCTGGGGACGAAGTCTTCGATCCGGAGCATCCGCTCCGGCATTCCTCCATTCCCGAGGACACCAAGCTGGAGGATCTGCGCAGCGTCGCCATGGAGGATGGAATCCGGAAAGTCCGCTCTCCGGCGCTTCCGGCGATCGCGAAGCGCGCTACGCGCGAGCTGGGGTGTCTTCCCGAGGGCACGCTTCGCTTCATGAATCCTCACCGTTACCGAGTGTCGCTGAGCCCGCGCCTGCACGAGCTCCGCATGAGGCTGATCGAGGAGGCTCGATCGCTGTGATCGCGGACGCGGCGCTTCTCGTCATCGACGTCCAGAATGGCTTCATCTCCGAGCCGGGGGAGTTGCCCGTTCCCGAAGGCCACCTCGTGGTGCCCTTGATCCACGACCTCCTGCCGCATTTCCCGGTGCGCGTCGCCACCCAGGATTGGCATCCGCGCGAGCACCAGAGCTTCGCCAGCCGCCACCCTGGGACCAAGCCCTTCGACCGGGGAACGCTGGGAGGCCTGCCCCAGACCTTCTGGCCCGACCACTGCGTCCAGGGAACGCGCGGCGCCGAGCTTCATCCGGGGCTGGATCAGAATTGGATCCAGGCGATCCTCCGGAAGGGGATGGATCCCAGGACCGACAGCTACTCCGGATTCAGCGACAACGCGGGCCGAAATCCGACCGGGCTCGATGGATTGCTGAAATCACGAGGCGTGCGCAAGATCTATCTCGCCGGGCTCGCTCTCGATTACTGCGTGCGGTGGAGCGCCCTCGACGCGCGCCGCCTCCTCCCGGAGGCGGAGGTCTACGTGATTGTCGACGCCACCCGGCCGGTGGATCGCACGACCGGCGCCGAGGCCCTGCGTGACCTGAGTCACGCAGGCATTCGACTCCTCCCATCCGCGGAAGTCCTCGCTGGAATCAGCCGCGCCAGGGCCGTATAGTCCTGGGTTCGCCGTATCATCCAGGATTCCGAGTGGCAAGGAAGCTACCTGACTTCGGGAAATCCGCGTTCTTCTGGGGGCCATCTTGCACGTCGCAGAAAACCTGACAACCGTCCTGTACCCGGCATCGAATCCCACCAAACGACCCCTCACCGCCGAAGATCTCTGGAAGGTCGCGCGCGTGGGAGCGCCGGTGCCTACGCCCGACGGAAGGGTCGTCGTGCCGGTCACGACCTACGATCTGGAGGCGAACAAGGGGAAGCCCAGGCTCTGGCTCGTTCCAGGTGAGGGGGGAGAGCCGCGCCCCCTGACCTCCGAGGAGCAGGCGAGCACCGACCCGGCCGTGTCGCCGGACGGGCGCTGGGTCTCCTTCCTCCGCGCGCGCGGTGAGGAGAAGCCGCAGCTTCACCTCATGCCGCTGGACGGCGGAGAAGCGGAGCGGCTGACCGATCTCCCGATGGGGGTGCTCGATCCCCGCTGGTTCCCGGACGGAACGAAGATCGCGTTCGTGACGATGCTCCTCGAGGCGGCTCCGACACCGGAAGGAACGAAGGAGCTTCTCGAGAAGCGCGCGAAGGATCCGGTCAAGGTCCACGTCACCGAGGACCGCGTCTATCGCTATTGGGACCGCTGGCTGACCGAGGGCGAGAAGCCCCACCTCTTCGTCCTCGATCTGAAGACACGCGCGCTGACCGACGTCACCCCGCAGGGAACCGGATGGTTCGATCTCATGGATCCCTCCGGGCAATACGACGTCTCGCCGGACGGAGCGGAGATCGCCTTCGCCGCGAACTCCAGCCGGCCGCCCCATCACCTTCTTCGCTGGGCCATCTTCATCGTGCCCACGAGCGGGAAGGGGCCGGTCACGTGCCTCACTCCGGAAGGAACGCCGCCGAAGAGCGCGGATTTCTGGCGCCCCCGCTACTCCCCGGATGGAACGTCGATCTTCTACGGCATGCAGCGCGATCCCTATTTCTACGCCGACAAGGTCCGGATCGTGCGCTACGACCGCGCCGCGAGGACCCACACCGTGCTGACGGAGGATTGGGACCGCTCGCCCGCGGCGTGGGAGCTCGCGAAGGACGGCACGCTGATTCTCGAGGCGGAGGATCGGGGAAGGGTTCTCCTCTTCTCCATGACGGCGGGCGGGGGAGCGCCGAAGGCGCTTCTCACGCAGGGGACGGCTTCGGGGCTCAAGATCGGACGGGATGGCCGCGTTTACTTCACGATCCAGACGACCTCCGCGCCGCCCGAGGCCGCATCCATCGGGCAGGACGGAAAAGACCTCCGGAAGCTGACCAAATTCAACGACGCGCTCCTGAGCGAGGTGGCGCTCGGAGAGGTGCGCGAGATCGAGTTCGCGGGAGCGGACGGGGATCGCGTCCAGATGTTCGTGGTGCTCCCGCCCGGATTCGATCCCAAGAAGAAGTGGCCGCTGGTCCACGTCATCCACGGGGGGCCGCACGGGATCGCCGGGGACAATTTCCACTTCCGCTGGAACCCGCAGGCATTCGCGGCGCCGGGATACGTGGTGGCGTGCGTGAATTTCCACGGCTCGACCTCGTGGGGACAGGACTTCGCCGCGGTGATCCAGGGCGGCCACGGGGACAAGCCCTTCACCGACATCATGCGCGCCACCGATCTCCTGCTCGAGACCGGGTTCATCGATGAGAAGCGGATGGCCGCGACGGGGGGAAGCTACGGCGGCTATCTCGTGTGCTGGATCGCGGGGCAGACCGACCGCTTCGCCTGTCTCGTCAATCATGCCGGCGTGTTCGACCTGATCGCCGAGTACGCGAGCGACATCACGCAGGGGCGGCATCAGGCGTACGGGGGCGAGCCCTGGGATCGCCTCGACGCGCTCGATCGATGGAATCCGGCGCGGTTCGCGCGCGGGTTCCAGAGCCCGATGCTCGTGATTCACGGCGAGCGCGATTACCGCGTTCCCCACACCCAGGCGCTCGCGGTCTACAACATCTACAAAGCCAAGGGAGTCGACGCGAGGCTCGTCTTCTTCCCGGACGAGAATCACTGGGTGCTGAAGCCCAGGAACTCCATCGTCTGGAACCGCGAGGTGCACGGCTGGCTCCAACGGTATCTCGCGTAAGGCAACTTCCTACACTCCACTACGCCATGGGCCTCCGGCTCTTTTTCTCCGGGGGCTCTTTCATTTCATCCCCCCTGCGTCCCAAGGGTGGCGCATCATCAGAGTACGGGCCGCGTTCATGCGGGCGTAGCCGAAGCCAGCGATTCATCACCCGGAAAGGGAACGATGCGTTGGTCCTGGAAGGTCGCGACGATTGCGGGGATTCCCATCCGCATTCACGCGACCTTCTTCTTGCTTCTCGTCTGGATCGCATGGCAGAGCGCCGCCGGAGGAGGCGGGCTCCGCCAGGCCCTGGGCGGCGCGGGATTCATCCTTGCCGCCTTCGCCTGCATCGTCCTCCACGAGCTCGGCCACGCGCTCATGGGCAGGCGCTTCGGGGTGGTCACGAAGGACATCACGCTCCTTCCGATCGGCGGCCTGGCCCGCCTCGATCGGATTCCGCGCCGTCCACCGGAAGAGGTGGCGATCGCGCTCGCCGGGCCGGCCGTGAACGTCGCCATCGCCGCGGTCCTGCTCCTCTTCATGCATCTCTCACCGGGGGTCTACGATTTCGGGGACCCGCTCCTCTACCAGCGGAGCTTCGTGGCCCCGCTCTTCGTCTGGAACCTGCTCGTCACCGCCTTCAATCTGATTCCCGCATTTCCCATGGATGGCGGGCGCGTGCTCCGGGCGCTCCTGGCCATGCGGCTCGATTACGTCCGCGCCACGCGGATCGCGGCCAACGTGGGGCAGGGGATCGCGCTCCTCTTTGCGGTCCTGGGCGTGCTCTGGAACCCGATGCTCATCCTGATCGCGTTCTTCGTATTCCTGGGGGCGGGGGCGGAGTCGTCGTTCGTGCAGATGCGCTCGGTCTTCGACGGCGTCCCCGTCTCACGCGCGATGATCCGGGACTTCCGCGCCCTCGAGGCGAGCGACCCGATCTCGAAGGCGGTCGAGCTCCTGCTGGACGGCCATCAGCAAGATTTCCCCGTGCTCGCGGGGCCGAACGGGGATCCTCCGATCGGGATCCTGACGCGCTCCGATCTATTGAAATCGCTCGCGGGAGGGCGCACCGACATCCGTGTCGGTGACGTGGCACGGACACCGTGCGGCGTGGCAGGTCCGAACGAGATGCTGGAGCAGGTCTTCCAGAGAATGCAGGAGAGCGGCTGCAATGCCGTTCCCGTCGTGGAGCCGGGACGCGGAATCGTGGGGATGCTCACGCTCGAGAACGTGGGGGAGTACGCGATGGTGCAGGCCGCGCTCCATCGCGCCGCCAAGGTCGCTCCGATCGTCTAGCGGGCTACTGCTTCTGCCAGATCTGCTCGGCGAAGGGATCGCGTCCGATCACGCTCTCCACGCCTTCTCCGCGTGGCAAGCGGATCCAGAAGGCCGCGCCGGAGCCGCTGGGGCTCTCGCCGACGCCCACCTCTCCTCGGTGCAGCTCCACGAAGCGCTTCGTCAGATGCAGCCCGAAGCCCAGGCCGTCCTTCACGCGCTTGCTGAGCCCTTCCGCCTGCGACTCCATCTCGAACACCAGGGGCGCCGCCTCGGCCTCCACCTTCGGTCCCGAGTCCCGCACCTCGAGCTGGATGTGGTCGTCCCCGAGCCACGTGGTGAGCATCACGCGGCCTTTCGCGGGGGAGAAGCGGATCCCGTTCCGGAGAAGGTGCAGGATGGCCTGGCGGACCTTGGGCCCATCCAGATGCTGGTCCGGAATCTTCTCGTCGAGCTTGCTCTCCAGATCGACCTGCCGGCTGGCCGCGAACACGCGCACGCTGTCCAGCGCCTCGCGCGCGATCTTGTTCACGTTCTCGACGCGGAGGTCCAGGAGGAACCGGCCCGTCTCCAGCCGGGCCAGATCGAGCACATCGTCGACCAGGCTCATGAGGCGCTGCGCTTCGCTCCGCAGCCGCGCCGTGAACTCGCGCCGCATGGAGGTGTTCATCCGTTTGTCGTTCTGATCCATGACTTCCGAGTAGGCGAGGATCGTGGTGAGCGGCGCCTTGAGCTCGATCTCCGCCGAGGACAGGAACGAGTCCTGGAACGTCGTCGCCGGCTGCGGCGCTCCCGGCTGCGGCTCGCCCTTGCCCCCCGATTTGATGTTCGACGCGCGCTCCTCCAGATTCAGCACGACCAGGGCGCGCTCGATCACGGGCGCGACGTTGTCGGCGAAGAGCTGGCCGATGTCCCGATGCTCCAGCCGGAACGGCTCTGCCTTGCCCCCGCGGTGCGCCTGCAGCACGGCGACGCACCGGTTCTCGAAATTGACGGGAAGGATCAGCGCCGATCCCGCGTCCGGATGGGCCACGAAGTGCTCCGCGAACCGCGCTTCGCGATCCCGGACGTTCATGAGGATCGGCTCACGATGGCGCGCCACCCAGCCCACGGCGCCCTCGCCCAGCTTCACCTCGGCATCGCTCGCGCTCGTCACGGTGCCGAACCGGGCCCGGCATTTCAGCGTCCTGGTCTCCGGGTCGTAGAGGTAGAGCGACACGTCGTGGGAATGGAGCGTGCTGGCCACGCGCCGCACGGTGATCTCGAGAATGGTGTCCAGTGGAAGATCCATGTGAAGGCTGTTTCCGAGCTGGAAGAGCGAGGTCAGCTCGGCAAGCCGTCCGCGTGACTGCTCCAGCTCCATCTGCTCGTTCATGAGACGGCTGCGGAACCGGTTGATCTCGGTCTGCTGGTGCAGGATGTAGAGGCAGAAGAGAACCGTGAGCCCCACGAGACCCACGAGGAGCATCCATCCGCCCGCCGGCATGTTGTCGCCCAGGAATCCGGAGCGGACGACGGAAACCCAGAGTGCCTGGATGGTGACGACGAAGCCGAGGAGGACGAGGACGACGAGACCCAGGAGCGCCATCGCTCTGCGGTCTGCCTGATGCTGCGCCGCCGTGGTCTTTTCCCGGGACAAGGGTTCCTCCGCTCCAGAGGGGTTGTGGAATCACGTGTTTCATCGGCACGAGAGCGCCCCATCTGAAGCGCGATCCGGCGCGCCGAGCGGGGCGATTCTCCTCTCTTTCCCTCTCTGGCATCAGCGGTTAGAGTGTCCGGGCCCATGGACATTCTGCGAAGCCACCTCAAGACCGGATCGCCCGAATTCCAGCGAAACCGAGCCCACCACGAGGCGCTGGTCGCGGATCTGCGGCGCCGTCTCGCCGAGGTCCAGAAAGGCGGATCCGCCCAGGCGGTGGAGCTGCAGCGAAAGCGCGGGAAGCTCCTCGTGCGCGAGCGGATCGAGCGGCTGCTCGATCCCGACACGCCTTTCTTGGAATTCTCGCCGCTCGCCGGCGCGGGCCTCTACGAGGACGAGATCCCCGCCGCGGGCATCGTGACCGGCATCGGTTCCATTTCCGGCAAGGAATGCGTGATCGTCGCCAACGACGCGACGGTGAAGGGGGGCACCTACTACCCGATCACGATCCGGAAGCACATCCGCGCCCAGGAGATCGCGCTGGAGAACCGTCTTCCGGCGGTCTACCTGGTCGATTCGGGCGGTGTCTTTCTTCCACTCCAGGCGGAGGTCTTCCCCGACAAGGAGCACTTCGGACGGATCTTCTACAACCAGGCGATCATGTCCGCGGAGGGAATCGCGCAGATCGCCGCGGTGCTCGGCATGTGCACCGCCGGGGGCGCCTATGTTCCCGCCATGTCGGACGAGAACGTGATCGTGAAGGGCACCGGGACGATCTACCTCGCCGGGCCTCCGCTGGTGAAGGCAGCGACCGGGGAGGAGGTCACGCCGGAGGAGCTGGGGGGAGCGGAAGTCCACTCGCGCGTGAGCGGCGTGACCGATCACATGGCGGCGAACGAGGACGAAGCGCTCC
>Ga0137409_10005261_pt1 | contig 13506 bp, 11 predicted proteins | sample CZODoug1_16funga_FD_122059 | JGI IMG/M metagenome (GOLD analysis project Ga0137409, IMG submission 122059) | Vadose zone soil fungal communities from Angelo Coast Range Reserve, California, USA - CZODoug1_16fungal (Hybrid Assembly) | ecosystem: Environmental > Terrestrial > Soil > Vadose zone...
ATGGCGCACGCTGTTGGGGGTCAGGAACACGCCGGCTCCGATCTCGCCGATGGCAGGCGCCTGCTCGTAAACCGAGACCCGCAAACCTTGTGCGATCAGCGCATTGGCTGCGAACAGGCCTCCGATTCCGCCTCCGACGATCGCGACATGGGGACGGGACTGCACCATCCAACTCCTTTTGAAAGAACGGGCGAATAAGATTGGCCACGACGTTGTATCCTCACACGGATCAAGGCATTTTGCCATCAGCGCGGTCAACCCGCCGAGAGAAGGGAAGCTATCGCATGCGCAACGTGTACACCCGGCCTTGGGCTTGCCTCGGCCGTTCCGCGCTCGCGCTTTCGCTTGCCCTGTCCGCGCTGATGGCCCGTTCGGCACATGCCGAAAACTATCCGGATCACCCCGTAAAGATCATTGTTCCCTTCGCGGCCGGCGGAACGGCCGACGCCATTCCGCGGCTGGTCGGGGATTGGCTCTCGCGCAAATGGGGCCAGCCGGTCATCATCGAGAACCGAACCGGAGCTGCGGGAAACATCGGTGCCGAACAGGTCTATCATTCGGCTCCCGACGGCTACACCTTGCTTTCCTCGCCGCCGCCGCCCTTCGTGATCAACCAGAATCTTTATCCGAAGCTGGGCTTCGATCCGGCGAAATTCGAGCCGGTCATTGTGATGGCCCACGTTCCAAACGCGCTGATCGTCAATCCAAAAAACATCAAATCATCGAGCGTGCCCGAACTCATCGACTACCTGCAAAAGAATCCCGAAAAGGTGACGGCTGCCACGCAGGGCATCGGCACCACCTCGCATCTTGCGGCCGAGCTTTTCCAGGTCATGGCCAAGGTGAAACTGCGTTCCATCCCATATCGGGGATCGGCGCCTGCGCTTCAGGGCTTGCTCGCCGGCGATGTCGACCTGATGTTCGACAATCTCGGTGTTTCTCTGCCGCTCGTCGAGGCCGGCAATCTCAAGCTGTTGGCCGTCGCCTCAAGCCAGCGGCTGTCGTCTCTTCCCGAAGTGCCGACGATCGCGGAGACGCTGCCTGGCTTCGAGGCCGTCGCCTGGTTCGCGATCGCGGCGCCGCCGAACACGCCGAAAAGCATCACGGCCAAGATCAATGCCGATGTCAACGAAGCGCTGCGCCAGCCCGAGTTGCAGGAACGTCTCAGGAAACTGTCGGCAGAGACGTTTGGCGGCTCCGAGGAGAAGGCGACGAATTATATGAAGCAAGAAGTTGAAAGGTGGGGTAATGTGATCAAGGCGGCGGATATCAAGCTGCAATAAGCCGCGATGCGCCGCATCCGCATAAAGCTGCCTCATTAATCGCTGGGATAGCGATGCCGGTAGTCCGGTGCGTTTTGATATCAATCAAAACGATTTCGCCGGGATAAAGTAACATCTTTGACGCTGCGGGGGTAACGGGAGGTTCCATGTCACATTTTGTCGTTCGCTTCATGAAGGACGTACTCGGCGGAAACGGCCGGGAGATCGAAATCTGTCAGAGATCCCTGGAAGTCGACGCTTCAGACGTGAGTCAGGCGGTGCAGCTGGCGAAGGTAAAATTCTGCCAGACCGAGGCGCTCTGCGACTGGTCGCTCCACGCCGATCGAATCCAGATCAAGCAAGCTGATTTTCCGTCCTAAAGAGGTTCATGTGCGCCATCGTTCGCATTGCCGCCGACAGCGCCGAGGCGGGTGATCACCCTCGCAACGCCGCCAGCAATTCGTCGGGGCGTTCGACCATCATCATATGGCCCGCACCCGATATCACCACGGTGCGTGAATTCGGCAGGGCCGACGCCAGCGTCTTGCCGGCCTTGGCCGGTGTCATCACGTCGCGTTCGCCGAGAATGAAGGTAGAGGGAACCGTAACCTGCGCGGCGGCGGCGACCGCGTTCTGATAGGCGTTGCAGGCGGAGAGATCGTTGAACAGCACGCCAGGCTTGCAGCGTTCGAGGACCCGCTGGGCGCCGGAGTGCATCCATAATCCCGGCGCGAGGCTGCCGCCCAGCTCGGCCTGAAATCCAAGGCCCCAGATCGAAACCATGTCGACGGCCGAACGATCGTTGGCCTCGGCGGCCTTCAGCAGGTCGGGGCCGACGGTCATGGCCGCCGCGGTTCCAATCAGGCTCAGCGCCGAAATTCTTGCGGGATGCCGTGCGGCCGTCTCCAGCGCGATCAGCGATCCCATGGAATGACCGACCAGCCACGCCTTTGACGCGCCGGCGGCATCGAGCAGCGCGACGGTCCAATCGGCCATCTCAGTGATCGTTGCGAGGGGTGCGCCGGACGAGCGGCCATGACCCGGCAAATCCGGAGCCAGCACGCCGTAGCCGTGATGCGCAAACCAGCGGCTGTGCAGGGCCCAGGTGGTATGGTCGAAGCCTGCGCCGTGCAGCAGCACGATGGACGGCAGCGAGCCATCGAATTCCCGGCCGCCGGTGGCCACGAAGGTCTCAATGCCGTTCACTGACAGTTGCATGGCTCAGGCCTTCTGCGAGATACGGAGCGCCTGGCCGAGGTCATCGATGATGTCGGAGGCAGCTTCGATGCCGATCGAGAGCCGGACCAGTTCCTCGCCAATTCCAGCGGCTTTGAGCTGCGCGGTATCCATCTGCTGATGCGTCGTGCTGGCGGGATGAATGACCAGCGTCTTGGCGTCGCCGACATTGGCGAGGTGACTGATCATCCGCAGGCTCTCGATGAACTTCTTGCCCGCGGACCGGCCGCCCTTGATTCCGAAGCTGATGATCGAGCCGGCGCCGCGCGGCAGCAGCCGCTTGGCTAGCTGATAATCCGGATGGCTCTCCAGCGAGGGATGCAGCACCCAATCGACCGCCTTGTTAGCGGTCAGGAACTCGAGCACCGCATGCGTATTGGCGATGTGGCGGTCCATGCGAACGCCGAGCGTCTCGACGCCTTGCAACAGTTGAAAGGCATTGGTCGGAGACAGACACGCGCCGAAATCGCGCAGGCCTTCGGTCCGCGCCCGCATGATGAACGCGGCCTGGCCGAATTGCTCGTCGAAGACGATGCCGTGATAACCGGCATAGGGTTCGGTCAGCACCGGAAACTTGCCCGAAGCGCGCCAGTCGAACCGGCCGCCATCGACGATCGCGCCGCCGATCGCGATGCCATGGCCGCCGATCCATTTGGTGGTGGAGTTCATCACAATATCGGCGCCAAGTTCGATCGGGCGGCTGAGATAGGGCGTTGCGAAAGTATTGTCGATCAGCAGCGGAATTTTTGCGTCGTGGGCGATCCGCGCGACCTCGGGGATGTCAAGCACTTCAAGGCCGGGATTGCCGATGGTCTCGCCGATCACCAGCCGCGTATTGGGCTTGATCGCGGCGGCAAATTCGTCGAGCGCGCGCGGCTTGACGAAGGTCGTGGTGATGCCGAAACGCGGCAGCGTATGCGCCAGCAGGTTGATGGTGCCGCCGTAAAGCGACGAGGAGGCCACGATGTGGTCGCCGGCGTTGAGCAGCGTCGCAATGGCCAGATGCAATGCGGCCATGCCGCTGGCGGTGCAGATGGCGCCGACGCCGCCCTCCAGCGCGGCAAGGCGCTCCTCAAGCACCGCGGTTGTCGGGTTTGAAATCCGGGTGTAGATGTGGCCGGCGCGTTCGAGATTGAACAACGCCGCGGCGTGTTCGGAATCCTGGAAGACATAGGACGTGGTCTGATAGATCGGGACTGCGCGCGCGCCCGTAACCGGATCGGGATGCTGTCCGGCATGGAGGCTCAGGGTCTCGAACGCGGGCGGCTTGGGTGTGGGCATCGCAGCTCGCAAATGACGTCAATGCGCACGTCCGGAGACCACCGGACGCCTCCGTCCTATGCCACAGACCGGCCCGGAATGTTAGTGCCGGCCCGCATGGGAGCGCATCTTAGCCGGCGGTTGCCCGCTCCGCGGCGATATACTGCCATCCTACCCCCAGCAATCTCTCTTGGTTCATGCAACCGCTATTTTGCACGGGTTTCCCTGATCTCCGTGGGTGTCGCGCCATAGTGTCTCCGGAAGCACCGGTTGAAATAAGACAGATCCCCGAAGCCGACGTCGTAGGCGATGACGCCTAGCGGGCGATCCAGGAATTGCCTGTCGCACAACATGCGATAGGCGCGCGCGAGACGCTGGCCGAGCAGGAAGACGGAAAATGTCGTGCCGTCGGCCTCGAACAGCCTTTGAAGATAGCGCGGGGTCACGCCCAGATGGGCCGCGACGACGCTGACTGAAATGTCCTGCTGGAAGCTGTTTTCGAGGATGTAGACTTTCGCGGCTCTTAGCCGGGCCGCGCGCAACCCACCCGCGTTGGTCGTCTCCGCGGCGTCGCGCGTTGTGCCAAGCGCCAGCGCGATCAAATCATGCACGTGATTGATGGCGACGCTGCGAAGGCCGGGCGCGGCAAGCGCGTTCCCGTCGATCAGCGTCGCGGCGTAGCAGGTCAGAAGCTTCAACGGCTCCGACTGTCCCGAGATCGGGCGCATGACGGCATCATCGATACCAGCGACGACCGATGAGAGGACGGAACGTGGCACCCGAAGCGACAGCGATTCGCCATAGGATGAGCGGTCGCACGTCATGACATCGTCGCTGCTGATCAGCACGCCGTCGCCGGGGGCAAGCGGCACCTCGCGCCCGCGTGCGGACACCACGATATGGCCGGTCCGGTTGATCACCAGCGAAAACTCGTCGTTGCCGTCGGCGACACGTGTCCGCCTGATGCGCGCCGGCGACAGCGTGACCGATAGCAAATGCAATACCGGCAGGATGCGGGAGATCTCGCAGGCCTTGAAAGGTTGATCTTGCGCGGGCTCAACTTCGACATTGAGCGCAATGCTGGCATGGTGATCCCGCCACCTCGCCGCCCGATCTGCTTCGGGGATATCCTCGGTCGAAAAGCTGACCGTCGCCAGGCCATGCGGTCCCGGAGGAGAAATCGTTCCGCTATCATCCGCCTGAGGCAGCCACGTCAGCGATCGATAGGCCACGGTCATGCCTGCAATCTCCCAATCAGCCCGGAAACGGCGGTTCGAGCGCCGGACTCGGTGCGCAAGACGCCGCCGCATGCATCGGGCATCGGCTGGATAAAAAAGATGCCGTGAGAGCGTTTGCGCGGCGGCGCGCGCATCCCACCACAAGATCAAATAATTTGGTCACAACACTCACTGGTTCAAATTTCGAAGTGACTTAAGCTGGGGCCCTCCGTCCCCCGAACTGGTTGCCAGCGTTCGCCGGTGCGGCGACGTCAACCGCGGCAACGCCGGAACTGCCCCGCACCAGGCTGGATCGACGTCCGCGACCTTAGATGCGGCGGCGGCTCGCATCTTGGACTGACGCGACGACTACTTGGAGAATACCGCAGTTGGAAGGGTTCTTCGGTCGTGGGCGCAAATTGCGGCGCGGACAGCGGCAGCCACGGCGAAGTGTGCGATGCCGCACAGTGCCGTTTCCTTGGGCACGATAATCCAAGAACGAGACGACGTGTTTCCCGGGATGGCCCATCTCGTGTGGAACATAGGATCGCACCTGGCGGCAAACGAGGTCCTACGATCGATGGATGCGGCTTATCATACCAGTCGATATCGATGCCGGTTGTCTCTATCGGACAACAGCCACGGTATTGGATGCACAGGAAAACTCCCGGCAACGACGAAATTCCTGCAGCGCGCGACTTTGGCGGGCGCGGCCTACCCGGCGTTCCCGGACCCGGTTTGCCCGGCGATGCCAGGTACCGATCCGCGCGATCGTGCCTGGTGGAGGCGCCGGCAACCGTGAGCGCACCTGATACTTATTCAACGATCGATTTCTCGACCGATGACCTGCCGGAGCAGGACCGGGTTGCGATGTGGCGCGAGCATTTTGGGCGCGTCGCGTTCAGGGCGGAGATCGAGCCGGCGGAAGAACAGCCCTTCGAGGCCAATGTAACCTCGCGCATTCTGCCCGGACTGAATCTGTTGCGGAGCGGTTTGTCAGCCGTACGGCTGACGCGCACGCGAGAGCTTATCGCAGACGGCAACGACGATTTGATTCTCGTCGTCAACCGCACGGGCAGCATAGAGATTGCCGGACGCGGCGGTGAGGTATTGCTGCGCGAGGGCGACGCCCTGCTGAGGAGCAGCGACGAGGTCACGGTGTTCGAACGTGCCTGCTACGGCGAAGCCTTGGCGCTTCGAATCCAGCGTTCCATCCTGTCGTCGCTGATCGTCGATGTCGATGCTGCGACCATGCGCGTGATCCCCCGGCAATCCGGAGCCCTCAAGCTGCTGACATGCTATATGAAGGCATTGATCGATGAGCGGGCCCCCGGCACGCCCGAACTTCAACATCTCATCGTCAAGCACGTCGCCGATCTTGCCGCGCTTGCGCTCGGCGCAACGCGCGACGCCGAATCGATGGCCAAGGTCCGGGGGATGCCCGCCGCCCGGCTGAGAGCGGCCAAGACCTATATTATCGAGAACAGCGCCCGGAGAGACCTCTCGATAGGGATGGTGGCGGCTCATCTCGGCGTAACGCCGCGCTATCTTCAGCGGCTCTTTGAGGTGGATGGCAAGACGTTCTCCGCGTGGTTGCTCAGTCAGCGTCTCATTCGCGCGCACCGCCTGCTGTGCAAGTCGCAATTTTCCGAACAGGCGGTGAGCGCCATCGCCTACGATGTTGGCTTCGGCGATCTTTCATATTTCAATCGTTGCTTTCGAAAGCAGTATGGCCTGACGCCGAGGGAAGTCAGAGCAGCTGCCGCAACATGAAATCAATCGGGCAACTCGGGTTCCATTCTTATTGATGCAGACGGGCGACCGGGTTGGCAGGTGATCGACTGGACCAGCCCAGATGCTTGCCGCAAGAGCGGGCGGCGCCAGAAATTCGGCAGTTCGCTATCGTCCATTGAGATGTCGCTTCTGTCCAAGTTTTGCGGTGCGGTCGTATCTATGCTGGTCGAATGCAGAACCCGTGGCGTTGATGCAATTTGTCAGACGTAGTGCATTTCGATCGGCCATTCTTGACGGGGGGTGCGAGGCCCGAGCATGGCCGCGGCCTCGCGTTCCGAGAAATACGATATCGTTCAGAGCCGCCCGGTCGTTCAGAGCAGCCCGGCAGCCAATATTTCGACGATCGCTGATCCCGGGCGGCCGCCTTCGAGGGTGACCATGGATCGGGCGAAAAAACTCTCTGAACTCATTAGCGAGATCTATGATGCCGCGCTTGATCCATCGCTGTGGAGCGATGTTGTCGGCAGGGCAGGGCGTTTCGTCGGCGGCTCGGCAGCGGCAATCTTTTCCAAGGATCCGGTCGCAGGCAGCGGCAATGTCTATTATGAGTCGGCCATCGATCCGTATTATCGGAAGCTCTATTGCGATGAATATGTAAAACTCGATTCCCTGGCGACCGGCGATCGGCTCGCCGGGGGCGGGCAGTTGATCGCTGTCGCGGACCTCATGCCTTACCGCGAATTCCTGGACACGCCGTTTTATAAGGAGCGGGCCCACCCACAGGGTCCGGTGGACTGCGTATCGGCGGTGCTCGATAAATCGGTCACCAGCGCGGCCCTGTTCGGCGTGTTCCGCCATCAGCACGATGATATGGTCGACGATGATGAAACGCGCCAGCGCATGCGCCTCATCGTTCCGCACATTCGCCGGGCGGTGCTGATCGGCAGACATATCGATCTCAGGTCCGTGGAGGCTGCGACGTTCGCCGACACGCTCGATGGCCTCAGTGCGGGGATGTGCCTTGTCGATGCGGTCGGACACATCTTGCATGCCAATGTCGCCTGTCAGGCCATTCTCGACGCCGGCGATTTCCTGACCGCGATCGAGGGGCGGATCGTCGCGCGCGATCCGAAGATTGACCAGGCGTTTCGGGAGCTGTTTGCGGCCGCAGGCCACGGCGATGCGGCAATCGGAGCTCAAGGGATTGCCTGGTCACTTCGATCGTGGGACGGCTCGCGCTATGTCGCGCATGTCCTGCCGCTGACATCGGGCGCCCGCCGCCTCGCCGGGATCGCTTACTCCGCAACCGCGGCGCTGTTTTTGTGCAAGGTGGCGACGGAAATCCCGTCTTCTCCTGACGTCATCGCACGCGCCTACAATCTGACCCCGACGGAGCTGCGGGTGCTGCTCGCCATCGTCGAGGTCGGCGGTGTTCCCGAAGTCGCGACGGTCCTCGGCGTCGCGGAAAGCACGGTCAAGACGCACCTCAGCCGCTTGTTCGTGAAAACCGGCGCCGCCCGCCAGGCCGATCTTGTCAAGATCGTTGCCGGATTTGCGACGCCGCTTTCGGGCTAGAGCATGATCCGGAAAAGTGGGAATCGGTTTTCCCTCGCGACAAACGCGAAGCGTTTGCGCGGAGATCATGCTCAAACAAAGAGATGAGATCATGATCCGATTCAATCCAATCGGATCATGATCTAGGTGCCGTCACGCCTGGCGCGCGCTGACGAGCGCGTCAGCCGGAGCCGGCCGTGGGTTCGCGGCAGAAATTGTGCACCCTTGGCGCTGAGGAAATCGAGCATCGCCTGCGCGGGGGGCAGCAGCACCTTGTCCTTGCGGGCGAGCACGAACCATTGCCGGACCACGGGGAGGCCGTCGACATCGAGCGTCACCAGTCGCCGTTCGTCGAGTTCAGTTGCGACGGTGTGCGCGGAAATAAATGCAATGCCGAGGCCGGCGATCACCGCTTGCTTGATCGTTTCATTGCTGCTCATCGCCATGCCGATTTTTGGACGGACGCCGGCGGTCTCGAACAGTTGCTCCATCAGGCCGCGTGTTCCGGATCCGGGTTCGCGCGTCAGGAATGTCTCCTCGGAAAGGTCGCTCAGCGACAACCGCGCCTTTCGCGCCAGGCGGTGACTGGTGGGCGCGATGATGACATGGGGATGGTCGCCGATCAGATGAACGTTCATGGGGATATCCACCGGCGGGCGGCCCATGATGGCGATATCGAGATCATAGCCGCGCAACGCCGTGCCGATTTCCTGCCGGTTGCCGATAAAGAGCGTGACGTCGATGTTCGGATACGCTCTCGAAAATCCGGATATCGCGAACGGCACGAAATATTTCGCGGTGCTGACGGCGCCGATGGAAATACGTCCCGCCGTTTTTCCCGCGATCATGTCGAGCGAGGTTTCGCACGACGCGATGGCGGCTTCGATACGCTCGGAAAGCGCCAGCACCTCGTGACCGGCTTCCGTCAGCAGCATGCCGTCGCTGGTGCGCTGGATCAAAGGCAGCCCCGCAAGGGCCTGCAGGTTGCGAAGCTGAAGCGTCACCGCGGGCTGCGTGAGATGGAGTTGCTTGGCGGCTGCGGTCACCGACCGATGTTTCTGAACGGCGGCCAGCGCGCGTAACTGGCGAATGGTCAATTCCCGCAAAAACCGGCCCGCCATGGCAGTCACCTTTATAAGGAAAAGTTTGCTCTCGCCAAAGATAACAAAATTTCCCTAATTCGGCAAATTGCGCTTCCTTAAGGTGCGGATTGCCAGCCGGCAAACGCGTTGCAGCGTCCCAAAGAGGGCGCGGGGAGAGACGGCCATGGACGAGCGCGTGACCCTGCGGTCGCATCTCGACCGATCCGCATCGCAGAAGCCGCATGGCGCTGCGACCGGAGAGGTGATCGAGGCCATCGCCGCCGCTGCGGTCGATCTTGCCATCCTGATCGCGGATGGACCGCTGGCCGGCATCACCGGACGGAACGGCGGCACCAACCCCGATGGCGATCAGCAGAAGGATATCGATGTCGCCGCCGATGAAATGATGCGCCGGGCGCTGCGCAATGCTCCGGTGGCGGCTGTTCTTTCCGAGGAAGCGGCGTTGCCGGAAACCCTCAATCCCCAGGCGCCGCTTTGCGTGGCGATCGATCCGCTCGACGGATCGGCCAACCTCGAAAACAATATCTCGGTCGGAACCATCTTTTCGATCCGCCCCCGCGGCAACGACATTCTCTCGACCTTCTTTGAGCCCGGCACGGCGCAGTGTGCCGCAGGCTTCGTGGTCTATGGCCCACAAACCACGCTGGTTCTCGCCCACAATGCGAGCGTTGACATCTTCATTCTCAACCGGCGGACGCTGGAATTCCTGTTGATCAAACAGGGCGCGAAGATCGCACCCGATACGCCGGAATTCGCCATCAACGCCTCCAACCGTCGGCACTGGCACGGGCCCGTTCGCGCCTACATCGACGAATGTCTCGCCGGCACCAACGGTGGCGGCGCGGCGGATTTCAACATGCGGTGGATCGGTTCCCTGGTCGCCGAATCCCTTCGCATCCTGGTGCGCGGCGGCGTGTTTCTTTATCCGGCCGATGCCCGTCCCGGATATCGCGAAGGACGGCTTCGCCTGCTGTACGAAGCTCATCCCATGGCGCTGGTGATGGAATGGGCGGGCGGCGCTGCGACCACCGGACGGCGGCGAATCCTGGAGCTCGGCGCCAAGACGCCGCATCAGCGCGTGCCCTTGATTATGGGCTCGGTGCGCGGCGTCCGCGACGTCGCTGTCATTCATGAGGGCATCGAACCGATGTTCGACAATAGCGACGCGCCGCTGTTCGCGCGTCGTGGTCTGTTTCGCTAGAGCCGGATTGGTCAGATGTCGCGCAGCCATCCCATCATATCGATCACGGGTTCATCGGGCGCCGGCACGACGTCGGTGAAGAAGACGTTTGAGAACATCTTTCGCCGCGAAAAGGTCGCCGCGGCCTATATCGAAGGCGATGCCTTCCACCGTTACAACCGCATCGAGATGCGTACGAAAATGTCGGAGGAGGCCGAGCGCGGCAACAAGCACTTCAGCCATTTCAGCCCCGAGACCAATCTGTTCGAAGAGCTGGAGCGCGTGTTCCGCGATTACGGCGAAACCGGCACCGGGACGACGCGCCATTACGTCCACGACGACGAAGAAGCGAAGCGGTACGGCGCAGAACCCGGCACGTTCACCGAATGGGGGTCACTGCCGGGAAAATCCGATCTCTTGTTTTATGAAGGCCTGCACGGTGCGGTCGTGACCGAGAAGGTCAACATCGCGCAACATGCCGATCTCAAGATCGGCGTGGTGCCCGTCATTAATCTGGAGTGGATCCAGAAGCTGCATCGCGACCGCAGCGACCGCGGCTATACCCAGGAGGCGGTGACCGACACCATCCTGCGGCGGATGCCGGATTACGTGAACTATATCTGCCCGCAATTCGCCGAGACCGACATCAATTTCCAGCGCGTGCCGACCGTCGATACGTCGAACCCGTTCATCGCGCGATGGATCCCGACGCCGGATGAATCGATGGTGGTGATCCGTCTCAGGAATCCGCGCGGGATCGATTTTCCGTATCTCCTGTCGATGATTCCGAACAGCTTCATGTCGCGCGCCAATTCGATCGTGATTCACGGATCGAAGCTCGACCTCGCGATGCAGCTCATCCTGACCCCACTGATCCTGCAACTCATGGAACGCAAGAGGCGCACGGTATGACCCTTCATGCTCTCCCTTCCATCGCTGGCCGCCCCGATGTTGCGCATGCGGAAATGGCGAACGCGATCCGCTTTCTGGCAATCGACGCCGTCGAGAAGGCGAAGTCGGGCCATCCGGGCATGCCGATGGGCATGGCCGATGTCGCCACCGTGCTGTTTTCGCGCTTCCTCAAATTCGACCCCGCAGACCCGGCGTGGCCGGACCGCGACCGCTTCGTCCTGTCGGCCGGTCACGGCTCGATGTTGCTGTACGCGCTGCTGCACCTGACGGGCTATGAGGACGTGACCTCAGATGAACTCAAGGCCTTCAGGCAGTGGGGATCGAAAACCCCGGGTCATCCCGAATATGGCCATACACCAGGCGTGGAGACGACCACCGGGCCGCTGGCGCAGGGCATTGCGACGGCGGTCGGCATGGCGCTGGCCGAGCGGTTGTTGAACGCGCGCTTCGGCGATGATTTCGTCGATCACTATACGTATGTGGTGGCAGGCGACGGCTGCCTGATGGAAGGCCTCAGCCACGAGGCGATTTCGCTGGCCGGGCATCTCCGGCTCAACAGACTGATCGTGCTGTTCGACGACAATGAAATCTCGATCGACGGATCGACGTCGCTGTCCTGTTCGGATGACCAGCTTGCACGGTTCAAGGCCTCGGGCTGGTCGGCGGGCCGGGTCGACGGGCACGATCCCGAAGCGATCGCCGCTGCGATTGAACGGGCCCGAAACAGCGAACGGCCTTCGCTGATCGCCTGCCGCACCGTCATCGGCTTTGGTGCGCCGAACCGCCAGGGCAGCGAAAAAGCGCACGGCGCGCCGCTCGGTGCCGATGAGGTCGCGAAGACCCGCGCCGCGCTGGACTGGCCGCACGGGCCATTCGAGATTCCGGAATCCGTCCTCGATCAATGGCGCAAGATCGGCGCGCGCGGGCAGGGAGCCCGCCGCTCCTGGATCGAGCGGACAAGGCGCTTCAATTCCGCACCGCGCTCACCTTTTCACGATGCGCTGAACCGAAAACTGCCCTGTGAATACGTTGCAGCGGTGGCGCAGATCCGCCATCGTTTCGGAACCGAACGGCCAAGTATCGCCACCCGGCAAGCATCGCAACTGGTGATCGACGGAATCGCGGAAGCGTTGCCGAACCTGTTGGGGGGCTCGGCCGATCTTACCCATTCCAACCTCACCCGCGCCAAGACGCACCAGCCGGTGCGACCCGATTTCTTTGGTGGTAGCTATATTCACTATGGCGTTCGTGAGCACGCGATGGCAGCTGCGATGAACGGCATCGCGCTGCATGGCGGCTTCATTCCCTATGGCGGCACGTTTCTCACTTTCGCCGACTACAGCCGCCCCGCGATCAGGCTGGCGGCGCTGATGGGGATCAGGGTCATCCATGTGATGACGCACGACTCCATCGGGCTGGGCGAAGACGGCCCCACCCATCAGCCGGTCGAGCATCTGGCGTCGCTGCGGGCGATCCCCAATCTGCTGGTGTTTCGCCCCGGCGATGCCATCGAGACCGCAGAGGCCTGGGATTGCGCGTTACGGGCGCAAAACAACCCGTCGGTGCTGTGCCTGTCGCGGCAGGCGATGCCGACGTTCCGCGAAGCCGGCTGCGAGCAGAATCTGGTCGCGTTTGGCGCTTACGTCGTGGTTGATCCGGAGGATGGCCGCGACGTTACGCTGATCGCAACGGGCTCGGAAGTATCGATCGCAATGCACGCAGCGGAACTGCTGGCGAGTGTCAACGTCCATGCCGCCGTGGTCTCGGCGCCGTGTTTTGAGCTGTTCCGCCAGCAATCGCGCGAATACCGGACCGCGGTTCTCGGACGTGTGCCGCGGATCGGCGTCGAAGCCGCGGTCGAGGGCGACTGGGCGCGCTGGCTCGGCGACGACGGCGAGTTCGTCGGCATGACCGGCTTTGGCGCGTCGGCGCCGGCGGCGGCGCTCTATCGCGAATTCGGAATCACGCCGGAGGCGGTGGTGAGCGCGGCGAAGCGCTCGATCGAGCGGTCGCTGGTTTCACGATTGGCAGGCGACGACTGAAGGGAG
>Ga0137409_10005262_pt1 | contig 13504 bp, 16 predicted proteins | sample CZODoug1_16funga_FD_122059 | JGI IMG/M metagenome (GOLD analysis project Ga0137409, IMG submission 122059) | Vadose zone soil fungal communities from Angelo Coast Range Reserve, California, USA - CZODoug1_16fungal (Hybrid Assembly) | ecosystem: Environmental > Terrestrial > Soil > Vadose zone...
GTCATGCTCAAGTCCCGTTTGCCGGTCAAGACCTCGCTCACGCGGCTGGCCGTACCAAGTAACGGCACGAGATCGGCGCGCGAAAGGCCATGCTGATCCATCAAGTAGGTGAGAAGAACTGGAAGTGCCGGGGCCGTACGCGGCCACTGTGCGCGCTCGTAAGCCTCGACCAAGCGAGCCTGAGCTACCATCCGTGCTCGGTCCCGAGAGTCGCTCGATCCCATCAGCTTCTCAATCAGCTTTTTGGCGTCAGCGTGGTCCGCTTCATTTTGAATCACAATCAACGTCGTTTTCATCACACTGTCTCCGCATCAATGCCGTCGTATTCCTCATGCGATCCGAAAAATCGGATCATCAAAATGCTATCTACGTACTGAACCAAGGCAACCAACCGAAAATCGTTAGCTTTGATATTGAAAACCACACGACCGCCCTTCAAGATGCTCGCCTTCGGGTGCGCTTTCTTCACCTCTTCCGGCGTCTTCCAGTCTGCTGTTTCCGCGATCGCCAACCAGGCGTCATATTGCGCTCGCGCAGCCTTGATTCCTCTGTGGCCGGCCCGTGACTTGAAATAAGTTTCGACGATATCGGTACCGATCACGATCATGGAGGTAAAGTATACTCAAAATTCCCAAAAATGGAATAACAGATTCCATTTTATGGAACAAGGTGGATCTTTGACCGGCCGCGCGACGCGCGCTGGCTGACGGACGAGCAAAAGGACGCGCTGGAGAAGAGGCTTGTTGAGGAGAGCCATCCTAGTGCGTCGCGTGACGTGTGGTCTGCCTTACGAGATCCGCGCGTGCTCATCCTGACGTTTTCGTACTTTTGCCTGATCGTCGGCGTACTGGGCGTTACGCTGTGGTTGCCGCAGATGCTGAAACAGCGAGGCCTTTCCACGACTGCAATCGGTTTCACATCCGCATTCCCGTACCTGGTGGCAAGCGTTGGGATGATCGCCTGGTCCTTTCGCATCGATCGCTCGCGGGCGTACCTCGGTAACTATGTCACCGCCTGCGTGGTAGCAGCCGGCGGATTTGCGCTGTCGGTCGCCGTCGACTCATTGCCGATCATGGTCATTGGCATTTCGCTCGCCTTGGTGGGTATGAACTCATGCAGGCCGGCGATCTACAGCTTACTTCCCCGGTTTCTTCAAGGCGCTGCCGCCGCGGCCGGGATGGCGTTTGTAAATTCCGTCGGCAATCTCGGCGGCTTCTTCGGCCCGTACATGATTGGGTGGTTGAAGGACGCCACGGGATCCTTCACGGCCGGTTTGTATGGGCTCGCAGGTATGCTGACTCTCGCGGCGCTCTCGGCGCCGCTGATCAAGCTCGTCAGGCGCGAGCCACTCTCAGCTGAGCAGGAGTAGATCAACCTAAGACGTCGCGGAAGGCCACGTCCAATCGCGTCGCCAAAGCATCAAGATTTTTGTCGACGGTCCACAGCAAGGTTTCAGGAGTCAGAATCACGGATGCAAGCAGCGACATATCGACGGCGCCACAGCCCAAGTCCTGAAGTTGCTCATTCTCTATCAGTGCAAGCGTCTCTTCGGTCGTCGCGATGACGGATTGCTGCAGCTTATTGAGGTCGCCGAGGGTGCGCTTACGCGGGGCCGGGGGCCTCCCGCAGGCGATTTCCAACACGATCAGCGGATGACACAACACCCGGTCCGCTGCCAAAAGCGATTGAAGTACGTCGTTGGATTTGCGGAAATGAGCAACCCAGACAGACGAATCCGCGAGTACGGCAGTCAACGGTGGGACCCTATGCGGGCCGGCGACGCGGGATCGATTTCATCTTGGGCGCTTTGCCGCCGAGAGCGGAAAGTCGCTTCCCCGCTTGAACGCGGACGAACACCTTCATTGCTTCGCGAAACAAGTTGGCCTTGTCCATTCCAGGATCGGCGACCTCGAGCGCTCGATGGTAGAGTTCATCATCAATGGTGACGGTGGTTCTCAAGAGCAGGTCCTCATGCATCAATAATGATGCATTATAGCATCAATTGGCGCACAGGCGTCGACGGGACTTTCTACGGCGAATGTCGCGGCTCGTCCGACGACAAGGCGCAAGCTGCGATCTTCACGGATACGCTCGTTCGTTTGAAACAGGCTGGAACCAAGCTTCGGCGGCCGTTGAAACTGGCCCTGACCTGTGGCGAGGAAACCGGCGGGGCGTTCAATGGCGCCAACTGGCTGGTGACCGAGCACAAGGACTGGATCGATGCCCAATTCGCCCTGAACGAAGGAAGCGTCGGCCTGCGCGATGCCAGCGGCAAGAAGCTTTCACTCGGTATTCAAGCGGGAGAGAAGGTCTATCAGGATTTCCGTATCGAGGCGAGCAACCCCGGTGGCCACAGCAGTCGCCCGCGCCCGGATAACGCCATTTACAGCCTGGCGGCGGCGCTTGTTCGCATCGGTCAATATGAGTTTCCCGTGCAGTTCACCGACACGACGCGCGCCTACTTCACCGAGACGGCAAAACTGTCCGGGGGCGAAGCGGCTGCCGCGATGATGCGGCTGATCGCCAATCCCAACGACCTCGAAGCCAGCGCCATTGTGTCGAAAGATCCGACCTATCACTCGATGCTGCGCACTACCTGCGTTGCGACGAGGCTGGATGGTGGCCATGCCAACAATGCGCTGGCACAGCGTGCGGGCGCCAATATCAATTGCCGGATGTTTCCCCGGCGACACGATCGACAATGTCCTCGCACAGCTGATCAAGGCCGCGGCCGACCCGTCGCTGACCATAGCCCCGACCGGCGAAATCAGCCCGACTCCAGCCCCGCCGCCGCTGACCCCACTGGTCTACGGCACCGCCAAGACCCTTGCACAAAAGCACTTTTCGGGCGTACCGATGCTGCCAGCGATGACGACGGGCGCCACCGATGGCCGCTTCCTCAACGCTTCAGGAATTCCCACCTATGGCGTCCCGGGTCGGTTCTCCGACCCCGACGGCAACGGCGTTCACGGCCTCAACGAACGCAAGTCGGTCGAGGGCCTTTACGAAGAGCGCGATTATCTTTTCGAGCTGATCCAGGCCTACGCGAACAGCAAATAGGCGGCTTCCGCAAGGCCACCCGACCTCTCGTCACGTGGTTTGGGCCCCCGGTGGCTTGATGAAATCGATAAATGCGCGCAGCGGTGCCGGTACGAGGCGCCGCCCGGGATAATAGAGAAATGGTCCCGAGAAGCGCTGCCACCAGGGCTCAAGGACTGGCTTGAGAGTTCCGCTGTTCAGATGCGGGCGTAGCCAGTCCTCGAACAGGTAGACGATGCCGCTACCCGCAAGCGCCGCATCGACTGCAAGATCGGTAGCCGTACCGGCCTGCACGAGCAGCGGACCGGAAGGATCCACCTTCACCACCTCACCTTCGCGCTCGAACTCCCACGGCGTCATGGCGCCGCTCGAGAAACGGCTTCGCAGACAGGCATGCTGAAGCAGTTCACGCGGATGCCGGGGGCGGCCGCACCGATCGAGGTAGTCGCGAGAGGCGGCTGTCGCGAAGCGCTGGACGCGTGGGCCAATCGGAACCGCGATCATGTCTTTTTCCAGTCGTTCGTCGTAGCGGATTCCCGCATCAGACCCCGACGCCAGCACATCGACGAAGCCATCCTCGGCGACTACCTCCAATCGGATCTCGGGATACGCGGCGAGGAAACGTGGAACGATCGCGGGCAACACCAAGCGTGCGGCGCTCACGGGCACATTGAGGCGCAGCGTGCCCGCCGGGCGGGTACGAAAGCTATTCACCACATCGAGGGCTGCCTGCACCTCGTTCAATGCGGGCCCAAGGCGCTCCAGCAGACGCTGCCCGGCCTCGGTGGGCACGACACTGCGCGTCGTGCGATGGAGCAGTCTCACGCCGAGCTGCGCTTCGAGTCGACGAACGGCCTCGCTGAGCCCGGAGGCACTACTGCCACTCGCCCGCGCCCCATCCCGAAAGCCCTGCGCCCGCGCCACCGCGAGGAAGGCATTCAAGTCACCTAGGTCCATGTCCATTGTTCGCATTTCCGCACAGCCTGTACAGATTATATCGGATTGTCGAACAAGAAAATGACCCTTAGTATGGCATCACGCGAACCCACAGGAGTTTCAGTCATGCCCAGCAACGACAAATTCGGCACCTTCCAACTCGGCAACCGCTCCGTGAGTCGCCTCGGCTATGGCGCGATGCAGCTTGCGGGCCCCGGTGTCTTCGGTCCACCCAAAGATCACGCGGCGGCACTTGCGGTATTGCGCGAGGCCGTTGCCAGTGGTGTGAATCACATTGACACCGCCGACTTCTATGGTCCTCACGTCACCAACCACATCATCCGTGAAGCCCTTCATCCTTACCGCAAGGACTTGGTCATCGTCACCAAGGTCGGCACCCGCCGCGGCGCGGACGCCTCATGGATTCCGGCCTTCTCGCGTGAAGAACTGACTCAGGCGGTCCACGACAATCTCCGCAATCTCGGCGTGGATGTGCTCGACGTCGTCAATCTTCGCGCCATGTTCGACGTACATCACCCCGCCGAGGGATCGCTGGAGGCGCCGCTCACCGTGCTCGCGGACATGCAGCGAAAGGGATTGGTGCGTCACATCGGGCTGAGCAACGTCACGCCTAAGCAAATCGCGGACGGGCGACGCATCTGCGAGATCGTCTGCGTGCAGAACTACTACAATCTGGCGCACCGGTCCGATGATGCCCTGATCGAGACCCTCGCGGGGCAGGGGATCGCCTACGTCCCGTTCTTCCCGCTTGGGGGATTCACGCCGCTGCAGTCGTCCACGCTGTCGGACGTCGCGGGACGGCTCGATGCCACACCGATGCAAGTCGCGCTCGCCTGGCTGCTGCAGCGCTCGCCGAACATTCTGCTCATCCCCGGAACCTCGAGCGTTGCGCACCTGCGCGAAAATCTGGCCGCTTCGCAGCTCGCTCTTGCGCGGCAAACCCTGGACCAGTTGAATGGGATTGCCTCATGAACCCGATCAATTCGCATTTGAAGGAGCGTCTTGGGCGAGAGTCCCTGCGCTCAGCGGCATGAACGTAGTGCTGGAAACAACGGCGAGGTATTCCTTGGAACTTTCTGCCTATTTGCATCGCATACGTTTTGACGCAAAGGCTGGCGAACCGACAAGCCCACGACTAAAATTGCCCCGGAGGCGACCGATGCGACCGCAGCTGAATCATTCGATTGTTTGGTGTCGCGACAAGATCAAATCGGCGGGGTTTTTGACCCATGTGCTTGGCCTACCCGATCCTCGCCCGTTCATGCATTTCTTGATCGTGGACCTGTCAAATTCTGTCTCCTTGGACTACATGGAGTCCAAGGAGCACATAGCTCTGCAGCACTTCGCATTCCTGGTCGGTGACGACGAATTCGAGCCCATTTTGGCCAAAGTCCGGGCATTGGTGCCTCAAATCTGGGCGGACCCCGCCCGTACGCTGCCAGATCAAATCAACACGCACTTCAATGGGCGTGGGTTCTACTTCGAGGATCCGAACGGGCACCTGTTAGAGGTGATCACGCGACCGTACGGGTACTCCGGTCCCTGACGGGATACGACAGTGTCATGGTTGGATCCCTGTTAGCGGAGATGGCCGCGAGCGGCAGCAGCCGAAACAATGACGAACTCTCCCGGCAGTCGGTAACCCCGGCCGTCACGCCACGGCTCAATGGCCTCCAGATAACGCGCGCAAACTCGTTCGCGCGCTGCGTCATCGAAGCGCGACCATGCAAGAGCGACAGGGCCACCGACAAAAACGGCGTCACAGGCCTCCTCGGCATCGACGTAGTTCAACGTCGATTCGATGCGCCGCTGTTCGACGATGTCGAGGTTCGCGGCGGAAATCAAACGGGCCAATGCGTCGCTCTGTCCAAGACGGAAGAACAATGGGCAGACTTCGCTCGAGACTTCCGAGTCGACGATCGGAAACAGCGCCGACCAGGCGCAACGAGAGCGTTCTCCCCACACGGCAATGACCGCACGACCGTCGCGGCAAAGGACGCGGCGCATCTCACGAAGCGCCAGTTCGGGGTTCGGCAGGTACATCAGCCCCAGCGCGCAAAGAGCGACATCGACACTTGCATCCGGCAAGGCAAGGCTCTCGGCGTCCATTCGCAAAAATTCTACGTTCGGCAAGCCGCGGACTTGCGCGTTGCGCCGGGCAGCTTCGATCATCTGAGCCGAAAGGTCTGTGCCGCACACCCGGCCAGTTGGACCCACCGCGCCGGCCGCCTGGAACGTGACCAAGCCCGTGCCACAGGCCACGTCGAGTACCCGTGCGCCCGGTGCCAGGGCTGCCGCGGCAAGCAACTCTGCCTGGGCCGGCGCCAATTGTTCTCTCCAAAGCGGTTCATACCTGGACGCTGCCCGATCCCAGCCGTAGCGCTGGACGCGGCGCTGCAATTTCGGATCCATATCAGCGCACCCGGCTCAATTCGTAGGCCAAGTCCATCAAACTGCGCTGAGGCGCCGCGGCTCTTCCGCACGGAAGACTGGCGAGTCGTTCTGCAGAGTGCACGCGGATGCGAGGCGGATGCACTACGGCGACGGCTGCGCCGGCTGGCTGGCCGGTGTGAACGATCGAATCGTCGGATCCGCGTTGAGATTGTTGCATAAGAGCCCTGCCCACGCATGGACGCTCGAGGAACTGGCACACGCTGCCGGCACCTCAAGGTCGGTGCTCGCCGAGCGCTTTCAACGTCTGGTTGGCAGTTCACCGATGCAGTACTTGACACAATGGCGCATGCTGTTGGCGTCGAATCTTCTGCGCGGCGGCAACACGCCGATGGCGCGAATCGCAGAGGCGGTCGGATATCAGACCGATTCTGCATTCAGCCGCGCATTTCGGCGCGAGTTCGGCGCTCCGCCCGCAACTTGGCGCCGCACGCAGCCGTCCCGCAGCCACATCTCCTGAGTACAGAAGTTCGCTGCGGCCTGTCATACTAGGCGGTCAATCCGGCGACCGGGGTCGCCTGAACCGTAAAATGAACTGGTCCGTGCGCCCACGGTTCGTCGCGAAGTCGAAGCCGCGGGCTTCCTGTTCGACGGCGAGAGCAGCCTGCTTGCCAATCCGGCGGATCCGCATACGGTCGGGGTCTTCGACCCCTCGATTCGAGGTCGACCAGGAAGGACTGATGGTCGAACAACTCCCACACGACGTCGGCGTGATCTGCGTCTGTCCATCGCATCAGTTTCCCCTGGGCATGACCATGTCGGCGTGCCGCCGTAAGGAACTGGTCGAATTCGCGCGACACCGCGGTGCTGTCATCATCGAAGACGACTACGACGGGGAATTTCGTTATGACGCCAGCCCCTTGGAGGCGCTCCGGACGGCTACCGACGCGGATATCGTATTTTATGTAGGCACTTTTTCGAAGTGCATGCTGTCGGCATTGCGAATGGGGTTCATCGTGGTTCCCGAGTGGGCAATGCAAACTCTGGTGGCGGCGAAGAACTGCCTCGACTGGCATTGCTCAACGCCGGTCCAAGGTGGGGTGGCTGGATTCATCGCGGGCGGCCATTTAGCGCGTCATGTTCGGAGGATGCGCCAGATCTACCAGCAGCGCCGCCAGCTTCTACTCGATTTTCTCGATGCGGGGCTTGGAGAATGGTTGGACCCCATTCCGTCGTGCTACGGCATGCACGTTGCGGCCGTGGCGCGCACTTCCCTGGACCTCGAACATATGACGGAGGCTCTACTGCGGCACAACGTGAAAATGCACACATTCAGCAGATATTTCTTCGGGCCCCAAACAAAAGCCGGCCTGATCTTTGGGTATGGGGCGGCAGACCTTTCGGAAATGAAGCAAGGTCTCTCGGCCCTGAGAAAAGTGCTGCAGAGGTAAAGCGCGCTTTAGCTCTTGCCGCTCAGGCCGTCATCGATCATTTTGTTTTCGGATTTGAGCTCGAGCCCCGCGGCCTTGGCCTCGAGCTCAAGAAGCGCGCCGAAATCGCTGTCCTGGTAGCCGTTGCCGATCATGCTTTGCACAATCTCGCGGGTGAGCGCGGTCAGGGGTTGGGGCACGCCCAGATTGCGGCCGGCCTCCAATCCGAGATCGAGATCCTTACGCAGCAAATACGGCGTGAAGGTCGGGGTCCAATCGAGATTGACAAAGGCCGGCGACTTGTATCTTGTGAACAGCGAGCCCATTACACTCTTGTTGATGAAGTCGAGAAATGCATGGCGCGGCACGCCGCCCTTTTCGGCCAAGACCGTGATCTCCGCCAGCGATTGCGTCACCACACCCAACAGGATGTTGTGGCAGATTTTCACCATGCGCGCCAACTCGCCCTCACCGACATAGGAAACGCCGCGGCCGAGCAGGGCGAGGTAGGGTTCAGCCATCTTGAACTGCGCTTCGGGGCCCGAGGCTACCACCGACAGCAGACCGGCCTTGACCACCTTGGCGTTGCCGGATACCGGTGCCGCCAGCATCGCGACGCCACGAGCCGCAGCCTGTTCGCGGACCGCGGCTGAAGCCTCGGTCGATACGCTCGAGCAATCGACCAGAAGCTTGGGCGCCGCCGAACGAGACAGGACGCCTTTGCTGCCGGTCACCACCTCGATCAGATCATCGGGACCCGAAACCATGGTGAAAACGATATCGCGATCGGCCAGGTCAGCCGGCGAATCGGCAATCGTGGCGCCAGCTTTTGCCAAGGGTTCCGCCTTGGCCCTGGTGCGATTGCAAACGGTAACGTCGCAACCGCTCTTCAGCAGCCTCGAGGCCATGGCGTAACCCATCCGACCGGTCCCAACCCAGCCCAGGCGATAATCCTTGAGCCCCGCCTTCGTCATGCTAGTTTCCTTGCCACCTAACTGCAAACGTTTGCACGTTTATACCGTCTCGCCGGTCGAAATACAATAGTAGAGGCACCGGCCTTTTTCACCTAGCCGGCACAATCCTCTACGGCGCGGACAAGGTCTCCGTATACGACCCCGATGCGCGGCCATGGATTCGAGATTTCCGACCCGCCGAAGCACCCCGGATCGGGCAGGTTTGGGGGCGCGGGGAAATGGAGCAGCCGTCTTGATTGCAAACGATTGCACTATAGTCTATAACCGGCCTGGGCTCGAGTGAGAAGCTCATTATCCGCGGGAGGTCGAATGCAGGCACTGAGACCCAAGCCATTTTACGCGAAGCTGCACAATCAAGTGATCATGGCCATCGTCGCCGCGATCATCGTGGGCGGCGTGTGGCCGGATATCGCGGTGAAGGTGAAGCCGCTGGGCGATGGTTTCATCAAGTTGATCGGCATGATGATCGCCCCGATCGTGTTTTGTATCATCGTGTCGGGAATCTCAGGCATGGGAAGCGCCGGCCGGGTTGCCCGCCTCGGCGTCAAAACCATGGTGTACTTCTACGTGGTCTCGGCGCTGGCGCTGCTGCTCGGTCTGATCGCGGCCAACCTCATACCGACCGGCGTCGGGCTCAACATCGATCCGCGCTCCATCGACACTTCCAGCATCGCCGGCTACGTCACTGCCGCCAAAGACCAGGGCGTCGTGGCGTTCCTGCTGAGCATCATCCCGGTCACCATGATCGACGCCTTCGCAAAGGGCGCCATCCTGCAGGTGGTTCTGGTCGCCGCGCTGTTCGGTTTGGCGCTCATTCACCTGGGCGAACGTGCATCCTTCGTAAAAGATCTGGTGGATCAGCTCACCAGGGTGGTATTTGCGATCGTCGAAATGATCATCGCGCTGTCGCCCGTCGGTGCCTTCGGCGCCATGGCATTCACCGTGGGGCGATTCGGTCTTCACTCACTGTTGCCCCTGCTAAAACTCATTCTCGTGTTCTACGGCGCCTGCCTGGCATTCGTGCTCATCGTCTTGGTGCCCATCGCCCGGCGCTTCGGTTTCAGCCTCGTCAAATTCTGCCGCTACATCCTCGATGAGATCCTGATTTTCCTCAGCATCGCCAACTCTGAAGCCCTGCTGCCGCGCTTGATGGAAAAGCTCGAGCGCATGGGGGTCCCCAAGTCGGTGGTCGGCCTGGTTGTGCCCACGGGCTATTCCTTCAATCTCGCCGGCAGCAGCATCTATTTCACCTTGTGCGTGATCTTCATCGCTCAGGCCACCAACACGGCGCTGCCGCTCGATCGGCAGATCGTGATTCTCCTGATCGCGATGCTGATGTCCAAAGGAGCAACCGGCTTTACCGGCGCAGGCTTCGTCGTGCTCGCCGGCACCCTGTCGGCCATTCCGGACATCCCCATGGCCGGCCTTGCCCTTTTGCTCGGTATCGATCCGTTCATGCAGCGCGGCCGGGGCCTCGTCAACTACATCGGCAACGGTATTGCAGCCATTGCCATAGCCGCCTGGGCAAAGGACTTGGACGTTGCGGAACTCAATCGACGCCTCGACCTGGGCCCGGATGCTGATGCCTCCTTCGCTCCGAGCGCGCCCATGCCTCATCCTCAACAGGCTTCGGGGTAGACGACGCGGAGGCCGGGGCGTAGTCCATATTGCTTGCGGTGCCGCACGGCATCACCTACTCTTCGCCGGTATGAGCAAGCCGCCCTCAGGAATCAAGCAGATTGCGCAAAAGGCAGGAGTGCACGTCTCGACGGTATCACGGGCACTCAATCCACAAACCCGCACCATGGTGTCGCAGGAAGTGGCGACGCGCATCCTCCGAATAGCCAGCAATCTCAGCTACACGCGCAACCCGCTCGCCTTCGGACTGAAAACGCGGCGCTCATTCACCGTCGGCGTCATCGTTCCTGATCTTACGAATCCCCTATTCCCTCCGATCGTGCGGGCAGTCGAACGCACTCTCGGGAAAGAAGGCTACGTGACGATGCTGGCGGACTCGGATAATAGCAGGGAGACGGAAAGCGCCATTCTCGACTCGTTGCGGGCGCGGCAGGTTGACGGACTCATCCTCGCCACCGCATGGCTCCAAGATGACATCGTCGCGCGATGCCGGGAGCAGAACACTCCCTTTGTACTCGTGAACCGCACGGTACTCGACGAAAGCGTGACCAGCGTCGTCACCAATGACGGCTACGGTATCCGTCTCGCCGTCGATCACCTTGTGCACCTTGGACACCGAAAATTAGCCTTCGTCGGCGGCCCGCTCAATACGTCGACAGCGACCGGACGGCGCGAGGGCTTCATCGCCGCGCTCAAGGCCTACCGACTGAGCGTGCGGGAAAAGCTCATGGCCGACTGCCCGTCGTTCACGGTTCAGGCCGGCGCAGCGGCAGCCCGTGAACTTCTGGCGGGTGCGAATCGCTCATTCACGGCGATCGTTGCCGCCAACGATATGTTGGCGCTTGGATGCTACGACGCTCTCACCGAGGCAGGACTCGCATGCCCGAAGGATATTTCGATTACGGGCTACAACGACATGCCGTTTGCCGATCGCTTCAACCCGCCGCTGACGACCCTGCGAATTCCGCACGATCAAATCGGAGTCCAGAGCAGCCTGCTGTTGCTGCGAATGATGCGCGACCCTACGGTCATCGTACCCTCCATGCACCTGGAGCCGGTCCTCGTGGTGCGAGGCTCGACTGCGGGCATTCAGGGATACCAATCGTAGAGGCGCATTTTGAGTTTCCGCGTCGCTAACTCAAGAACTCGCCCATCCACTCGTGCGATTCCAGGAGCTGTTTCACCAGCCGCAGATAGGCGCCGGAGTAGGCGCCGTCCACCGCGCGGTGATCGAAACTATGCGCCAGCATGCCGACCGGCCGAATATCGATCCGCTCGCCGTCGTTGTCGGCGACCACCCAGGGCCGTCTTAGCACGCCGTCGATCGACAGAATCGCGATCTGGGGCTGGTTGATGATCGGCGCCGTGATGAAGGTGCCGAAGCTGCCATTATTGGTGAGCGAGTAGGTGCCCTCGGTCATATCGTCGGGCTTGAGCGCATTGGAGCGCGCCCGCGCGGCGATCCTGGCGATCGCCCGCGCCATGTCGGGCACGCGCAGCGCGGCGACATTCTTAATCACCGGCGCAACCAACCCGCCGCGATCGAGATCGACCGCCAGGGAAAGATTGATCGCCTTGTAAACGGCGAGGGAGTCTCCCTCCATATGCGCATTCAAATGCGGAAATTCCGGCAGGGCCAGCGCGACCGCGCGGGCGACGAAAGGAAGATAAGTGAGCGACGTTCCCTCGCGCTCCTGCCACGCCTTCTTGAGCGCGCTGCGCGCCACCTCGACGCCCGAAAAATCGACCTCGATTGCCTGCAGCACATGAGCGCTGGTCGCTTTGGAACGCACCATGTGTTCGGCGATCCGTTTGCGCAGCGGGCTGAATCGCACGGTCTCGGCATCACGGCGACTCGTCGCAGGCGCGGTTTGGCGCCTTTCCAAATGAGACAGTACGTCGTCCCGTTTGACGCGTCCATCGCGGCCGGTGCCCCGGATCCGGGCAATATCGACGCCATGCTCGGCGAGGAGTTTGCGCACCGCGGGGGACAGCGGCGCGCCGTGGCCATCGCGATTGGCGGGCGTCGCGCCCCTCTGCACTACCGGAGCAGCCGGCATCGCGGGTGGGGTCGTCGGGGCCGGTACGCCGGCGGCCTTGGGAACCGCGGCTCTGCCTAAGTCGCCCGTGTCGATGATTTCTGCACCTATCGGGGTCATGCACATACGTTGGCGAGGGGCGCCTCGATGACGGGCGTCTTGGGCGAACTCATGGGCCACGAGTGCGGCCTGATGGGCGGCAAGGGCGGCTCCATGCACCTGACCGACATTGATAGGGGCGTGATGGGATCCTACGCGATAATCGGCGCCCATCTCCCGATCGCCATGGGCGCCGCCTGGAGCGTGACGTCGCCGAACAGTGCGTATTCGCGCTGCATCTTTTCGTTGCGATCATAGTCCAGGGGGAGTCCACCGGGGCCGGGCTGGATGAGCATCGGGTTGTTGGGATCGCTGTTGTAGTTGTTGTCGACGGCCAACGTCTCGATCTTGTGCCCCTGGAAGAACGCACCGACGAGCCAGTCCACGTCCGAACCACCGGTCGATGCGAGCCGAAGCTCCTCGCTATAGACCCGGTTGTCGACATTCTGGTCCAACAGGTCGATTGGAACGGGCTGCTTGAAGAAGTCCGTCACTCCGCGATTGTAGGACGTGAAGTAGGAAGTCAACGAAGTCAGCGCCATATTCGCCTCCATCTGATGGTCCAATTGGAGCGCGACGGAGCCGATGTGCCGGTCAAAGGACGGGACGAAGAAATCCTCCACCGTGCGTGAATAGGTGTGCGCGTCGGGCGGCTCGTACATGAGGTTCTGCGAACTCGTATTGAAGTCGTCCGCGGAGAGCCATACGTGGATCTTGTTGGATTCGTTCGGCGCAACCACCACGGTGACGCGGGCGCCGCGGTCGGTGGCTGCGCCATAGTCGAATTTGTTGACGGTGTCGTAGATATTGCCGTCGTGATGGTCGTAGTACACGCTGGCTCGTACGCCTATCTTGTCGTCGAGCGGACCGGAGAATACGGCCTGATAATTGCGCGTGGAATATGAGCCGAATTCGACAGTCGCCTCGTTCTCCCACG
>Ga0137409_10005263_pt1 | contig 13502 bp, 9 predicted proteins | sample CZODoug1_16funga_FD_122059 | JGI IMG/M metagenome (GOLD analysis project Ga0137409, IMG submission 122059) | Vadose zone soil fungal communities from Angelo Coast Range Reserve, California, USA - CZODoug1_16fungal (Hybrid Assembly) | ecosystem: Environmental > Terrestrial > Soil > Vadose zone...
CGTTCCTTCCCCCAGATCCGCCGGGACCTGCAATAGCATCGATTGGCTGATCCGTCGGCAGGAAGTGTCTCTCTCCAGGAGCCGGCGCATGATCGGAGTCGGGACAACGGACCCCACTCCGTCATCCACGGACATGATTCCGGCGGTCGCGTGCGTGGTGCTGGCGGCAGTCACCAGGGCGGCGACTGTCGGATGCTGGAATATATCGCGGGTGGTCAGAGCCAATCCCCGGCGTCGTGCCCGGCTGACCAACTGAATGGCGAGAATGCTGTCACCGCCAAGCTCGAAGAAACTGTCGTCGACACCGACGCGCGGCACTCCCAGGATCTCCGCAAACAGCGAGCAGAAAGCCTCTTCTTGTGGCGTGCGTGGCAGGCGTGATGGCTGGTCGCCGGTGAAGTCCGGCGCCGGCAGTGCTTTGCGGTCCAGCTTGCCGTTGGCGCTTAGAGGCAGAGCGTCGAGGGAGACGATCGCGGCTGGAACCATGTAGTCCGGCAGCACCTGTGCCAGAGATTCGCGCAACGCGTCTGCATCTACCTTCACGCCTGCGGCCGGCACGACGTAACCTACCAGCCGCCTGTCGCCGGGCTTGTATTCGCGTGCCACTACGACGGCTTGCGCCACTTCCGGATCGCGAAGGATGGCCGTCTCGATCTCACCCAGTTCGATCCTGAAGCCGCGAATCTTGACCTGGTGATCGCTGCGTCCGAGATACTCCAGGACACCGGCGCGCCAACGCGCCAGGTCGCCCGTCCGGTACATCCGAGTGCCGTCGCCATATGGGTCGGCGACGAAGCGTTCTGCCGTTAGCGCCGGCCGGTTGAGGTAGCCGCGGGCCAACCCCACGCCGGCGATGTACAACTCCCCGCCAACTTCCACCGGGGTTGGCTGAAGTACTGCGTCAAGCACATAGAGGTTGGTATTCCAGATCGGCCGGCCGATCGGCACAGCTTCCGGCGGTCCATCTTGTTGGCACTCCCAGAAGGTGACATCCACCGCGGCTTCCGTCGGGCCGTACAAATTGTGCAGCGGCACATCCAGTTTTCGTTGGAATTCTGTCTGCAACTCTGGCGATAGCGCCTCACCGCTGCAAATGACCCGACGGAGTGTACTGCACCCCACCACCGAGGGCTCCTGGAGGAAGGCCTGAAGCATGGAGGGCACGAAGTGAACGGTCGTGATCCTCTGCTGGCGGATCAACTCTGCCAGGTAGCCGGCGTCGCGGTGCCCGCCTGGCCTGGCCACCACTAAAGTTGCTCCTTCCAGCAACGGCCAGAAGAACTCCCAGACCGAGACGTCGAACCCGAATGGTGTCTTCTGGAGCACACGGTCCTGGGGCGTGAGCCCGTATGCCGCCTGCATCCAACGGAGTCGGTTCACAATGCCCGCATGCGTATTGGTTACGCCTTTGGGCCGCCCCGTCGAGCCCGAAGTGTAAATGATGTACGCGGGATGCTGCGGGCGCAGTGGTTGGATGCGGTCTTCGTCGCGTGGATTGCCGGTGGCATTCACGGCCCCCGCTGCCAGATCTTCGTATCGGTCGAGCATCAAGGTGCGCCAATCGCCCCGCGGGACGCGCGCCGCCGTCGCAGAAACCGTGAGGATTACCGGGGGCCGCGCATCGCCTACCATGAGGGCCAGCCGATCCGACGGGTATTCGGGATCGATCGGCAGATACGCTGCGCCGCTCTTGAGGATCCCGATCAATCCCACAACCATCTCGACCGACCGCGGCGCTGCGATCGCCACGCAAGTCTCCGGGCCAACACCAAGCTCAATGAGCCGGTGGGCCACCTGGTTCGCCCGACGGTTTAGCTCGTGGTATGTGAACGTGCTTTCGCCAAAGACCAGGGCTATCGCCTTGGGTTTGCGAGCGACTTGCGCCTCAATGAGGGCAGGCAGCGTCGTTTGCTCGAGTGCGCGGCCCGTATCGTTCCACTTGACCAGAACTTGCTGGCGCTCTCGCTGGTCCAGCAGGTTCATCCGCCAGATCGGTTCGGTCACACGAGCTTCCTTCAAGCACCGCAGAAACCTGCGCTCGTGAGCGGCAAGGTCATCGACTGTGTGGACAGCCGGATTGGCGTCGAAATCGAGCCGTAACGTGCCCGAGTCCGATTGGTCATATACGGCGATCGCCAGATCGTCCACGGGTCCGTTCGCGAGGTTGTGCGTTGTTGCGCGATATCTCCCGAAGCGCAGGTCGTAGTCGAACGGCATTGCGTTGACGATTGGTCCATATAGCTTCCGACCGCTCGCGAGCAGACCGAGGCTGCGGCGGATGTCTTCGCTTCGAAAACGTTGATGCTTCAATACGCGCCGGTGCTCCAATGAAATCTGTTGCACGACTTGTCCGAAGGGGAGTTCCGGGCCGAGGGTCACACGCACGGGTAAGACATCCGACATCATTCCGGGCGTCCGTCGAGCCACGGCGCCTATGCGGCCGGCTACTGTAAGACCGAGCCACGCGTCCGTCGATCCTGTCATCCGGTATAGATAAGTCGCCAGGGCGGCGCTGACTACCTGAGTTAGTGTCGCTCCCGTCTGGTGGGCTATCTGCCGTAGTGACTTAGTCACAGAGGCTGGAAGTAGTACAGTGCGGCGTATGGGAATGCCGCTGCCAGTTGCGGGACGCGAACCGAGGCTGACCGGTTCCGGGGCGCCGCCCATACTGTCGATCCAATACCGCTTATCCCGTTCGAATTGGTTTGACGCGCGATATGTGCGCTCGTCTTCCAGGAGGTCCAGCAGTGGAAGAAATGGGCTGTCGGTTGGACTCTGTCTGTTCTGCAGACGACTGTAGACTTCGGCTACGCGCCGTGTTACCAGCCAACCGCCGAAGCCGTCGTTGACAATATGGTGATTCCGCTGATACCAGAACGCGCGACCAGGCGAAACCCGGAGAAGCGCGTACTCGAAGAGCTGCCCATCCCGCAAATCCATCGGGCGCAACAGATCTCCCCGCATCCAGGCTTTAGCCGCTACTACGGGATCGCTCTCCCGGCTCATGTCGATTATCTGGAGCCGCCAGTCTACCGATGGACGTATGGTCTGCCGCGGACCATTGTCCCCTTCGCGAAGAACCAATCGGAGCGTCTCGGCCTCGTCGACCACCTGCCGCAACGCTCGTTCCAACTGTTCCGAATCCACGCTCCCGCGAATCTCGACGTACTGTCCGAGATTGAAGATCGGACTGGTGGGATCGAGCTTCTGCGCCACCCAGACTCCGAGTTGCGCCGCGGACAAGACGAGGTCAGGATACACTCCCGGTGTTGACATATGTGCCTGGTCTCCTTTGCTCCCTGCGCTTGAAAGCCGTCGCGCGGACGGCCCGTGGACAAGCCGTGGGAGGTCATGGGGTCGACTGCCGAGATCAACCTTCTCGTCTTAAGAAGATCGATAAATAATGCGAGAATTCCAGTCCGTCTTCAGGTTGGGGTGATAGTTCGTGGGTATGTAGATATCTTCTCGCTAGTGTCCAATCGCTGTTATTTCATCGACACGGCCCTTGCCGAGCTTTCCGTAGTAAGCCGGATTCAGCATATCGATGTTAATGGTCCCATTGACCACAGCATCGCGCACGCCGGTAGCCTGCTTCGAACGGACGAGTGCAGCCTCGCCAGCCACAATAGGGGCCGAGAATGACGTGCCCGAGGCCAGAAGGTAAAAACCTCCAGGATATGCGGAGATGATGTTGACGCCGGGCGCCGTGACATCCAGAAACGTGCCGAAATTGGAGAACTTTGCTTTCTTGTCGTCGAGATCCGTCGCCCCGATAGAAATCACCTGGGGGTATGCGGCGGGATATTGCGGCAGCTCGGAATTCGCATTACCCGCGGATCCCGTGATCGTCACGTTGGCGCTGACGGCAGCTGTAATCGCATCCTGCACAGAACGGGAGCGTGTGTTCATCCCAAAGCTCATATTGATCACCTGTGCGCCGTGGCTGACTGCGTAGTAAGTCGCTTTCGCAATCGTGAACACATCAGCACGTCCGTTGTCGTCAAATACACGAAGCGGCATGATCATCGCAAGCGGAGCAACGGCTGCGATCAAGCCGGCCACCATTGTGCCGTGGCCGTAAGCGACACTTGGTCCCGTAATCAGACCGGCCGGCAACCCATTATCCAGAAAGTTCGAGGCTGTCTGCGTCATAAAGGCGGCGGTTGCCGGATCAACGGAGCCCGACTGATCGAGAAAGCTCGATGCGGTCTGATCGAGGAAGTTCGATGCGGACTGATTGAGGAGAGCATACGTTGGTCCCTGGGCCTGTACGAAGTCGAAACCTCCAACGACATGGCCCTGCAGCGCAGGATGACTGGAATCGGTCGCGCTGTTGATGTCGGCCACGATGACCCCGTATCCAGCGTAATAGTCGACGGCCTTATCGGCGCGAATAAGGGTAAGGGCCGGTTGCAGGCGATAAAAATCGGGCGGCGCGACGGACGTTAACAATCCCAGGTTGCGGAACGTAGGATTATCCATTGTCGTGTCGGTTTCGATATATGCGACGCCGAGCAGCGACAATGTAAGACTCAGCGCAGGCACGTGCGGCACTCTCAACAGGTACAGGTTGACCGAGGGAATGCTGTCCAGAAGGTCCGCCCCAAGAAGCGTAAGGAGCGGTCCAATCAATGCTCCTGTCCTGAGCTTGAGAATGATCCGAATGTCGCCGGCCGCTTCCGCTCCGACGGTGCTTCCCATGATAGCGATCAGCAGAATCGCGCAAATCATTCCACGCATCCAGCGTACAAACATTGGTTAACCCCCGATTTTTGATTCTGGAACGGACACGACACCGGTGAAACGGCTCGAAGCCAACTCGACGGACATCACCAGGGTCGCTTCGGGCACATCTCGAAAGTCGAACACTCCAAGATGATCGCTCGTCGTCGATCGTGTCGTTTGGCCCAACGCAAGCAGTGTCAGGCGCGCGCCATCGATGGAAATTCCCTCGATGCGCGGCAGAATTTGCCCCTGTACGTTCAGTTTGGAATGCGTTCCGGTGATGCGAAGATGAACATCGACTTCATCCATCTGGATCACGATTTGCCGCGCAGCATGCTCGCCGCGGATAGCCGGTGCCGGCGCAGGCTGGAAAAAGCTGTCGAACAGGATCCGGCCGAACTCCTGACGGAATCCGTTCCGCGCCGGCGCACCAGGGAAAATACCGATGCAGCGATCGATCAGTTGCTCCGGCGCATTAACCAGGCGCTCCGATTCGATTGTGGAAAGAAAATACCACCAGAAGCGGTACATTTCTGCGCAAGTCAAACAGGTCTCCATATGCACACCGCATGCGGCCATCTCTGGTTCTGGCAGCCGCTGTTCGAGAAAATCCATGACCGTTGCCACGTCGAAGTGGTCCATTTCTGTACCCTCTGCATAAGATAGGTCGCAAGAAAAGCCCGGAAAAATACTTGCCTCAAAAAAAAATCAAGGTTTTCCGATCAGAACGAACGGCGCCCAGAAAAACGGGTGCGAGAAAGTGGAGCGGACTTCCTGGCACGCGCGCTGCATGGCGGCAGCCTTCGACATGCCGCCAGTCCAGCGGGTATAGAAGATCTTCATCAATTGCGAGGTCGATTCATCGTTCACCGGCCACAGGCTGAGTAGCAGCGAACGAGCGCCCGCATACAGAAAACCCCGGACCAGTCCGAGCAGATCATCGGCGCCGGCCACCTGATGCATGCCCGAACTGCACCCGCTGAGCGCGACGAGGTTCGCTTCGCAAGTCAGGCCATAGAGATCCAGCACGCTCATCCAGCCATCGGCCAGCTTGAATGCGGAAAACATCGGATTGTCTTCGCGGAAGACCGCATGAGTGGCTATGTGAATGAAATCCGCTCGGGCGGCTTCGCGTTGAAAGCCCTTCCGGCTGGCGCGGTGGCCGGCGAGCGGCCGCGCGTGGGGCACCAACTGGAGCAGGGCATCCGTTTCGTCACTGATCCGCGGAGCATGCGGGTCGGGAACGCCGACGATCAGCGGAGAACAGCCGGTCACATCGGGCTTTTCAACACAATACTTAAAGACCGACGCGCTTGGAGCGAACGAGATAGAGTAGGAATCGATGAGGTATTGTGTGCCATCGTGGAAAGCGTGAAACGGCAGATAGTGCAGGATGCCGTGAGGCACCACAACGAGCTGAGGCGTTTGGATGATCTGGCGCAGAGGTGCAAACAGGGCTTCATACAGCTCGGAGAGATACCGCATTGTCGACCTGGTCAACAGCTGTTCGTGCGCGCGAATATGGCCGTCCTCGATCAAGAACCGTTCCAGCTGGAATCGCAGGCCCTGTTCAAGATGTTGCACGCGTTCGACCGAGCAGAGCGGCCGAAATGCTCCTGCCTGATGGGGGCCGATCACGAAAGCCATGACCTCGCCGGCGACTGTGAAGTATTCGACCAGGGTCATATCGGTCTTGAGGCATTGCCGTACTTCTTCAAGCGACGCGGTCGAGACCTTCTGCAGTGAGACGTATTCAGGATTCCTATGGGACATCTCTCGAAGCATTCGCGCGAGTTCGCGCTCTTTCAATTCGATGGTGTCGCGTTCGATTGCCGACGGCTGCCGTAAGGCGGGCCACGAACGGACATAGTAGCCATTGAGTTCTTCTCGCAGCTTTTCGACCTGCGGCAGTAGCGGGTCTCGCGCGTGAGGGCGAATCCTGGGAACATGGTGAGAAAGCAGGTCGATGAGGCTGCGTGATTTAGCGCGTTCGCACCAGTTGTAAGCTCGCTCGACGCTTTCGTGCGGATCGCCGGTGTCAAGGACGATCCGGGCGAGCGCCTCGTAGACGGCGGGCTTACCCTTGAAAAAGGCCACTTTCAGGTCGTCGTGGCGCAAAGCGGTGCGGCCGATCTCCAGCTCCGCTGCGGCCTGTTCATAAAAATCGCCGGCTTTGCCGAGGTCCCCGGCGTTTTCCACAATTTCTGCATTGATTACAAGACTGGGAAACATCAAGAGCTGGATCTTGTGCTCGCGCGCCAGCTCCAACGCCTTTTCTGCTTTCACCCTGGCCTCGGTCTGCTCATTCAGGCCCATAGCAATCCGCGCCAGCAGAATGAGTGTGACCACGCGCCTGGAGGTGGAATCCAGCAGCGTGAATTTTTGAAGCGCCTCATTCGCGAGGGCTCGTGCTTCAGGGAAGCGGTTCATTGCCAAAAAAATCTCCGCCTTGTAAAGATCGAGCAGCGCCAGCCAGTAACGATTCTGCTCTTCCACAAATATGGACTGGGACTGCTCCAATATCGACAGGGCGTTCTTGAACTCCAAACGTTGTGTCGAGGCAACTCCACCCAACGCCATCGCCTTGGCCTGATCGTATCGCATGCCGAGCTTGCCGAAGTTCTCGGAAGCTCGTCCAGCCAATAAGGCCGCATCGGCCGCGAGGTTGAGCTGAAGGTAGATTTCGGCCATATTCATGTCGCATTGGGCGCAATAACGAATGCTTTGCTGCCGTTCAAACTGGATGCGCAGCGTGCCGAACGCGCGGAGGGCATCGCTGAAACGGCCGCGCTGAAAGAACAGGTACGCGCGGTTGTACTGCGCTTGCGCCCGGAGCTCCGACATACCCATTTCCCTGCTTAGCCGCTCGGCCTTGCGATAACTACGATCCGCTTCCTCGAAGCGGTCGAGCGAGGAGAGACAATTACCGGTATTTACGCAACATTGGGCCAGCGCACGCTTGTCCTTCTGCCGCTGGAGTATGGCGCGTGCCTCTTCGTGGTACTGGAATGAGCGAGCATAGTCGTCGAGCCGGTAGTAGACATTACCCAGATTGGTGTACAGCCGGGCGAGTCCCTGCATATCGTCAATGGCGAGCAATAATCGGCGCGCATGCTCGGCGACCTCCACAGCCTCTGTGTAACGGCCGGTCATCTGTAAGGCCGCGATGAATCCCAGCCGCGTTCGGGCAGCTGTGTCGAACTTTTTGGCGGAGTCGAATCCCTGGAGCGCATACCGGTAATGATCGATCGAGTCTTCATATTGCTCGTTGGCGTTCAATGTGTACGCCATCATTCGATGGGCTTCCGCATCAAGCAGCGGATCCATCTTTGAAGTCGCAAGGGTCACGGCCAGCCGCGCGATAGATGCGCTTTCCACCGATTCCGATCCTCGCGGCTGACCCGACGTGAGATTGGCCGCACGGATCCTTGACCACATGGTGTCGAAAATTTCGGAAAGCTGTGCGGTGGTACTGGAGCCCGCATATGCGCGCAGGTACTCTTCGTCCTTCAGGAGAAGATTGCCCAACTCATTGGACTTCATGTGGCTCTCAGAATCGCTCGCAGCTTTTCCAGACAGCGTCCACGCGTCGGACCGATGCTGGCGATGGGGATCCGCATGCGCTCGGCAATTGTGGCGTAGGTAGAGGAGTCCTCGCTGAGATACAGTTCGGTGAGTAGACGGCGGCAGCGCTCCGGCATCTGCTCGAGCGCGCGTTCGACTGCATGAAGGTGTTCGATAGCTTCGAGCCGGGATTCGCCCGGCAGCTGTTCTTCCAAATTTGACGTTCTCCTGCAGTTACGTAGGAACGTCACGCTCTGGCGGCGTGTGACGATGACCAGCCACCGTGGAAGACTCGCCACATCCCGAACATCGGCCAGCCTTTGATATAGCTCCAGACAGACCTGTTGGAAGATCTCGTCCGCATCGCCGTCGTCCGGACACAACACTCGAGCGACCGAATAGATCAGTCTCTGGTAACTCCGAATTAACTCGGCCCATGCGAGTTGATCTCCGTTAAGGCAGGCGCGCACCAACTCTTCATCGCGAGTTCTGTCTCGCAGCAACGCCATGGTACCTCAGCGTATCGAAAGCGTGAAGAGGGGTCAATCTTTCAAACGCGTAATATCGCTTTCGTGAGAATTGTTTAACGGGCTGATGACTTCTTAATTAAATGTTTTGACAAAAGGATGCACACACCCTGCCGGCGGGAGATTCGGGACGAAGCCCGCCGGCTCAATCACCGCTTCTTGCGCTTAGCCTCCGACGGCGTCCGCTCATACTCATCCACCTCGTTAGTGTGAATGATGCGGAATACCTTTTTGCCTTTTCTGAACTCCTCCACGCCAGTAATAGAGTCCTGAGCTGGCATACCCGTCCGGAGCGGATCCAAAGGCGGCTTTGCCGTCGCCGTTTTCAAGGGACGAGCAGTCGTCTTTTTCTTATGTTTTGATGGCGACATCGCGTCCTCGGTTTATTTCAAGAGTATTTTCGTTATCGGATGTACTTCCCAGATCACGGGCATGCGACTCTTTAAGCTCGGCGGTCCTGGTCGCGAACCGGTAGCGTGTGTCATATCAAAGAACAATGACCCATCAATCTGCACCGGAACGGGGGGATGGTAAAAGTCGTAGGTCAGACCTGGCAGTGTACCTCCCGCGTTGGCCTTGAAGAACTGCTTGAAGGCGTCACGCGCGGCCTTTAATTGCGTAAACGAGGGACTGTTTCCTGGCGGTAAGCCAGACAACTCCATCGTCATGTACACCTCCGGAGCGGCTTTGGGGTCGCGGCCTATAATCAAATGGAAGTCGTTGTCGGCCTCTCTGCTCGCTGCGTACATGAACGCGCTGACATGCACATTTCGCTCCTCTTCTTTGACGCGGCCGGACGTTGGCGTGGTTTGTATCACCGGTTTGTGAGCTATCATTTTGCTGTCTGGCGTCAGAGACTTCACAAGAGCATCTACGTCCTTGAAGTTCTCGGTTTTTGACGCGGAGATGGACAGTTTAGCGGCCTTCCGCGCCTGGCCGCTGAAGTTGTCGCCCACGGGTAAGGCCGCCGCAGCAGGAGCGGCGAAGCCCGGGCCCATCGCGCCCTTCTCATACGCGTCCAGTTCCTTAGTGTGAATGATGGTGTACTTACCGGCCACCGTTGTCACGGCGGTAACCGAATCTTTTGCCGGCAAGCCCGCTCGGTGCACCGGCAGACTAGCAAGGGCACCCTCGATTGCTTGACGACTGGTTTGCTTTTTACTTGATTTCGGCATGGCTGAATTCCTCGTCTCGTGAAATTTGAGCGTTGATTATAACGCAGCGCTGACAACACATTCCTTGACACTTCCGAGGGAGTCACCTAAAGTCCGCCTGTATTTTCCGCGGTTTACAGATTCGCAGTTTCTCCATGCGTGGGAACGAATACGCATCGTGGGCGCGTTTCCTAAGAACATAGGGCAGGTGACCAAAGTAGACAATGGCGTGATTTTCTTCCCCGGCACTAAGCAAATCACCGATCCGTCCGTTGCCGCTGTGACGACCGCCAACGGACTCAATGGCGTATTCAGCAATAAGGCGATTACGGATGCGCAAGGCAACCTTCTTCTGGTAAACCCCGCGCCTGGAGACAACGGCAGTCTCGGGCTGAAATGGGTCGAAGGCCCGCCACGCCTTAATTTCAACGCGAACCTCATCAAGCGTGTGAGAATTTCGGAAACGAAGGAATTCGAATTTCGAGTGGACGCCGTCAACGTGTTGAATCACCCGATCTTCGATCCTCCGACCACTGCGAACTTGAGCATCAATTCCACAAGCTTCGGACGCATCACAACCGCGAGCGGGATTCGAAGATTTACGATAGGCGCCCGCGTGAATTTCTAGGAGGCATACTGCCGGTCATGCTCGTACCGTAAGCTGGCTGCGAAACTGTTCCTCATACAAGTGCGCGTATGGTCCCCGCTTTGCCAGCAGTTCGGCGTGCTTGCCCTCTTCCAGGATCCGGCCGTGATCGATGACAAGAATTCGATCGGCAGCCCGGATCGTTGAGAGCCGGTGAGCAATGATCACGCTGATCCTGCCCTTGAGAACGACATCGATTCCTTTTTGAATGCCCCTCTCGGTTTCCGTGTCGACCGAAGATGTGGCTTCGTCGAGCACCAGAATCTGAGGGTCCGCAAGCAGAGCCCTGGCGAGCGTAATGAGTTGTTTCTGACCAGTGGACAGGCGATTCCCGCTTTCACCGACCTCGGTGTCGTATCGGGCGGGTAAGCTGTCGATAAATGCGGCAGCACCTACCTGCCGCGCAACGCTTTCAACTTCGTCGTCTGTTGCGTCGAGCCGTCCATAACGGATGTTCTCGCGAATCGTTCCGCTGAAGAGGTGCGGTTCCTGCAACACCATGCCAAGACTCGACTGCAGCCAATGCAGACGAAGATTTCGATAATCGACTCCATCGATCAGAATGCGCCCTTGCGTTGGCTCGTAAAAGCGGCAAAGAAGTTTGACGATGGTGCTCTTACCGCTTCCGGTTTCACCCACAAGCGCTACGGATTCGCCGCGGCCTATTCGGATGTTCACGTCTGTCAGGACCGGTCCCCCTTGCTTGTATTCAAAACTCACATTGTCGAAGACGATCTCGCGGATCCTTTCTCGCGGGTCATCGCTCACCCGGCCATCGCGGATCTCAGGTTCGGTGTCGAGCAGACTTTGCAGCCGCTCTGCTGATGCCTGCGCCGCCTGAAGCCCGGTGAAACGTTGAGCCATTTCCTGAATTGGAATATGGAAAAGGCCTGCGTACTGCATGAAGACAAAAAGATCGCCAAGGGCCAGGTTGCCTGTAAACGCAAGCAAGCCTCCTCGCCAGAGGGCGAGACCAACTCCAGCCGCTCCGAGAGACATCACAATTGGCAGATAGACAGCCGCCTGAAGAGAATTGCGAAGCGAATAATCAAACATTTCGCTGGTAAGCGTCTGGAACTCTCGCAGGTTCTCTTCCTCGCGGACGAACGCCTTTGTCGTTCGCACTCCGGCGATTCCCTCATTGAAACCGGCGGTGATTTTCGAGTTCGTCTTGCGCGCCAGGCGCTGCGTGTGAATAAGCCTCCTTTGATATATTGCCGTTGCAATCGACAATGGCGGAACGATGCTCAGAATGATGAGCGCCAGCTTCCAATTCATCCAGAGCATCATCGCCGTGATCCCTGACAGCAGAAAACTACCCCACACGGCATCCAGCAGGGTCCAGGGAAGCACCGACGATATGCGGTCACAGTCGGTTGTCACCCGCGCCATGAGCCAACCGACCGGACGATGGTCATAGAACGAAAACGAAAGCTGTTGAAGACGCCCGAACGCAAGCCGGCGAAGATCGTATGCCACGCCTGTTGCAGTCACGCCTGCCATGACGATGAAGAGCCACACCATGAAAGCCAGCAGGAGAATAAGTCCTGCATAGAATGCGCCATAAAGTCCAATGCGGCCTGCGCCGGAAACCGCGCTATCGATGACGACCCCGGTGACCCGTGGCAGCAGGACATCGCACAGGGCGACAGCCATTCCGGCAAGTCCGAGGCCCACGAACGAACGCCAGTAAGGACGCGCATAGGCGAGCATAGGCCGCCACAAAGCTGCATTCAGGCCCGCACTTTGTACGTCATCGTCTTCCTGATAGGTCATATGTTCTCCGTTTGCATTTTCCAGATCCGTGCGTAGAGTCCCGCTTCCTCTTTCAGACTGTTGTGAGTTCCGCGCTGGATGATGCGGCCGCGATCAAACACGAGAATCTCGTCGGCGTGCATGAGCGTAGAAAGGCGGTGCGCAATGACTATCGTCGTGTGACGTCCCCGCCGGCTTTTCAAGGCCGCGAGGATCAGTGACTCGGTCTCGTGGCGCAGGCGCGCCACGCCATAGTGTATGGAACTCTTGACGACGTGCTTGCCGAACCCGGATCCCCAGCGTTTGGCGTAGCCCTGGACGCCTCCGCCCCATTCTTCGGGAGTGCCCTTGGCCTGGGAAATGCCCGCGCCCGCAGCCGATTTCAAATACGGCCCCGGCCCGGCGAAAACGTGATGCAGATAACTTTCCTGCTTGGACGACGCAGCCGGGACCACAGTATCCGGGTCGGCGGCAAATACCGTCAGAGGAACTGAGGCTAGAAGGAGCAACTCGAACGCACGTTTCGGAACACACAATCTGGTATTTTCTACCGGTTCCAGAAGTACTTTGCCGCCGTTTCTTCGTCCCGTTTCCCCCGCAGGACGTGGGCAGCCATGGGAACTTTCGCAGCGCGCAAGTGCTTTCCTATGAATCGACATGCGTCGCCTCCTCTGATTTCCAAGCACAACGGCTGCCAACCTGCACAAGCGAAGATATATGAAACTCTGGGTTTTACCCGACGATGGTCTCGCTTCCTTGCTCAAGGGCATTGATAGCGCCCAGACGAGCATCGATATTATGATCTTCAGATTCGATCTGACGGAGGTCGAAGGAGCGCTGGGGATCGTTGAGCGACACGTCGCTGACGATGACCTTCTTGCCGAGCACCACGTTGAGCGCCGGGATGATCGAGCTGCCGAGGTTCTCGCCGGATCAACGGATCGTGACGTTCGTGCTGGCCGGCGTCGCGCTGCTGGTCGTGTCGTACGTGTACACGCGGCGCGAACGGCGCGGGTAGCGTCGGTTTGCGTGCCGGCGCGGCCGGCGCTACCGTCGGCGCGCCTGGGAGGCCAACATGTCATGGCAGCAGCGACTCGGTCTGGTGTGCGCGGCGTGGGCGATGGGGTCAGT
>Ga0137409_10005265_pt1 | contig 13501 bp, 11 predicted proteins | sample CZODoug1_16funga_FD_122059 | JGI IMG/M metagenome (GOLD analysis project Ga0137409, IMG submission 122059) | Vadose zone soil fungal communities from Angelo Coast Range Reserve, California, USA - CZODoug1_16fungal (Hybrid Assembly) | ecosystem: Environmental > Terrestrial > Soil > Vadose zone...
CGTTCCCGGCATCGTAGCGGGAGGCTCGTCGCCAGATGTCGTAAAAGACGTCCAGCGTCAGCTCCTCGGCGGTTTCCCGGTTGCTGGTTATTCGCATGATCAATGTGAAGACGACACGATGCATCCGTTCGTACAGCGCATGCAGCGCGAACTGATCGCCCGCGGCGATGAACTGGACGAGCCTGACCCAGTCCGTCTCCGATACGGGAGTCTTTGATTTGTCGGCATAAAGAACGTCGCCGAGCGTTCCAGGCGAGTCTTCACGCGGGTCCTTCTGCTCGATATGCCGTAGCGCTTCCACGTCCGCCATTCTGCGGCCGTTTGAACGTTTCCGGCAAGCCTGGGTGGCGTGGTCGCCGCGCGCTGGCCCGGCGATGCGGGCAAGCGTCAGCCATCGCCCAAGGACGCCTGAGAAGGTTGCGCGGCTGGAGGCCGGGATTGGCCGTGTGCGAGGATGATGTCCACCACTCGAAGCAGCAGCGGATCAGGCAATTCACAACTGCCGGCCATGAATTTGGAGAGTATTACCTCACCAATGCCAAGACGGCCGGCTAGCGCCCTTTTGCCTCCGACTATTTTAGAGGCGGCATGCAGCAGCGTTACGGTAGTCGCACTCATAGAATGTTCATCCCCTATTGTTCACTACCGGGCAGGAAATCATCCGGTAAAACGTCAACCAGGCGCTTTTGGATTGGTTCTGAAAAAATAAATCCGGGAGCCGCCTTGGGAAGACGAGCGCCCTGCCGGGCTGTTTGAACGTCGTGCAGGAAGGCGTGCCCGACGTCATTCCCGCCGAGGCAGGCTACCTGGGGTGGCAGGAGTCGCTGGCTCAGCTAGCCACGTTGGTGAATCCCGAGATTCCTGGCTAGGAAATGCGTCTCAAGTACCGCGTCTCAGATGAGGCGCTTTACCTAGGACGCTTTATCTGGGACGCTCTATCTGCGACGTAGTATCTGCGACGCCTCTTCTGCGACGTTGCACCTGCGACGATCGGTCCTACTTCGGCTGCGCCTCGATCAGAATATTGGCAAGTGCCTTGGGATCGGGCGGCAGCTCCTTGTCGCCGGGGGGCATGTCGCTCATGGCAAACATGTGCGCGATGGCGTCGATGGCCTGCTGGTCGGTGAGCGTGCCCGGGGCGTCGGGCGGCATCGTGTGACGCACGATAACGAAGAGCGCCGCCACGGATTGGCCCGACCATTTCCGGAGCAAGGTGGTCCGTGCAATCGCCGGCGAAGGAGGCATCTCGGGCTGGGCGGCGCCGTTAAGCCGCACGCCGTGGCACATGACGCAGACGGACGCATGAAGCTCCTCGCCGCGTTTGTTCTGAGCCGCCGTATAGACGCCGCTCCAGACCGACACCGGCTTCGCCGTCTGGGGCACCGCAACCGTACTGGCGCAAGCCAATGCAGCGCCGATCATCAACGCGATCGCCCGGATCACTCGATGACCTCGTCCGGCTGATCGGCGTCGAGTTCCGCGCAGGTGGACAGGTCGGCGGCCACCTCGACGCTGGTGGAGGCCGGCAGGTACTGCGACCCCGAAACCAGGATGTCGTATTGGCCCCTCGCTACCCTGACTCTCGCAATCCCGTTGTCGTCGGTCACCGCCCGGTAGGGGTGCATGACCACACGTGCGCCCCTGATCGGCGTCTGCTTCTCGCGGTCGACGGCCCTGACCGTGACTTCGCAATCGGGAGCGGCGACGACGCGAACGGTCATGGGAAACGATCCGCCTGCATGCGCCAGCTCCGAATTCCAGCCGTCCATCTTCGTCTCCCATTGAAAGTTTCCGGCCGTCGGCGGGGCCTTGGCTTCAACCTCGGCTACATAGAGCGCTTCGGTGTCCGGCCAGATGTCGCGCCCGAGCTTCGCCGTAGCGGCCCGCGAGCCGTGCTGGTCGAAGAGGCTCAACTCCCGGCCGCCCAGGTCGCATCCGGCCGAGCATCTGACGCCCACCATCACTCTGAAACGCTCGCCCGCCACGGTCGCGGACGGCACATCCCAGACAGTCAGTTGCGCCGCATGCGACTTGTCGGCGCCGGCTGTTGCCTCGTCTTTCATGTCGTCCACTTCCGCCTCCCGCCTTCTGCCTTTCGCCTTAACCGTTCAACCCCGCTCCTTCGCAATCTGGCTGCCGGCGATGTAGCCGTGGACTAGCGCCCTGCCCAGGCCATGCTGGTTGCCACCGCCGCTAGCTTCTCCTCCGCTATAGAGACCGGGGATGGCCTCGCCTTGCATGTCGAGGACCTGGCCCTTGCCGTTAATTCGGAGGCCTCCATAGGAGTCGTGCCAGACCGGACAGATCGAGGCGGCGTAAAAAGGCGGCTTCTCGATCTTGTGCATCGGTGCGTCCTTGCCGCGCCCGAAGTCGGGGTCGGCGCCCGTGTCCACGTACGAGTTCCACTTGCGCACCGTCTCCGCGAGGTTGGAGAGCGGCACCCGCTGGAACTCGTGGCCCTTCTGGATTTTCCGCGCCAGCTCCTCGATGGTGTCGGCGCTGAAGAAGTAGCCGTTGTCGGCGGTGAAGGGAGGCTTGATGTCCCACCCGTCGCGCTCGACCGTGCCCCCGTCGAAGATGGCCCACAACGGTCCCGAGTAATAGTGCGGGGCCTTGGAACCCTCGTTCATCGCCATGGCCGCGTCCAGGGCGGGATTGCCGTTGTACATCTCCTTGACCCAGCCGGGGTCGCAATTGTGCCAGTCGCACTGGACATGCTGGAGCGAAGGCTTCGGCGCGCCGACGCGCGGCCCGCCCGGCCACACGGGCGTTCCGTAGCGCTTCGCGACATCCATTTCGTTATAGAAGCGCTTGCCCACCTGGTTCACCGCGATCAGGTGCTCGTACGAGCTGGTGCCCAGCGTGATGCCGGTAGATTTTCGGAACTGGAAGGTCGGGTGACCGGGCAGCATGTCGGTGTACGAGTCGCGCGTCGCCAGCCGCGGCGGGATGTGGAAGCTCTGGGTCGTCCCGAGGTTCTGTTGCATACCCGCAAGATTGGCCCCGATGCGCATGCCGGCAATGATGCCGCTGGCGTCCTGGCCGAAGGGGCCGAGCATGGCCCAGGCGCTCGACACGAACGCGGGCTCGTTGAACGCGGGGTAGAACATGCTGCGGAACTGGGGATTGGCGCCGTGTCCGCCGCTGCCGATCATGACGGCCCGCTTCGCCCGGATGTTGATGGTCTCGCGGCGTTCATCGACGTTACCGTTCTGACTATAGCTTTCCAGGCGCGCCTTGGTGGAGAGGTCGAACCTCGGGGTATAGCTCGCCCGCACGCCCAGGACCCGTCCCGCGAATGGCTGCTCGCGGATGACCTCCGTCATTCTCCGGTTGAGCATGAACTGGACGCCCTTCTCCCGCGCGCTGAACTCCAGGCCGCGCGTGAGAGCGGCGCCGTTCCAGACGGCGCCCGGCCCGGCCCACTTGGCCGCGCTTTCCATGTAGCGCGGCGCGAAGTGGCTCGAGCTCTTGCCCTGGATTCCCGCGTCCTGGCGCGTGACGGTTCCCGCCTTGATGTCCGTCTTGTCGCCGAGCATGAGGAAGGTGGTCGCGCGCCGCGCGCGGGAAATCCCGCCCCCCGGGTGCGTGCCCTGTACGCGCGTGAAGCGCACGTAATTGTCCATGAGGAATTGCCGGGTGGCGGGACAGTTGTCGGCCCAGGCGCGATGCTGTTCCCGATCGTTGTAGCGATAGGGGGCATGCGCGCCGACGTCGAGCACGGACCAGTCGGTGATGTCCCGGAACAGGAAATCGGTATCCTCCGTCATGTCCTGCGGCTTGTGCAGCGGCGGGATCTTGATGAACCCCTCCTTGTCGCCCTGCCCGGCGATGTCCCGGAGCTGACACGGGTCGCCGCCGCCGAGCGAGACCTGGCCGCCGCTGTGCAGCATCTTGCCGCCGACGTCGAAGTTCTGATCGATGACGAGCACGGTGAGGCCGGCATCCCGTGCCCGGATCGCGCACGGCAATCCGGAACACCCGGCACCGATGACGACAAGATCCGCCTCGAAGTCCCATTTGATGCTGCCGGGACTGGTCGCTTGCGCGACAGCGTCGCTGGCGGAACCGCCAAGCGCTGCGGCGCCGACACCGGCAGCCATGCCGCGTTTGATGAAATCTCGCCGGCTGTTCGACGTACTCTCCTGGGGCTTGCGCTCTTCCTGCCTGGTGTCTCGCCTTTTAGCCATGTCTCCCCTCCCTGATGGCTGACGTGTCGATATTATGACTTTCCTTAGGGACAGAATAGTAGGGGAAAACCCGGGAAGTCGTGAAATCGGGAGATCGGGAGATGGGTTAAATCGCTCTCTCGTCTTCCCGCCCTCACGGGTTTTGTCGCCCTCCCGACCTCCCGATTTCCCGGTAGTTGGTTACACTGCCGCCCATGCCCCTGCCCGCCCGGCGTTCGCTCGTCCCGCTCCTCGGCGGCCTGGCTATCCTCGCGTCCGCGACCTCCTCGGGCGGGCAAACTTTTCCCGCGAGGCCGGTGCGCATCGTCACGTCCGAGCCCGGCAGCGGTACCGATCTCGTAGCTCGCCTCGTCGCCCAGGGCCTCACGGAACGCCTGGGCAAGCAGGTGATCGTGGAGAATCGCGGCGGCATGCTTTCGGGAGACGTCGTGCTGAAGGCGGCGCCCGACGGCCACACCCTGCTCGTCAGCGGCACCTCCCTGTGGCTCGCGCCGTTCCTCCGGGACAGCGCCACCTACGACCCGGTAAAGGATTTCTCGCCGGTCACGCTCGCGGGAGGTTCGCCCAGCCTGCTGGTGGTTCATCCTTCGCTGGCGGTGGAATCGGCCCGGGACATCGTGTCGCTCGCCAAGGCACGGCCACGCGAACTGAATTACAGCTCCGGTTCGACGGGCTCTCCCACGCACCTGTCAGCGGAGCTGTTCAAATCCATGGCGGGCGTGGACATCGTGCGCGTGCCCTACAAGGGCACCGGTCCCGCCTTGAACGCATTGATGGCGGGCGAGGTGCAGCTCATGTTCGTCACGACCAGTACGGCGGTGACGCACATCCGCGCGGGGCGGCTGAAAGCCCTGGCGGTGACGACCGCCCAGCCCACCGCGCTCGCGCCGGGCCTGCCTACCGTCGCGGCCAGCGGCCTGCCCGGCTACGAGGCGACGGCGCTCTTCGCCATGTTCGCCCCTGCGAAGACCCCGGGCTCGATCGTCAAGCTGCTCAACTCGGAAATCGCGCAGGTACTACGCGGCCCGCAAGTGCGCGAACGGCTCTTCAATGCAGGCACGGAAGCGATCGGCGGCTCGCCGGAAGAACTCGCCGCGACCATGCGGTCGGATATGGCGAAATGGGGCAAGCTGATCCGCGCGGCGGGCATTCGCGATGGGGCATGAAGAAAAGGCGTGAATGATGAATGGTGAATGGTGATTGGACTTGAACCCCAGTCACTGATCACCGAGTCTAGAAGGTCGCGAAGGAAACGCGCCAAGTATTGTTAAATCCGGACGCTGCGCGCCGGTTTAACTCCGCGTGTTCGAACGGACGGAGTGGCCGCCGTTCAACACGCGGGACCCTTCCGACTTTCGCCTTGCTCTGTGGCCGAGCCTGTCCGCTTGAGCGCGAGGGCGCATAATGACCAGTTCCGGATCACCACAATCCGTGCAGATGGAAGCCAGGCGGCTGCAATTCGATCGTTACGTGCTGGATCTGGACCGCGGTTGCCTCGTTCTCGACGGAAGCGAGATCGTGCTCCGGCCCAAGACGTTCGCAGTCCTGCAGCATCTCGTCCAGAACAGCAGCCGCCTGGTTTCGAAAGAGGAGCTATTTGCGGCGGTCTGGCCCAATCTGATCGTCACCGACGATGCGCTGGTCCAGAGCATTGGAGATTTGCGGCGGGCACTCGGAGATCACGGTCCGCGCCTGATCCGGACGGTTCCGCGACGCGGCTACCGACTCGAATGCGACGTCACTTCGGCAGCCCCCGGGGCCCAAGGGCCGGCTGACACGCCGCCCGCCGCAGCTTCCGTGGAAGCCCCAGCGCACGTTCCATCCGGCCTGGCGCATGGCGAGGCCGCCGCCCCTCCAAGCCGCCGCCTGCGTGTTGCGGTTGTCGTCTCTACTGCCATGGCCTTCCTGATTGCGGCAACAATGCTGTGGCTCCACGTCGCAATGGGCTGGAAACTGCCGTTTCTTGCCGGGCAGGCCGGACAGCCCGCTGCTACTAAACCCGCGACGGCGGAGAAAGCGGCGATCGCCATTCTTCCCTTCCTGAACCAGAGCAACAATCCGGAGCAGGATTATTTTGCCGACGGATTGACGCAGGACATCATCAACGCGCTGGGCCGGTTCGGCGAGCTGACCGTGCTGTCGTGGAACGCAGTGGCGCCGTACAAGGGCAAAGCCCCGAGCCCCGGTCAGATCGCACAACGCTTGTCGGTGCAGTACCAGGTCGAAGGCAGCGTGCTGCGATCGAGCGACCGGGTGCGGGTGATCGTTCAGCTCGTCAACGCAAATGGCCGCGTGCTCTGGTCTTCCCGCTACGACGAGGCCCTTGCAGATTTATTCACGCTGCAGGGGAAAATCACCGCCGAGATCGTGGGGGCGCTCGCCATCCGCGTGTCCATGAGCGAGCAGCAGCGCGTGTCCGCCAAGCCCGCGGAAACGCTCGAGTCCTACGATTACGTGCTGCGCGCCAGGCCTGCATTGCAACGCCCCACGCGGGCAAACAACGCAGAGGCCCGCGCCCTGCTCCGGCGAGCGGTCCAGATCGATCCGGCCAGCGCCGCCGCCTATTCCGCGCTTGCTGAGACGTATTACATCGCCGCGTCGATGGGCTGGGCGGAGTCGCCGCGGGAATTCCTGGGCCGCGCCGAGGAAATGGCAAACAAGGCGCTGAGCCTGGAGCCATCCCAGACCCGTGCACACGTTACGCTTGGGCGGATACACCTGTTCCACGACCGCTACGACCAGGCCATCGCGGAGCTGGATCGCGCGATTCAGGACAACCCGAACGATGGCTATGCCGTCGCCGGCCGCGGTAATGTCCTCATGTGGCTGGGGCGTACCGACGCGGCGATCGAGGCCCTGGAGCGGGCGCAGCGCATCGATCCCAAACTGAACGCGATAGACCGTTTTGCATTGAGCCTCGCTTATTACCTTAATCGACGCTATTCATTGGCCGTCGAGCAGGCGGAATTGAACCTTCGTGAGAACTCCGGCGCCAACTTCAGCCGTATCGTGCTCGCAGCCTCCTACGCGCAACTCGACCGCGCAAACGATGCCACGTTAGTTGCAGACACGATACGGCGGCTGGACCCCGCGTTCGATCCAAACTCATTCGGAATCAAGTTCGTGAGACCCACCGACCTTCAGCACCTGCGCGATGGCTTGCGCAAGGCCGGCCTCATGACCGAGACAGGGGTCCCGCCTGCGGGCAGCTGAATCCTACCTTCTCTGGATGAGTCCCCGGTTCTGGTTGGCCGTTGCCACGTTCCTCGCTAAGTCTTTTTGAAAGATGCCGGGGCCGTACGGTTTGCCGAACATGTAAAGCTTGCCGTCGCTGACCAGCCAGTTTTCAGGATTCGCCTCCACCACTTCGCCTCGCGCCAGGGACATCGCGCAGTAGTCCGGAAACTGCGGTGCATAGCGCACGGGGTCGGCCTTGAAAAGCTCGCGATGCTCCGCGCTCGCAAAGTGATAGCGGCGCTCATCCCACTCCAGCGAGATATTCTCCTTCCCGCGGGTCGCCTTTCCCAGCGTGAAATAGGCGACCGGGTCGTATCCCTTGATGGCCATTGGCATCTGCTCCGCGGATTGCACCGCTGACGGCACCATGGCCACCGACGCCACCAGGATCGCCAGGCGGCGAACGGCCTCTCTTCGCATGCAGCTCTGCATAACACACCTGCCTCTTGGTATCTGTGACTGCTCGCCCGTCCCGGCCCATGCTCCCGGGCCAGCGAGCGAGGCGATTCCCGAATCCCGATTCTACAGGGGCCGGACCCGCCGATGGAACGCTTCGTCAGCTTGTTCGGCGACATTTCGTGGAAATATCGGGTTTCTTTCGTGACCGCCGATGCCGCTCTGCAGGAAGCTGATTCCCGGCGGAGGTCACTGCGGCGGCATCAACCCGTCCGGCCGACTGCCGAATGGCAAAGGAGATAGAAATGACGAGGAAGCAGGCAGGGCTCCGGCCGGTCGAGCCGGTGGCGGGAAACGGAATACTGAGCCGGCGGCTGTTTCTCGAGCGCGCGCTCGTCGCCGGGACGGCAGTATCGATGGGCACGGGCATACGTGAGGCGTCCGCCGAGCCGCTTGCCGTGCAGCCCTGGATGAGGACGCCCGGCAGCGGTTTCGCCGGTTACGGCCAGCCTTCGAGCTTCGAGGGCAAGGTGGCGCGGTTCATCCCGCCCTCACCCAATCCCGCGACGCAGGGGGTGGGGCCGGCGCGCACGCCCCTCCACCTGCTCGATGGCATCATTACGCCATCCGGGCTGCACTTCGAGCGCAGCCACTCCGGCATCCCCGACATCGATCCCGACCAGCACCAGCTCGTGATCCACGGCCTGGTGCAGCGCCCCCTGGTGTTCACGGTCGATGCGCTGCACCGCTATCCGATGGAGTCGCGCATCGCCTTCATCGAATGTGCCGGCAACAGCCAGGCGCTCAACGCGCCCAAGCCGCTGCCGCTCGGCATGGCCGCGATTCACGGGCTGGTCAGTTGCGCGGAATGGACTGGCGTGAGGCTCTCGACTTTGCTGGACGAGGCCGGCGTCGACCGCTCGGCGCGCTGGGTGATCGCCGAGGGCGGCGACTCCGCCTCGATGAGCCGCAGCATTCCCCTCGCCAAGGCGTTGGACGATACGCTCGTGTGCCTCTACCAGAATGGCGAGCGGGTGCGCCCCTCGAACGGCTACCCGATCCGGCTCCTCGTCCCGGGATATGAGGGCAACCTGAACGTCAAATGGCTGCGCCGGCTGGAGCTTACGGCGGCCCCGGCCATGTCGAAGGACGAGACGTCCCGCTACACCATCCTGCTGAACGACGAAAAGGCCTGGCAGTTCGTGTTCCCGATGGAGGTGAAATCGTTGGTCACCCGCCCAGCGCCGGGCCTCAAGCTGCAGGGCGCCGGCTTTTACGAGATTTCCGGTCTCGCCTGGTCCGGACACGGCAGCATCCGCAAAGTCGAAGTATCCGCCGATGGGGGCAAGAGCTGGGCGCCCGCCGTCCTGCAGAATCCGGTCCTGTCGAAGGCGCCGGTGCGTTTCAGGGCGCCATGGCAGTGGGACGGAGGGCCGGCGGTCCTGCAAAGCCGAGCCACCGACGACAAGGGCAACGTGCAGCCGACTCGCGCCGCCTTCGCCGCCGAGCGCGGGTTGCGCGGGATATTTCACTACAACGCCATCGCGAGCTGGGGCATCAATGAGAATGGAGAGGCCGCCAATGTCTACGCTTAAATCTCTGGCAGTTGTCGCAGCTTTATTATTTTCCCTTCCGGTCCTGGCGCAAACGCCACGCTTCGGCCAGCCGATTTCGCCGGCCGACATTGCGCCTTGGAACATCAGCATCCGCCCTGATGGGGCCGGACTGCCGCCAGGCCGTGGCACCGCAACGCAGGGCGAGTCGGTATACGCTGCCAAATGCCAAGCCTGCCATGGAGAAAAAGGAGCCGGCAAGCCGAACGACGCGCTCGTGGGAGGCATCGGCACGCTTGGGCCCGGCAAGGTGCCTGTCAGGACCGTCGGAAGCTATTGGCCCTACGCAACGACGCTGTTCGACTACGTCCGTCGAGCCATGCCATTCCAGGCGCCAAAATCCCTCACGGCGGACGAGGTCTATGCCGTCTCGGCTTATATCCTGAGTCTCAATGACATCATCGGGCCGGACGACATCCTCGATGCGCAATCGCTGCCAAAGGTGAGGATGCCCAACCGGGACGGGTTCATCCCGTTCCCGCGCAATCCGAAGTAAGCCGCGTTGAACAGGGACGAGGCGCGGCTTGCCGCCTCGCGCCCTCTCTCTCGCTCTCCCCGCCCTTTTGGGTGACGAGTGACGAGGGGCTTACTGCACGAGCGTCGGCGTGTAGGTCCACACCCAGTTGCCGGCACCCTTTATGGAGAAGCTCTTCCGGTCGGCCGCAACAGCGATGGGGCCGCCTGGAATAATCGGCATGGCAAGTCCTTGCGGATCAGCTCCTGCCACCCACTGGAGCACCTCTTCTTTGCCACCGGGAACCGCCTGCATGGAGCAGCTTGCCGGGTAATTGGAGACGCTCGCCGGCGGAAAGGTCCGTGTGCCTTTGATCTGGATCTGATCGCCGGAACTCATTGAATTCGACACGCTCTGGAAGTGCTCGTAGTCACCCTTGAGCTGCGGTGGCGGGCAATTGGTGCCGTCAGACTTGATGTTGCTGAGCTCGGACTTCCCGTCTTTCACCGTGACCGGCCCGATGATCTTGCGCGTTTTGGTGTCCCACGAGAACTCGACCGTGATGCGATCGGTCACGTCCGCCTTGGCCTCGTAATCCCCGTACACGACGGCCACCCGCGCCTTGTGCACGCCTTCCACGTGATATTTGACGACCTTGGCTGCTGCCCATTTCTGCGCCACGGCCATGTCCATGCCTCCCGTTTGGCCGCCCGATTGCAGGGGCAGCAAGCCGATGAGAATGGCGACAATTCGAAGCAGGTTGTTCATGATTGGGCACCTTAGAGTGACGGGTGACGAGTGACGAGTCTACCGCACCGTGGGGGGCCTATCCGCGATGCGCGAGTCACTGCAGTTTTCGCCTCAGTCGAGCTTACGCAGGCTGGGAACCAGCAGCACGATGGCCAGCATGACCAGTATGGCGCTGGCAGCGTAAGTCCCCTGGGCGAACGGCGCTCCGAATTGCTCCGCGACCGCGCCGCCCAGGAAATTCCCCAGCGGCAGGCTGATCACCACGCCGGTGCGTAGTCCCATGATGCGGCCACGCATGGGCTGTGTCGTGTTGCTCAATATCAGCGTGGCGATAATCGTCCAGACGATCGCCTGGGCGAGCCCCGCCACGAACACGAGCACGAGCGAAACGGAATACCACGTGGACATCGCAAGCAGCAGGAGGGACGCCGGCCAGGCAACGCCGCTCCACACCAGCAGCCTGCCCTTGCGCTCGACGTTGCCCAGGGAGACGACCCACAGCCCTGCGACGAGCGCCCCCAAACCCGCCATGGCCGTGAGCATCCCGTAGCCCGCCGGCCCCGCGTCGAGAACGTAGCGGGCGAACAAGGGAAGGAAGGCATAGCGGTAAGGGGCGGCCAGGAAGTTCAGCAGGAAGGCGATCACGAGCAGCACGAGAACGGTCTGGTTGCCCCAGACATAATGGAGGCCGCTCACCAGACTTTTCACCGGCGACTCGTGCCCATGCGCGACGCCGTGCCTGACATCCTTCTGCATCATGAGCAGCACCAGCATGTCGAGGAGCAAGATCCCGGCGATCAGCCCATAGGCGCCGCCCATGCCCAATACGGGAATCAGTATTCCTCCCAACGCCGGGCCGACGACCACCGTGATCTCGAGGGCGACTGCGTTGAGTGCGATTGCGTTGGTGAGGTGCTCGCTCTCCACCAGGTCCGGCACGAATGCGTTGCGGGTCGGGTTGTCGAGCGCCCAGGTCAGGCCGCTCACCAGGGCCAGCCCGATGACGTGCCACAGGGCCAGCCAGCCGGAAACAAACAGCAGCAGCATGACTGCCGACGCCACCAGGTTCACGCCCGCTGCTACGAGCAGGAGCAGGCGCCGGTCCATGCGGTCCGCAACCACGCCCATGAACGGGGCTGCCACGTAGCCGACCATTTTGCTCGCCGCCACGATGCCGACCATCAGCGGGGAATCCGTCAGCTCCAGGGTAAGCCACCCCACGACAACCAGGTCGGCCCACCGCGCCGTGGACGACAGCAGCGTGGCCGCCCAAAGCAGGCGAAAGCCGCGATGGCGAAGAGCGGCAAACTGCGGCATCCGGCCCAGCCGGGCCAGGAATTCAATTGGCATATCTTAGTGACGGGGCGCGTCGAGGGGCGGAACAGGGGCCCCGAACTTGTTCGGGGATGTGACCCCCGGTGGCGCGCAGAGCGGCCGAATCGATCGCATATTCATTCCAAAGTGAGACTGAGGCCGCTGTCGAGTGACGAGCGCAATCTTACAGCGCCGAGTGACTGTCGCCATGCAGCGACATCGTGTCGACGAATCTGCGTGACTTATCGCATATGAGCTGCGCTCTGCCCGCGCTATTGTGATAGCGGAGGTACGAGCCATGACAAATAACTTCAGAGCGGCAATGTATCTTGGCTTCCTGGCCTGCAGTCCATCGTTCGCGGCAGATCTCTATCGGTGCGACTTTGCGGATGGTCGAATTTTGTACCAGGAATCGCAATGTCCGATCGGGTCAATCAAAGAGCAATCGACTCCGAGAATGCAAGGCGAGAGCAGATACAGAGATCGATGGAGCAGGAACGGCAACGGAAGCGGCAGAAGAGCGCGGCGCGGACAGCGGCTGGATAGCCGCGATTACGAGTGACGGGATGCCGCGCGCACTGCGCGTGGCCAATAAAACAGCGGCCACGCTCAAATATCATTGAACGGGGCCTACCTTCCGCCTTGCTCTAGGTGACGAGGCGCGGCCGAAACGGAATGACGTTGCCGCTTTGCGTCGTCGGCCCACTCGCGTGAGGACGCAGTGGCCCGCGATCGACAACCAGTCTGATCTCCGCCGCGGCAACGACGGCCCATACGCGGGTCAGATGCACCACGATACTCTCGAGGTCCTGCTCCCCTACGCCCCACCCGTCTTCATTCCCGCTGACGAAGTCATGCAGGAATTCCATCCGCGACTGAAGCCGATTCAGGTATTGATCGTGCGCTGTGCCGACCAGCGATTCCGGCTGTTCCTTGGCCATGATTGGAAATCCCCTGTCAGTTATGTTGTGGTCAACCTGGCGCGGATGCGTGCAGCATTCTCGCCAGCCGCCTGCTCATTTGACTGAGCTTGCCAACATCATGAAGCCCGCGCGCTTACCGAGTCAATACGCAAGCCGGGCACAACAGCGCGCCGATGCTCAAAACAAGGAAGGAGTTCACATTCCGACGAGAAAGAAGCTGTGCTGTGACGCAAAGCGTCACAGCGAAGGCCGCTAAACCGCTAAGGAACGCGTACGAAGGGTCGCCAGGGCCGCAAGGAGTGTGGAGAAAAAGCCAAAGCATCCGATCTCCGACCTGAATCTATCGCACTGAACCTTGGATGTTATGAACGCAGTCGAAAGGCTTGTAGAACCAAGCTCGCGAGAATTTCACTGCAACTTATCGCAAGCAGAAGGTGAGCAAATTTTCCTGCGCAGGAAATGAAAAAGCCGGTCCATGCATTACGCGCTTGCCCGAATGGCACTTAGTTAAGCCGCCATATCGTGGAAAACGGCGAAATTTACCCTTCCGTCATTCCAGTCCCACGGGATTTCCTGCGGTCAAGAAAGCGGGACTGCGAAGGCAGGATGCCGAAACGAACATCG
>Ga0137409_10005266_pt1 | contig 13500 bp, 6 predicted proteins | sample CZODoug1_16funga_FD_122059 | JGI IMG/M metagenome (GOLD analysis project Ga0137409, IMG submission 122059) | Vadose zone soil fungal communities from Angelo Coast Range Reserve, California, USA - CZODoug1_16fungal (Hybrid Assembly) | ecosystem: Environmental > Terrestrial > Soil > Vadose zone...
GGAGCTGAACCGGCGCGCCAACCAGCTGGCGGGGCACCTGATGCGTCAGGGGGTGGGGCCGGAGACGCGCGTGGGCGTCTGCCTGGAGAGGGGAGTGGGGATGGTGGTGGGGGCGCTTGCGGCGCTGAAGGCTGGCGCCGCGTACGTGCCGCTCGACCCGGCTTACCCCATAGACCGGCTCGCGTACATCTTGGAAGATGCGCAAGCGCGCGTGCTGCTGACCCGGGAGCGATTCTACGAAGGGGCGCCCGAATTGAACGCGCGGATCGTCTGCCTTGACCAAACCCTTGAAGATCTCAACGATGAAAGCTCTGCCGAGCCGTTGCGCCTGACACAGCCGGGTAATCTCGCTTACACCATTTACACGTCCGGTTCGACGGGCCGCCCGAAGGGCGTAGAAGTCACGCACAGCGCGCTGGTCAATCTGTGCGATTGGTATCAACGGACTTATCAGATCAGCCGCGATGACCGGATGAGCCTGACAGTGGGGCTAACATTCGATGTGCTGGTGTTGGAGATATGGTCATGCCTGACAGCCGGGGCGAGTCTGCAAATCCCCGATGAGGCGACGCGGCTTGCCCCGGCGGCGTTCGTCGAATGGCTGATTGCCGAAGCAGTGACGATCAGCTTCTTGTCGACGCCGATGGCCGAAGTGGTATTGAGTGAGCCGCGATTGAGTGACGTCAATCTGCGGTATCTGATGACCGGCGGCGACCGCCTCACCCGGCGGCCACAACCCGAGCGCCGCTTCCTGCTGGCGAATATTTACGGGCCGGCAGAATGCACGGTTGCGACTACCAGCGCGATAGTCGAGCCCGCCGACGGGCGGCGCGGCAATCCGACTATCGGCAAGCCCATCTACAACGCCCGCGTCTACCTGCTGGACACGCGGCTGAACCCCGTCCCTCTCGGCGTCACAGGCGAATTGTGCATTGCAGGCGAGGGGCTGGCGCGTGGCTACGTCAGGGGGGGCGACGGCGCCGCCGAAAGATTCCTGCCCGACCCATTCAGCCCGACTCCGGGCGCCCGGCTCTACCGCACCGGTGACTTGGCGCGACACCTGCCTGATGGCGCCATCGACTACATAGGACGCAGTGATTACCAGGTGAAAATCCGCGGCTGCCGCGTCGAGTTGCGCGAAGTCGAAGGCGCCCTGTGCCGTTCGGCCGCGGTCGCTGAAGCGGTTGTCATCGCCAGAGACGCCTCCACGGGCAAGCAGCTTGTCGCTTACGTCGTAGCCAGACCCGGGCATTCGGGGGTGGAGGAGGAGTTGCGGAACCAACTGCGCGGAGAACTGCCGTCTTACATGGAGCCCGCGGCGATCGTGTTGCTCGACCGATTGCCGTTGACGGCGAACGGCAAAGTGGACCGCCGCCGGCTGCCGGAGCCCGATTACTCCATGCATGTGGGGGGTACGACCAGAGGCGAATTCGTAGCGCCAGCCACAAAGCTTGAGCGGGCCATGGCCGCCATCTGGCAAGAAATATTACAGGTGGATGAGGTCGGCATGTATGACAACTTCTTTGATCTCGGCGGCCACTCGCTGTCGATGATTCAGGCCCACAGCAAGATGCAGGCGGCGTCGGGGCGCGAGTTCCCGATCATCAAGTTGTTCGAGTTTCCGACGGTTTGCTTGATCGCCGAGCACCTGAGCCAGGAAGCGAGCGAATCCCCGGCTCAAAGTGAAAACGCCGAGCGGGCGCGCGCGCGCCGGGAATCGCTCGCCGAGCGGGCGCGCCGCAAGACAAGAGGTCGCTAGATCAGCCCTGCGTGAATCACGACAGGCTTGTAACGCAATAAAACTTTCTGCAGAGGAGAAAAGGATTTATGACATCATCAGCTAAGGGAGAATTACTCGACAGATTGGCGCACAACGACAGGCGGCGTGGCTTGATTGACGAGCTGAATCATCTGAAAGAATCCGTAGGCGCGCCGTCCACCGACCGCGTCGCCATCATCCTGGGCCAATGGTTTCACCCCTTACACTATTTCCCGGTCTTTCTCTCCCGGCTGGTTTCTGTGGCCCCGAACGTCGAGACGCAGGCCGAGATCGCCAGGATATTGTGGCAGGAGTTGGGCGAAGGCGATTACCGGCGGGCTCACGAGGAGATTTACATAGATACAATGGTCAACGTCGGGTTTGCCGCCGAGCAAGTAGCCGAAGCGCCGCCGCTGGAACACACCGAAAACCTGGTCGCCGGTTACCGGGAAGCTTCCGCGGGCTTCCTTACCGGCCTCGGCTTTATGTACGCGACCGAGGTTGCCGACCTGGCGATGGTTTCTACCATCGGCCAGCTCGTGCGCGAATGCACGGGCCAGCGCGACTTGCCGTGGATCGACATTCATGTGAATCAGGAGCCGGAGCACGTCAAGAGTTCAACCCGAACGCTGCTGCCATCATTTACCGCGGAGGAACGGATGCAAATTGTCACGAGCGCCGAACAGATGTGGATGCTGTGGGTTCATTTCTTCCGCAGCGTCCGCCATGCGATTTCGTAGGAGTCAGACATGTCTCTGCGGCGACGCCCTGAAAAGAATGGAAATCGTCCACAAAGAACACGAAGAGACGCGAAGGTTTTTTTTCTTTGTGGTTCTTCGTGTTCTTTGTGGACGGTTTTTCGGAGGAAAGGCGGCGAGCGCAATCGAGTTGTTGGATGTGACCTTGAGGGAGCGCTAAATGAGTGGTTCGGAAAAGATGGCATATGAAGTAGCGGTGATCGGCATGGCGGGCCGGTTCCCGAAGGCCTCGACGCTGGATGAATTCTGGCGCAACCTGCGCGAGGGAGTCGAGGGAGTTTCGTTCTTCTCCGACGCCGAGCTCGAAGCCGCGGGCGTGGACCGGAGGGCGCTGGCGGACCCGTCTTACGTGAAGGCGGCGGCAGTGCTCGACGCGGTGGAGATGTTCGACGCGGAATTCTTCGGTTTCACTCCCCGCGAGGCCGAGGTAATGGACCCTCAGCAGCGGCTCTTCCTTGAGCAGGCATGGGAGGCGCTGGAAAACGCCGGCTACGACTCGGAGGCGTACGCCGGTCGCATCGGCGTCTTTGCCGGCGTCAGCAGCAATTCTTACCTGCTTGACAATTTGCTGCCCAACCGCGACGCCCTGGAATCTGTGGGCCAATTCCAAGCCATGATTTCCAATGACCGGGACTTCCTCGCAACTCTCGTCTCATACAAATTGAATCTCAGAGGCCCGAGCCTCACCCTGCAGACGGCCTGTTCAACCTCGCTGGTCGCAATCCATGTGGCGACGCAGAGCCTGCTCAACCACGAATGCGACATGGCGATGGCCGGCGGCGTGTCTGTTCGCCTGCCGCAGAAGCAGGGTTACTTTTATCAAGAGGGCGGCATCCTCTCGCCCGACGGTCATTGCCGGGCCTTCGACGAACAGGGGCGCGGCACGCTGAGCGGCAGCGGCGTCGGCGTCGTCGTGTTGAAACGCCTGCCGGAGGCGCTTCGGGACCGCGACACCATACTTGCCGTCATCAAAGGCTCCGCGATCAATAACGACGGCGCGCTCAAAGTCGGTTATACCGCGCCCAGCGTAGAGGGGCAGGCGGCGGTGATCGAGGAGGCGCTGGCTATGGCCGACGTTGAGCCGGAGACTATCTCCTACGTCGAGGCGCATGGCACGGCCACACCCCTGGGCGACCCCGTGGAGGTGGCGGCGCTGACGAGGGCCTTCGGCGCCCAGACAGAGCGGACCGGCTTCTGCGCCATCGGCTCGGTGAAGACCAATATCGGCCACCTGGATGCGGCGGCCGGCGTCGCCGGATTCATCAAGACCGTGCTTGCGCTCACGCGCAAGGAACTGCCGCCGAACCTGCATTTCCGGAAGGCCAACCCGCAGATTGATTTTGCGCATAGCCCCTTTTACGTCAACGACCGTTTGCGCGAATGGCGCGCCAGCCCGCGCCGAGCCGGCGTCAGCTCATTCGGGATCGGCGGCTCCAACGCGCACGTCGTCCTTGAGGAAGCGCCCGCCGCCGAACATGAGCAAGCCGCGCGGCCGTGGCGCCTGCTCATGGTCTCGGCCAGGACCGCGACGGCGTTAGACGCCGCGACGGGCAATCTGGCGGATTATCTCAAACGAAACCCGGGCGTCAGTATCGGCGACGTAGCCTACACACTACAAACAGGTCGCAGAACGTTCGCGCATCGCCGCGCCGTAGTCTGCCGCGACGCGGAAGATGCGGCAGCCGCGCTCGCCGACCCGAAACGCCTGCTGACGGCGGTAGAGGGGCGCCGGAAGCGGCCGGTAGCCTTCATCTTCTCAGGCCAGGGAGCGCAGTATGCGCAGATGGGGCGCGGCCTCTACGAGGCTGAACCCGTATTCCGTACCGAGGTGAACCGCTGCGCGGAGATTCTAAGGCCACACCTCGGCTGCGATTTACGCGACCTGCTCAACGGCGAGGCGTTAACTGGCGAGCGCGCCGGCCATCATCTGGAGCAAACAGAAGTCACGCAGCCGGCGCTTTTCGCCGTCGAGTGGGCTCTCGCCAGGCTGCTGATCGCCTATGGCGTCACGCCGCAGGCCATGCTCGGCCACAGCATCGGCGAATACGTCGCCGCCTGCATGGCCGGCGTCTTGTCGCTCGAAGACGCTTTGATGCTGGTCGCCGCCCGCGGGCGGCTGATGCAACAAATGCCCGCGGGGGCCATGCTCGCCGTCGCCCTCAGTGAGGCCGACTTAAAGCCGCTGCTTGAGCGCAAGCCGCTCGCGGTCGCCGCCGTCAACGCGCCCTCGCTTTGTGTCGTCTCCGGCCCGGCGGATGCGATAGGCGCCTTGGAGCGCGAACTCGGCGGCGGCATCGCCGGCTGCCGGAGGCTCCGCACCTCGCACGCCTTCCACTCCCAGATGATGGATCCGATCCGCGAGCGCTTCCTGGGCTTAGTAAAGCGCGTCACTTTGAACGCGCCCGCCATCCCTTACCTCTCTAACGTCACCGGGAGCTGGGTCAGCTCCGCGGAGGCCACGAGCCCCGCCTACTGGGCCGATCACCTGCGGCAGACGGTACGATTCCGTGAGGGGGTCGAAGAATTGTTGAAGGAGCCGGAGTTGGTCTTGCTCGAAGTCGGCCCGGGGCAGACGATCAGCGCCACCATCGACCAGTACACGACCAATGGCAGCAATCCCGCGACGGTTTCGATGATCCGCCCCGCGAATGCCGAGCAGGGGGACTACGAGTTTTTCCTGGCGGCGCTCGGGCGGTTGTGGGCCGCGGGTGTAGAGGTCGACTGGGGGCAGCTCTACGCGCAGGAACGGCCCCGCCGCCTCCCATTGCCCACGTACCCGTTCGAACGCCGGCGCTACTGGATAGACGCCAGGCCGCAAGCGCAGGCTGCTAATGAAGCCGATGAATCAGGGGGCGCATTGACGAGAAAGCCGGACCTCACTGACTGGTTTTATGTGCCTTCGTGGAAGCGCTCGCCGCTGCTCGATGAACACGCAGGGCCGGCGGCGATGACCGAGAAGTCCTGCTGGCTCTTGTTCAGCGATGGCTCGGGACTCGCCGCGCAAGTTCGCTGCGAATTGGAAGGGCGCGGGCAGGCGGTCGTCGAGGCAAAGGCCGGGACTGAATTCGCCAAAATCAGCGACGAATCATACATAATCGACCCGCGCCGGCGCCAGGACTACAGCCGCCTCATCCGAGAGATCCAAGCGCTGGATAAGACGCCGAATAATGTGCTGCATCTCTGGAACGCCGAAGGGGACGACGGCGCCCGACTCGCAGATGCGATGGCCTCGGTGGGCGAGCGTTTTGACGCCGCGCAATACAGGGGCTTTTACAGCCTGATCTTTCTGGCGCAGGCAGCGGGAGAAGAACTGTTCGGTGATGCCGTCCGCATCAGCGTAGTTGCCGAAGGGTTACAGGACGTGACCGGCGAAGAATCGCTCGCGCCGGAAAAGGCGACGCTGCTCGGTCCTTGCAGAGTCATTACGCTGGAATACCTCAACGTCGCTTGTCGTTGTGTCGACGTCGCGCGGCCGGCCGAGGGGAGCGAGTCTGAGGAGAGGCTGGCGGCTCAGCTTTGCAACGAGGCCGGGGCAACCGTCGCCGACCCGCTGGTCGCCTATCGCGGCGCCTACCGCTGGGCGCCGGTGTTCGAGCCGCAAGCCTACTCCGCCGAGGCCACGCGGACGGCGCGCCTGCGCGAGCGCGGCGTCTACCTGCTGACCGGCGGCCTCAGAGAGATAGACCTCGCGCTCGCCGAGAGCCTCGCCCGGGCGGTGAGAGCGAAGCTCGTGCTCACCTGTGAGGTAGATTTCCCCGAGCGCGAAGCCTGGGCAGACTGGTCGACGACGCGCCCCGATGAAGAGGAGACCGGGCGAAAGATTCAGCGATTATTAGCCCTCGAAGCGGCGGGCGCCGAGATGATGGTCGCCCGCGCCAATGTTGCCGATGCTGAGCAGATGCAATCGCTCGTGGCTCGCGCCTGCGAACGCTTCGGCGCGATTCACGGCGTCCTGCACACCGCAGAAGCCAATGGCGGCGGGCTCGTGCAATTAAAGACGCCGGAGATGGTTGAGCCGGTGTTCGCCCCGAAGGTGAAGGGGACGATGGTGATCGAGCGTGCGCTCAAGGACACGCCGCTCGATTTCTTCGTGCTGTTCTCTTCATCGCTGGCCATCAGCGGCGTCTTCGGTCAGGTGGATTACTGCGCCGCGAACGCTTTTCTGGACGCCTTCGCGCGGGCGAGGCGGGCGCAAGGCGGCGGCCTGACGGTGGCCATCAACTGGAATACGCCGCAATGGGAGGATTGGCAGGAGGCGGCGATGAGCGCCGTGCCGGAACTGCAAGAGCAACTGCGGCAGGCGCGCGAGGAATATGGCATCGGTTACGCCGATGGCTTCGAAGCGTTGCGCCGGATACTTGCGCGCTCGGAGCCACAAGTAATTGTCGCCACACAGGATTTCCGGGAGGTGATTCGCCTGCAAAGCGCCGCGACCCCTTCCGGATTGCTCGAGGCGCTGGAGGGCGCGCAGGCGCAGCCCGCACAGACTCGCCCCGCGCTCGAAGGCGAGTACGTCGCGCCGACGAGCGAGGTCGAGCGGACGACGGCGCAAATCTTGGAGCGACTCTTCGGAATCGAGCGTATTGGTATCCACGACGATTTCTTCCAACTCGGGGGGAATTCACTGATGGCAATCCAACTGGTGTCGCAGTTGCGCAAGGCTTTCGCGGTCGAATTGCCGCTGAGCAAGCTCTTCGAGTCGCCCACGATTGCCGGACTGGCCATAAGCATCGATGAGAGCCGGGCAAGAGAGCGGGAGGTGGCGGAGATCGAAAGGTTATTGCAGGAGATCGAAGAGCTGTCTGCCGACGACCTGCGCTTGCAGCTTGAGCAGTTGCAATCGGGCGCGGACCAGCATTAGGAGGAGCGCGGATGGACGACGTGTCAAAGCGACTGGCGGCGCTGGGGCCGGAACAACTACGCCTGTTGGAGCTGCGGCTCAAGCAGCAGGGGCTGTCCCAGCCTTCGATGGTAGCGACGGCTGCCTCCGGCGAGGGCGCCGCGATCGAGGATGATTCGGAAGAGTTCGATCAGTGGAAGGGGCGCGCCAGCGCCGGAGCGATGCAGTTCGGCCTCTACTTTTTCTCCGACGACGGCACGAACACGGACAGTGACAAGTACCGCCTGTTGCTGGAGAGCGCGCGCTTCGCCGACGAGCATGGGTTCGCGGCCGTGTGGACGCCGGAGCGGCACTTCCAGGACTTCGGCGGACTCTACCCGAACCCCGCGGTGTTGAGCGCGGCGCTGGCGGTGATTACTAAGCGCATACAGATTCGCGCCGGGAGCGTCGCGCTGCCGCTGCACCATCCGATGCGGGTGGCCGAAGAGTGGGCGGTGGTCGACAACCTGTCAAAAGGCCGGGTGGCAGTGTCTATCGCGTCGGGCTGGCATCCGAATGATTTCATCTTCGCCCCTGAAAATTACGAGCGCCGCAAGGAGGTGATGTATGAGTCCATCGCCACTGTACAACGGCTGTGGGTCGGGGAGGCGGTCTGCTTCAAGGGCGTCAATGAGAATGAAACCGAGTTGCGGTTATTCCCGCGCCCGATTCAGCCGCGCCTGCCGGTCTGGGTGACGACCGCCGGCAGTGCGGAGACGTGGGCGAAGGCGGGCGAGATCGGCGCGAACATTCTGGCCGCGCTGGTCGGCTATTCACCGGATGACCTGCGCGAAAAGATCGAGCTCTATCGCCGCTCCCGCGCCCGCCACGGGTATGATCCGGAGCAGGGAATCGTTAGCGTAATGGCGCACACTTTCATCGGCGAGAGCAACCAGGCGGTCAAGGAGATGGCGCGCGCGCCGCTGATGAGCTACTTGCGCATGTACATCAACCAGTTTGTCAACTTCGGCTATGACGCCGACGGGGTTACGGAAGAAGACAAGCATACGATCGTCGCAAAAGCCTTCGAGCATTACTTCGAGCATGGCGCGTTGATCGGCACGCCCGGTAAATGCAGCCGCTTGATTGACCGCCTGATCGAGTTCGGAGTTAACGACATCGCTTGCCTCATCGATTTCGGACTCGACTTCGACTCCGTGATGCGGAGCCTCGGTTACCTGAACGAACTGCGAGGGCGCTACGCGCAGTGAGACACTGTCAACCACTCCATCTAAACGCTATCGCGTTATAGATGGAGCTTGCGGTTCCAAGTTTCGTATTCACGCCCGGAAAAGACTTCCGGGAACGGACCGCTTCGGGCCGGTTGACTTTAGGATTCGAGCGAATCCAGCGCGGCCCATCAGCTACCGGCATATAGCCGAAAGCAATGGTCGAGTACTTGATATGGAATCTATCAAGCAACTTCAGAGATTTTACGTGGTCGAAGTTTTCCGGCCACAACCTCTTATCACTGGTTCTCAAGGATCAGAAACCGTTTCTCTCCCAAACGGGACGAGTGCCTTTGACCGGGTGAAATATACCACCAGAGACAACCGTATGCTCATCGAAGGGACAAGCCCTTCAATTCGCAGACGGTCTCGATTTCCTCTCCATCCAAGCCTGGCGGCTGTGGATGGAGTATCCATCGAGGTAGGAAGATGAAAAGGATTCTATTTTTATTCGTCGCCGTGATCGTCTTATCGGCGCCCGGCGCCGCTCAGAACAATAATCAATCGAAAGACGCGCGCGCCGCCGTCAACAGATTCTTCCTGCTGCTCAAATCCCGATCATACCCGGCGCTTTATGAATTCCTCCCCTCCGATCTCCAGCGGCAAATAACGCGAGAGCAGTTGGCGCTGAGCCTCATGCGCCTCGATTCATTCATCCTGATCGAGCGTATGGAGGTCGGGCGCGTGCAGCAACACGGCGATTTCGCGGTCGTCAATACGACGATTTACGGAAAGCTGAAGAAACCGGTGACAGTCAACGGCGAACAGATCAACGAGGGCAGAGTCGCGGCGCAGCAGTTCCTGCTTCGAGAAGGGCGCCAGTGGAAGGTCGTGACTGCCGACAACCGCACGCAATCCTATTTCCTCAAACGCAACGCCGAATTCGGCAAACAGTTTCAGCTCGCCCAGCCGACGTTCGAGTTCAAACAGAAAGACAAGTGGACGGCCTTTGGCAAGCCAATGAAACCACAGAAATAATTGAATCAATCAAGTGATCGACTAGCAACTTGCCAAAGTCAATAACTGGAAAGGAGTGTCTCCCCATTGAAGATAGAAAAATTGTTTTTTCGAATGTCCGTTCCCATCGTTATGACACGGCTGCATCTGGGGCTTACCACGCAAGTTCCGAAAGAGCCTGAACAATGACAAATGACAAATAACCATCACCCCATCTTCCCTATCGTCTGTCGCCACGCCAGGGTCTTTCTCAGCACGTCCAACCGCGCGCGGTCCTGGTCGTCCGCCAGGCATTCCAGTTGATCGACGATTGCAGAGAGCAGTTGGAAGGCGAACAAGCCGGCGTGGGTCATGACGTGGGAGTAGTAATGCGCCTGCAGCGCGCCGCTCCCGTCGCGCCCGCCGTAATGGAACGCGCGCACCTCGTCGTCGCTCATCGTCTCGACGTGGGAATTAATCGGCAGCACGAGGCGCGGGGTGTCCTGGTGACTTTCGTCTCCGTTTCTCCAGCCGAGCAGCAGAATGGAGATCAAAATCCCCTGCTCGTTCAGGTAATCGGGGCTGAAGACCGTGTTGAGTTTCGCGGGCGTGGACAACCGCGGCCCATAATTGCCGTATTCGGGATTGATCAACTGCGAATTGTAGATCACGCCGATCACTTCATCCTCGCCGACCTTGATCTTGACGAACTGACCGAATTGAAAATCGCCAGGCGACAGGTTTACGGAAGTTTCGAGCGAATCGAGCACCCGCGCGAAATAATCGACGTGCGAATTCGATCTTGTAATCTTGGCGATCAGCATCGGTTTACCTCCAGGCCTGACATTCAAGCCGAAAACACTTTAAGAAGGCGAATTCAGCCACGAATGAACACAAATGAACACGAATGTTTTCTCGACCTCAATGATTCATTTGTTCTCCATCCTTCATGCCGCCATTCGTGAATATTCGTGTTCATTCGTGGCTGAAATTCTCTTTTTTACAGCGCTATTTGATCTTCCCCGGCCCCCACAATGCGCGGCCCGGCTTCGCTCCTGTGTGTTGGCCGTCTTTCAATACATGCGCGCCATTGACGAACACGTGTTTCACGCCGGCGGCGAATTGATGCGGCTGCTCGAAGGTGGCGCGATCGGCGATGGTCTTCGGGTCGAAGACGACGATGTCGGCGAAATACCCCTCCTTCAAAAACCCGCGGCGATCGAGTTCCAGATTGGTCGCGGGCAGGCCCGTCAGGCGGCGGATCGCTTCTTCGAGCGGAATGACTTTCTCCTCGCGGACGTATTTGCCCAGCAGCCGCGTGAAGTTGCCGTAGGCGCGCGGGTGAGTCGAGGATTTCAGGAATACGCCCTCGGCCGGCATCGAACCGGCGTCGGAGCCGAACGACACCCAGGGCAGCTTGATCTGCTTCTTGATGTTCTCTTCCGACATCATGAAATAGACCGTGCCGACGCGCGATTGGTCTTCGAGCACGAGGTTCATGACCGTGTCGGTGTAATCCTCGTTTCGCAGCTTCGCCACTTCGGCCAGTGTCTTGCCGGTGTATTTCTTCAGGCTCTCGTTTTTGAAGCCGACGAGCAGCGCGCGTTCGGGCGAGCCGGCGGCGATGAGCAGGTTCTCCCATTTGTCCGAAGGCGTGCGGATTTCTTCGGCGATTTTCTTTCGCGTTTCGGGATCGCGCAGCCGTTTGAAGGCCGCTTCGTAACCGCCGTTCAGAACCCACGGCGGCATCGCGGCGTCGAGCCCGGTCGCGCCGGCAGGATAGGTGTACATGTCGGCGGTAACCTTCAACCCTTCGCGGCGAGCTTTTTCGATCATCGCGATCACTTGATCCATCTTTTGCCAATTCGATTTTCCGGCAGCCTTGAGGTGATAGATTTCCGCCGGAATTTTGGCTTCGCGCGCAATCCGCAACAACTCTTCGACCGCCTCGGTCAGACGGGCGCCTTCGCTGCGCATGTGCGAGATGTATTTGCCTCTGTATTTCGCCGCGACCTTGCACATCTCGATCAGTTCTTCGGTCGGAGCGTAGAATGCGGGCGCGTAGATCAGCGAAGAGCCGATGCCGAGCGCGCCCGCTTCCATTTCGCGGCGCACAAGCTCGCGCATCTGATCCAGTTGCTCCGGCGTGGCCTTCTTGTCTTCCAACCCGACGACGTATTCGCGGATCGTGGTCGCGCCGATGTAAGAGGCCACGTTGGCCGAGACGCCACGCTTTTCGAGGTATTGCAGGTATTCGGCCAGCGTCGTCCATTCAATCCCGAATTTCAAATCGCCCTGGGCATCCGTGCGCCGCCGCTTCATCTCGTCGTTGAGCGGCCCCATCGAATCGCCCTCGCCGAAAATCTCCGTCGTCACGCCCTGCTTGATGTCGCCCAGCGAACGCCCGTCAACAATCAGGTCGTCGACCGCCCACGAGAGCATGTTGATGAATCCGGGCGCGACGGCGAGACCGCCCGCGTCAATGACGGTCGCGGCCTTGGCCGATTTCAAGGCGCCGACGGCGGCGACGCGGTCGCCCTTTATGCCTACATCGGCGCGACGCGGCTCGCCGCCCGTCCCGTCATATACCACTCCGTTTTTGATAATAATGTCGTAGGCGTTTTGTTGAGTTTGAGCTGAAGTAATAAAGCTCAGAGCGAAGATGAAGATAAGCGAGGTTCGGAATCGCATTTTGGTTTCTCTCCGGAAAGTTAGGATCAGACCGGTTATCATATCAGAGTAGGGGTTCATAGAACGCTGATGACGCGGATTGACGCTGATCTTTTTGGGTTTTATCCGCGATGATCAGCGTCATCAGCGTCATCAGCGTTCTATTGATAAGTTCTTTGCCGCAAACACCAATTGCCGATCCGTATACGCAATTGAAAACCAATCTCAATGATACGTCCTGGCGAGGCGGAAGCCCCAGGCGAGGTCAAGACCGCCGTCTGGCAAAAAAGCGTTATTGCGGCTCGCCGACCGGCACTCAGCGGCCGTGCTGTTCCATAAGCCGCCCCGATACACCCGGCCCGAGCCTCGTTCATGCGTATTTACCCATGCGCTCCCGTCACTCGGGGCGTTCGCATAGTCGTCATGCCAGTAATCCTCGCACCATTCCGAAACATTTCCTTGCATATCGTATAGCCCAAACGCGTTTGGCCGCTTCTGCCCGATGGGATGAATCCTGCCGCCGGAGTTTTCGGAATACCAGGCCATTGCGCCAAGATCACCCGCATAAGCGCCATCAGTCTTGGCGCGGCACGCATACTCCCACTCGGCTTCCGTCGGCAGGCGATACTCGGCGCCCGTCATTTGCGACAACTTGCGACAGAATTCTTTCGCGTCATTCCAGGAGACGTACTCCGGCAAATCATCGCCTTCGAAATAGGACTGATTACCGCTTATCACCGCGCGCCACTGCGCCTGCGTCACTTCATATTTTCCGATGTAAAAACTCGGCACAGTGACGTGATGCTGTGGCCCTTCAGACGAACGACGACCAGGTTCGTTCTCCGGCGACCCCATCAGGAAAGAGCCGCCGGGGACGTAAATCATTTCAATGCGCGCGTGCAAAACCACGTAGGAAGCCGCCGGCGCGGGGGAAGGAGTGGGTTCAGCGCCGACCACGATTGGCGGATTGGCGCGGGCGGCATTGTCTTTCGTCGAGGTTGCGGGGATCCAAAGGTTCCAAAACAGATATGCGAGTAAGGCGAGGTTCCAAAGCAGGTAGGCGAGTAAGGCGACGATTAAATTCACCGCGATTGCGCCGAGCGCGGCGCGCAGTGTTTTCATTCTTGCCGCCGGCTCTGACGCGGATTTCTCCTGATCAATCAGCCGTACAAGCGCGGCCGTTTGCCTGAAGATTCGTTTAGCAGCCGTTTCGCGCGGCAATGCCTGCTTCAGTTTCACCGGATCTTCTTCCCTATTGACTTCGTCCAG
>Ga0137409_10005267_pt1 | contig 13500 bp, 12 predicted proteins | sample CZODoug1_16funga_FD_122059 | JGI IMG/M metagenome (GOLD analysis project Ga0137409, IMG submission 122059) | Vadose zone soil fungal communities from Angelo Coast Range Reserve, California, USA - CZODoug1_16fungal (Hybrid Assembly) | ecosystem: Environmental > Terrestrial > Soil > Vadose zone...
TTGCCACCGCCACTCTCACCCTGTGAGCCATCATTTTCTCGCCTTACTGGAACGCTCCGCATAGTCTAGCTCCGCGGCCCTTAACCTCCGTTTCACTAGATCAATGTCGGGTTGCGGTGTCTTGACGCCCCGCTTCGATTTCTTCTTGAAGGCGTGCAGAACATAAACGGCTTCTTCGAAGCGCACGGTATAAACGGCCCGGTACGTGTCACCGTCGAAGTCATCCACCAGTTCCACCGTCCCGCTCCCAAGCCCCTTCAAGGGTTTGGCCGACGGTGGGTGCTGGCCGGTCTGTGCTAGGTACAGTTCGAAGCTAAGATCATCCTGAACCTGCACCGGGAATTCCCGAAAGTCGCGCTTGCTGGAGGCCACCCACAGCACGGACGAAGTGGGCGCGCCATCTTCACTCCATTATGAGTATAAGCTCATGTAGCGTCAAGACCAGACGTGAAGGCCACTCCTTGGTTCCGCACTACGGCTTGGGTGTCTGCAGCAGTTCGGCGGTCTGCGCCGGGGTCAACGGCTGCGCCACATACTTGAACGCCATGGCGTCCTCGATCAGCTCCGCAAGGCCCATCACGCGATCGAGCTGCAGCATGGCCTTGGGATAGAAATTGTCGCGCACGCGCCGCGCCATGGCGGGCGAAATCGCCGCGTATTGGGCAAACGCCGCAATCGCCCTGTCATCTGTGTACATCCAATCGATGGTCTCGCCGTAGGCGTGGATGAAACGCCGATATACTTCCCGTCGGCGCGCGAGATCGGTCGCATTCGCGATGATCACTCTCACGGTCTGATTGCGAACGCTCGGCAGATCGTTGGCAAGGGCGATCAGGCGAATCTGGCCGGCTTCGATGGCATCGAGTCCGAATGGCGGGGTCGAGAAGCCGATATCAACCTGGCCCGACATCACCTGGGTGAAGGTCGCCGGCACGCTGCCGGTCGCCGTCAGCCTCGCGGTGAAGGTGCGCTCCTTCATGAACCGCAGCGCCGTGATGTGGGTACCGGAGCCGGCGGTGGAGTAGGCGAGCGTCATGTTGGGGGTCACGGCGGCAAAATCCTTGCCCACCCGGGAATCCGCTCGCACGAAATAGTATTCGGCGGTCCCGGTCGCTTCGCCGGCGATGATCCGCACCGGCGCCCCCTTGGTGTAAGCGCCGAGCACGCCAAGCGTGCCGGCCGCGACCCCGATATCAACGCTTCCGGAAATCACCGCCTGCTGGGTCTCGCCGCCGCCCGACGTATAGACGACCTGCAGCTCAAGTCGGTTGCGGCGAAAGATACCGGCGGCCTGGCCGATTTCGGCGATGGAAGAATCCCACAGGCCGCGTTGCCCGATGGCGAGCCGGAGCAGGTCGTCGGCGGACGCCGGGCCCGACATTGCTGCTGCGAGAACCGCGGTGACCGCACTAAATTTCATTTTCGTCATCATAGGCCCCACGTTCGCGCGCACGGTGTCGCGTGTCAATTCGTTCCCCAAATCAAGCGGGCGAGGTCGACCACCAGCCGGAGCTTTGCCTCCTGCGCCTCAAAAGTGATCGGGTTTCCGGTTTCGACGCTGGCGAAGCCGCATTGCGGGCTGACGCCGAGGCGATCGAGATCGACGAACCGGCTGGCGTCGGTCACGCGGCGGCGGAGCTCGTCGATGTTCTCCAGCGCGGATCGCTTGGTCGTTACCAAGCCGAGCACAACGGACTTGTGTTTCGGCACGAAACGCAGCGGCGTGAAATCGCCGGCGCGCGGACTGTCGTATTCGAGGAAGAAAAACCCGATGTCGAGCCGGTTGAACAGCCTCTCGGCGACCGCATCGTAGCTGCCCTCGGCGTGCCAGCGCCCGCCGCGATTGCCGCGGCACAGATGCATGCCGATGGAGAGCGTCGGAAACCCGCGCGTCACCCGGTTGGTCACGTCGATATAGCGATCAATCAGGCCGTCCCAATCGTCGCCACGGGCCGCCAGCGCGGCCCGGACCTGGGGATCGCCGAATTTGGCGAACGCGGTCTCGTCGATCTGGATATAGCGGCAGCCTGCCACCGCCAGTGCAGCGAGTTCGCGCCGGAAGGCATCGACAATGTCGCTCCAGAATGCATCGACATCATCGTAGGCGCTCGCCGTCACCGCGGTGTCGCCGCCGCGGAAATGCAGCGCACATGGGCCCGGAATGGTGATCTTCGGCACGGCAGCAGTCATCGACTTCAGGCGCATGAAGTCGTCTACGTGAATTGGACCACGCCATGCGATCCGGCTGCCGATCCGCGCCGCCGGTTGCGGGCCGCGCCCCTCGCCGCCGCGAGCTTCGACCGCCGGCATTGCGTCGATGGTAATGTCGCCCAGCTGGCTGTAGAAATAGCCGTGATAGGAGGGGCGGCGGAATTCCCCATCGGTGACGACCGCGAATCCGGCCGCCTCCTGCAGCCGGACAGCGCCCAAGATCGCTTCGTCTTCGACGGCGGCAAGCTCGTCACGGCCGATCTCGCCGGCGCCAAGGCGACGGCGCGCTGCGATCAGGCGCTCGGGCCGCAGCAGACTGCCGATGTGCTCGGCCCGGAACGGTGGCGCAACTGCTGCCCTTACCTGGCCAGCCACTGCGGCACACGCTTAAGCGAATCCGCGCGGGCGGCAGCGTTGGTCCCCGTATGGATGCGTCCCGAACCGTCGGCCGAAACCGCATAGCCCGTGCGTACTTGCGGCGGCCGATTGGGATGATCGAAATCATGAAATGCGCCCGAATAGACCGTCATGCTGATCCGTGCGCTGCGGCCTTTGGCGCCCGCCACCATGTGCTCGCAATCCTGCGGCGACGCTACGTCATCGGCGGCGCCGATCAGGATCAGGGTTGGCACGCGGGCGCTCCAGGCGGTGGAGTCGAGGCGGCGGCAACCGGGATAGAACGCGACCGCGGATCTGAAGTCTGGTTTGTCGTCGGTTTTGCGCTGCGGGCGGACGGTCCACAGCACGCTGCTGCCACCGTTCGACCAGCCAAGCAGCGAGATATGGTCCGCCCGTACGTCGGGTTGTTGGTCCAGCCACCGTCGCGACGCGTTGGCATCCGCGACCCGCTCGCGGTCGGGCCGTATCGGACGGTTGCGGACGGTGCATTGGTTGCCGAGCCCGCGCGAGCCGTAGCTCTCCGGAAACAGCACGATGAAGCCGTCGCGAACGAGCAACTGCGCCCATTCCCGGTATTTGCTGGCGACGGCGCCTGCGGCGTTGGTCAGGCCGGAACAATCATGCATCGCAACCACTGCCGGGAACGGTCCGGCGCCCTCAGGCCGATAGACAACCGCTTTCAGCGTGATGTCCTCATCGCGGAATTCGACCGGCTCGGGACCACCGGCGTTTGCGACCCCGCCGGCAAGCAAAAGCGCCAACATAACAACTGAAGCAAACGAAGCTGGACCGTAAGGCATCGGCGGGTACCCGTATCGTTCGGGAGGCTGTATAACACGAACCTTGAGATGGAAATTGGACCCTGTTCGGGTTTTGTGCATAGGGGTTTGGCGCCCCCGGGGACCGCCCGCGGTCCCGGGAAAAACACGGGAGGAAATGATGAAACGCGTTACTTATGCTCTGCTGGCCGTGGCCGGCGTATTGGCGGCGCCGTACGCCGCGCTGGCGCAAGATGCCAAGACGGCCATGCCGCAGTTCCAGGTCGATGCCCAGTGGCCGAAACCGCTGCCGAACAATTGGATCCTCGGTCAGGTCGCCGGCATCACGGTCGATCGGTTTGATCGCATCTGGATTGTGCAGCGCCCGAGTTCGCTGACCCAACGGGAACGCGCGGCCGAGCAAAATCCGCCCCCGTCCCGGTGCTGCGCCGCGGCACCACCTGTGCTAGTGTTTGACCAATCCGGCAACCTAGTGCGCACATGGGGCGGTCCAGGCCCCGGCTATCAGTGGCCGGAGACGGAGCACGGTATTTTCATCGACGACAACGACTTCGTCTGGCTCGCCGGTAGCGGCAAGCCGGATGGACAGCTCCTCAAGTTCACAATGGACGGCAAGTTCGTACTGCAGATCGGCAAGTCCGGCACCGGCAATGACAGCAATTCGACCGAGCGGCTCGGCTCGCCGGCCGATATCGCGGTCGACACCGTCGCCAAGGAGGTGTTTGCCGCCGACGGTTACGCCAATCGTCGGGTCGTGGTCTTCGATTCCGAAACTGGCGCGTACAAGCGCCACTGGGGCGCTTACGGCAAGAAGCCAAGCGATGAAAAGACGCCGCCCTATGATCCCGCGAAGGCTCCCTCCCAGCAATTCGGCAACCCGGTACACTGCGTGCGCTTCGACAAGGACGGCCTCGTTTATGTCTGCGATCGCACCAACGATCGCATCCAGATCTTCCGCAAGGACGGCACCTTCGTGTCCGAGCATTTCTATGAGAAGAACACGCTGGCGACGGGCTCGGTCTACGAACTGGTATTTTCGCCCGACAAGGAGCAGAAGTTCATCTATACGGCCGACGGCGCCAATGGCGAAGTCCGTATCCTGGACCACGGCTCCAAGGAGATCTTGGGGCGCTTCGGTCGCGTCGGCCGCCAAGCCGGGCAGTTCACGGCGCTGCATAACATTGCGGTCGATCACCAGGGCAACATCTATACCGCCGAGGTGAACACGGGGCAGCGCATTCAGAAGTTCCGACGGCTGGATACGCAGAATTAGAGCTAATTTCGATCGCGTTGAATCACTTGACTGGCGTCGTCGCCGGGCTTGTCCCGGCGACCCCCGACAGTTGAGGCACAGAGCAAAATAATCGGGGTGGCCGGGACAAGCCCGGCCACGACCGGAAGAGACGCCAAGCGCTTCAACCTGGATGCAAATGCCCACAGCTAAGATCGCGCCTTACGGCTCCTGGAAATCGCCGATCACGTCTGACCTCATCGTGGCCCAGACGACAATGCTGTCGGACGTTCGCATCGACGGGGATCATGTCTACTGGCTCGAAGGGCGCCCGCAGGAGCAGGGCCGCAACGTGATCGTGCGCGCCGGTCCTGACGGCGTTGCGGCGGATATTACGCCTGCCGGCTTCAATGCCCGCACGCGCGTCCATGAATATGGCGGCGCGTCTTGGCTGGTGGCCGCCGGGACACCAATCTTTTCGAACTTTGCCGACCAACGCCTGTACCGGCAGCGCGACGCCCAAACCGACCCCGAGCCTCTGACGCCACCCCCCTCCCTTCCTAGCGGGGGAGGGAAGGGAGGGGGGTGGCGCTACAGCGATGGCGTGCTCGACCACCGGCGGCGGCGCTGGATCGGCGTGCGTGAAGACCATTCGGGCGAAGGCGAACCCGTCAACGCCATCGTGGCGATCGACCTCGACGATGCGGGCGCCTCGCCGGGGCGCGTACTCGCTGGTGGACACGATTTTTTCTGTTCGGCACGCTTGTCGCCAGATGGAAACCGTATGCTGTGGCTGGCCTGGGACCATCCCAACATGCCGTGGAACGGGACCACGCTTTATCTCGCCGACATCGACGCCAGCGGCGCACCCCTTCGCGTACGCGTCGTCGCGGGCGGCGTCGACGAATCGGTATTCCAGCCGGAATGGTCGCCCGACGGTAACGAGATTATGTTCGTTTCCGACCGTACCGGCTGGTGGAACCTCTACGCTTACGATATCGCCACCGCAACGACCCGGCCGCTTTGCCCTATGGCGGCGGAGTTCGGCATGCCGCAATGGAATCTCGGCATGTCGACTTACGCCTTCGCGGACGCCCGGCGGATCGTATGCGCTTATGCGACGGCAGGGCTGGGGCAGCTCGCCACGTTGGATTTGACGACCGGGACGCTGCAGGCGATCGAGACCGGATTCACGGAATTCGGATCGGTCCGCGCCGACGGCAACCGCGTGGTGTTTCGCGCCGGCGCCCCGGACCGGCCGACGTCGATCGTCACGCTCGACCTGCAATCCCGGCAATATCGCATCCTCAAACAGGCGACCGACCTGTTGGATCGCGCGGAACTGCATATCGCCCGCTACCTTACCAAGGTCGAGCCGGTGGAATTCCCAACCGCCGCCGGCAAGACGGCATTCGGGTTGTTCTATCCGCCGCACAATCCCGACTACACGGGCGGCACGGACGAGCGGCCCCCCCTGCTTGTCAAATGTCATGGCGGCCCGACCTCCTCGGCCTCGAGCACGCTTAATCTCGGTATCCAGTTCTGGACCAGCCGCGGTATTGCGGTGCTCGACGTCAACTATGGCGGCAGTACCGGGTTTGGACGCGAATACCGTGACCGGCTTAAGCTCAGTTGGGGCATCGTAGACGTGGACGACTGCGTGAATGGCGCCCAATATCTGGCGCGACAGGGACGGGTGGACGCTAGGCGCGTCGTCATCAGCGGCGGCAGCGCCGGCGGCTACACCACTCTCGCGGCGCTCGCCTTTCGCGACTTCTTCCAAGGCGGGGCAAGCTATTACGGCGTCAGCGATGCCGCGGCGCTGGCACGCGATACCCATAAGTTCGAATCGCGATATCTCGACTGGCTGATCGGGCCGTTTCCCGAAATGGAGGAGCGCTATCGCGAGCGGTCGCCGGCTTATCACGCCGATCGGCTATCGAAGCCGGTGATCTTTTTCCAAGGCGCCGAAGACGCCGTGGTGCCGCCGAACCAGACCGAGATCATGGTCGAGGCCCTGCGGCGCAATGGAAATGCGGTCGGCTACTTCCTGTTCACGGGCGAGCAGCATGGCTTCCGTCAGGCCGACAACATCAAGCGCTGCCTTGATGCGGAACTTGCCTTCTATGCCGTGGAAGTGTTCCGGATCGGGCTGACATTCTGACGACAGCCGTGTAGCCCGCATGGAGCCACCGGGTCCGGCCGAAGGCCGGACCGGGTGGCTCCATGCGGGCTACACGGCTCGCGGGGGCCAGAGCAACAAATGGCTTTTACACCGCGGCAAGAATCCCTATCTTCGCAATGGTCATCTCGCGGTCACATGCCGCACCAGCCAGGAGCTTATCAGTGCTTAATCGCTTCGACCCCTATTCGTCTTCGACCGGCGAAGCGGAGGTCAAGTATCTTGACGGAGATTTTCGGGTCATGCGTCCCGGCGCATTCGTCCGTTGCACAGTGACCGGAACACCGATCCCGCTTGAGGAATTGAAGTATTGGAGCGTGGAACGCCAGGAGGCATATGCCAACCCGCAGGCGGTCCTGCAGCGCCTTTTTCCCGCGCGCGCTGATTAGAGCATGATCCCGAAAAGTGGGCACGGTTTTCGGAAAAGATCATGCTCCAACTACAAGGTAGAGCGGGATGACGATTCGAAGAAAAGTCATCCCGCTCTGGCAGCGATCGGGCCGCCTCGGCCTCGTATCACATCGCGCAACATCGCTTCCACGGCTGGGAGTTCCCTCAATCTGAGGGTCACCGGCAATACCGCCGATTGCTCGATCAAGTCAGCGGCCGCCGGGTCTCCGCTCAGCCGCGCCAGATCCTTTTCCGTGGTCACGGGCGTCAGGCCATTGCGCCGTGCGCAATCCACAAGCGCCGACATTTCGTCCGCCGTGTACCGGTGATGATCCGGGAACGGCCTGCGAATCGCCGCCGGAATGCCATGCGCTTCCAGCGTAGCGAAGAACTTGTCAGGATCCGCAATCCCCGCAAAGGCCAGAACCGATTTGCCGGCAAGCGCCGCGACAGCCTCGGGTGCCGGATGGAGGTCGCCGTGGAGCACCGGTAACCCGCGGCTTTGAGCAGGGCCGATTGCACGGTCCGCCGCACGACCGGCCGAGCCCACCACAAGCACCGCATCGACGTGATCGAGCTGGGCTTCGAGCGGCGCCCGCAACGGGCCGGCTGGAAATGTGTGCCCGTTGCCGATACCGCGGCGTCCATCCACGACCGCTATGGCAAGGTCCTTATGTACCGACGGGTTCTGGAGTCCGTCATCCATGATGATGGTGTCAGCCCCCCCTGCCGCGGCCGCATTCACGCCCGCCCAGCGGTCGCGCGCCACGATGGTCGGCGCGACCCGGGCAAGCAGCAAAGGTTCGTCGCCCACGTCCCCCTGCCTACCGTCCCCCGCAAGCGGGGACGGGTAAATAGAGACGCTTCCCCGCTCGCGCGGGAGGTGGGAGTGATCGATCCGGACCGGACCTGCGACCCGCCCGCCATAGCCGCGCGACAGAAAGAATGGGCGATGGCGCAATTCCAACAGGAGCCGTGCGAGCGCGATGGCGGTCGGGGTCTTGCCGGCGCCACCCAATGTGAAATTGCCGACGCAGATGACCGGCACCGGCGCCTTGCGGCCCGGCCGCGCCATGTTTCGCGCCGCGATTGCGCCGTAGCAGGCGCCCAAAGGCGCCAGCACGGCTGCGGCGGTACTATGTTCAGTCCACCAAAAGGCAGGGTCACGCATGGGCGGTCTGATCTTGAATCCGCAACTCCATGAAATAGGGTTCAAGCGCCGATACGATCAGGTCGAGCGCGCCGCCGAGCTTGTCGACGCAGCGCTTCGCCCGTTCCGCAATTTCCTGACGCGCGGCGCCGTCTTGGACCCAGGTGCCGATTTGCATTGTCAACTTGCCGGCATCGGTGACGAGCGCTGCCGCACCCGTGCGGTCAAGCTCCTCGTAGAGGTCGTCGAAATTTGACACGTGGGGACCATGCAGGATGGCGGCCCCGAACTTGATCGCCTCGATCGGGTTCTGGCCGCCATGACGAACCAGCGAGCCGCCCATGAATACGATGGGAGCGAGCCGATAGATCAGTCCCAGCTCGCCAAGCGTATCGAAGATATAGATGTCCATTTCGCTGTCGGGAGATGCGCCCCGCGAGCGCAGCGCCGGCCGCAAACCCGCCGTCAAGACAATTTCCGCAATGTCGGGGCCGCGCTCCGGATGCCGGGGCGCGATGATGGTCAGGAGATCCGGATAAGTGACTTTGAGGCGACGATGAGCATCGACAATGACGCTCTCTTCGCCGGGATGGGTGGAAGCCGCGACAACAACGATTCGTCCTTTGGCTGCATCGGTCAAAGCGGCAAGCTTGTGCGCATCGACCGGCAGCGCGGGGACATCGAATTTGAGATTGCCGGTTATGCTGATGCGGGGCGCACCCAGCGCGCCGAAGCGCTCGGCATCTTTGGCGGAACGCACCAGGCAAAGGTCAAATTGCTGCAGAAGCGTTTCTATCGTCTTGGGAAAGTAGCGCCAACGCCCGTAGGAGCGCTCCGACATGCGTCCGTTGACGAGAATCATCGGAATCTGGCGTGCGGATGCACCTAGCATGATATTGGGCCACAGGTCGGATTCGACGAACAGAGCGAGGCCGGGACGCCAATAGTCCAGGAACCGCGTAATGAAAGACGGCATGTCAAGGGGGATAAACTGATGAAGGGCGCCGGGGGGCAGCCGTCTTTCCGCGAGCTCCGCCGAGGTGACGGTGCCGGTGGTCATTAACACCGGAAAGCCGCGTGCACGAATGCGCTCCACCAGAGGCAGGACGGCCACGAATTCGCCGACGCTTGCCCCGTGCACCCACACCAGCGGGCCCGGCGGCCGCGGAGCACTGGCCTCGCCGCGGCGCTCGGCGATGCGATCGGGGTTTTCCTTGCCGCGCGCAAGCCGCCGTTTGAGCACCTGCGGCGCCAGCGCGGTGACGGCCGCAGTCAGCATCCGGTAGGCGGAGAGAGTCATCAGCATCGGTTCAGCTAACGCCGGCATGACGATCCTTGCGGTCGACGATCTCATAGGCGCGGTCAGTCACCTGGCTGAGCCGCCGCTCCACGAGGACTCTGCATTGCTCCATCGTGGCGTCGTCGGCGTCTGGCGGCACCCGGACGGGATCACTTGACACAATGGCGACCCGTCCAAACGGCAGGTTGACGGCCGAACGGTCCCAGTTTCTCAGCACGATGCGCCTGCTCGTCGCAACGGCAACCGGATAGATCGGCCGCCCAGAGAATTGCGCCAACTTAATGATACCCAGGCCGGCGACGCGCGCGACCTTCGGAATATCTGCCGTCAGCGCCATATTATAGCCCTCCGCAAGAGCGTTCAGCATGGATTTGAAGGCGCCGACGCCGCCCTTGACGTCAAAACGGCGACCATGGTCTCCCGACCCGCGCACCGTGCCAATACCGAGCCGCTTGGCCGCATGGGCATTGATCTCTCCGTCGCGGTGGCGCGAAATCAGCACCTTGACCCGATGCCCGCGGCTGAGGAACGGCACCATGAAATGCTGGCCGTGCCACATGGCGACGATCACGGGCTGGTGAGGCTCTACGGTGTCGTAGAGATCGGCGGGCTCGATGGTGAGGCGGCAGGTCGACCATACCAGCCGAAGATATTCGGCGGCCAATAAGCCGATGACTTGCTGTACCACCGGCGACCGTGCGATGCGTCGTGACGAAAGCATGCGGGGCGGCTCCGACGCCCTAGAGAACGTTTTGAGTCATTGCCGGAAGCTGCTCTAATGTGCGTCTTGCGGGGCCGCTTCCGGATCGAGCAGACGATGCAGGTGCACGATGAAGTAACGCATTTGCGCGTTGTCGACGGTCTGCTGAGCCTTCGCCCGCCACGCCGCATAGGCTTTGGCGTAATTCGGATAGACACCGACAATGTCGACCTTGTCGAGATCCTTGAATTCGACACCTCCGATGTGAGTGAGTTCACCGCCGAGCACGAGGTGCAACAATTGCTTCGATTGAGTTTCGCCGCTCATCGAGGATTCCTTCGATCGCCGGCCGGCTCCGGCACGTCAACCTAACAAGTCATGGTGCTTGCGTAGCAGGACCGCCAGAGTCTGGTGGCGCATAAGCCCGGCCGCGACGAGAACATCATGGACCGTTGAGATACCGTTATAAGCAAGCTTCGTTCCACCGACCGTGGTCAGCGCGCCCCCGGCTTCGTGCACCAAAAGATCGGCAGCGGCAAGATCCCAATCGCGGCTGGTGGGGCTGGCGATGGCCGCATCGAGCGTGCCGTCGGCGACGCGGGCGAGCCGTAACGCCAGCGAATGGATCCTGGGCAGAACCGTGAATGCCGGAGCGACCGTGGCGAGGCGGTCGAGAAATCCCCTGGGGCCCGCAATCCTCGCCCCTTCGAGCGTGCCGCCTGGAGATACCATAATTGGCGTGCCGTTGCGGGTTGCGCCGGCCCCGGCGACGGCAAGGAAAAGCTCTTCGCTTATCGGGGCGTAGAGTGCAGCCACGATTGGTCGGCGGGCTTCCACCAACGCGACCGAAATCGTCCAATCCGGGCGGCCGGCGATGAAGGAACGTGTCCCGTCGATCGGGTCGACGATCCAGACCCGCGACGCCGCAAGTCGCGCCGGCCCATCCTCGCTTTCCTCCGACAGCCAACCCGCTTCGGGCGCAATGGCGGCCAACCGTTCCTTCAGCAGTTGATTGACTGCGATGTCGACTTCCGAGACCGGCGAATTGTGTTCTTTGACCCAAGTCTTGACCGGGCTGCCGGATGCAGCACGCGCGAGCCCGCCCGCTTCGCGGACGACGCCTGCAAGCGCATTCGCCAGTGGCAACAGATTCTCACTCCCGCGCATGGTGTAATCAGACCGCGCCGATGTTCCCCCACCCTACCCTCCCCCGCTAGCGGGGGAGGGTAGGGTGGGGGCGCAACACCTTATCAATCATGAGCCGCGATCCACCACAGAAACCGAACCATTTTTTGCAGGACGATGCCCGGGTGTTGAGATGCAATTCTTTGTTCACATCGCGCTAACGGCGGACCGGGAATGGCGCGACCTGCGGGCTTCGCCAATTGTCCGGTATTGTTTTCCGGTCAGCCGGCGATCGGACATTCTGTCGATTTGATGAATGGAAGGCGGTTTTTCGCCGCACCACCATCTCCGCCAAGCCGCCGTTATTTCGACCGTTTTGACCGATTACTAGGGGGTAGCAGTCAAACCATAGATTTCGCGTCGACATTCGTTCCTTGACCGTTTCTTCTACTGGTTTGGTCTTTACGGCGAGGCACTCTGTCGCGGAGCTTTGGGGGCGATATTGGCGCGCTTGGCGGTCGTATCCAATCGTGTTTCGGTTCCCTCCGGCGATGGCGCCAAGCGCGCCGGCGGGCTTGAGGTGGCGTTGCGACCGGCGTTGCAGCACAACGGAGGCGTGTGGCTCGGCTGGAGCGGGAAAATCGGAGCGCGGGACAAGCTCCGAACGCGATCCATCAAACACAAGAACGTTGAATACGTCATTACCGATCTGACCAAACATGACTATCAGGAATACTATAACGGCTTCGCCAACCGGGTGTTGTGGCCGATTCTGCATTATCGGCTGGACCTCGCCGAGTTTGCGCGGCGCGACCTGAGCGGATATTTCCGGGTCAACGATCACTTTGCGACCGAACTCGAGAAAGTCATCGCGGATGACGATCTGGTGTGGGTCCACGACTATCACCTGATCCCGATCGCGGACGCCCTGCGGCGGCGAGGCCATTCCAACCGGATCGGGTTTTTCCTGCATATTCCTTTCCCGCCCCCCGAGGTGCTGACCTCGCTGCCGAACCATGAGCAGTTGATTCCTTTGCTCATGCAATACGACGTCGTGGGGTTTCAGACCGAAGGCGATGCGGGCAATTTCATTCGCTACCTGATCTCCGAGTGCAATCAAGCGCGGGACATGCGCGTACTGGAGATCGACGGCCATCAGACCGCGCTGAGCCTGAACGGGCGACAGACGCGGATCGGAAATTTCCCGGTCGGCATCGAGCCCCGCGTGTTCCAGCGGCTGGCGCGCCGCAACATGCGGTCTCCCCTGGTGAAGGAGATGGTGGCAAGCCTCGGCGGCCGCCTCCTCGTCATCGGGGTCGATCGCCTCGACTATTCCAAGGGCCTGATCCAGCGTCTCGACGCCTTCGATCATTTCCTTGCCAACCACCGCGAATGGATCGGCAAGGTCACATACCTGCAGATCACGCCGAAAAACCGCTCCGAGATTCCGCAATATGCCGAGCTGGAAGAAGCCCTGGGATCTGCTGCCGGACGCATCAACGGTAAATACGGCGAGGTGTCGTGGACGCCGATTCGCTACGTGAACCGGGTATACGGCCGCTCCGCGCTCGCAGGCCTCTATCGCACGGCGCGCGTCGGCCTGGTGACGCCGTTACGGGACGGCATGAACCTCGTCGCCAAGGAATACGTCGCGGCCCAGAATCCGGAGGACCCGGGGGTCCTGATCCTGTCGCGCTTTGCCGGGGCCGCAATCGAATTGCATCGCGCCCTTCTGGTCAATCCGTATGACCCTGAATCCGTTGCCGGCGCAATTGCGCAGGCTTTGGCCATGCCGATCGAGGAGAGGCGTGCGCGCCACCAGGCGCTCCTTGCCGCGATCATCGATCATGACGTCGATCGGTGGCAACGCGAATTCCTCGCCGCGTTGCGCGGCGGCGACGATGTCATGAGTACGTTTCAGGTTCGCGGCGCAAGGACGCGCCCGCGCCGACAATGGCCGGAAATCGCCTATTCGGGCCCGTCAGCGGTACGTTTGAATCCCGTCCGCAAAAGCCGCGGCCGAATGCCCGCAT